>Ga0268266_10000593_pt1 | contig 49658 bp, 41 predicted proteins | sample KBSS13metaG_FD_190356 | JGI IMG/M metagenome (GOLD analysis project Ga0268266, IMG submission 190356) | Switchgrass rhizosphere microbial communities from Kellogg Biological Station, Michigan, USA - KBS S1-3 metaG (SPAdes) (version 2) | ecosystem: Host-associated > Plants > Roots > Rhizosphere...
GGGCTGCGCGCCTACAGCTGGCGCTATCTCGAGACGGTCAACCTGGAGAGCAACTCCGACGACTTCGTCTTCGACACCGAGATCATCGCCCAGGGGGTCTTCGCGGGGCTGCGCATCCAGGAGATCCCGATCCAGACCCGCTATTTCCCGGAGGCCTCGCAGATCGGCTTCCGGCGCAGCGTCCGCTACGGGCTGGCGGTGCTCGGCGTCCTGGCGCGCTACAAGCTGCAGAAGAAGGGTCTCCTCGCCAGCCCGCTCTTCGCGCCGCGCGGAGAGTCTCAGTTGAGCCCCAATTCCAGGTAGAGCCGCTGGAAGTCCCCGGCGGCGTCGCCTGTTGCTCCCGGCTCTCCGGGCGGCACCCGCTGGCCATCGATCAGCGCGGCCACCAGGGGGGCGACCCCCGCCGCCCCGGCCTCCGGAGCGACCAGCAGACCGCCGCCGTGGCGGCGGACCCGCTCGGCGATCGCGCCGTGATCGAAGGCGATCACCGGCACCCCCGCCGCCAGGCATTCCGAGAGCGCCAGGCTGTAGGACTCCGGGACGATCGACAGCAGCAGGGCGAGGTCGACGCGGTCGCGCCGCAGGCGGTCGACCAGCGATCCCGAGCGGTAGTAGCCGTGCACCCGCACGCGGGGGAGCAGGCGCAGGCGGTGCAGCAGCGCCGCGTCGCCGCCGCCGTAGGCGCTGAACTGGAGGGCCGGATGGGCTTCCGGCGGCAGCCTGCGCACCACCTCCTCGAACACCAGCGCCCCCTTGTGCGGCTGCACCTGGCCGATGTAGGCGACGTGCCGCGCCGGCCCCTCCCGGGGCTCCGCCGCCTCGCGGCGCGGCGGGCCGGCGGGCTCGATCACCCGCTGCCGGTCCACGGCCAGGCCGGGGAACAGCTCCAGGTGGCGGTCGCGGAGGAACCCGGAGGGGTAGACGGCGGCGGCGGCGGCGAGCAGCAGCTGGTGGGCGATCTCCCGGCGCTCGTCCTGGAACCGCAGGCCCACCGGCCAGTCCTGGGCCAGGCATTTCGCGCAGCGCTCGCGGTCGCGCGAGTAGTCGCAGAAGCGGAGCTGCGGGCGCTCCAGCAGGTGCGGGCGGGGGCAGAAGAGGCTGAAGTCGTGGACCGAGAGGACGAGCGCGAGCCCCGAGCGGTGGAGCTCCAGGAGCGAGCCGAGGGGGATCCCCGCCAGCCCTTCGACGTGCAGGGCGCGGGCCCCCACCTCGGCGGCGGCGCGCGCCACCGCGCGTTCGAAGGCGGCGTCGCGCAGGGCCACCGGCGAGGGCGGCGGCGCCTCTTCGAGCCCGAGCGCCAGCCGCCGGCCGCCGGCGGCGACCTCCAGGCGGTACCCCTCCGTCTCCGGGTAGAGCAGGGCCACCGGCCGGCGCCCCGCCTCGTCCTCGATGCGGGTGAGGAGCTGCGCCTGGATGCCGCCCAGGCGCGGCGTGGGCGCCGTCGTCATCAGGTTGAGCACCGGGATCGGCGGCACCCCCGCGGCGCTCGCGGCGGCGCGGAACGAGCGCCGGCGCAGGCTCTCGCGCAGGCGGTCGGAGATCCGCTCGCGCAGGCCGGTCATGCCCTCGGCCCGCAGCACGCGGCCGGCGATCTGGAAGGCGAGCGAGCCGGCGCCGTTCATGCGGCGCTCCGCCTCGCCCGGCGGATCCGTTCGAGCTCGCGGCGGATGCGCTCGCCGGCGGCCGCGCAGGAGTAGAGCTCCATCACCCGCCGGCGGGCGGCGGCGATCCGCGGCGCCGCGGTCTCCGGCGCGTCGGCCAGGGCGCGCATCAGGGCGGCGGCGTGGGCGGTGTCCGGCTCGGCCCAGACCGCGCCGGCCGGGTAGGGGCCGTGCGACCGCTGGAGCGTGGCGAGGCGGTGATTCACCACGAAGCCGGTCTCGTCGTCGAGGAAGTCGGTGACGCCGCCGTAGCCGGTCGCGATCACCGGCTTGCCGAGGTACATCGCCTCGATCAGCGGCAGGCCGAGCCCCTCCGAGCGGTGGAGGGAGACGTAGGCGTCGCAGGCGGCGGTCAGGCCGTTCAGGGCGTCGCGGTGGAGCGTGCCGGTGAGCAGGGTGACCGGCAGCCCCGCGGCCTGGCGCTGCAGCGCCTCGACGTAGTCCGGCTCGGCCTCGGCGTGGTTCACCTTGAGCAGCAGGCGGACCGGCCGCCCGCCGGCGTGGGTGCCGCGGGCCACCCGGGCGAAGGCTTCGAGCAGGCCGGCGGGGTTCTTCCGCTCGGGCACGCTCAGGGCGTCGAAGGCGAAGAAGAAGAGGAACTCGCCGGGCTTCACCCCGAGGTCCGCCCGGTCCGCCGGCACCGCCTCGGTGGGCACCACGCAGGGGGGCATCCAGCGCACCTCGACCGGGGAGACCGCCCGGTAGGACTCGAGGCAGAAGCGGGTCGGAGCCCACACCTCGTCGACGTGGTCGAAGGCCCCGGCGAGGCCGAGCGGGAAGTGCGACAGCTCCCAGAACCAGTAGCCGATCCGGTAGCGGCCCAGGTGCAGCGAGCCGGGGATGCGGCTCTGGACGGTCTCCATCATGTCGGCGTTGACGTGGAAGAGGAGCGGCTCGTAGGGGAGCCCCTGGCGGTCCTCCTCGCACGCCGCGCCGGGAGCGCCGTCCGCCCGGCCGTCCAGGGTCCAGAGCGCGCACGGGATCTCCGCCTGGTGGAGGGCCGAGAGCGTCCCCCGGCAGGCCTCGCCGACGCCGGTGGGTGCCGTCGCCCAGCCGATCACGCTGATCCCCTCGGGGCCGGAGCGGCGCGGCGGCAGGGCCGGCTCCAGCGACGGCTCCGGAGGTGGAGCGGCCAGCGGCTCGCGCGGGTCGCGGCGGCGGTGCTTCCGCCACCAGAGCAGCGCCCAGGCGCGCCGGCGCCAGGACAGGGTGCGCAGCACGGGGTGGACGACCACCGGCGGCAGCCGGTACTCCATCCGCCCGTAGGTCGCGTACCAGAGGGCGAACCCCTCGCGGTCCCCCCCGAGCGGATCGGGAAAGGAGCGCTGGAGATCGGCCCGGCGGCGGTGCATCTCGAGCGCCAGGCGCGGCACCCGCGGCCACCGCTCCGGATCATGGCCGGCGTCGGCGGTCAGCCAAGCGATCTCCTCGCGGTCGAGGCGGCCGGTCGCCTCGTAGGAGCTGGCGGAGAGGAGCGACGAGAGATCGGCCAGCTTCCGCTCCGCCGCGGTCCGCCGCTCGGCCGGCAGCTCGCTTTCGGTCGGCTGCGGCGTTCGCGGCGCCCGCGCGAGCGCCACGGCGAACGCCGGATCGATGTTCTCCGGCGCGCCGGAGCTGCCGGCGAACCAGGCGGCGAAGCGGGCGCGGTCCTCCCGCCAGGGGTGGGGGAAGAAGCTCTGGAGATCCTGGCGATGGTCCCAGAGGATCAGCGCCAGCCGGGGGAGCGGGAGGGCCGACGGCAGATCGCCGGCCGGCTCGCGGAGCCATTCGAAGAAGCTCCCCTCGCCGGCGGCGAACGGGTCGGGCCACCCCTTCCCCTCGGGATCGACCTGCCGCAGCATGCGCCGGGCGACCTCGGGCACCCGCACGCCGTTGTCGAAGCGGCCGTACTGGTAGGGGAAGTCCTGGACCGTCTCCTGCCCCTCGGCGCGGATCCGCTCGCCGTAGAGCTGGAACAGCGGCGCGACGTCGGGGCGGTCGGCGAAGGTGAAGCGGTTCTGGAACTTCGAGATCTGATCCGGCCTCCGGAAGTCGTAGCCGCTGAAGTGGAAGAAGCGGAGCGGCACCTCGCCATCTTCGCCATGGACGAGCCAGCCATCCGCCCCCTTCTCGATCCGCCGGTGGGAGAGGTTCCAGTAGGCGACGTTGTAGCCGGGATCGCGCAGGATCACGGCGTTGGGCAGGAACGCGGGAGCGAAATCCATCCAGCGCTGGTCCACGAACAGCCCGCGCTCGACCTCGTGCAGGCACTCGTAGTAGAGGCGGCGGGCCCACCATTCGAGGAACGGCAGGGTGCGCTCGTTGAAGGCGACGCCGAGGAAGCCCAGGTTGTAGATCCCGGAGAGCAGGATCTCCCGCTCGTTCGGCACCGCCCGGTCGTCGATCGGCGCGGTCAGGTGCGGCGTCAGCACCGCGTCCGCCCGCCCCAGGCGCTCGTAGAGCTCGGTGAGATCGCCGAGGACCAGGATGTCGGGATCGAAGTAGCAGACGCGGTCGACCCCCAGGGTGCGGTGGAGATGGAGCAGGAAGGACGGCTTGACCGCCGTGTTGAGCTCCAGCAGCGAGTAGCGGAAGGAGTAGTGGGGGAAGGCCGGGATGCCGAGCTGATGGGCGAAGGTGACGGCGAACGGCTCGTCCTCGTAGCGATGCCCGGGCTGCGGGCGGTCCACGATCAGCACGCAGACCTTCCCCTCGGGATGCCGCGCGAGGAACGAGCGGGTGAAGGCTCGTGCGTACGCGAGGTAGTTGTTCGCTACGATGGTGCAGGCCAGCGGTGAGTTCATTGCAAGAGCAAGCATTCTACTATGTGGTTCCACGCCGCGTCGCGAGAATCCGCCCGTAGACCTCCTCGATCTCCTCGGCATGCTCGTCCATCTCCTTGACCCGCGGCGGGCTCGCGGCCCAGGCGGCGGCGATCTCCGGCCGCGCGGCGAGCCGCTCGATCCACCCCCGCAGCTCCTCCGGGCTCTCGGGATCGAAGAGGGCGCCGCAGGGCTCTGCCTCCCCCTCGAACAGCTCGGCCAGGGCGCCGCGCCGCGCGGCGAGCACCGGCACCCCCTCGGCCAGCGCCTCGCGGGCCACCAGGCCGAAGGACTCCAGCCCCAGGGAGGGGACGATCAGCACGTCGAGCCCGGCGAAGATCTCGCTCCGCCGCTCCTCGTCGAACCTGCCGGCGAGGCGGACCGCCGGCGAGGAGAGCGCCGCCAGCGCCGCCGTGTAGGACCGGGAGGCCGCCGGGTCCCCCCAGACCTCGAGCGTCGCGGCGGCCGGGTCGACGCCCTGGAAGGCCCGGAACGCCATGTGGATCCCCTTGTGAGGGAGGATCGAGCCGATGATGCCGAAGCGGAGCGGCGCGCCGGGAGGGCGCCGCGGCCTCTTCTCTTCTCCCGCCGGCCGCTCGATGCCGTAGGGGATCACGAAGGCGCGGTCCTCCGGCCGCAGCCAGCCGAGATCGAGATAGCTGCGGTGGATCGCCCGGGAGCCCATCACCAGGGCATCCGCCTGGCGCAGGGCCCGCCGGGTTAGCCGGCCGCGGGCGGCGTAGAGCGCCCGGTTGAGCAGCGGCGCCGGGGGGAGCCCGGTCAGCGGCAGGCAGGCCGAGCACTTGGCCGGCGCCGGGCCGGAGCAGAGCCGCCAGTCGCCGTCGAGCAGGTTGGCCCGCGCGCAGGGGGACCACCAGTCCTGGACCTGGTAGAGAATCGGGATGCCCCGGCGCGCCGCCACCCCCGGCAGGGTCGCGGCATGCCCGGCGAGGTGATGCACGTGCAGGAGATCCGGCCGCTCCTCCTCCAGCAGCCGCCGGAAGCCGGCGGCCAGCCGGCGGTCGTGGAGGGCGTTGCGCGACAGCGGATCGCGCTGGGTGAAGTTGTTGACCACCAGCCGCACGCGGACGCCGCCGTCCTCCACCTCCAGCGCCTCCCCGAGCTCGCGCCCGGGATCGGCCATGCGGGCGTAGACGGTCACCTCGCGCCAGGCGGCCTGGCGCAGGGCGAGGCGGCGGGCGTAGACCTCGGTGCCGGCCGGATTCCAGGGGGGCCAGCCGTGCACTAGGTGGAGCACCCGCCGGGGGCCGCCGGCGCGCGGCCGTTTGCTGCCGCGCAATCCCAGCAGCACGCGCTCGCGCGCCGGCTTCAGCGGGTCCGCGCGCAGGAAGCTCGCCACCGTGGGGATGTACTCCGGATGGAGCTCTCGCATGGCGCGGTGGGCCGCCTTCACCCTCGACGAGCGCGAGGAGCCGAAGCTCCGCTGGCCGGCGTGGTAGATGAAGGTGGCGTCGTCGAGAACGTTGAGGAACCCCGCCTTCAGAGCGCGGAAGCAGAACTCGCTCTCCTCGCCGTAGCCGAGCCCGAAGCGCTCCTCGTCGAAGGGCCCCAGCCGGTCGAGCGCCTTGCGCTTGATGTAGAGGCAGACCCCGACCCCAGTGGGCAGGCGCGGGCGCTCCCGGGCCGCGGCGCGCTCGACGAGCGCCGCGAAGCGGTCGGCGCTCCAGCCGGCGGGCAGGGCGTTGACCTCGGCGAAGCGGGGGAGGGAGGCGATGGTGGCGTTGTTCGAGAACGGCGTGACGGTGGCGATGGCGAGGTGCGAGTACGCCGCCTCCCGCAGCTTCTCCAGCCACCTCGCCGTCACCTCGGTGTCGCTGTTGAGGAGAATGACGTCGCGGCCGGAGAGGCCCATCCCGCGGTTGACGCTGCCCACGAACCCCCGCCGGGCGGGGTTGCGCAGGAGGATGACCTCGCTCTCCGGCCGGCCGGCCACGCCGCCGAGCGCCGCCTCCACGTCCGCCCCCTGCGGCCCGTCGATCACCAGCACGAGGCGATGGCGGCCGAGATCCGTATGGCGCAGCAGGCTCTCCAGGCACGCCGCGAGCTCGGCCGCGGCGCCGTAGACGGGGACGATCACGTCGACCGGCCCGGGCGGACCCTCGGGCGCGGCCGCCGGAGCCGGCGGGTTCCAATCAAGAGGAGCGTTGGAAGCGGCCATCGGAGGCGGCGATCTTATCCTTGAACCGGGGGAGGAACCGGGCGAGGTCGTGGCTGAGGGTGACGTCCATGCCGGCGATCGCCTGGCGCCGGCTCTCGCGCAGGCGGTAGGTGGCGGCGAGGGCGTCGCGGACCTCGTCGGGCCCGAGGCGCGCGCGGTCGCGGACGGTCCGGCGCCCTTCCATCTCGAACTCCGCCGCCAGCCGTCCGGCGGCCCCTTCGAGGCGGTCGCGCAGCACCCCCTCGCCGAGCAAGGCCGCGCGCAGCTCGACGAGGTCGTCCGCCGCCGGCACGGCCACCAGCAGCCGGCCGCCGGGTTTGAGCACCCGCCGCATCTCGGCCGGGTTCAGCCGGGCGTCGATCGAGAGGACGAGATCGAACGCGCCCGCCGCCCAGGGGAGGGAGCGGTCGGCGTTGGCGACCACCCAGGTCCCCGCCGGATAGCGCCGCGCCGCCAGAGCGATCGCCGCCGACGAGAGATCGACCCCATGCGCCTCGGCGCCGAGCTCGCGGGCGAGCGAGCCGAGGTAATACCCCTCGCCGCAGCCGGCGTCGAGGACCGTGGCGCCGGCGGGGAGGCCGAGCGCGCGGACCTCCTCCAGAAGGGCGCTCAGGAGCGCCTCGCCATACCCCGCGTCGAGGAGCCGCCGCCGGGCCTCCACCGCCTCCCGCGGATCGCCGGGCTCCTTCGAGCGCCGGTCCTGGGGTTGGAGCAGGTTGACGTAGCCGCCGCGCGCGATATCGAACGAGTGCCCGCGCGGGCAGGCCAAGGCGCGCTCCCGCCGCTCCAGGGGCTCGCCGCAACCGCGGACGGGGCAGATCAGCAGGGTCAGGAGAACCTCTTGGGTTTTGCCCCGCAAGGGGCAAAGGCATGTAGCCTGGGGCGTGAGCCCCAGGAAAGGGATGCCAGACGAATTCCAGAGCCCCGAAGGGGCGACGGCGGATCATCGCCCCGGGGAAGAATGCCGTCGCCCCTTCGGGGCTCTGGATTTGTTGTGGGATCTGCTACCTGGGGCTGACGCCCCAGGCTACATGCCTTTGCCCCTTGCGGGGCAAAAATCCAGGCTCCCTTCTGGGGCTTCTTCAGCACCTTCCGCGCGTCCGCGTTCTTGGGATCGATCTTCACGGCCTTCCGCGCCGCCTCGGCGGCCTTCGCGGTCTCCCCGCGATCGGCGTAGGCCCGGGCGAGGAGGCCCCAGCCGCGCGAATAGTCGGGAAAGGTGCGGACGGCCCGTTCGAGCAGCGGGACGGCTTTTTCGGGGTGGCGGTCCTCCAGCCAGAGGTCGGCGCGCTCGAACAGGGCGTCGTAGCTCTCGCCGCCGGCGGCGAACAGGGCGTCGAGCCGGCGGATCGCCCCGGCCCGGTCCCCCCGCTTGCGCTGGATGCGGGCGAGGTGCACCACCGAGATGGTGTGCGTGGGGGAGAGACGCAGGACCTTTTCGAAGGTCGCCTCCGCTCCGGCGAGGTCCCCCTTCTTCTCGCGCAGCACCGCCAGGTTGGCGAGCGGCGCCACGGCTCTGGGGTCGAGCCGCAACGCCTCCCTGTACTCGCGCTCGGCCTCGTCGTTGCGCCCATGATTGAACAGCGCCATGCCGAGATTGTTGCGGGCGATCTCCGAGTTGGGGGTCGTGCGCACGGCGGCCCGGAACAGGGTGAGATCGCTGCGGTAGAGCCCGGCGCGCGCAAAGGCGGCGACTCCCAGGGCGGCGAGGAGCGCCAGGCCCACGGCCGCCGCGACCCGCCGCGCCCGGACTGGAAGAACCGCTGCGAGCCCACCAGCCAGCCAGGCGAGGCCGATCGAGGGGAGGTACAGATAGCGCTCGGAGAAGTTGGAGCCGCCGATCGAGTTGGCGGCGAGCACCGGCAGCAGGAACGCCACGATCACGGCGAGCGGCAGCACGATCCCCCGCCGCGCCCTGCCGCTCCAGGCGGCCGCCACGAGCCCCAGGAATGCGGCCCCCGCCGCGGCCAGGCCGGCGATCGCCACCGGCGAGAGGAGGGTGGGCGCCGGCACGCTCGCCAGTATCCGGGGGGGAAAGGGGACGGCGAGAAACGCCAGATAGCGCGCGAAGAGACCCGCGGCGAAGGCCGCCGTGCCGGCGGGGGAGGCGGTCACGCCGTAGCTCCGCGGGGAGAAGCCGCCCAGGGCATGGATGCGCAGGGCGACGTAGACGGCGAACACCGCCACGTAGGGGGCGAGCCGCGCCGAGGCGCGGCGCAGGGCCGTCCAGACCGAGCCCTCGCGCCGCCATTCGGAGACCTCGACGACGCCGAGCACCAGGAGCAGCGCCGTCCCCGGCTCCTTGGCGAGGCAGGCGAAAAGGTAGGCGAACGGGCCGGTCCACCCCGTCCATCCACCCCCTCCTGGCCTCCCCCTGAAGGGGGAGGAAAAAGAGAGATCCTTATGAGACAGATAGGAGAAGAGGGCCAGCAGCACGAACAGCGCGGTCAGGAGATCGACCTGATCGCCGACCCAGGCGACGGCCTCGGCGTGGGCCGGGTAGACGGCGAAGAGCAGGCCGGCCGCGAGCGCCGCGATCTCCCCTCGATCGGGGAAGAGCCGCCGGGCGCCCAGCGCCACCAGCAGGGTGACGGAGATGTGCAGCGCGACCGAGGTGGCGTGGAACGCCGCCGGCTGCAGGCCGAACCCCCGCGCCACCAGCGAGTAGGCCCAGCCGAAGACCGGCCGGTAGTAGTTCGACGGCCCCGCTCCGCGGTCCTGGTAGAAACCCCAGAAGGGGCGGGTCAGGAACAGCCGGAAGCCGTCGGGATCGCGCAGCCAGGGGTTGCGCTCGATCTGGACGTGGTCGTCGTAGACGAATTCGTAGCCGATCGACGCGCCGTAGATCGCCAGGACGGCGGCGGCGAGGAGCGCGGCGCCCAGCGCGATACGTCGTCGGTGGAGGAGCCTCACGGCGGCATCTTCCCCGATTTGGCCGTCATTTTGACCTCCATGGAGAAGAACGGACTAGAATCCGCCGGTGAATTCAGCAAATCCCGAGACTGCCGCCGGACCGCGGATCGCCGCTCTCTGGCCGGTGGCCCTCGTCCTGGCGATGGTCTGCGCGGCCCTCGCGGTCTGGATTCACCGCGACCGCTTCATGGACCGCGAGGAGGCGCAGCACGTGCAGCGGGCGCTAGAGACGCGGACCGCCGCCTTCGGCGCTCCCGACCGCCCCCCCTCCCTGGGCGTCCTCTTCAAGGCGCGGCTCGATCAGGTCAAGCCCTGGTACGGCTGGCCCTACTATCTGGCGGTCGCCATCGTCTGGCAGCTCTTCCGGCCGGATTACGACCTCGGAGTGCTGGTCAATCTCCTGTTCCTGATCGTGGCCGCCCTCTGCATCGCCGGGCTGGCGCGCCGGATGGGAGGGAAGGGGGCGGGACCGCCGGCCGCCGTCTACGCCGTCCTCACCCCCTGCATCCTGATCTGGAGCCACCTGTTCGGCCCCACTCCGTTCCTGGTGGCGGCGTTCGCGGCCACGGCGCTCGCGATGCTCGCCACCGACGGCTGGTCGCGCCCCGGGATGTCCTTATGGGCGGGGCTGCTGAGCGCCGGAACCCTGATCGCCAAGATGTCGCTCGTCTTCGGCTGGCTGGCGCTGCTGCTCTACGTCGCCCGGCCGCTGCTGGCGCCCGCCGGCGCCGGGAGCCGGCGGCGAGCCTGGCGGGGCCTGAGCCTCTTCGCCCTGGGGCTCCTGCCGCTGCCCGCCTCGCTCTGGATCAACCGCGGGCCGCTCTCCTTCTGGGCGGTGCAGGCTCGGGCCCTCTACCAGCAGAGGGCGTCCGAGACGCTGTACGGCATCTTCATCCGGATCTTCGAGGTCTTCCTGCCGTTCCACCTGATCCTGGCGGCGGTCGCGCTGCTGCTCCTGCTGTGTTCCGCCGCCGGCCGCCGCCTCGCCGGCTTCCTGGCGGTCTGGACGGCGATGTCGGCCGCCGGCGTCGTCCTGCTGCTGGGGAACTCGGGGACGACCCGCGACCATGCCCTCCTGGTGGTGCCCCTGGCGGTGGCTGCCGGGGCCGGGCTGGCCACTCTGTCTCCGCGCTGGCGCCAGGCGGCGGTGGCGGCGATGGCGCTCTATGGGGCGGTGCTGATCCCGGTCAACCTGTTCGGTGCCGGGGTCGGCGCGCAGCCGGTCGCCGGCCGCTACGGCTGGCTGCACACCAACATCGACGGCGTCCCCTGGGGCGTGCGCCTGACGCCGTATCCGGATCTGGTCGGGGCCACGATCGCCCGCCTGCGCACCCTGGCGCCTCCCGGCAGCCCGGGGCGTTGCGCCTGCCTCTCGGCTCCGCCCTATCCGGTGGCCAACGCCGCGGGGCGGCCGGTGGTGGCCCTCGACAGCCGGCTGCTCGGTCCGGAGAACCTCGACGCCGCCTTCATGCTCGAGGGGAAGACCGACCCCTGGCAGGTGGGCTACGTCCCCTATCCGCTGAGCTGCGCGGCGCAGCAGACCGCCATGGCCTGCGCGTCGGCGGTCGTCTATGCCGGGCCGCCGCTGGCGGCCGAGTTCCCCCTCGTCGAGACCGATCAGCGGATGGCCCCCCGGCGGGCGGCGCTCGCGGCCTGGGGGAGCTCCGGCGGGGAGATCGATTTCGCGGAGATCGGGCCGGTGCATTTCCGCGTCGCCGCCGGACCGCCGCTCTGCTCCCTCGCCGGTGCGGCGGCTGCCGCCGCCTGGCGCCAGGTCGCCGCCGGCTGCCCGGAGGACGACTACTACGCCCTCTTTCTCGGCCTGCAGTATGGCGGCGCGCCGATCGCGCCGGTGGACATGAAGCTGACCCGGGCGCTCACCCGGGCGCGGCTGGCGGACCTCCAGGCCAACGGCGACACCCCGGCCCTGGTCTTCGGCGAGGGGTATCTCGCCGAGTGGACCCTCAACGCGCTCGACCGGCTGGCGGGGGCGGGCCATTGAGCGGGGTGCTATCATGCACCGCTTTCGAGAAGGGCAGGAGCCGTACGTGAAAGAAGAAAATACCCCGGCCGGGGTCAAGCTGAGCGTCGTCGTACCGGTCTACAACGAGCGTTTCCTGGTGGCGGAGCTGGTCCACCGGGTGCTCGCGGTGTCCGCTCCCGAGATCCGAGAGATGGAGCTGCTGCTCGTCGACGACGGCTCGAAGGACGGCAGCCTCGACATCCTGCGCCGGCTGGCGGCCGAGCACCCGGAGCGTATCCGCCTGCTGGAGCAGGGGAAGAACCAGGGGAAGGGGGCGGCGATCCGCCGCGGCATCGCCGAGGCGACCGGCGACCTCATCCTGTTCCAGGACGCCGACCTCGAGTACGACCCGCGCGACTATCCGCGCCTGATCCGCCCGTTCCTGGAGGACGGCGCGGACGTCGTCTACGGCTCGCGCTTCCTGCCCAGCGAGCGCCGCCGCGTCCTCAACTACCGCCACACGCTCGGCAACCAGTTGCTGACCCGCTTCAGCAACTGGCTCACCGACCTCAACCTGACCGACATGGAGACCTGCTACAAGATCTTCCGGGCGCCGCTGCTGAAGTCGATCCCGATCCGCTCCAACGACTTCGCCATGGAGCCCGAGATCACCGCCAAGGTCGCCAAGCGGGAGTGCCGGATCTTCGAGGTGCCGATCAGCTATCTCGGCCGCACCTACCGCGAGGGGAAGAAGATCGGCTGGAAGGACGGCTTCAAGGCGTTCCGCACGATGATCAAGTACCACCTGATCGACGACATCTACGCCGAGGACGAGTACGGCTCCCACATCCTGCACAGCCTGGAGAAGGCGCAGCACTTCAACCGCTGGATGGCCGAGGCGATCGCCCCCTACGTCGGCGCCCGGGTGCTCGAGATCGGCGCCGGCATCGGCAACATCACGACCTGGCTGCTGCCGCGCGATTTCTATCTCGCGAGCGACATCAATCCCCACTATCTCGACTACCTGAAGAACCTCTCGCTGGGCAAGCCCTATCTCCAGGTGGCCCGCATCGATCTCGAGGACGCCCAGTGCTTCGAGCCCTGGCAGGGGAAGTTCGACACCGTGGTCTGCCTGAACGTGCTCGAGCACGTCCGCGATCCGCTGCTGGCGCTGCGCAACATGTACGACGCCCTGCAGCCCGGCGGCCGCCTCGTCCTCTACGTGCCCCAGGGGCAGGCGCTCTACTCGAGCCTCGACGAGGTGCTGGGCCACCGCTGCCGCTATTCGAAGCAGATGCTGGGCGAGGAGCTGCGCTCGATCGGCTTCGAGCTCGAGACGCTACGCGACTTCAACCACTTCGGCGTGCCCGGCTGGTTCCTCAACGGCAAGCTCATGAAGCGGCGCCACTTCAGCCGCAACCAGCTCAAGATCTTCAACGTGCTGGTGCCGGCGATCCGGCGGGTCGACCACCTCGTCCCGGGCGCCGGCCTGGGGATCATCGCGGTCTCCCGCAAGCCCCTCGCCTCCTGACCGTTCAGGGCGGGTTCAGCGCCTTGCGCAGCAGGTCGAACGGCGCGCGGTCCTGACGCGCCTCGACCAGGATCGGCGCGTTGGCGACCTTCCAGACGTTGCTCATCCCCAGGTCGGAGGGGTCGTTGATCGCGATGTCGCTGAGCCCCATGTACTTGAAGGTCCCGATCGCCTGCGCTCCGGCGGCGAGCAGGCAGCAGGCCAGGAAGGCCGCCCGGGCGGGCCGGCCGAGCGAGGCGAGCACCGGGGCGAGCATCCAGATCAGGATCGGCACCATGTCGGTGAGGAAGCGGTAGCCGTAGGAGGAGCCCCCTCGCCAGTCCGTCTGGGCGTAGAGGAAGAGCTGCAGGGCGACGCCGCCGGCGAGGCAGAGGGTGAGAGTCCGCGCACTCCGATCGGCGAGGGCGCGGTGGAAGAGCAGCGGGAGGAAGAGGAGGAAGGGGGAGTAGACGAACAGTCCACGCCCCGGGCTCGCCAGCAGGCCGGCCAGGCCGCGCCCGACGGGATGCGCGAAGAAGTCGCCGCCCGTCAGGCCGATGGAGCCGTAGCCGCCGCTCAACTGGTGGAACATCGTCAGGTTGTAAGCGGCGGCGAGGAGCCCCGGCACCGCCGCCGCGGCGGCGAACCAGAGGACCCGCCGGCGCGTCCGCAGGAGCACATAGACCCCGAAGGCCGCCGCGAGCAGCAGGTCCGGCGGGCGGTTGGCCGCCAGCAGCCCGGCGAGCGCTCCGGCGGCCAGGAGGTTGCCGGCGGTGAGCTCCCCGGTGAGGAACCAGAGCGCTCCCACGGCCAGCAGCTCCGCCGGACCGTGCTGCCAGAGCGCCTGGCTGCTGGTCGCCCAGGTGTTGGTGCCGAGGGCGAAGGCGGCGGTGAGGAGAACGGCGTCCCGCGGCTCGAGCCGGCGGCGGAGCAGCAGGAACATCCAGCCCACGGCCGCGGCGGCGATGGCGCTCGCCGCCAGCTTCTCCAGGATCTCGCCCAGCCAGGACATCCGCTCGTAGGTCTCGCCCGTCCACCGCAGCCAGAGGGCCGGGGGGAGATAGAGAGGGGCCGCCAGCAGTGGGGTGACCACCGGATAGAGAGAGGCCGAGCGGCCGTCCGGAGTCGGCCGGATCCAGTAGGGGGCCGGATGCCGCTGCGCGGTCACCTCGCGGATCGGGTCGAGGTAGAGCGTGCCGTGATTCCAGAGAGCGAAGGGGAGGAAGCGGGCGGGGTAGCTGTCGCCGGCCCCGATCCGCCGGAAGTTGGCGTTGTAGACCAGGAACGCCAGCAGGGCCAGAAGGAGAGCGGTCCGGCGGTCGCGCGAGGGCATGCGGAAGAGAAACCTATCATGGGGTTTGGCGCGGCTCTTGTATAAGCTTCACGCCATGAAGAACGATCGATCCAAGGGAACCGTCTGTGTCACCGGAGGGGCCGGGTTCATCGGCTCCCACGTCGCCGACGCCCATCTCGCGGCGGGGCGCCGGGTGCTGATCATCGATAACCTGTCGGGCGGCAAGCGGGAGAACGTGCCCGAGGGCGCGGAGCTGCACGTCCTCGACATCCGTTCGGAAGAGGCGGCGGACCTGGTGCGCAACGCCGGAGTGGAGATCCTCGTCCACCACGCCGCGCAGATGGACGTCCGCCGCTCCGTCGAGGACCCGGTGTTCGACGCCGAGGTCAACATCCTGGGGAGCCTGAACCTCGCCGAGGCGGCCCGCCGCGGCGGCGTGCGCCAGATCATCTTCGCCTCGACCGGCGGCGCGATCTACGGCGAGCAGGACTACTTCCCGGCGGACGAGAACCATCCGGCGCGTCCGGTCTCCCCCTACGGCGTCTCCAAGCTCTCGTTCGAGCGCTACCTCTTCTACTACTACGTCACCTACGGGCTCAACGCCACCTGTCTGCGCTACGCCAACGTCTACGGCGAGCGGCAGAACCCGCACGGCGAGGCCGGAGTGGTGGCCATCTTCCTCAACCGCCTGCTCAGCGGGCAGGCGCCGACCATCAACGGCGAGGGCTTACAGACCCGCGACTACGTCCACGTCTCCGACGTGGTGCGGGCGAACCTGGCGGCGGTGGGCCGGCCCGGGTTCAACATTTACAACGTCGGCACCGGCATCGAGACCTCCGTGGTCGATCTCTACAAGGAGATCGCCCGCGCGCTGGGGACCGATCTCCAGGCCCAGCACGGCGCGGCCAAGCAGGGGGAGCAGCAGCGCTCGGTCGTGGACGGCGGCCTCGGCCGCCGCGAGCTGGACCTGCCGCAGCCGATCCCGCTGAGCGAGGGGCTGGCGCGGACCGCGGCGTGGTTCCGGGAGCGGGCGGAGCGGCCGGTGGCGGCGGCTGCGGCGAAGTAGGGTAGTATCCGCCGCCCGGGACTTCATTCCCGGGCGGCGAGCTGATAGCGCTTGCCTGTTCCCTGTCCCGCTTTTCCAGTCTTTCCGCACTTCAACCAACGTGCGCTGTCGATGCTGTCCGCGCCTCGATCAACTTGGAGATAGACTCCCATGAAGAAGCTCGTTCTTGCCAGCCTGGTCGCCCTGGGCGCCTGGGGTATCACCCTGATTCCGACGCCGGCCAGCGCCGGCAACTGCGATGGCGTCCGCTGCATGGCGTGCCCCGAGGGCACGGTGTTTTCCCCCACGGGAAATAACTGCTGCCGCTGTGTTCCGGTTTGACAAAAAACTCTTTCCAACGCTCCCCCGAGGGTGCGAGGGTTTCACTCTCTCGCCCTCTTTTCAACCGTCCGCTTGTCTCGCTCCCGCGAACGCAAGCGGCGGTCTTTTTCAATTTGAATTTTAGCCAGGGAGACCGGTGAGGGAATCGCCGCACGGGCGTCGTTTCCCCGCAGGGGGATAGACGGCGGATGGCCGCCGTCCGTAGACCCTACGTCTCAACCGGGTGACGGGCTCGCGGCCCGTCGTCCTGACTCAGGAAGAAGGAGTTTCGTATGAAGAGAATGCTACTCGCAGGTCTCGTCCTCGCCGGCGCCCTTGGCGTGGGTCAGCTTTCCGTCCCCCAGGCTTCGGCCCAGTCCGTCGACTGCTCGCTCGTCCGCTGTGCGGCCTGCCCCGTCGGCTACCATCTGGCTCCGACCGGCAGCGACTGCTGCCGCTGCAAGGCCGACTAAGACGCTCACCTTCGCGCCGGCCGTGCCTCACGGCCGGCGCTTTCGGCTCAACCCTTCCCGGACAACAGATCGCGCAACGGCTTGCCGTCGAGGAAGAACTCCGCCGTCTTGACGTCGGAGAACTGGGTCGCCGTGCGATTGAGTTGCGCCAGCACCCGCGGGCTGTCGCATTCGCCGCCGAGCTCCAGGTAGCCGGTGAGGTAGACCCGCGCCTCGCCCCCGCGGCGGTCGATCCGCTCGACCCTGAGAGGGGAGTTGGCGAGGGCGTTGTAGAGGCCGGAGCCCTGGTAGCGCTTTCCGGCGTCGAGCAGGGCATGGAGGGCACCCCAGAGCGCCGGCTCGGAGGTCGGGAGCTCCACATCCAGAGTTCCGGTGCGGTCGCCGCAGCCGACGGCCTCGCCCGAAGCCCCGCGCCCTTCGATGGCGATCAGATGGATCCGCGCCGTGCGGATCATCGCCGTGGCCTCGACATCCTGGGATGACGCGCCGTCCGGACGCGAGCAGCCGGCGAGGACGGCGAGCGCGAGGAGGAGGAGGCGGAGCGGCTTCACGGGATCTTGTCGTAGACCTGAAAGCTGTAGGCGAATGGGATCTCCTCCGTAGCCTCGTGATCCTCCCGCTCGACCAGCCGCCAGGCGGAAGCATCGAATTCCGGAAAGAAAGTGTCGCCGGGAAAGTCCTGATCGATATAAGTCAGTTGCAGCCGGTCGCCCAGAAGCAGACCCTGGCGGAAGATCTCCTCGCCGCCGGCGATGAAGATCTCCTCCGCCTCCACCTGCCGGGCACGCTCCAGGGCCTCTTCCAGCGAATGGGTGACGAGCACCCCTGCCGGCGCGTAGTCCTGCCGGCGGGTGACCACGATCGTGGTCCGCCAGGGGAGCGGCCCGTCGAGCGACTCGAAGGTCTTCCTTCCCATCACCAGCGTGTGCCCTTTGGTCAGCGCCTTGAAGCGCTTGAGGTCGGCGGGCAGGCGCCAGGGGAGGCGGTTGTCGATGCCGATGGCGCGGTTCCGGGCCATGGCGGCGATCAGCGAGATCCGGGGCATCCTTTCGCTCATACGGCGATCGGCGCCTTGATCGCCGGATGCGGATCGTAGCCGCCGAGGGTGAAGTCCTCGAAGCGGAAATCGAAGATCGACCGCACCTCGGGGTTGAGCGTCATCGCCGGCAGCGGCCGGGGCTCGCGGGTGAGCTGGAGCCGCGCCTGCTCCAGGTGATTCTGGTAGAGGTGGGCGTCGCCCAGGGTGTGGACGAAGTCGCCGGGGGCGAGGTCGCAGACCTGGGCCACCATCAGCGTCAGCAGCGCGTAGGAGGCGATGTTGAAGGGGACGCCGAGGAAGGTGTCGGCGCTGCGCTGGTAGAGCTGGCAGGAGAGCCGCCCCTCGGCCACCCAGAACTGGAACAGGGCATGGCAGGGGGGAAGGGCCATGGCGTCGAGATCCGCCACGTTCCAGGCGCTGACGATGTGCCGCCGCGAGTCGGGATTCTTCCGGATCGCCTCGACGACGCGCGCGATCTGGTCGATCGTGCCGCCGTCCCGGGCCGGCCAGGAGCGCCACTGCGCGCCGTAGATCGGGCCAAGGTCCCCCTCGGCGTCCGCCCACTCGTCCCAGATGGTCACGCCGTGCTCGTGGAGAGAGCGGACGTTGGTGTCGCCGGCGAGGAACCAGAGCAGCTCGTGGACGATCGAGCGCACGTGCAGCTTCTTGGTGGTCAGCAGCGGGAACCCCTGGGAGAGGTCGAAGCGCATCTGGTAGCCGAAGACCGAGAGCGTGCCGGTGCCGGTGCGGTCGGACTTCGGGGTGCCGTGGTCCAGGATGTGCTGGAGCAGGTCCAGGTAGGCCCTCATGGCGGGAGAATCTAGCATGCCGCGCGGGCGCCTAGCCCAACCATTCGAACCGGTACGCCAGCTCCGGCCCCTCTGTTCCCTCGTAGGCGAGCTGGGCCACCAGCAGCGCGAACGGCTCGGTATAGCGGGCGATCCGCAGAGGACCGGCATCCACGGGATCGAAACCCACGTCGCGGATCAGCCCGGCGGCGATCTCCTTGCTGCCCGGATCGTCCCCGCAATAGACCAGGCTGGGTTTGCCGGCCCTGTCTCGGGCCTCGAAGACGCCGAAGAGCACCTCGCTCGGCACGGTGTTGAACGCGCAGACGACGCGCGCGTCCGGAACCTTCTTCGCGAGCTCCTCCGCGCCGGAGGTCGTGTGGGCGAGGACGAGCCCGGTGTCGTCCTCGTTCATCGGCAGCGAGCAGGTCAGGATGACCTTGCCCGACAGATCGCCGGCCTGCGCCAGGACGTCGTCCACTCGGGACCAGTGCACGGCCAGCAGGAGAGCGTCCGCCTCTTGCGCGGCCTCGCGCGGCGTGCCCGCCCGCGCGTTCCCCTGGGCCTCGCGCGCCAGTCGTTCCAGCTTCTCCTGGTGGCGCGCGTAACTGAACACCACCTCGTGCCCGGCATGCGCGAAGATCGTGCCGAGCTTGCTGCCCATCAGACCCGAACCGAGAATGCCGATCCGCATGTGTCGCCTCCGTTTGGTTGAATCCTGACGATGATCCCGCGCGTCTTGTCGATTTGGCCGCCCTTCGTTCGACGTAGTGTCAGGAGCGGGTGCTGAACGCTGGAGAATCCGGCGGCCCCGCGCAACGCAAACGATAACAAGGAGACAAGATCCATGCGATTCCTCTCGATGATCCGGATCGACGAGAAGACGGCCAAGGCACCCACCGAGCGGCTGATGGAGGATATGGGCAAGCTGATGGAGGAGATGACCCAGGCCGGCGTGCTGATCGACACGGCCGGGCTGCGGCCGACCTCTGAGGGCGTGCGCGTGCGCCTGCGCGGCGGCAAGCTGTCGACGATCGACGGACCGTTCACCGAGACCAAGGAGGTCATCGGCGGCTACGCGATCCTCGAGGCGAAGTCGAAGGAGGAGGCGATCGAGCACACCCGGCGGTTCCTCGAGGTCCACGGCGATGAGTGGGATCTCGAGTGCGAGGTGCGCCAGTTGGACGGACCGGACCCCGGCGGCGAAGGGTAGGAGAGGTAGGGGAGGCGGCTGGCCCCTGTTCGGCTGGGGGCTGGCTGGCCAGTCCCTGGTCGCGCCGGCAGCTATATTGACGCTTCCTTGCATTTGTGAGATAAAAAATGCGCGAGGGCTGTGATGTCAAGAGCTTGACCTTGAACATGCTGCAGAGCTTCCGGCGCCACGTACGGCACCGGAACTGAAGGAGGTATCGACATGTTCGCAGTCTTGAGCTTCGTCGTGCTTGCCGGCGCCCTGGCCACACCGTCCCCCGCTACGGCGCCACCCCTCACCCCCTCCGCTCGCGTGCTGAGCTCCACCGCCAAGGCGCCGGTGAAGCAACCCTTTCTGTTCGGCGGTCTCCCCACCAAAGCGACGTGCACCGCCGATTGTGGGGATCTCAATGCTCCCGTCTCGTGCAGCGGCAACACTTGCAGCGCCGTGAACCAGAGCCAGACCTGTCCGTCGGGGCCGGGCTCCGTCACGTGCGACGGCCACACTACCTATTGCACGCCCTGCTGCACCAGCGGAACGATCAGGAACGTGATCGCCGGTCCCAACTGCAGTTGTGACGGCGGGCAGACCACCCCGAGGGACCGTTACGAATGCATCAACGGCCTCTGGGAATACCAGTTCTCCTTCTGCGGCGGGCCCTTCTGCGCTGGGACTCCGTAAGTCCGACTCTTCCAGGGCGCCGAGGCGACGTTCGGGATTCATGTCCCCGGCGCCCTAGCTTTCTCCATCAGGTCGAAGAGGAGCCGCTTCGTCTCCTCCTCGTTGCGTGCCGCCGCCCGGCTGGCTTTCGTCGCGGTTGAAGATCAGCGCGAAGCTCGCCTCCTCCCGTTTCAGCTCCTCCTCGCGCAGAGAGATCCCGCACGCCGGCGCGGGGGTTGACGAACGATTTTTCTAGTACTAACTTATTAGTAGGATGAAGACCAAGGCCCGAACCCTGACCGAGCAAGAGCTGGAGATCATGAAGGTGGTCTGGGAGAAGAAGACCGCCACCGTGCGCGAGGTCTACGAGGCGTTGCGGGAGCGCAAGGCGGTCGCCTACACCACGGTCTCGACCATGATGAACATCCTGGAGACCAAGGGGCATCTGGTGAAGCAGCCGGAGGGGCGCGCCTACGTCTACGAGCCATCACAAGCCCAGACCCGGGTGATCTCGGGGATGGTCCAGGAATTCGTCGATCGCGTCTTCGACGGCGCTGCCCAGGGGCTGCTGCTGAATCTGGTCAAGGAGCGAAAGCTGTCGAAGAGGGACCTGCAGGAGATCTCTCGCCTCATCGAGGAGACGCCGGAGGAGCCATGAGCCCATCCTTGTCGACCGCCGGGCTGGCTGCCGCCCTGACCGCCTACGCCCTCCAGGCCGCCCTCGTCCTGGGAGTGGGCCTGCTCCTGCCCAACCTCTTCCGCTTGCGGAACCCGCGCGTTTGTCTCTACTACTGGCAGGGACTGCTGCTCGCGATCCTCGCCCTGCCCCTGCTCCAGCCGGAGCCGGGGCGGATGATGTTCGCCGGCAACCTGACGACGGTCACCACGGTCACCGCGAGCTGGCTGGACGGGTTCGCGGCGAGCGGAACCGAGGAGAAGACCTGGACCACTGACCGCCTGCTGCTCCTGGCGATCGGCCTCGGCGCGCTCGTCCGGCTCGCCTGGCTCGGGCTCGGCCTGTCGCGCCTGCGTTCCTTGCGCCGTGACGCCGTTCTGGCCGAGCTGTCGCCCATGGCCCATCGAGCCTTCGATGACGCGGGGGCGCGAGCGCGCCTGCTGGTCTCCGGACGAGTCGAAGGCCCGCTGACCTTCGGCTGGCGGGACCCGGTGGTCCTGCTGCCGGCCGGGATCCTGGAGCTCGACCCCGAGACCCAGCGCGGCATCGTCTGCCACGAGCTGCTCCACGTGCGGCGGCGCGACTGGCTCTGGGCCCTCTTCGAGGAAGCGGTCCGCGCCCTGCTCTGGTTCCACCCGGCGGTCTGGATGCTCCTCGCCCGCATCGCCTTGAGCCGCGAGCAGGTCGTGGACCGCGAGGTCGTCCGCCGCACCGGCTCGCGCCGCGCCTATCTCGAAGCGCTGCGAGCCGTCGCCAGCCGTTCCTGGCAGGCTGCCGTCCCGGGCCTGCCTTTCTTCCACCGCGGGCACCTGCGCGAGCGGGTGATCCATCTCTGCCGGGAGGTCCCGATGTCACGTTCCCGTATCGCAAGCCTCGTGGCCACGTTCGCCGGCCTTCTTGCCCTGACGGCGATCCTCGGCATCCTCGCCTTTCCAATGACCGGGACGGCCTGGGCCGATGCCAAGCCGGTCCAGCCGGTCCCGCTTCAGGGAGACATCCAGCCCCCGCAACCTCTCCAACCCATGCGGGTCGACTACCCCGCGAAGGAAAAGTTCTTAAAGATCGAAGGACAGGTGACCAGCGAGGTCGTCATCGACGAGCAGGGCAAAGTCGTAAGCGTCGAGGTCAAACAGTCCTCCGGCAACGCGAACCTCGACCAGGCCGCCGCCTATGCCCTCTGGCGGCAGACCTTCCTGCCGGCGACCCGGAAGGGCAAACCGGTCGCGGTCTTCTGGTACATGAGAATCGAGTTCAAGGACTACTACTGATCTCCGGGAGCCCGCTCCAGCTCGCGCGTCATCTCGATCATCGTGCGCCGGAACCCCGCGCGAGCGAACAGGCGCTGGGCGGACTCGTTCCGCTCCGCCGTCGAGAGCACGACCCGGGGGGCGCCTTTCGCTTTGAGCGCCTCCAGCGTGGCGTCGAGCAAAGCCCGGCCGACTCCCTGCCCGCGATGGGCGGGATCGACCACGATGTCGTACAGCACGCCCGCCGGGCCGCGCAGCGCCATGTAATCGTTCCCCTCGACTCCCGCGTACGTATAGCCGACCACCTCGCCGCCGCGCTCGGCGGCGAGGATGATGATGTCCGGTCGATCGAGCTGCGCGCCGAGAAACGAGCGGTAGGCGTGCTCGGTCCCCGGCGTCGCGGCGAGGAAGCGGTCCGGGTCGAAATCGTGATGCGTACGGACGAGGAGCGCGCCGAGCCGGCCGATGGCTTCGAGGTCCGCGGGCGCCGCGGGGCGGATGAGAGCGGTCGGCGAGCTCATTTCGCGCGATCGTTGTACTGCTCGTCGCTGACCTTTTCCAGCCAGTCGACGGCCTTGCCATCCAGCGCCTCGTTGATGGCGATGTGTTGCATGGCGGTCGCCGGCGACGCGCCGTGCCAGTGCTTTTCGCCCGGCTCGAACCAGACGACGTCGCCGGGCCGGATCTCCTCGATCGGCCCGCCCTCACGCTGCGCGAGGCCGCTTCCGAAGGTGACGATCAGCGTTTGTCCGAGGGGGTGCGTGTGCCATGCGGTGCGCGCTCCGGGCTCGAAGGTGACGGCGTTACCGGCTGCCCGCGCCGGAGCGTTGGCCGCGAACAGAGGGTCGATACGGACGGTGCCGGTGAACCAATCGGCCGGGCCTTTGCCCGAGGGTCGCGAGCCGCTCCTGTTGATTTCCATTTCAAATCCTTTCTGACCTGCCGGTCAGCGGTCGACCATTCGCTGCGAGAATTCGGAGTACCGGGCTCCTTGTATCGTGATCCGGGATGTGGCGCTTTCGATGTCGTGGAAATCGCCCGCGGTGAGCTCGACGGCCTCCGCCGCGAGGTTCTCCCGCAAGCGATGGAGCTGCGTGGTGCCCGGGATCGGCACGATCCAGGGTTTCTGGGCGAGGAGCCAGGCGAGCGCGATCTGGGCGAGTGTCGCGCCCTTGCGCCGCGCGATGCTCCCGAGCCGCTCGACCAGCGCCCGGTTCGCCTTCCGGGCCTCCGGGGCGAAGCGGGGGACGGTGTTACGGAAGTCGGTGCTGTCGAACGAGGTGTTCTCGTCGATCGTGCCGGTGAGGAAGCCCTTGCCCAGCGGGCTGAAGGGGACGAAGCCGATTCCCAGCTCTTCCAGGACCGGGAGGATCTCCGCTTCGGGTTCTCTCCACCAGAGCGAGTACTCGCTCTGAAGGGCCGTGACGGGCTGGACGGCGTGCGCGCGGCGGATCGTCCGCACGCCGGCCTCGGAAAGGCCGAAATGCCGGACCTTGCCCTCCTCGATCAGATCCTTCACCGCCCCCGCCACGTCCTCGATGGGCACGTCGGGATCGACGCGGTGCTGATAGAGCAGGTCGATGACGTCGATGTCGAGTCGCTTGAGCGATGCTTCCACGACTTCCCGGACGTGCTCGGGCCGGCTGTTCATGCCAGCCAACTTGCCGTGGGCGTCGATGTGGAATCCGAACTTGGTGGCGATCACCACCTGGTCGCGGATGGGGGAGAGCGCCTTGCCCACCAGCTCTTCGTTGGTGAACGGACCGTAGTTCTCGGCGGTGTCGAAGAAGGTGACGCCGAGGTCGACGGCGGAGCGGATCACGGAGATCATCTCCAGCTCGTTTCGGGCCGGTCCGTAGCTCATGCCCATGCAGCCGAGCCCGATCGCCGAGACTTCGAGGCCGCTGTTTCCAAGGGTGCGTTTCTGCATGCCGCCGTTCTTTCGGGATGCCTATCCCTCGTCCTCCGCCATACGCAGAAACTGCGCCCAGTCGAGATCCGCCCAGTCGAGCTCCTCCTCGACGCGCTGGAACGCGGCGTCTCCGATCGTGCCGTCGGTCCGGAGCGCCAGGAGCCGCCGCCGCGCCGCCTCGGTCGCGGCGCGCACGACCGCCGCGTCCGCCTCCTGGCCGTCGGCATCCGCCGCGGCGCTTTCGGGCGCGCCGAGCTCCTCTTCGGCGCGGCGCAACTGCAGGTCGTAGCGGTGCCGCACGAGCTCGGCGGTCTCGGCTTGCGGACAGGCCGCGGCGGCCTCCATCGCCGCCCGCAGGGTCTCGACCCGCGCGGAGCGCACCTCGCGGTCCACCGTTCCGTCGTCCTCGAGACGCAGGCGCAGCAGGAGCGGCCGCAGGGTGAGCCCCTGGAATACGAGGGTGCCGAGCACCACTCCGAACGCGGTGACGAGGATCAGGTCCCGAAAGGGGAAACCGGCCGGGAGCGCGAGCGCGGCGGCGAGCGTCACGGTGCCGCGCATGCCGCACCATCCCACGACGGCGGCGCCGCGCGCGTCGAGCGCCACGGCGTCGCGCGTTCCGGGCCTCCCATCCGGGTGCGGGCGGCAGCGCCACCGGCTGAACGCCGCCGCGCCGGTCACCCATGCGATGCGCGCGAGGATGACGGCGACGCACACCACCACCGCCGCCACCACGTAGCGCGTTCCGATCGCTCCGCGCACGGCGATGGACTTGAGCTGGAACCCCACGAGGATGAACGCGAGCACGTTCAGCACGAACACCGCGACCTCCCACACCGCCCACGCGGGGATGCGGATGCGCGCCGGCATGATCTCGGGCGCGCGTCGCGACGCCGTCATCGCGAAGACCACCAGCGTGATGATGCCCGAGAGGTGCAGTTGCTCGGCGAGCAGCCAGACACCGAACGTGGTGCAGAACTGGAACACCACCGCGGTCGAGACGTCGGTGATGCGCGCGTTCACGAAAAGGGTCAGGGGCGAGAGCGCCAGAGCGAGGAGGACGCTGCCCGCCGTAACCACGAGCAGCATCGGCACCACGCTCCACCCGGACAGGACGCCGGTGACCGTGGCGCCGACCGCCAGACGGTAGACGAGCAGCGCGCTCGCGTCGTTGAACAGGCTCTCCCCCTCCAGGATCACGAGCAGCCGGTGTGGCGGGCGGAGCTGCTTGAGCACGGCGGTGGCCGCCGCCGCGTCCGGGGGCGCGACGATGGCGCCGAGCGCGATCGCCGCCGCCCAGGGCATGTCCGGGACGAGCAGCCGCGTGACGACGGCGACGATGGCGATCGTGAGGACGACGGCGCCGAGGGCCAGGCTGGCCACCGTGCGCCAGTTCGCGCGCAGGTCACGCGGCGAGGAGTCGAAGGCGGCGTCGGCCAGGACGGGCGCGACGAACAGCGCGAGCGCGAGCTCGGGATCGAGAATGAGAGTCGGCATGCCGGGGATCAGCGCCAGCGCGGCGCCGGCGAGCGCCACCAGCGCCGGGTAGGGCGCGCCCATCCGCCGCGCCAGGGCGGCAAGGGCCGCGCCGCCCAGCAGCATCGCGATGACGACCTCGAACACTCTCATCGCCGCTTCAGCTCTCTCCGCGGCCCGTTGCGATCAGGCGCGAGAAATCATCAGGAGTGTCCACGTCCACCTCACCGCCCCGGAAGGGTAAAAAGTGCGCCTCGGAAGCATATCTCTCGATCACCTGCTTGGCGCCGGCCTTTCCCTCGAGCCGCGTCAGCTCGGCGAAGAGCGGCCGGCTGAACAGCGCCGGCACGCCGAAGCCGCCGCCGTACGTCGAGGCGATGACGGGCCTGCCGGTGACGCGGTGCGCCGCGGCGAGGCCGGAGATGACATCGGGAGTGACGTGCGGCTGGTCGCACAGCATGAGGACGGCCGCGTCCACGTCCGGATCCGCGCCGAGAAGACCTTCGAGCCCCGCGGCGATCGACGAGGCCATCCCGGTCTCCCAGCGGGGATTCAACGCCTCGCGCACGTCGAGCCCGTCCAGCTCGCGCCGCGACAGCTCCGCGCGGGCGCCGGTGACCACGACGACGGGAGAGCACCCGGCGTCCAGCGCGGCCAGCGCGGCGCGCCTGAGCAGGCTCATGCCGCGGAACTGGAGGATCTGCTTCGGGCTGCCCATACGGGAGGAGGACCCCGCCGCCAGGATCACCGCGCCCGTCATGCCGCCGTCCCGGCCAGGACCCGCTCCTCGGCCGCGGTGACGCCGTCCGCCGGACCGCCGTGAATGGAGCCCCGGCGCTCGCGCAACTTTCCGCCGCGCCGGCCGTTGAGCACCGCGCGCATCTCCGCGACGATGGACAGCGCGATCTCGGCGGGACCGTTGGCGCCGATGTCCAGGCCGGCCGGCGCATGCAGGCGCGCCATCCCGTCGGCCGCGGCCAGTTCCCTCAGCATCCGCTCGGTCCGTTTGCGCGGGCCCATGACCCCGATGTAGCGGGCGGGGGAGGCGAGCAGAAACCTGAGCCATGCCAAGTCATGAGCGTAATTGTGCGACATCAGGAGCGCCATCGTCCGCGGCGTGATGCTGACGTGCGCCCCGGCGTCTTCGGGGCGCGCGAGGATGACCCGGTCGGCGATCGCGAACCGGGAACGGCTGGCCGGGCGGGCCTGCGGATCGACGACCTCTGTGTACCAGCCCAATTCGCGTGCGAGCTCGACGACCGGCAGCGCGTCCTGCCCGGCCCCGAAGACGACGAGGGGGACGGGGGGCGGGAGCGTTTCGAGGAAGACCTTCGCGGCGCCGTCCACCTCATAGACGGTCGCCATGGAGACGGGCGCGGCGTCGGGCCGCGCCGCGCAGGAACGCCTCAGCGCCTCGATGCGGGGGGAGCCGGAGGCGAGCGGCTCGACCAGCACGCGCACGATGCCGTTGCAGCCGAGCCCGAGCCCCCAGGCTTCCTCGTCGCTGGTCGTGGCGGTGTTGTACTCGACGAGCTTCGCCGCGCCCGTTTGCAGGACGCGCTTCGCGTGCTCGACGACGTCGCTTTCGAGGCAGCCGGCGCTGATCGTGCCGGTATGGTGCCCCGTTTCGCAAACCAGCATCCGCGCCCCCGGGCGGCGGTACGACGACCCCTCGACGCTCACGACCGTCGCCAGAGCGCACCGTTCCCCCCGGATGTTCGCCGCGTCGAACGCTTCGACCAACGCTCGCACTTCGTTCATCGCTGACTCCTGTTCGCCTACAGCAGCTTGTCCGGCGTGATCGGCAGCTCCCGGACGCGTCTGCCCGTTGCGTGGAAGACGGCGTTGGCGATCGCGGCCGGAATCCCGACCATGCCCAACTCACCCATGCCCTTGACGCCGAGTGGATTGACGATCTTGTCGTCCTCCTCGACGAACATCGTCTCGATCGCGTGGATGTCGGCGTTGACGGGGACATGGTAGTGCTGGAGGTTCGGATTCATGATCCGTCCGTAGCGGTGATCGATTTCCGTGGCCTCCAGCAGCGCCATGCCGATGCCCCAGACCACGCCGCCGATCTCCTGGCTGTGCGACGCCTTGGGGTTGATGATCTTGCCGCACGCCGTGACCTCGATCGCGCGCGTGACGCGGACGTTGCCCAGGTCCGGGTCCACCTTCACCTCGACGAACTGCGCGCCGTGCGCCAGCAGCGCGTACTTCTCACGTTCTTTCGAGGGCTTCGACTCGAAGGTTTCGGTGATCTCGGTGAGGCCGTTGCGCCTCATCACGTCGGCGACGCCGACGAAACGGGACGGATCGCTCTTGAGCCGCAGCCGGCCGTCGAGCATCTCCACGTCCGCGGCGGCGGCCGCCTTCAGTGGCGAGTCCGCTGCCTGGTTGGCGAGCGCCAGCAGCCTCGCGCCGACCGCCAACGCGGCGCCGTAGACAGCCGAGCCGACGCTCGACGTCGTCTGCGAGCCCCCCTGCGAGGGCGCCCGCGGGAAGTTGGTGTCGCCGAGCTCGAATTTCACCTGCTCCGGCCTCAGTCCCAGGTACTCGGCGGCGATCATGGTCATCACCGTGTAGGTCCCGGGGCCGATGTCGCTGGTCGCGCTGACGACGTGCGCCGTGCCGTCGGCCTGCAACGTGATTCTGGCGCTGGCGGGTCTCTGGAACGCGCCCCAGACGCCGGTGGCCATGCCCCAGCCGACCAGCCATCGCCCGTCCCGCATCGAGCGGGGCTCGGGCTTGCGGTCCTTCCATCCGAACTTCTCCGCACCGAGCCGGTAGCACTCCCGCAGCGCCTTGCTCGACCACGGCTTGCCGCTCTCGGGGTCCACCTCGGCGTAGTTGGCGAGGCGCAGCTCCAGCGGATCCATCTTCAGCGCGTACGCCAGCTCGTCCATCGCGCATTCGAGCGCGAACATGCCGCTGACGGCGCCCGGCGCGCGCATCCAGGTCGGCGTGTTGAGGTCGGTGGCGGTGATCTTCACCGGCGCGTAGAGGTTGGGGCAGGCGTAGACCTGGCGCGTGAAATTCGTGGTGCCGTCCGAGAAATCCTCGAAGCTGGAGGTGTTGTGCACGGCCTCGTGGATCATCGCGGAGAGCTTCCCCGACCGGTCCGCGCCGAGCGCGACCTTCTGGATCGTGTACGGACGGTAGCCGTGGCCGCTGAACATCTGCGTGCGCGTGTAGACCACCTTGACCGGGCGCCTGAGCTCGCGCGCCGCCATCGCCGTCAGGGCGGGGTAGTAGTTCGGCCGCAGCGACGATCCGAAGGCCCCGCCGACGAAAGGCGAGACGACGTTGATGTTCTCCTCGGGGACGCCGAGCCTCGAAGCCAGGTGCTCGCGGACGTTGTAGACCTCCTGCGTCTTGTCGAAGATCGTGAGCTTGTCCCCCTGCCAGACGGCGATCGCTCCGTGCGGCTCCATCGGATTGTGGTGCTCGATGGGAATGCGGTACTCGGCCTCGATCTTCACCGGCGCGCTCTTCATGGCCTCCTCGGGATTGCCGCGGCGCTTCGGCGGCGGCGCCTGCCGGGGCGATCGCGCGTTCTCGCGCACGGCCTCCGTGTCGGTCGCATGCTTCTCCGCGTCGTAGGAGACCTTCACCAAGCGTGAGGCGTGGCGCGCCTGCTCGTACGTCTCGGCGACGACGAGCGCCACCGGCTGCCGGTTGAAAAAGATTTTATTGGAGTGGAGCGCCCGGAACGACTTGTCCTTCTCTTCCTGGTTGCCCCGCGGCGGCGCTTCCTCCGTGGAGCCGGGTCCGGGCTTCGGCGCGTTCAGGTGCGTGAAGACGCGGATCACGCCGGGGGAGGTTTCGGCCTCTCGCGTGTCGATCGCCGTGATCGTTCCCTTCGTCACCGTGCTCAGCACGATGAAGCCGTAGGCGAGGTTCGGCACCTGGAACTCCGCCGCGTACTTGGCTTTGCCCGTCACCTTCGCCACGCCGTCGACGCGGCTCATCTCTTTTCCTATGTATCTCGGCATCGATGATCTCCCCTCAGGCCAGTTTGCCCGCGCGCATCAGCGCGCGAACGACGGCCCGCTTCCCGAGCTCGACTTTGTAGGCGTTGTGCGCCAGGGGTTTCGCGTCCGCGAGCGCCGCCTCGGCGGCCCGCCGGAAGCTCTCCTCCGACAAGGGTTTTCCGGAGAGCGCGGCCTCCGCCTCGCGGCTCCGCCAGGGCTTGTGGGCGACGCTCCCGAGCACCACGCGCGCCTGCCGGATCGTGTTGCCGTCGAGCTCCAGCGCGGCGGCCACCGCGACGAGCGCGAAGGCGTACGAGGCGCGGTCGCGGACCTTCAGGTAGTAGGCATTCCTCGCGAAGCTGGACTTCGGCAGCTCGATGGCCACGATCAGCTCGCCGTGCCGGAGATTGTTGTCCTTCTCCGGCGTGTCGCCCGGCAGGCGGTGGAACTCGTCGACGGGGATCGTGCGCTCGACGCCGCCCGCGCCCAGGACCCTCACGACGGCGTCGAGCGCGTAGAGCGCGTTCGCCATGTCGCCGGGGTAGGTTGCGACGCACTTGTCGCTCCATCCGAAAATGGCGTGAATCCGGTTGAGCCCTTCGCGGGCGCCGCAGCCGGTCCCGGGCTCCCGTTTGTTGCACGGCATCGCCGTGTCGTAGAAGTACTGGCAGCGCGTGCGCTGCAGGAGGTTCCCGCCGTTCGTCGCCATGTTGCGGATCTGCCCGGAGGCGCCCGCGACGATGGCCTGCGTCAGCAGCGGATAGTTGCTGCGGATCAGGGGGTGGTTGGCGGTCTCTGTGTTCGTCGCCAGGGCGCCGATCGAGACGCCGCCGCGCTCGGGCCGGATCTTCCTCATTTTCAGGCGCGTGAGGTCCACCAGCTCGTTGGGGCGTTCGACGTCCTCTTTCATCAGATCGAGGAGGTTCGTGCCGCCCGCCAGAAATTTCGCCAGCGGGTTCCCCGCGACGGCGCCGGCGGCGGCGTTCGGGTCGCTCGCGCGCACGTATTTAAACGGTCTCATCGGCGTCTTCCTTTCTCACGCGGGCCAACTGCTCTTCGTCGACGAAGCGCCAGGTCCGCGCCGTCTGCCGGCCGGAATGGACCTCCTGGATCGCGGCGACGATCCCCGGGTAGGCGCCGCAGCGGCAGATGTTGCCGCTCATCCGTTCGCGGATCTCGTCGTCGGTGAGCCGGGTCGTCGTCGCGGTCACGTCCTCCGTGACGTGGCTCACGTCGCCGCGGCGCGCCTCCTCGAGCAGGGCGACGGCGGAGCAGATCTGCCCGGACGTGCAGTAGCCGCACTGGAAGCCGTCATATTTGATGAAGGCCGCCTGCATCGGGTGGAGTTGATCCCCCTTCGCCAGCCCCTCGATCGTCGTGACCTCCTTGCCCTCGGCGCTGGCGGCGAGCGTCAGGCAGGACAGGACGCGCCGGCCGTCCACGATCACGGTGCAGGCCCCGCACTGCCCCTGGTCGCACCCCTTTTTGGTGCCGGTGAGATGGAGCCTTTCGCGCAGCGCGTCGAGCAGCACGACGCGTGAATCGATTTCCAGGTTTTTCGTCGCGCCGTTGACCTTGAGCGCGACCTTCAGGAGATTTTCCGCCGCGGGTCCCGCGGCGGCCGCCGCGCCGGGCGACAGGCTCAGCGCCGCCAGCGCCTCCTCCTGCGCCAGCAGGTCGAGGGCGAGAAATCCTAGACCGCCCGCGATCGTCTGCCCCAGGAACGAGCGCCGTGTCAGCCCGGCGCCGGCCAGCTCCGGCATTTCCTTGAGCAGCGCGGCCTCGTCCTCCGTCAGCCCGGATTCCGAGGTCTCGTCGAAGTCGTCGTTCATGAAGATCCCTCCGTTCTGACGCGCCATACCACGCGTCGCGCCGATCAGCGGTTGACCATCCTTTGCGAGGCTTCGGAGTAGCGCGCCCCGTGCACCGCGATCTGGGCGGCGGCGTTCTCGATCTCGCGGAGATCGGCGGGCGTGAGCTCGACGGCGGCCGCGCCGAGGTTCTCCTCCAGGCGGTGCAGCTTCGTGGTGCCCGGGATCGGCACGATCCAGGGCTTCTGGGCGAGCAGCCAGGCGAGCGCGATCTGCGCCGGCGTCGCCTGCTTCTTCGCGGCGATCCTGCTCAGCAGATCCACCAGGTCCTGATTCGCCTTCCGGTTCTCCGGCGTGAAGCGGGGGACGCTGCTGCGGAAGTCGCTGCTGTCGAACGAGGTGTTCTCGTCGATCTTGCCGGTGAGGAAGCCCCTGCCCAGCGGGCTGAAGGGGACGAAGCCGATCCCCAGCTCCTCCAGGACCGGGAGGATCTCCTCTTCGGGTTCTCTCCACCAGAGCGAGTACTCGCTCTGCAGGGCCGTGACGGGCTGGACGGCGTGCGCGCGGCGGATGACCCCCACGCCGGCCTCGGAGAGGCCGAAGTGCCGGACCTTGCCCTCCTGGATCAGATCCTTCACCGTTCCCGCCACGTCCTCGATGGGCACGTCGGGATCGACGCGGTGCTGATAGAACAGGTCGATGGCGTCGATGTCGAGCCGCTTGAGCGACGCTTCCGCGACCTCCCGGATGTGCTCGGGCCGGCTGTTCAGGCCGGCCTGCTTGCCGCCGGCGTCGAAGCGGAACCCGAACTTGGTGGCGATCACCACCCGCTCGCGGATGGGGGAGAGCGCCTTGCCCACCAGCTTCTCGTTCGCGAACGGACCGTAGGCCTCGGCGGTGTCGAAGAAGGTGACGCCGAGGTCGACGGCGGACCGGATCAAGGAGATCATCTCCTGCTCGTCCTGGGGCGGTCCGTAGCCGAAGCTCATGCCCATGCAACCGAGCCCGATGGCCGAGACCTCGAGATTGCTTCGTCCAAGTTTTCTTCTCTGCATTGTTTCTCCTTTTGGGTCGCGCATCGCCATCTACACCGCCAGTGCGGCGGGCTCCCGGTCGAGATCGAGGGACGTCGAGAGGTCCCGGTGCGCGTCGATCTGCGCCTCGAGATCGGCGACCTTCTGCTCGGCGGTGGCGATGGCATCGGCGCCGGCGATGAAGCGGCGCGGTGGCGGCTCCTGGTTGCTGATGAGGACGAGCGCCCGCGCGAGCTTGGCCGGATCGCCGGTTTGCAGGCCGTTCTGGGCTTTCCAGAACTCGAGCTGCTTCGTTCTGCGCTCGCTGTAGTCCTCGATGGACGGCTCGGCGTAGTTCGTCGATCTCTCGGTGAGGAGCTCGGTGCGGAAGAACCCCGGATTGACGATGGTGGTGGTGATGCCGAACGGCGCGATCTCGGCGTGCAGCGCCTCCATCCACCCCTCCAGGCCGAACTTCGAGGCGGAGTAGGCGGTGCAGAACTCGAAGCCGGCGAGGCCCGCGCTCGACGAGATGGAGATGATGTGCCCCGAGCGCTGCCCGCGCATCACCGGCAGGACGGCGCGGGTGACGTTCATCGGGCCGACGAGGCTCGTCGCCAGTTGCCCCTCCATCTGCTCCGGCGTCAGCTCCTCGAAGTAGCCGGCATAAAAGCTGGCGGCGTTGTTGACCAGCACGTCGATACGGCCGAACCGGTCGACAGCGGCCCGCACCGCCGCCTCGGCGTCGCCGGGCCGGGTCACATCCAGCTCGACGGTCAGCAGGTCGTCCGAAGGACCCAAGGCCTTGGACACGCTGTCGCGGTTACGGCCCGAGGCCACGACCGCGTGGCCGGCGGCCAGGGCGGCCTTGACGAAATCGACGCCCATGCCACGGCCGGCGCCAGTGATCAGCCAGACCTTCTTGTCAGCCATGTTTTTTCCTTTTCAGTGGGCGGCGGGCTGGTGATGCGGTTGACTCGCGGCATCACGGCTCCAACGCGTTTTGCAAAATTCAGACCCGGCGGGATGCTGCGACGCGCTGAGGTGCGCCCCGTCCGTGAGAGCCCATGGTAGGGACCGCGGGGCGCGGGGCGATATGACGATCCTGGAAGATCCTTGGACGATCCTGCAAATCTCTGCGGAAAGTATCCAGAGTCCGCTGGACGGGACTAGGATAGGGACATGAGCTCGACAGACCTCCAGGGATCCGAGATTCGAACGCACCGGACGTACGCCTACCGGGAGGAGATGGCGGAGCGCATCGCGCGGGCCATCCCGGCGGACGGCACGGTCGAGCCGCTGCAAGGGCTCCTCCTCAACCGCTCCTCGATCCCGACGGAGCCGCTGCACGGAGTCTCCAGGCCTTCCCTCTGCGTGATCGCGCAGGGGAGCAAGGAGGTGCTGCTGGGGGAGAGCCGGTACCGCTATGACCCGGCCCATTACCTGCTCGCCACCGTCGAGCTGCCCGTCGTGGGCCAGGTTATCGAGGCGTCGGCGGAGCGGCCGTATCTGAGCCTCCGCCTGGACCTCGACCCGGCTCTCGTCGGCTCGGTGATGGTGGAGGCGGGCCACCTTTCGTCCCGGGACCGGGGGGACGTGCGGGCGCTCGACGTGAGCCCGCTCGACGCGGATCTGCTGGATGCCGTGGTCCGCCTGTTGCGGCTCCTGGACTCGCCGGCCGAAGCGCGGGTTCTGCGGCCGCTGATCACGCGGGAGATCGTCTACCGTCTGCTGATGGGGGAGCAGGGGAACCGGCTCCGCCACGTGGCGCTCCTGGGCGGCCACCCCGACCGCATCGCGGACGCCGTCGAGCGGCTCCGCAGGGAGTTCGACCAGCCGCTGCGGATCGACGCCCTGGCGCAGGAGCTGGGGATGAGCGTCTCGGGCTTTCACCACCATTTCAAGGCGGTCACGGCGATGAGCCCCCTGCAGTTCCAGAAGCAGCTCCGGCTCCAGGAGGCCCGGCGCATCATGCTCGGCGAGAACCTGGACGCCGCCAGCGCCGGCTACCGGGTGGGCTATGACGACGCCTCGCAGTTCAGCCGGGAGTACAAGCGGCTGTTCGGACAGCCCCCCGTGCGGGACGTGGAGCGGCTGCGGGAGGCGGCGGGGAGATGACGCGGCGTCCGCTTACCTCATCTCCGGACCGCGGAGCGACTCGCGCAGGTCGGCCACGGCAGGATGCTGGTGTGAGATGCCATATATATCAAGAATCAGATCGAAAGCCGTTGCGAAGTATGCGTCGTCCCTGCGGAAGTCACCGTACACCCGGCCGCGCAGGAGGGCCGGAAAGGACTCGGATTCCTTGCCCGCGAGCAGGACAGGCAGCACCGTCTGCTTCTGGTCCTCGGTCGCCAGCAGACGGATTCCGGCAAGATCCCATTCCGCTGCGACTATGCTGCCCTGGGCAGATGCCACGTTCTTCGCTTTCTGCCGGTAGAGGGGTGTTCCGATCACGATGACATGCCCACATTCCTCGATCCGCTCTACGAAACGCAGAATGCTTGACCCGATCCGGCTGTTTTCCCAGCAGTCCAACACCACGTCGATCCCCGCCTTCTGCAGATCCGTCGCGAGCCGTTTTTCGACCCAGCGTTCATGCTCGGGCACGCCCCAGGCATAGCTGATGAAGCTCTTCGGTGGCGTGATCTTCTGCTCGGCCACGTAGGCGCGCACACGGAAGACGGCCTGCTCGAAGCGTGTCCGTTGCTCGGCGGCACGGCGTTGTGTTTCCACTTGGTTCTGCTCTTCCCGGGTCAATTGGATCGGCTCCGCCATTTTCGGCAACGTCAGCTTCTCGCCACAATCGTTGCAGAAAGCGAAGGTCTTTCCTTCCTTCAACCGTTGGCGCACGACCGAACGGTCCAATAAATGGCTGCATTTAGAGCAGCGCACCGGTTCGTAGCGCAGAACTGTCAAGTTCCGCCGTCCGAGGAAGCTCTCGAACAAGCCCTGGAACAGGGTGCGCACCGGCGCGCCGACGCTGGGGCCGAAGCAGAGCACAAAGTCCAATTCGCCGTCGCGTTCGGCCTCCTGCCGGAATCCGCATACCAGCCCGTCGCCCACCTCGTAGCGCGCGTTGTTCTGCCACTGGGCAGTACGCGTGAAGGCGTGCGTGTAGCCCAGCAGCACCACCAACGAGGCGAACACGTTCTCTGTCGGTCCGCTCACCGTATAGGCTACGCCATCCTCGGCCTCCTCTTCCTCCGGCGGCGGCTTCTTCAGATTGATCAGTTCGGGGAAGACTAGATATGGTTCTAAGCGGAGCGGGTCGGTTTCGCGGAAACAGACATTGTGCTCCAGGAAGAGTAGTGCTGCCGAGTCCAGGAGCACATCGCGCTCGCCCACGGGCAAGTCATTCAGCTCTGGAAACTCATAGCCGCCGGCCAGCAACCGCTTCTCCTCCAGCGCACCAAGGCCCTTCGGGTTCCGCCGTGCCTCCAGCACGAACGACGACGCCAGATTGTTGAGCCGTTCCGGTTGGAGCAGGATGCGCAGCTCGCCCTTCGAGGTTCGTAGGCGTTTCACATAGCCATAGTTTTCCAGGTGGCCCACGGCGGTAAGCATCTCGGCGTCGGTGAAATGCCAGTCGGCATCGGTAGCCTCCATCTGGCCGCGGAGTTCCTCGGGGGTGACGATGGTCTGGGCGCTCGACTCCGCTCCCTTGAGGCCGAGGACGTAGTCCTTGATCCGCTTGAAGGTCGTAGTGGTGACTGTCGCGGTCTTGTCTTCCCAGGGGATCAGGGACTTCATGCGTTCGACAAGCTCAGCCAAGCCCTGCCCCGTGGCGGCACTCGTCACGAACGGCCCCATGATGCCGTGCCTCTGACAGAACGCGGTCAGCTCCTCTGGTGTCAGAGAACAGCTTCCGCGATCCGTCTGAGCGGCCACGAGGATGATGGGGCAAACGCTTTGCCCCGTCTGGAGTTGCTTGAGCCAGAAGCCAACGCCGTGCAGCGGGTCGCGGAGGTCAGAGGCATCGAACAGCACCAGCGCGAGATCGGCGTTGTCCACGAAGAGCGCGTGGACCAGCCGGTAATCTGGCTGGCCCGCGAAGTCCCAGAGGATCGCCTCACAATCCGTCCCGTCCGTGCGGCGCTTGCCTAGGTCGGGAAACACCCAGAACTGCTGCCCGTGCGTGGACTCCTGCTTCTCGAAACGGCCGTAGATCATGCGATAGCCCAACGCCGATTTGCCCACGCTGTGATCGCCCACCAGCACGATCTTCCCCGTCGTGTGATGGACCGCGTGCTGTGCTGCCGCCACACCGGCGCGCTGGCCCAGCAGCACGTCAAGGTCCAGCTCCCAGAGGTTAACCTTGCCGGCAGTTGAGCTGGTTGTGACCAATAAGGCCAAGTTGGGATGAAAGGCCAGAGCGGGAACCCACGCAGAGCCCATGGGCTCTGGAATGACAGTAAGGGTTTCCCAGACATCACAACACCACACTCGCACAGTTCCATCGTGGCTCTTGGACGCCAACAAGTTTCCTTCTGGAGAGAAGATGACTGCATCGATCATATCCGTATGCCCCTCAAGCCTGCGGAGCAATTGGGTACTCGTCGACTCCCAGAGCTTAACGTCGTTATCCATGCTTCCACTAACCAGCGTGTTGCCTGTGGGATCGAAGGCAATGCTATGGATCGCGCTTCCGTTATTCTCGAGCGTGCGGATCAACTTGCCACTAGACACGTCCCATAGTTTGATAGTCCTGTCCCAGCTCCCGCTGGCCAGCGTAGTACTTTGCGGATTGAACGCCACGCTATTGACAATGTTCTGGTGCCCTTTAAACGTGCGGAGTAGCTTGCCGCTTTCCGACTGCCAGAGCTTCACCGTTTTGTCACCACCTCCGCTGGCCAGCGTCCCGCCCTGCGGATTAAACACCACGCTAGTGACCATGCTCTGGTGCGCGTTGAGCGTGCGGAGCAGCTTGCCGTTTTTCGACTGCCAGAGCTTCACTGTGTTGTCAACACTTCCGCTGGCCAGCGTCCCGTCCTGCGGATCAAACGTCACGCTATTGATCATGTCATGGTGCCCTTTGAGTGTGCGGAGCAGCTTGCCGCTTTGCACATCCCAAAGCTTCACCGTGTTGTCCTGACTCCCGCTGGCTAGCATCTCACCTTGTGGATCAAACGCCACGCTCCGGACTATGCCCTGATGCCCTTCGAGCGTGCGGAGCAGCTTGACGCCCCGCGGCAACTCCGGCAGCGCCTCTTCATTCGCCCGCGGCCCTCGCTTTTTCTTGTTTGCCATGGGGTCAAGGTATTCTATGCCGCAGACAGAAGCAATTCAGGCGGAGGTGGAGGCCGGCGGTCGGCTGCCGCCGACGACCGGCAGGGCCGGTGGACTTAATGGCACCTCGTTCAGCTCGCCGTCCTGTCAGCCTTCGAGTGGCTTGCAGGCGCAGCAGCCGCCCGTCGTTCCAGGCTTCAGGCAGACAGCCGCGCCGCCGCCGATGGATTGGCACCAAGCCACGCACTCCGAGTTGCTGCAGCAGGTTGGTGATGAAGAGCAGGTGGGTTTAACACAAGCGGCGGCCGCCGCCGGCCGGTCGACGAGGGCCATGGCCACGAGGGCCAGAGCGAACAGGAACATACCCATCTTCTTCGTCATGGCACTCCCTTCGGAGGTGTACGGTCAGTTACTCGGAGTGATCTCACATGAACAGTGGGCACTCCCCGGTCTTCCCCCAGGGCGCCATGCAGATGAACTCGCAGCCGTCGATGCCGCAGGGGTAGCAGCAGAGCTGGCCCGTAGGACACTCATCATTGGAGTGGCAGGTGGTCGTGAGGAACCTGGGGGCGGGCGGCATCGTGTCGGTGCCCGACAGGGTGGCGAGAAAAGCCGCGACGCTTGAGGGAGCCGGCGATGTAGCAACGGCGGAGGGCGCGGCCGCCGGCGGGGTCTGGGCCACGCACGGCGCACAGAGGACCAGGGCGAGGAGCGAAAGGAGGACGGTTTTCATGGCTCATCTCCTTGTCGTCCGGCCGGCATGAGGCCGGCCGTCTACAAGTAAGGGTGCTCGAAAAGGTAGCCGGCGATACCGATGAGCCGCGGGACGTGTGGAGCGGTTGCGCTCGATCAGCGCACCGGAATCGATTGCGCGTGATGAAAAAGGTTGTCCGGATCCCACCGTTGCTTGACCTTTACCAGATTGCGCGGATTCCGCCGGAAGTTGTCCAGGAAATAGAGCCAGAGCGCGTGATCGACGTCGCCGCGCTCGTGGCTGCCCAGCACCGTGTCGGGATAGTTATAGTAGGCGCCGTCGACCGTGCCGGTGCTGTCCCTGGCCGGGTCGGGCGTGCCGCCGTATTCGGCATACACTTCACGGTAGAAGTCGTTGATCCATTGCAGGTGCGCCTCGGCTTGAGCACGGTAGGGCGGCAGGTTGCCCTGGCCCGGCTCCGAGGCGTTGAGCCAGTAGGTCTGGTATTGGAGCTTCATGATGGAGCTACGCTGCGGCACGGCCGTCGACTCCGCCGTCCGCCGGTTGATCGCGCCGCCGTAGCTGTCCACCTGCAACAGGGATTGGCTCATATCGTCGGCGGGAAGGCCGGCCGGCGTGGTGTTCAGCCACTTGTAGATGGCCTCGACCTGATGGGCCGGGAAAGGCTTCTTCATGTACGCCGACTTGTATTTGCCAAACTGATTCGGACCGGAACCGTTTAGCGTTTGCAGCGCCTCGAGGTATGTGACGTGCTGCGCCGCGTCGGCGGCCGGCATGGTCGTCATGTAGCCGGGGTGCCCGCCGAGTGGCTTCTCGAGCGGCACGCTCGGAACGATCTGGTCGAAGAGCGCCTTGGCCTGCTGAACGCTCCTCTCCGCCCGCTGATGATGGTCGCGATAACTCACACCGGGGGCAGACGCCAGTTGCAGGATCAGGCCGATCTGCCCGTTCGAGACGTGGTTCAGTTTCAGGAGGCTGAAGTCGGTATCGGGCATTTCCACGACGAGCTCGGCGTAGGCGGCCAGCAGCCCGGCGAAGCGGTTGCGGTCGAGATCGGACCAGTTCCAGGCCAGCGTACGGAGCGTGGCGTGATCCGGCGCGTCGGGCAGTTGGGCGAAGTAGTAGCGCACGATGACGCCGAAGTTGCCGCACCCGGCGCCGCACAAGGCCCAGAACAGGTCCCGCTCGTCGCTCGTTGCGCTCTCGGCGGAGACGTGACGCAACTGTGCCCGCCCAGCCCGGGCGTCCCAGGTCACGATGTCCACGGCGCTCAGGTGATCCACGGTCAAGCCGTGCATCCGCGACAACAATCCGTACCCGCCGCCGGTGATATGACCGCCCGCTCCGACCGAATAGCAGCTTCCGGCGGGCAGGGTCTTGTTGAACCCGTTCAACAGCGTGCGATACGCGGTCCAGTTTTCACATCCGGCGTCGACGAAGAAGGCATCGCGCGCCGGATCGAACCCGGCCTGGCTCAGGGCGGACATGTCGATGATGGCCCGGGTGTCGCCGCTGTAGACAAAATTTTCATAGCAGTGCCGACCCGAGGTGATCCTCACGTCCCTGCCGTGGGCGTTGAGAGCGGCCGTCAGGCAGTCGGCCACCTGGTCCGGATGCGTCGGGACGTACACCGCTTGCAGGTTGGGCGCGAACCAGCGGCGGTCGAATCCCTGGCGATCGCTGAGGACAACGGGACGGCTACCACCGTGCGCGATGGAATGGCTCAAGACAGAACACTCCTTCCCGGGAAACCAACTCGGCCAGAATACAACGGCGATGCGGCAACGGCGAGCTTGAAATCTCGTTACGCCCGGCGGGCTGAGGAGCTCTGGCCCAGCCCGCCGAGTGAATCAGGCGCTCGCGGCGTCAGGGACCGACGGCGATGGTGTCGAAGGTACCCGCGCTCCAGACGAGACCCGTAGGGCTGTCCACGACCAGGCGGAGGACTTTGCGCCCCGCCGTGAGGCTCACGCCCGTTCGAACCACGGTCTGGAAGGTCAGCCATGATCCCGTGTTCGGAATGGCAAGGCTCCCCGTCACGTCGACGCCGTTCGACTCGATGTGGAAGGTCCCGCCATCCTCGTCGGAGGCGACGCGCACACGGAAGGCATAGGTGCCGGCGGTGGTCACGTCCACGGTGTATTCCATCCATTCCCCGGCGGCCGTGCGGTTCACCCACTCACCCCAGCGGTCCACGTCCGCCGTCCGGTACTCGCAACTCCCCTCGCAGCCGATGGTGTCGTCATGGTAGGCGACCCCCTCGCCACCCTCGTCGAAGTCGACGACCTTCAGGGTGCCGGGAAGCGTCCGCGCCGTGCCGCCGAAAGGTGTCTGAGCGGTCGCCGTGTTCACGATCCGCAGGGACCGCCAGCCGGCGAACGAGCCGGTCACGGCCACCCGGATCACGTGCCGGCCGGCCGTGAGGGAGATGCCTGTCTTGACGGCCGACCGCCAATCGAACGCCACCTCACCGCCCGGTAGCGACAGGGGACCCGTGACGTCCACGCCGTCCACCTCCGCGCGCAGCTCGCCTCCGGTCCCCTCGGTCCCGGTCTGGAAGACGAAGGCGTAGGTGGAGGCGGTGGCCGCCACGTCCACGGTATATTCCAACCATTCGCCCGCGTCGAGCGCAACGACGCTGTCGCCGTACAGATCGACGTCGCTCGTCCGGTAGGTCGAGGAAGAGGAGTTGCCGGGCGTCTCGTCGTGATAGGCGACGCCCTCTCCGCCGTTGTCGAAGTTCGCGGCGAGGATCGTTCCCGGCACGGCGGCGGGCGCGCCCAGGAAAGAGGTCTGCCCCGATGTGCTGGCGGCTACCACGACTGTGTCGAAGTCGGCCACGACCGTCTCGGCGCCGTTGGTGTCCAGCGACAGGCGGAGGACGTGAATGCCCGCGGTCAGCGGGACGCCGGCTTTGCCGGCATACTGGAAGTCAAACCATGATCCCGTGGTTGGCGCCGTCAGCGGCCCCGTCACGTTCACGCCGTCGATCTCGATGTGATAGGTGCCGCCCGCGAGCCGCGACGCCGAGGTCGCTCCGATGTCGTAATTACCTGCCGCGGTCACCTGGATGGTGTACTCCAGCCACTCTCCTGCCGAGGCGTTGAACACGACATAACCGTTGCTCGCCGTCGACTTTGAGCGGACGTCCACGTCCGTCGACCGGTACTCGCCGCCGTTGTTGCCGGCGTCTGAATCGTGAGTCGCCACGCCTTCGCCGCCGGTGTCGAAGTTCTCCGCCTCGATCATCCCCGGCACCGCCGCGGCCGAGCCGCCATAGGGCGCCTGCGTCGCCGCCGGCGTGCCCGTGCCGCTCACCGCGCCCGCCGTCGCCGCCGCCACCGCGTCGATGTCGGCCCCTGGATCCTTGCCGTCCGTCCCCTGGCCCTTGTAGGCGCTGCTGGAGGCCAGCCGGTAGTTTCCGGCGGCGCGGTTGACGAAGCCCACGTCGTCGAGAGAGGCGGGATAGAAGTTGTCCGCCGGGTAGCTGCTCGGGCTGGCTCCGGGGATCACATTGCGGCGGAAGATGGCGCCCGGGAAGTAGGTGCTGAGCGCGATGTTGCCGCTTCCCACGCCATCGCCGAAAACGCCGTAGCTATTGTGCGGAGCGATGTTGTTGGTGAACGAGAACCCCGCGCTCGGCGTGCCGTAGCCCACGATGACGCTGCCATCCTGAAAGATGGTGTTGTGATCCAGGGTGACGTCGGCGCTGTCGGTGATCAGCAGGAACTTGCTGGTGCAGCCGGGCCCGCACCAGGTCTCGCCGCTGATGTCCTCGAAGACGTTGTCGCGGATCGTGAGGCGGCTCGTCCGCAGGCTCGGGCCGCCGTCGTCGTGGCCGAGGACGTTGATGGCGGAGGCGGTGTGACGCAGGATGTTATGGGTGAATTGAACGTCCTGGACACCGGCCCAGGGCATGGCGCCATCCTCGCTGCGCGGGGTGAAGAGCACGGCGACGCCGACCTGGGCATCGGCCCAGTTGTTCTCCATCACGTTGCCGTCGACCACCACCCTGCGGGCGTTCTTCAGCTCGAAGAGATTCTTCACCGACCAGTGCGTGCCGGCGTAGCTGGGATCGCCCACCCGCCATGAGCGTGGCTTGAAGAGGTGGTTGCCCCGGAACTCGATGTCCGAGGGGACGAGGTTCGGAATCGTCGCGGTGGCGCCGCCGAACATCACGTTCTCGCCCGCGCCTTCCAGGTAATTGTTGATGATTCGGAAGGGCCCCGGTCCGTTCCACCCCAGGACGGCCTGGGAGTCCTGTCCCACGACCTTGAAATCCGAGATGTAGCTGTCGAGGATGTCGGTCGAGGCACTGTTGAGCTGGATGCCTCGTTTCAGCCCCTGGGTTGGAAACGCGTGGATGTAGCACCGCTCGATCGCCAGGTGATGGGGCACCTCGTCCAGCGTGTCCTGATCGGGACCGCTGGTTCCCAGGATGACGAGGTCGTAGATGAAGGCCGCGGTGTTCACCGGCGCCGCCTCCAGGCCGATCAGCCGGTAGTGATGGGCTCTCGGCTGGGTCTGGATCGCCGGCTCACCTCCCCCTGGCGAGACGATCTTCGCCAGCTTCGACGCGTCGGCGGGCGTGACGCGGCGCCCCTTCGGCAGGCTGGAGTCCGGGGTCGACGTGCGGATCGTGATCCAGTCGGCGTCGGTGCCTGTCCCTGTCTTGTAAGGAAGGGTGATCGGCCCCTGGAACGTGCCCCCCGCCTGCAGGATCAGGGTGTCTCCCGGTTGGGCCGCGTTGAGAGCAGCCTGGAGGTTGGCTCCGGAGTTGAGGTTGACGGTGGCAGCGGACAGGGGAGCGGTGGCGGCGAAGGCCATGGCGAGCATGGTGAGGGATCGGGCGCGAACGAGAATCTCCTTCACGGACTACCTCCTTCGAGAAGCGGACATAACATTCGCATATGCAAATATTCTGCCCGCACTGCGTCTCTAAGGCGGCGTCACCGCGCCCAGATCAGCTCCGCCGTGACCGGCAGGTGGTCCGAGGTCTCGATCGGCCAGGCGCGCGAGGCGCGGACCTGCCAGCCGTGGTCGGCGAAGATGTAGTCGATCTGCTCGTTCCATTGCGGAAAGGTCGGGCCGATCTCCCGCGTGGCGAGTTGCGCGACGTTCTCGCGGCGGAAGGCCTCCATCTCCGGCGAATGGGGACCGGTGTTGAAGTCGCCGGCGAGGAGGTACGGGTGGCGGCTGGCGCGGACCTCCCGCGCGAGGCAGCGCAACTGTTCCCCCCGGATCTTCGAATTGAGGCGCCCCCACGTCGTGAGGTGCGTGGCGTAGAGGCTGATGGTGGCCCCATCGATGCGGATCGTCGCCTCGAGGAGCGCACGCGGCTCTCCGAGGCAGGGCAGGGGGTGCGCCCGCGCCTCCACGATCTGGCCGCGGGTGAGGATCGCGTTGCCGAATTCGCCACCCCAGCGGACATAGCTCGGGGCGAAGTAGCCGTGGAGGCCGGTGCGCGACTCCAGCTCCGCGACCTGGTCGTGGAAGCGCGACTGCCAGGTCCCGCGGTGCACCTCCTGCAGGGCCACGATGTCCGGGTGGAGGCGCCGGATCGCCTCGGCGATGTGGCGCACGTGGTCGCCGTCGATCAGCTCGTCGTGCCCCGCGATGTTGTAGGTCATCACGACGAGAGGCCGGCGCTGCGGCGGAAAGCCGGTCCGCTCCGGAAAGCTGACGGGCTTGCCGTCTTCGTCGCGGGTCAGCCGGCGAAGGCCCGGGTCGGCCGGCCGCGGACGGCACTCGCCGGAACGGACGGTATAGATGGCGAAGACACGGTAGAGAAAGACCGGAAGGAGGATGGCGAGCACGCCGAGGATCAACCTTCGCTTGGTGGATGCCATCGGCCGCCACGGCCTGCACACCGCGTTCCACCCCCGGCCACCTCATCACAGAAGGGCGACCGCGATATGATCCCCCCGCGCGCCGGCAGACGCCGGAAGGAGAGAACATGAAAAAGTACGGTTGCCTGATCGGCATCGTGGTGGCGGTCCTGGTCCTCGGGCTGTTTTTGATGGGCACCTACAACGGCCTGGTGGGGTCCGAGCAGGCCGTCGAGGCCCAGTGGGCGCAGGTGCAGAACGTCTATCAGCGCCGGGCTGACCTCATTCCCAACCTGGTCGCCTCGGTCAAGGGCGCGGCCAACTTCGAGCAGTCGACGCTCACCCAGGTGATCGAGGCCCGCAGCCGCGTCGGCCAGATGAGCCCGCAGGCGTCGGCGGAGATCCTCAACGATCCGGCGAAGTTCGCCCAGTACCAGCAGGCCCAGGACAGCCTCTCCTCGGCTCTCTCCCGCCTGATGGTGGTGGTGGAGCAGTATCCACAGCTCCAGGCCGTGCAGGCCTTCCGCGACCTGATGACGCAGCTCGAGGGGACGGAGAACCGCGTCGCCGTCGAGCGCCGCAGCTTCAACGAGGTGGCGCAGAGTTACAACACCAAGGTCCGGCGCTTCCCGGCGGCCCTCTTCGCTTCGATGATGGGGTTCAAGCCGCGGCCGTACTTCCAGGGCGCTCCCGGATCGGACGTCGCGCCGAAGGTCGACTTCGGAGCGCCCGCCACGACTCCGGGTAGGTGATCGTCAATCCCCGGACGGCGTGCGTTCGATGTTGTGGAGGTGGCCGATGTCGATCGACAGAACGCCGTCCGGTTTCGGCGGATTGAAGAGGTTGGTGAAGCGGGCGCCCCAGACGATCTCGTTCGCTTTGTAGGACGAGCGGGTGTGCACCCGCTGCGAAAAGATCTCGTCGATGCCTGAGAACAGGACCAGGAATTCGGCGTCCCAGGCCTCCAGATCCTCCGGGGTGGCGCCGTAGAGCGGGCTCGCCTCGTCGATCGGATGGACGATCGTCCAGGCGAGGGGGAAGAAGACGACCCGGTCGCGCTCTAGCTTCAGAGGGAGGAACTCCCGGTTGCCGCTGCCGTCGAGCCGGAAGCGGGTGAGCAGCACCTGGGCCTCGACCTGGATCATCTCGTTGCGCCGCATGTTGGCGACGCGCAGCTCGAAGGCGGTGATCTCCCGGTAGGGAGCGATGATCGCCTGCTCGCTGAACAGGATGCGGGCGGTCGGTTTCGAAAAGCGGGCGAAGAGGATGCCGGTCGCCAGGGCGAAGCCGAGCAGGCCGACCAGGGATTCGAGGGTGACGAGCACGTTCGCGGCCAGCCCCGCCGGGTGCATCGCGCCATAGCCGATGGTGGCGAAGGTCTGGACGCTGAAGAAGAAGTCCTCCAGGTACTGGGCGGGCAGGGTGACGGCGCGGGAGCCCGCGATCTGTCCGGGGCCGCAGGCGAAGTAGGCGGCGCCGAAGACGGCGTTGGTCACCAGGAAGAAGAGGACGACCATCCCCAGGAAGCGCGGCCAGGAGGTGGTGAGCAGGTAGTGATAGGGGCTGAGCGAGCGGAAGAAGCTGAGCCCCTCGCGCACCACGTTGAAGCTGCCGTCCCGGTTGAGAAAGCGCTTGCGGCTCTCGCGGGCGACGACGGTTCCGAACCCGAGATCGCGGTTCGGGTCCTCGGGGGATGGGGTGGGGGTCGGGTGGGTGATCATGGTGGGCCTTTACTCACCGCGGCTGCACCGGCAATCCCGCCGCCTGCCAGGCGTCCCAGCCGCCGGTGAGGGCCACGGCGCGGGGCCAGCCGGCCCGCCGGAGCTCGAGCGCCACCCGGGCGCTCGTCGCTTCGTTCTTTCAGGCACAGAAGGCGACGAGCCACGCCTCCCTGGGCAGCCGGAGCCGCTCCGCGTCCTGGGCCGGGCGCCCCTCGGGATCGATCCGCACAGCTCCCTGGGCCGTGGTCGCGCTCTCCTCGAAGGAGCGCTGCTTGCGGACGTCGAGGATCACCACCGGCTCGCCCGCCGCCTGGAGCGCCTTCAGCTCCTCGACGCCGATCTGCACGGGAGCGTGCGCCGGCGGCTCAGGCCCCGCGGGCGCCAGGACCGGCAGGCTGGCCTTCCGGGGCGGCGGTGGGGCAGGCTCCGGGGGAGCCGGCGGCGGTCCCGACGATGGTTCCGGGGAACTGCCGGCGCGTTTCCCGAGCAGCATCAGCGAGCCGCCGTGGATCACCACCGAGAACAGCACCACGAGGCTGCAGATCGAGAACAGGCGCGCGGTGCCGGGGAGCCCGGCGAACACCGGCAGCAGCACGAGGAGGAGCGAGCTGAGGCCGCGCGGCCCGAACCAGGTGATCAGCGCCAGGCTCTTGCGGTCGAGCCGCATCGGAGCGAGAGCGAGCAGGAGGACGACGGGGCGGACCAGCAGGGCGATCAGGGCGAAGAGGAGGGTCCAGCCGTCGATCATCGTGAAGCCGGTCCAGATCAGCGAGCTGCCGAGCAGCACGAAGGTGAAGAGCAGGGCCATCTCGGCGGTGGTCTCACCGTACTCCTGGAAGCAGTCGCAAAGCTCGACGTCGAAGATCGAGATCGTCATGCCGGCGGCGAACGCGGCGAGGAAGCCGCTGCCGTGGACCGATTCGGCGGCGGCGTAGGCCGCGAACGCGAGACCCAGCGAGTAGAGCGACTCGTAGTCGCGGCGGATGCCCAGCCGCCGCCGCACCAGGTCGAGGGTCGCGACCCCCAGCAGCCCCACCGCCACCCCCGCCCCCGGGCCGAGCAGGAAGAGCTGGAGCCCCATCCGCGACCAGTCGGCGGGGTGGGCAAGCGACCTCTCGCCGAGGAACGCCATGGCGACCAGGACCATCGGCAGCAGGACGGCGTCGTTGAGGCCGCTCTCCAGCCGCAGCGCCAGCCGGGCCGAGGCGGGGAGATCCGAGCGCCGCAGCAGGCCCCTGAGCAGCACCGGGTCGGTGGAGGCGAGCGCGGCGCCGAGGATGGCCGCGGCGGGCCAGGCGAGGTCGAGGAGCCAGTACCCCGCCAGGGTGACGAGCACCGCCGAGAGGATCGTACCGGGGCCGACGACGAGCAGGGTGAGCCGGAGATGGCGGCGGATCTGCGCCAGATCGAGCGACAGGGCGTCGGTGAACAGCACCAGCGTCAGGCTGAGGATGGAGACCGCGCGCAGCGCCGGCGAGTCGAGCCGCGGATCGATCAGACCGAGGCCGTAGGGGCCGAGCACGGCGCCCAGCGCGAGGAGCACGCCGACCTGCGGCACGCCGCTGCGCTCGATCAGCCCCGAGAGCAGGGCGGAGATGATGATCACCGCTCCGATCAGCGCCAGCGTCGCCAGGAACGGATCGCCCCCGACGGTCATCGCAAGGTCTCCCGATTCATCGCGCGAGCATAGCGCAGGGGAATGCCGCTGTTCGCCGGGCTGATTTTCCTCTTCGCCCGGGTTCTTTCGAAGCTCGCCGGGGTTTCCGCGCTTCTCCGCAGGGTTTCCGCGCTCCGCGGCCACGTCGCGGAGCTCTGCCGCAGCGCCGCGGAGCTTCGCCGCAACGCCGCGGAGGTCTGTCGCAACTCTGCGGAGGTCCACCGCAACCCTGCGGAGCTCCACCGCAATGCTGCGGAGGTCCGCCGCACGGTCGCGGAGCTCCTCCGGAACGCCGCGGAGGTCCATCGCAACGCCGCGATCGTTCCGATCTACACTCCTCCCACATGTTTTCCACTCTCCAGCGCGCTCGCGCCCTCGCCTGGGCCGCGGTTCCTCTCGCGCTGGCGCTGATCACGGCGGCGGGACGGTGGGCGGGCGCCAACGCGCCGACGATCGGCTCGATCTATCTGGTGGTGGTGCTGGGGCTCGCCGCATGGGGCGGCTGGGCGGTGGGGGCCACCGCCTCGGTGGCGGCGATGCTCTGCTTCAACTACTTCTTCCTGCCGCCGTTCGGCAGCCTGAACATCGCCGAGCCCGCCAACTGGGTGGCCCTGCTCTCGTTCCTCGCCGCCTCGACGTTCGCCAGCCGCCTGGTGGCGAACGCCCGCCGGCAGGCCGAGGAGGCGCAGCGCCGCCGTCGCGAGGTGGAGACGCTCTACGATCTCTGCTTCAGCCTGTTCGCCGTCAGCCAGCGCCCCGGGGTGCTCGGCGAGGCCGCGGCGAGGACCCTGCGCGCCCTCGGCGCGGACACCGGCACCCTCGTCCTTCTCGACGACCAGGGCGGGGAGGTGGTGAGCGCCATCGGCGAGGAGCGGTTGGAGATCGCGGACGCCGCGCTCGCCCGTGCCCGCGAGGGGCGGATCTTCGAGCTCGCCGGCCGGGTCCACATTCCGCTGGAGGTCGGCGGCCGGGTCAACGGCGTCCTGGTGGCGCGGGGGATTGCCGCGCCGCGGACCGTCCTCGAGCCGGCCGGCCGCCTGCTCGCCCTCGCCGTCGAGCGCGAGCGGCTGCTCGGCGAGGCGGCGCACCTGGAGGCGGTCCGCGAGAGCGACACCCTGAAGACCTCGCTGCTGCGCGCCGTCTCGCACGACCTGCGCACGCCGCTCACCGCGATGGGCCTGGAGGTCGAGAGCCTCGGCTGCCATCTCGCCGACCGTCCGGAGGCGATGGCGAGCGTCCGCGGGCTGTCGCTCGAGCAGGAGCGCCTGACCCGCCGCATCGACAACCTGCTGGCGCTGGCCCGCCTGGAGGCGGGGCTCGCCCGGCCGCACCCGGAGGGGGTGCCCCCCGGCTCGCTGTTCCGCTCGGCGCGCGAGAGCCTGGAGCTGATCCTCGCCGGCCGGCCGGTCGAGGTGCGCGTCGCGCCGCGCTGCCCCGACCTCTGGGCCGACCCCTCGCTGGCGCTGGAGATCGTGGTGAACCTGCTGGAGAACGCGGCGCGGTCGGCGCCCGCCGGCTCGCCGCTGGAACTCGCCGCCGCGCCGGCCGGACCGGGCCGGGTGCGGGTGGAGGTGAGCGACCGCGGCCCGGGGCTTCCGGCCGGAGTCCGGCGGATGCTCCAGACCCCCCGGGATCTGCGGCCGGGCGCCGCCCAAGGCTCCGGGGACAGCGCCTCCGGCGGGCTCGGCCTGCGGATCGCCCGCAGCTTCGCCGAGGCCGGCGGTGGCTCGCTGGCCCTGCTCGACCGCGCCGGCGGCGGCACGGTGGCGCGCCTGGATCTGCCGGCGGCCCCGGAAGCAGAGGAGGGTGAGGCATGACCCGCACGACCCCCCTGATCCTGGTGGTGGACGACGACCCGTCGATCCGGCAGACCCTCACCCGCGAGCTGGCCCTCGCCGGCTACGACGCGATCTCGGCGGCCGACGGGGTGGAGGGGAAGGCGGTTTTCGAGGAGCGGCGCCCCGATCTCGTGATCACCGATCTCGCCATGCCGCGGCTGGACGGCCTCGGCCTCCTCGCCGCGGTCCGCAAGATGGACGCGACGCCGGTCCTCGTGCTCTCCGTGCGCGGCGAGGAAGAGGACAAGGTGCGGGCGCTGGATCTCGGCGCGGACGACTACGTGACCAAGCCGTTCTCGCTCCGCGAGCTGTTCGCCCGCTTGCGCACGCAGCTCCGGCGCGCCGGCGCCGCGGCCGAGGTGCTCCGCTTTCCAGGCCTGGAGATCGACCTCGCCCGCCGCGCGGTCGTCCAGGAGGGTCGCGAGATCCGCCTGACGCCCACCGAGCTCGCCATCCTGGAGCTACTGGCGAGCCACGCCGGCCGGCCGGTGACCCTGCGCCAGATCATCGCCACGGTCTGGAAGGGAGCGCCCGCCACCACGGCCGACACGGTGCGGGTGCACGTGGGCTCGCTGCGGCGCAAGATCGAGCCCGATCCGGGGAACCCGCGCTACATCGGCACCGAGCCTTGGGTGGGATATAGGTTCCTGGCGGAAGAGGAACAAGGGACATAAGGGACAACAGGGACTCCAGGGACTCCAGGATAATTCGTCCCTGGAGTC
>Ga0268266_10000594_pt1 | contig 49521 bp, 47 predicted proteins | sample KBSS13metaG_FD_190356 | JGI IMG/M metagenome (GOLD analysis project Ga0268266, IMG submission 190356) | Switchgrass rhizosphere microbial communities from Kellogg Biological Station, Michigan, USA - KBS S1-3 metaG (SPAdes) (version 2) | ecosystem: Host-associated > Plants > Roots > Rhizosphere...
GGTCCACATAGAGCCAGCCCGCAACCGAGGTACCCCACAGTCCACCGGTGATGGCGCCGCTTTCCGGATCGCGCAGGGCAATGGCGAGCGGTTCGGCCTTGATCGGGCCGACCTGGCTTTCATTGAAGGCCCGGAGCGGCTTCAGGATGGCATCCCGCAAAGCCGGATCGGGACTCTCGTCAACGTCAACCTGGAGCGGGGTCTTTTCCATGATGCGGCGGCCCGTTGTCAGAAGGACGGTTGTTTCCAGGTATCCGGCAGGTCCGGCTTGGTCGCGGCCAGGATGGCGATGGCGTCTGCCCCATCTGCGCCCTTGGCTTTTAGCGCGTCATGCAGGCGCGGGTACAGTTTGTCTTTGATCTCCGGCTTCAGGGCATCGAAGGCGGTGCTGTAGACCATGTAGCTCAGGGGATAACGGAACAGCCTGGTCTTGAGCTCGAAGGTCCGCAAGGAGCGGCCTTTGCTGTCGCGGGGACCGCGCTTGGCGAAGTCGGCCGCAAAGCCGGAATCGCCACTGACCGCGCCGGGCAGGGGCGCTTCATTGGCGAAGGTCATATAGGCGATCAGATCGTCCAGTCCCGCATCGGAATATTTGATGTTCAGGACATCCACGCGATTGATGAAGCCGGTCTGGTGCTCCAGGGTCATCAAGGCGACGATATCGCTGGTGGCTTTCAGCGCATGGGCGGGGTCGAACCGGCCGGACAGGCTGGCCAGGGTGCGGCCGCCTTCCGCCGGCAATTCGAACGGCTTTTGGGGATCGGGCGCGGTGACATTGCCCAGATGGCGCATATTTGCCGACGCGCCCGTGACATACCATCCGCCCCAGCGATCCTCGAACGGGCGCGTCTGGTCGGTGATATCGAAAGGATGGGCCGGATTGGCGATCTGGGGCATCCCGTCGGCGGTGGCGATGATGTTGGCCACGATCCAGCCGGGCGCCACATTGTTGACCAGACCGTGGCAGACGGTACAGCGCGCGCCTTCTTCCTCCAGGCGCGGTGTTCCCGCCTTGCTGTTATCGAGGGTGTAGAAGACCAGCCCGCCGCGGCGATCGTTAGCCAGGATTTCGATCAGACCGCCGGGATGCACCGAGCCCACCGCCACATCGTCATTGAAATAGACGGCGCGGGGTGTGGCGGGGCTGATGCGATCGAACTGCAGGCTGGACTTGGTGAAAGGCAGGACCTGGGATTCTGGCGAGACCTTCAACGCCTCCAGCACGCTTTTCAGATAGCCATGACCGTCGGGCGTGTAGGTGAATTTGATCTCGCCCTTCTCCAGCTTCGCTTCCAGCGCCTCCACCACATTGGTGGGAGCAACCGCGTCATCGGCGCGGGCCGCTGCGATCGCCGCCATCGCGAGCGGAAGAAGAAACAGGACGCGTACTTTCATTTGATGTCGATTTTCGGTCCGGTCGTTTGATCTGGATCCCCTTCCCTCGCATCATTAACGCGATGCTCGCCGGGGATGACCCTTCCGGGGTCACTTCGGCGCGATCATATCCTCAGGACGGACCACGGCGTCGAATTCTTCCGCTGTGACATAACCGCCCTTGACCGCTTCCTCTTTCAGGGTGGTTCCATTCTTGTGCGCGGTCTTGGCGATCTTGGCGGCATTGTCATAGCCAATTTTGGGGGCCAGCGCCGTCACCAGCATCAGCGACCGTTCCAGCCCGGCCTTGATATTGTCGCGGCGCGGCTCGATCCCCACCACGCAATTGTCGGTGAAGCTGACGGCGGCGTCGGCCATCAGCCGCACGCTCTGCAGGAAATTATAGGCCATCACGGGATTGTAGACGTTCAGCTCGAAATGGCCCTGGCTGTCGGCAAAGGTCAGCGCGGCATTGTTGCCGAAGATCTGCACGCAGACCTGGGTCATGGCCTCGCACTGGGTCGGATTGACCTTGCCCGGCATGATGGAGGAGCCCGGCTCATTCTCCGGCAGCGCCAGTTCGCCCAGGCCTGAGCGCGGGCCCGAACCCAGCAGGCGAATGTCATTGGCGATCTTGAACAGCGACGCCGCCACCGTGTTGATGGCGCCGTGGCTGAACACCATCGCGTCATGGGCGGCAAGCGCTTCGAACTTGTTGGGCGCGGTGGTGAAAGCAAGACCGGTGATGGCGGCGATGCGCTCGGCCACCATGCGGTCGAAACCAACCGGCGCATTCAAGCCCGTGCCGACGGCAGTACCGCCCTGCGCCAGCTCCATCAGCCTGGGCAGGGTCTGCTCGATGCGGGCGATGCCGCTCCCGACCTGCGTGGCATAGCCGGAAAATTCCTGGCCCAAAGTGATGGGCGTCGCATCCTGCGTATGGGTGCGGCCGATCTTGATGATGTCGGCCCAGGCGCGAACCTTGGCCTCCAGCGCTTCATGCAGATGGCGCAGGGCCGGCAGCAGTCGGCGCACGATTTCCTCGGCGCAGGCAATGTGCATGGCCGTGGGATAGGTGTCGTTGGACGACTGGCTCATATTGACGTGATCGTTGGGATGGACCGGCTTCTTGGAGCCCATCTGCCCGCCCATCATCTGAATGGCACGGTTGGAGATCACTTCATTGGCATTCATGTTGGACTGGGTGCCCGAGCCGGTCTGCCACACCACCAACGGGAAATGCTCGTCCAGCTTGCCGTCGATCACTTCCTGGGCGGCGGCGACGATGGTCTCGCCGAGCTTCTTGTCCAGGCCCCCCAAGGTCATGTTGGTTTCGGCCGCGGCGCGCTTGACGATACCCAAGGCGCGGATGATGGGCTGGGGCTGCTTTTCCCAGCCGATCTTGAAGTTCCCCAGGCTGCGTTGGGCCTGGGCACCCCAATAGCGGCTGGAGTCGACCTCGATGGGTCCGAACGTGTCGGTTTCGGTGCGCGTGGTCATGGCTGGGCTTTCGGAAAAATCGGCGGAAAACGACTGCCGGATTATTACTTCTTGCGGAAGGAATCCAGACTGACCACCTCGCCAGGACCGGCCTTTTCCGCGGCGGGGGCGGGTTTTGGCCCCACAGGCTCCGGGGCATCGGCATTGGCCTCGGGCGGGGCGGACGGCACCGCCACCGGGGCGGGGGCCGGCTTCTGCTGCTGGCCTTCCGCATCGGAGCGGAATTGCAGGCCGAACTGCACGCCCGGATCGAAGAAGGCGGTCAGGGCGCTGAAGGGGATGTGCAGCGGCGCCGGCAGCTTCTTGAAGGTCAAAGTGACCTCGAAATAATCATCCTTCACCTTCAGCGCCCAATATTGGTGCTGGATGATTATGGTCATCTCGTCCGGATACTGCTCCTTCAGAAAATCGGGAATGTCCACGCCTTCGGCATGGGTCTTGAAGGTCAGATAAAAATGATGCGCGCCGATCAGGCCGGACTTTTCGATGCGGCGCAACGCATCCCGCACCACGCCGCGCAGCGCCGAATCCGTCAGAGCCTGATAGCCGATAAAATCTTTCGCCATATGGGCCGGAGACTAAGCGCGGCCTCGGCCAAGTCAATCGCGGGCGGGCCGTTCTATACGGCGCTTTCCAGCGATTTAACGCAATTGCGAGGGAAAATCGGAACCCAAAGCCTTGAAATCTCGTTGTGCATAAGGCCCGGCCGAAGGTTTTCATATGAGAATTGCACAAATCGCCCCCTTGGTGGAAAGCGTCCCGCCGACGCTTTACGGAGGAACCGAGCGGGTCGTTTCCTGGCTGACCGAGGAGCTGGTCGCCATGGGCCATGATGTGACACTGTTTGCATCAGGCGATTCCGTGACGTCGGCAAAACTCGAGCCCATGATCCCGCGCGCCTTGCGGCTGGCCGGCGTCCATGATTGCACGCCTCACAATATCATCATGCTGGACAAGGTTGCGTCGCGCCAGCATCAGTTCGATATCGTGCATTTCCACATTGACTTTTTCCATTACCCTTTGTTCCGGCGCCTGGCGCACAAGACCATCACCACCCTGCATGGCCGTCAGGACCTGCCGGGCCTGGCCGATGTCTACAGAGCCTTTCCCCACATGCCGCTGGTTTCCATTTCCGATCATCAGCGCAAGCCCTTGCCGTTGGTGAACTGGCTGGGGACGGTCTATCACGGCATGCCGGAACAGCTGCTCAGCGAAGGCAAGGGCGAAGGCGGCTATCTGGCGTTTCTGGGCCGCATCTGCGCCGACAAGGGCATCCTTCCGGCGATCGAGATCGCGCGCCGCGCCGGCCTGCCTTTAAAGGTCGCGGCCAAGGTGGATCCGGTCGACCGCAAATATTTCGAGGAAGAAGTCCGCCCCGTCCTGGCGATGAGCCCGCATGTGGAATTCATTGGTGAGATCAATGATGCCCGCAAGCCGGATTTCCTGGGCAAGGCCAAGGCTTTGCTTTTCCCTATCTCATGGCCGGAGCCTTTTGGCCTGGTGATGATCGAATCCATGGCCTGCGGCACGCCTGTTGTCGCTTTCAACAGCGGCTCGGTGCCGGAAGTGATGGAAGACGGTCTTACCGGCTTTGTGGTGAATGATATCGACGGCGCGGTGGCGGCGGTGAACAGGCTCGACCGGTTGTACCGGCCGACCATCCGGTCCCGTTTCGAAGAACGGTTCAGCGCCCGCGCAATGGCGCGGGATTACCTGCGGGTCTACCAGCAACTGACCACTTCAGAAGACGTCGCTGCGGTGGCGGCGGAATAGCCATTAGCGAGGAGAAGATGGAGGCTAAGCCCCTCCCGGACTCGCCTGAAGATATTTCGACTTTTCATATTCAGGCAACGGAATCCATTCAGGAGCGCTGGCCCCGCACCCTCAAACAGGGTGACACCTTTGCCATGTTCGATGCTCTGGGTGACTGCGTGGCGCCGGGCCTGACGCCGGGCGGTGTTTTTCACAACGACACGCGCTATCTATCAGGCGTCCAGCTTCTGATTGACGGCCAGCGGCCGCTGCTTCTGTCCAGCGCGGTGGAGAACGACAATGTCGTCCTGACCGTGGACCTGTCCAATCCCGACATCTACCAGAACGGCGCCATCGTGCTGCCGCGCGAGACCTTGCATGTCCGGCGGTCGAAGTTCCTCTGGCAGGGCGCGTGTCACGAGCGCATCGCCATCCACAATTTCGATGTCCATCCCAGGGCCTGCTGGCTGACCATCAATTTCGCGGCCGATTTTGCCGATCTGTTCGAGGTCCGGGGCATTCAGCGGGCGCGCCGCGGCGAGATCACCACGGCGGTGATCGGCGGCGCCAAGACCATTTTCCGCTATATGGGCCTGGACAAGATCGAGCGCCGTTGCGAGATAGCTTTCGATCCGGCGCCGCGGCAATTATCCAAAAACCAGGCGCTGTATGCGCTGCAGATGGAGCCGGGCGATCAATTCGTCCTCACCATGACGGTGCGCTGCACCGACAGCGCCAGCCCACGCGAGCCGGCGGCGCAGGCTTTTTCCGAACCCTACCGGGCCGCGCGGCGCGGCGCCGAGCGCGCCACCATGCTGGGCGGCAGCGTCACCTCCAGCAACGAGCTGGCCAATCGCATGCTGCACCGGGCCGGCGCCGATCTTTCCATGCTGGTCACCGACACGCCGCATGGCCCTTATCCCTATGCGGGCACGCCGTGGTTTTCCACGCCTTTCGGCCGTGACGGGCTGATCACGGCGCTGGAAATGCTGTGGCTCGATCCCGCGCTGGCGCGCGGTGTGCTGCGCTATCTGGCGGCGCATCAGGCGACAAAGCTGGACGAGCGCAACGATGCCGAGCCGGGCAAGATCCTGCACGAGACCCGTTCATGCGAAATGGCCATTCTGGGCGAGGTGCCGTTCGGCCATTATTACGGCAGCATCGATTCCACGCCGCTTTTTGTCTGGCTGGCATCAGCCTATTTCCAGCGCACCGGGGACATGGAGACGATCCGCCAGCTCTGGCCCAATATCGAAGCGGGGCTCGCCTGGATCGACAAATATGGCGACCGCGACGGCGATGGTTTTGTCGAGTATTACCGGGTCAGCGAGAACGGCCTGACGAACCAGGGCTGGAAGGATTCCTGCGACTCCATCATGCATGCCGACGGCCAGCTCGCTCCCGGCTCCATCGCGCTGTGCGAAGTGCAGGGCTATGTCTATGCCGCCCGCAAGGGTGCGGCCCTGATGGCGGCGGCGCTGGGCCATCAGGCGCGGGCGGCGGAGCTTGCCGCCGCCGCGGAGGCCTTGCGTATCAAATTCGAGGCCGATTTCTGGATCGAAGAGCTGGGCACCTATGCCCTGGCGCTGGACGGCGACAAGCGCCCCTGCAAGGTCAGAAGCTCCAATGCCGGCCAGGTGCTGGCCACCGGCATCGCCGCGCCGGAACGGGCGCAGGCCATAGCCGCGACCCTGATGATGCCGGAAATGTTCTCCGGCTGGGGGGTGCGCACGCTTTCGGCCGACGCGCCGCGCTTCAATCCCATGTCCTATCACAATGGCTCGGTCTGGCCGCACGACAATGCGCTGATCGCGTTTGGTCTGTCGCGCTATGGCCTGAAACGGCCGGCGCTGGCGATCTTTGAAGGCCTGTTTGACGCCGCGGCGCACATGGAGATGATGCGCTTTCCGGAACTGTTCTGCGGCTTTCCGCGCCGCCGCGGCATCGCGCCGGTGCTGTATCCGGTGGCCTGCGCGCCACAGGCCTGGGCGAGCGTTGTGCCATTTGCGCTGCTGCAGGCCAGTCTGGGCCTTTACGTGTATTTCGAGAAACGGCAGATCCGTTTCCACAATCCGCAGCTTCCCCGCTTCATGGAGGAGGTGAATATCAACGGCCTGACCTTGGGCGAGGCATCCGTAAATCTGCGCCTGCGCCGCCGGGGCGCCGACACGGAAGTCGCTGTCGTCTCGCGCAAGGGCGACGTCTCAATTCGCATTACCCAGTGACGCGGTCGATTTTGCGGCCTGAGCAGAGGCGCCAGGCGATGTGTACGAAGAGTACATGAGCGAAGGCGCAACGAACTCAGGCCGCAAAATCGACCGCGTCATGAACTAAATTTTGAAAATAGAGAAGCGGCAGTTGCTTCTGTTGCTCGGTGCAACTGCCAAAACCGCGCTTACCTAATTAATTAGGCAGCGAGCACCATTTCGTTATCGTTGGCACTTGTACGATTAGCCCGATAACGGCGGAACCATACCGGGCGAAAGAACAGTCTTTACACGTCCGTCGATGCTGTTTCGCCCCCACAGAAACCCTCCCGAAAGAGAGCTTGTGGTGGAGGCGCCGGGTACCGCCCCCGGGTCCGGGCCGCTTATTACACAGTCGTTTATCGCCATAGTTGGCAAGCCAACCCCTTGAATATAAGGACTGAAGCTTAAGATTTGAAGGCCTGCGGCAAAGTCTTGTGAAATGAGAGAAATTTACGCCAGTGAAGCTGACATTATCCGCGTCGGGGAAGGGTTTCTGACTTGCACCTTGCCGCGTGTGGAATGGACCCATGCCGCGCATTTTGCCGCCGCCCTGTGGCTGATGCGCTATCGGCCGGATCTGGACGCAAGCCGCGAGATGCCGCGCATGATCCGTGCCTATAATGAATCCGTCGGCAAGACGAACGACGACAGCGGCGGCTATCACGAAACCATCACCCAGGCATCGTTGCGCGCGCTGCGTGGCGTGCTGGAGGCAAATCCCGCCGATATGCCCGTCTACCAGATCGTCAACGCCCTGGTGGCGTCGAGCCTGGGAAATCCCAACTGGCTGTTGGAATACTGGTCGCGCGACCTGTTGATGTCGGCCGAGGCGCGGCGGCAGTGGCGGGAGCCGGACCTTAAAGCCCTGCCATTTTGAGGGACATGCCGGGGGGTGAAGTGGTCCCCCGAATCCACTAGGATTTACGGATGCAGCAATATCTCGACCTGCTCAGGCTTGTCCGCGACACGGGCGTGGAAAAACACGACCGCACCGGCACCGGCACGCGCTCCATCTTCGGCCACCAGATGCGCTTCGATCTGGCCGATGGTTTTCCACTGGTCACCACCAAGAAGGTGCACCTGAAATCCATTATCTATGAACTGATGTGGTTTCTGCGCGGCGAGACCAATGTGCATTGGCTGCAGGAGCATGGGGTCACCATCTGGGACGAGTGGGCCGATGTGAACGGCGAGCTCGGGCCCGTCTATGGCTATCAGTGGCGTTCATGGCCGACCCGTACCGACGGCACCATCGATCAGATCTCCAACCTGATCCGCGACATCAAGGCCAATCCCGATTCCCGCCGGCTGATCGTCACCGCCTGGAATCCGGCCGACGTGCCGAAGATGGCGCTGCCGCCTTGCCACTGCCTGTTCCAGTTTTATGTCGCGGAGGGTCGACTGTCCTGCCAGCTCTATCAGCGCTCGGCCGACATCTTTCTGGGCGTGCCGTTCAACATTGCCTCTTATGCGCTGCTGACCATGATGGTGGCGCAGGTGACCGGGCTTCAGCCTGGCGACTTCGTGCACAGTTTCGGCGACGCCCATCTCTACCTGAACCATCTGGAGCAGGCGGATGAGCAGCTCAAGCGCAGGCCCTATCCGCTGCCAACCATGCGGCTGAACCCGGCGGTAAAGGATATTTTCGCCTTCCAGTACGAGGATTTCACCCTGGAAAATTACCAGGCTCATGCCGGGATCAAGGCGCCAATTGCCGTGTAATTGACAAACCCTGTGCCGGGCTTAAAAGACGGCCCGTAAAGGAGTTCTGGCGATGTCGGACGAAGTTCAGGGCAGGGAAGAAACCAAGCTGGCCAATGGCGGCGGCGCGTTCCCCTTCTGGGTGTCCGTGGTCATCGTTGTGGCGTTTGTCGCCGTCCTGTTCAGCGCCTTTTACGGCCTGGTCCGGCTCTTTTCCTGACGCTTTCTGGTAGCGCTTTTCCGGTCTAGCCTTCTGTCCAAAACAGGAGGGGACCCATGAAGCTTTCCGCAATTCTCGCAGCATCGCTGCTGGCGCTGACCTTGCCGGCTGCCGCCCAGGTCGTGCGCCATCCCGCCACCAAGGAAGATGCGCGGCCCAACGATCCCAAGGTGCCGGACTCTTATGTCCTGAGCGGCCGCTTCGACCGCATCCTGGTGCTGCGCGCCAAGAACAAGACCGACCTGCTGACCGAGATGGAAAAGCAGGTGAAGGCGCAGAACATCAAGAACGCCGTGATCCTCTCCGGCATCGGCTCGGTGCGTGGCTATCGTCTTCACAATGTCGCGGGCCGCGACTATCCGGTGCCCGACATGTTCTTCAGCGCCCCCAACACGCCAGCCGACTTCATCGCCATGAACGGCTATATCAACAACGGCGTCATCCACGCCCATGTCGTCCTGGCTCTGGGCGACAACAAGGGTACCACCGTCTCCGGCCATCTGGAGAAAGGCACCGAAGTGCTGACCTTCGCGGTTGTCACCCTCGGCGTGCTGAACACCGATCTCGGCCGGGTCGACGACCCGACGTATCGCTAGGCAGCCCTTCGCTTACGCCCCGGGCGCTCGTCGCTCGCAACGGTCCACTGGACCGTTGCGTCCACTTTCAGTGGACCGCTTCTCGCGGCAACGCGAAGGCGATCAGACTGTCACCACCCGACGGGCTCGCAAGATAGGAACCGCCGGTGGCGACAATTGCCACATATTGCCGCTTGTCCTTGCCCTGATAGGTGATGGGCGTGGCATGGGCGGAATAGTCCAGCTTATAGGTCCACAGCTCCTTGCCGGTCTTGGAATCGAAAGCCCGGAAGCGCTGGTCGTCGGTGCCGCCGATGAAGGTGACGCCGCTGGCCGTGACGATCGGCCCGCCATTGCTGGGCCGTCCAGTGTCCTTCTTGCCCTCGGGCAGGATGTCTGAGATGCCCAGATTCGCCTGCCAGACGATGTCGCCGGTGTTGACGTTGACGGCGCTGAGCATGCCCCAGGGCGGGTTCTGGCAGTAGAGCCCGGTCTTGCGGTCCACGAAGCGGCCGCTGGTCATGTTCCACTCGCCGCCCGGCTGCTGCACCAGTTTTTCGATGTAACCGAAATTGTTGGTGTTGACGATGAAGAGACCCAGCTTGGGATCGAAGGCGCCACCCGCCCATTCTGGGCCGCCTTCGCCGCCGGGAAAACGGATAATGGCGTGATCGGCGGGAATGGGCTCGAAGCGCTTGGAGCCCGTCAGATGGTCCTTGTCGATCATGCCCTGGCAGGCGGCATGCTGCTCCGGCGTCAGGTTCGCCACTTCATCCAGCGAGAAGCTGGAACGCGCCAACTGCGGCGGCTTGACGGGAATGGGCTGGGTGGGTGAGGCCGTCTCGGTGGCAACGGGCGAGGCCGGCACCGGCTCTTCATTCACGCCGAACACCGGCTCACCGGTGACGCGGTTCAGGATATAGAGCAGCGCATCCTTGTTCATCACCGCGATGGCGGGAATGTGCTTGCCGTCCTTGTTCACCTCCAGCAGTACCGGCGGCGTATCCAGGTCATAGTCCCAGATGTCGTGATGCACGGCCTGGAAGTGCCAGAGATATTTGCCGGTGTTGGCATCCACCGCCACCAGGCTGTCGCTGAACAGGTTGGCGCCTTTGTGGTCGCCGCCATAGCGGTCGAAAGTCGGCGCACCGAAGGGCAGATAGGCGATGCCGCGCTTCTCATCCACCGTTAGCATGTTCCAGACATTGACGCCGGAGCGTTGCTGCCAGCTGTCGCCGTCCCAGCTGTCGTGGAATTTCTCGCCCGGCCGCGGAATGGAATGGAAGGTCCAGACCAGCTTGCCGGTGCGGATGTCCCAGGCGCGCACGTCGCCGGCCGCGCCCTTGGACGGGGCTTCCTGCACCCGGCTGCCGATGATGGCGAGGTTCTTGTAGATATTGGCCGGTGAGGAATAGCCGTAATAGGCGTTCGGCAATCCGTTCATGATCTCCGGCGTTTTGGTGTCCACCACGCCATCGGTGCCGAAGCCGCGTGCCGGTTCGCCGGTCTTGGCATCCAGCGCGATCAGCCGTCCCTGCGCGCTGCCGAAGATGATGCGGGGCGCAAGCTTGCCATCGCCGGGCCAATAAGAGACGCCGCGAAAGGGCGGCTGGTCGCTGCCCGGAAGCTGATAGGCCCAGATCTGCTTGCCGCTGGTGGCATCCAGCGCCACCACACGGCCATAGGGCGTGCCCAGATAAAGCACATTCTTCACCACCAGCGGTGTGGTGGTGGAAGTCGCAACCCGCCCGCCGGCGCTTGGCGCCGGGTTCATGTGATAGGTCCAGGCCACCGCCAGCTTGCCGACATTGCTCGGCGTGATCTGGGTCAGGGGCGAGAAGCGGCCGCCGCTGGCGTCGCGGCCGTAATAGGGCCAGTCGCCCGCCGACGGCGCAGCAAAGGCCGCGCCTCCCAAGGCAGTGACCATCAGGACGGCAAGCAACTTTTTCATGACTGTTCCTTCGGAAATTCAGGCGCGGCAGTGCGACAGAGGCAGGCCGCGCCGGATCAGGTCCGGCAGCGCCGCCACACTGGGTAAGACGCCGCTGTTGCGTTCCTTCCGCAAGCGTTCTTCTGTCGCAGCGCCGGAATAGACGCCGATGGCCGCGCCCATATTGCCATTGGTGGCAGCCTGCAGGTCGAGCGGTGTGTCGCCCACCGCGATCACCTGGGCCGGCTCATAAACGCCGGCGGCTTCCATGGCATGGAACAGCATATAGGGCGCGGGCCGGCCCTCGCGCACCTGGTCGCTGCTGATGCTGGCGACGAAATAATGCTGCCAGCCCAGACGCGACAGGATGGCGGTGGTCAGGACCTGGTCGAAGCCGGTGGTGGTGGCCATCAGCAGCTTCATCGCCGCCAGTTCCTTCATCGCCTGCTCGGCGCCGGGAATGGGCTGCACCTTCTCATAGGCTTTGGAGGCAGTGGCCATGAAGTCGGCATAGATGGGCTCGATCAGAGCCTCGCTCTTGTGCTCGCGCTGCACGAAATGGCGGACCATCTCGCGCTTGGCGGCGCCGCGCCATTCGGCAAATTCCGCCGGCGTGACGGTAACGCCATGCCGGGAAAAGGCGCCCAGCATGGCGTCGGGCACTTCGCCATGATCGGCAATCAGCGTGCCGCCGATATCCAGCGCCACCAGCTTGATGGTCATGGGCGGATCGTCGTCGTCATCCTTGGCCGCCGGCTGGGCCGCCACATTGCCGGTCAGCGCCGCCAGCGCGGGCAGAACCGAAAGACTTCTGCGCCGCGTCAGTCTCATTGGCTCATCTCGTCTTCCTGATAGACCTTGATGATCTCATCGAAATTGCTTTCGGCCTTGAAGCCCATTTTGCCGGCCAGCTTGGTGTCAAAGCGGCCTGCCCAGCCCGCCACGATCTTGGCCACGAAGGGATCGTCCACCCGCTTGATCAGGGCCACGGCCTTGTCGCCAGCGGCCTTGCGCAAGGCCTCGATCTCTTCGCCCACGGTGGCGGAGACGCCCGGCATGGTCATGGAGCGCTGCACACCCAAAGGCGCGGTGTCGATGGTGGCCGCGGTGATGAAGAAGCCGACGGCGGCGCGCGGGCTCGCGAACCAGTGGCGCACCTCATCGCCGACGGGCAGCGGCGCTTCCTGGCCGTTCAGCGGCTCGCGCAAAATGCCGGAGAAGAAGCCGGAAGCTGCCTTGTTGGGCTTGCCGGGACGGATGCAGATGGTGGGCAGCCGCACGCCCACACCGTCGAGATAGCCCTTGCGGCTATAGTCTGCGAGCAGCAGCTCGGTCATCGCCTTCTGGGTGCCATAGCTGGTGCTGGGCGTCGGCGCGAAATTGTCCGGGATGGAGTCGGGGAAGGGCGGGCCGAACACCGCCAGGGTCGAGGCAAAGACGAAGCGCGGTTTGTAGGGTGACTTCTCACCCTCTTGCCGGATGGCTTCCAGCAGCGACCAGCTGCCGTTGAAATTGATGCGATAGCCTTTTTCGAAATTGGCCTCCGCGTCGCCGGAGACGATGGCCGCCAGATGGAAGATCACATCGGGGCGGTCCTGGATGAGGGTGCTTGCGACGCCCTTTTCCGAAAAATCCGCCGTAATCGGTTTGGTGTTTTTCGGCGCGCCCGTAGGAATCGGCGAATCCACCACATCCACCAGGGTGAGGCTCTCGATCGTCTTGCCGGCCAGCGTCTTGTCCTGGACCAGGCGCTCGACCAGTTTCCTGCCGATCATGCCGCCCGATCCGGTTACCAGAATTTTCATTGTGTTCCCCGTTTTACAGGGCCGGACCATAGCTTATGCGGGTCGCGCGGCAAGCGATGCTGCGCCGCAGCGTAAAATGCCAATACTTTGATTTGTGGGCGCGGCCAGCAGTCCTTTGACGCGCCACCGGGGCGGGTCTAGCGTCCCTTCGCTCGGGCCGGAATCCGGCCCGCCGGGGGAGGAAAAAGCGTTGAAGTTTGCATTCGCATTCGCATTGGTCTGCTTGCCGTTTGCTGTTGTTGTGGGTGCCGCCGCGGCGCAGGAGGGCATGCCCAGTCCTTATGGCGCGCCGGAACATCAATGGGCGTCGCCGCCATCCGGCCAATGGGGTTCGACCGCCGGCATCGAGCGCGGTCCGCATGGCGAGATCTGGGCGATAGACCGCTGCGGCGCCAACAGCTGCGACGGCTCGGACAAGGCGCCGATCGTTCAGCTCGACATGGCCACCGGCAAAACGCTCAAGGCGATCGGCGCCGGACTGTTCGTCTTCCCGCACGGCCTGCATGTGGATCGCGCCGGCAATATCTGGGTGACAGATGGCGCCATCAGCAAGGATGGCAGCAAGGGGCTTCAGGTGACCAAGCTGTCGCCCGCCGGCAAGGTGCTGATGACCTTGGGCGTCGCCGGCCAGCGCGGCGATGACTCCACGCACTTCCAGTCGCCCAGCGATGTGATCACCGCGCCGAACGGCGACATTTTCGTCACCGACGGTCATGCGCCGATCGCGCCGTTCATCCCCGCCAATCTCGACATGCGGGTGATGAAGTTTTCCAAGGACGGCAAGTTCATCAAGCAATGGGGCAAGGCCGGCGCCGGGGAGAGCGAGTTCAACAATCCGCATGCGTTGGCGCTCGACGGCAAGGGCCGGCTCTATGTCGCCGACCGGGTGAACAACCGCATCCAGATCTTCAGCCAGGACGGCAAGTTCATTTCCGAATGGAAACAGTTCGGCCGTCCCAGCGGCTTCTACATCACCGGCGACCGGCTCTACGCGATCGATGCCGATTCCACCGATGCCAATCATCCCGGCGGCTGGAAGAAGGGCGTGTGGATCGGCAGCATTTCCGAGGCCAAGGCCGACGCATTCGTGCCCGACGATCAGGCGGGCGAAGGCGTGGTCGTCGCTCCCAACGGCAATATGTATGGCGCGGTGAATGTCGCGCCGCGCGGCATCACCCGGTATCCCACAGTCTCAAAACAGTCAGCTTCAAAGGAGAAGCATTCATGAGCGACTCAAGACGGAGTTTCCTGCTCAAATCCTTCAGCGCCAGCACGGCAGCCTGGCTGACGGCCAACTGGCCGGCTGAGGTCGCCGCCGCCGAAAAGGCGCAGGCGATGGGCACCTTCACCTACTTCACCCGCGCGCAGGCCGCGGACGTGGATGCGATGGCGGCGCAGATTTATCCCAGCACCGACACGCCCGGCGCCAAGGAAGCCCAGGTGATCTATTTCATCGACACGGCCTTGGTCACCTTCGCCCAGGACAAGCAGGACGTGTACGCCAAGGGGCTGGCCGATCTTGCCAGCCACACCGGCGGCAAGGCCTTCGCCAGCCTGCCGGCCGACCAGCAGATCCAGGTGCTGACCGCGATGGAGAAGACGCCGTTCTTCCGCACCGTGCGCGATCACACCATCATGGGCATGTTCGCCTCGCCCCAGCATGGCGGCAACTACAAGAAAGTCGGCTGGACCCAGATCGGCTTCGACGACAGTCTCAATTTCCGCGCCCCGTTCGGCGCTTACGATAAAGCTGAGGGAACCTGGTGATGAAAAAGTTCAAACCCTCCGAGGAAGTGGATTTCGTAATCGTCGGCTCCGGCGCGGCCGGCGGCGTGATGGCCAAACAGCTGGCACAAGCCGGTTTCTCGGTCGTCGTCATGGAGCAGGGCGCCTGGGGCGCTTATGGCCATGAACAGGATTACAACAAGGACGAGCTGATCAACCGCTTCCCCTCGGAAGAGGACAGGCTGCTCTCCGATCCCAAGACCCAGCGCAACACCTTCCGCCGCAACGCCAACGAAAAGGCCGTCGCCGGCAGCCACAATTACGGCTGCGTGGTGGGCGGCGGCACCGTCACTTATGGTGCTTCGTCCTGGCGGCATCTGCCGTATGAGTTCAACGAAGCCAGCACGTTCGGCACCATGAAGGGCACCGGCATCGCCGACTGGCCGGTCTCCTATGCCGAGATCGAGCCGTACTATACCCAGGCCGAATGGGAGATCGGCATTTCAGGGCCCAACATCAAGACGCCCCTGATTGCGCCCATGTCCAAGCCTTATCCCTGCCGGCCGCTACCGCTGAAAAGCTCCGGCGCGCTGATGCAGAAGGCGGCGGCCAAGCTGAACCTGACGGTGACGCCCAACGTCGCCGCCATCATCACCGAGCCCTATAACGGTCGCAGCGGCTGCATCAATTGCGGCGCCTGCTCCGGCTATGGCTGCCAGGTGAAGGCCCGGTCGTCTTCGGCCGTGGCGCTGTTGCCTGTTGCGGTAGCGACCGGCAATTGCGAGATCCGCGTCCATTCCTATGTGCGCGCGATCGAGGTGGACGCTTCCGGCCGCGCCACCGGCGTGACCTATTTCGACAAGGCCAACAACAATCAGGAAAACTTCCAGAAGGCCAAATGCGTGGTGTTGTCGGCCAACGGCACGGAAACCCCGCGCCTGTTGTTGCTGTCCAAATCCAACCGCTTCCAGCATGGCCTGGCCAATTCCAGCGGCATCGTCGGCAAGTATCTGATGACCGGCAATGGCGGTGGCGCTTCCGGCCTCTTCCCCGATCCCTTGAACGAGTACAAGGGCGCGGTTACGGGCGCGGCGGTGCTGTCTTATGTGCCCAACGATGTGAAGAATCGCGGCTTTTATGGTGGCGGCCGCATGACGGCGCGTGGCCAGATGTCGCCGATACAATATGGCCTGGCCGGCCCGCACGGCGCGCCGAGCTGGGGCGCCGGCTACAAGAAGGCGCTGATCGAGCAGGCCAACCGCCGGCTGACGATGGTGAACTTCATCTCCCAGCTGCCAGTGGAAACCAACGTGGTGGACCTGGACCCGGAGGTGAAGGATGCCTGGGGCCTGCCCGCCATGCGCATCACCACCACCAGCCATGAGAACGACTTCAAGGCGATGCAGTTCTTCATCGACCGGTCGGTGGACATCCTGAAGGCCGCAGGCGCCACCGAAGTCTGGGCCGATCAGGTCAACGACTCCAAGGGCGGTGCGCATGCCCGCGGCACCGCGCGCATGGGCAACGATCCCAAGACCAGTGTGGTGAACAAGTATCACCGCGCCCATGACGTGCCGAACCTGTTCGTGGTGGATGGCTCCAGCTTCGTCACCGGCGGGCGCAACCATCCGACCATGACCATCTCGGCCCTGGCCTATCGCTGCGCCGATCATCTGGTGAAGGCAGCCAAGACAGGCAACGTCACCATCTGATGCTGCCATTAAGGCATATGCTGCGGCGCTCCACTTTGTGGGGCGCCGTTTGCATTTTGCTGCTGCCGCGGGCTGCCTTGGCGCAGCTGCACACGACGATTTCGCCGGCCCTGCCGTCCCTGGGGAAGGTGGAGAAAGACCCGGGCGATCCGGACGCCACCTATTGTCGGCCGCCCCAGCCGCAGACCGACAGCCGTCTCCTGGGACCGAAAGTATGCCTGACCAATCGGCAATGGGATGCGCTGCACAAACAGGGGCTGGATGTCAGCGCCGACGGCAAGAGCGCGGTCGCCTCGGAAAAATACCGCACCTTCAGCGGCGGCTGCCGCACGCAGGCAAATTGCTTCTGACTTGCGCGGGTGGACCAGTTGGCAAGGCCGGATGCCTGTGATTTGCTCGTATCAAAGGGATTGGCCGACCGGATGTGGATCAAGATAGGCCTTGCCGTTGGGGTGCTTGCCGTGGCCGCCGCGCCGGAATTTTTTCCGGTCGTGAACGCCGCGCCCGAACCGGCGCCTGTCATTTCCAAGCCCGCGCCCAAGACCTTCAAGCCGGTCTGCCGTGGCGATGAGGTGCTGGACAGCCGCCCTGATCCGGCCTGGGTGAGCCAGAGCTTCAACAAGGACAATTGCCGGGCGCCGCTTCTGCCCGCGGCCCTGGACGGGACCGCGGCAAGCCGTGAGCAGGTTGTGGCGGCGATGGGCGAGGCCAAACGCTATGCCGTGGCGGCCAATGAATTCCAGAGATGCGTCAGCGATTACGTCGCGGCCAAAAAGACAGAAGCAACCAAGGGTGGAGCGCCCCTGACACCGTCGCAGATCATCATAGAGAATCACCGCATTCTGGTCAGCCAGAGAGCCGTGCAAACCGCCGCCGCCCAGGCGCGTGTGGCAATCAATGCCTTCAACAGCTATGGCAGCGACTGTCCGGATTAGAATTACGAGAAACAGATCCAAAAACAGAAGGGGAGGGGTTCAATGAAAAAATTGATGCGTTCGCGGAAATTCCTGGCAGGCACGGGGATTGCCGCGCTGCTTGCGGTGGCCGGCATGACGCCGGTGGCGTTCAACCAGCACTGGATCGGCGAGGCCAAGGCCCAATCGCCCGGCGATGTGATGGTGCCCTGGTTCGAGGCCGATCCTTATTGGCCCAAGCCCTTGCCCAATCACTGGGTGCTGGCGATGACCATCGGCCTGGGGCTGGATGCGAAGGAGAATGTCTGGGTCTTCCATCGGCCGCAGACCCTGGAGCAGAAGGAATCCTACGCCGCCCGTAACGAGGCGGATTGCTGTATCGCCGCGCCCGACGTGCTGGAATTCGATCCGGCCGGCAACCTGATCCGCCATTGGGGCCGCGACCAGGTCAAGGGCAATGGCCATGACTGGCCCAGCTCCAATCACGGCATCACTATCGGCCCGGACGGCAATGTCTGGCTCGGCGGCAATGGCGCGGCTCAGCCCGGTCCGGCGGCGGGCAGCGCGGCGCAGTTCGCGGTCAAGCCCGGTGCGGCGGCACCCGCGCCTGCACCTTATGCCGGCGGCGTTCCCGTTTATCATGACAGCTTCATCCTGAAGTTCACGCCCGACGGCAAATATCTGGGCCAGATCGGCAAGGCCAGCGGCAGCAAGGGCAGCCTGGACACCGACAATGTGCGCGGCGTCGCCCAGATCCGCTTCCTGCCCAAGAGCAACGAAATGGTGCTGGCGGATGGTTACGGCAACAAGCGCATTTCGGTGTGGGACGCCACCACCCTGAAGTTCAAGCGCATGTGGGGCGCCTATGGCAAGAAGCCGGACGACACACCCATTCCGCACTATGACGTCAACTCACCGCAGTTCGGCAATCCGGTGCATTGCGCCCAGCCGTCCAATGACGGGCTGATCTATGTCTGCGACCGCACCAACAACCGCATGCAGGTGTTCAAGACCGACGGCACGTTCGTGAAGCAGTATGTGGTCAAGCCCGGCACCAAGGGCGATGGCTCGGTGTGGGAGATCGCCTTCTCGCCCGATCCGCAGCAGAAGTTCATGTATATCTCGGACGGCGCCAACGAGAACATCCACGTCTTCGACCGCCAGACCATGAAAGAACTCTACTGGTTCGGCGGCGGCGGCCGTCAGCCGGGGCAGTTCTATGCCGTGCACAGCATCGTCACCAATTCCAAGGGCGACATCTACACCACCGAGACCTATCGCGGTCAGCGGGTGCAGAAGTTCACCTATAAGGGGATGATCAAGCTCAGCGACCTGATCAATAAGGGCACGGTCGGGGGCAGCCGGATCAATCCGTAGATATCTGAGCATCGGTGCGCCGGAGGGGCTGAGCAACGGCCCTTCCGGCGTTTTTTGCGCAGTTGCCATACCATGGCGGCGCGGCCTAGCATTCCCGGTCAGGGAAGGAACGCGCGAATGATCTCGCAAAGAGACGTCGAGCAATATCGGGAGACCGGCTATCTGGTCGTGCCCGATGTGCTGGATGCCGCCTTGCTGGCGCGGGTGCGTGGCGCGCTGGACAGGTTGGTGGCCGATGCGTCGTCCATCAGCGCGCATACCGACGTCTACGACCTGGAACCCAGCCACACGCCGGAAACGCCCAAGGTGCGACGGATCAAGCTGCCCCATACCCACACGCCGGTGTTTTGGGAACTGGCGAACTATCGGCCCATGGTTGCCATTCTGGAAAAGCTGCTGGGGCCGTCCGGCGTGCGGCTGCAAAGCTCCAAGATCAACCTGAAAGAGCCGCATCATGGCTCGCCAGTCGAATGGCACCAGGACTGGGCCTTCTATCCGCACACCAATGACGACATGCTGGCGGTGGGCGTGATGCTGGACGACGCCTTCATCGAGAATGGCCCGCTGCTGGTAGTGCCGGGCTCGCACAAGGGGCCGACCTGGGATCATCATTCCGACGGCTATTTCTGTGGCGCCATGGATCCCACCCGCAAGGAAGTCGATTTTCAGTCGGCGGTGCCGCTGATGGGCCGCGCCGGCTCGATGAGCTTTCATCATGTGCGGCTGGTGCATGGCTCGGCGCAGAATGTTTCCGACAAGCCACGGCGTCTGCTGCTGTACGAATTCTCCGCGGGCGATGCCTTTCCGCTGATGGGCATCAAGGATTGGACCCAATATAATCGCAACCTGGTGTCGGGCGTGCCGATCAACACACCCCGCATCGTGCCTGCGCCGGTGCGCATGCCGCTGCCGCCTGCGCCATATCAGGGCTCGATCTACGAAAATCAGACCACCGCACGGAACAAATATTTCAAGCGCCGGGAAGAGGTCTGACATGGCTGACCGTCGCCTGCGTGACGTTCTGCTGGCGGCGGCGGTTGGCTCGGCCCTGGAATGGTACGATTTCTTTCTTTATGGCGCGGCTTCGGCCCTGGTGTTCGGGCCGTTGTTCTTTCCGCAATATGATCCCGCGGTGGGACGGCTGGCTTCCTTCGCCACCTTCGCCGTCGGCTTTTTGGCGCGCCCCTTCGGCGGACTGTTCTTCGGCCATTTCGGTGACCGCTGGGGCCGCAAGCCCATGCTGGTGGCAACGCTTCTGCTGGTAGGAGGTTCGACCTTCGCCATCGGGCTCTTGCCGACCTATGCGCAGGTCGGCGTCTGGGCGCCGGTATTGCTTTTATTGCTGCGGCTGATCCAGGGTTTCGGCGCGGGCGCCGAATATGGCGGGGCGGTGGTGATGGCGGTGGAGTTTGCGCCGCCGGGTAAGCGCGGCCTCTATGGCGCCTTCGCGCCCATGGGCACACAGGTCGGCAATGCGCTGGCGGCGGGCGCCTTTCTGCTGGTGGGCCTCTTGGGCAAGGATGCAATGCTGTCCTGGGCCTGGCGTCTGCCTTTCCTTGTTTCGCTGGTGCTGATGGGGCTGGGTCTTTATGTACGGGCGCGCATCACCGAAACGCCGGTGTTTCAGGCGGCGCGGGCCCGACGCCCGCCGCTCAAGTTGCCGGCGCTGGAAGCCTTCCGCCGCAATCCCCGCAATTTCTGGGTGGTGGTGGGGGCACGGCTGGCGGAAAACGCGCTCGGCTATCTCTATCCGGTTTTCGGCCTCAGCTATCTGGCGGATACGCTGCAGGTACCGCGCGATGTCGCCATCATGGGCGTGATTCTGGGCAGTTTCGCGCTGGTGGCGGGCCTGGCTTTTTTTGCCTGGCTGTCAGACCGCATCGGCCGGCGTCCGGTCTATATTTTCGGGGCCCTGTTTTCGGCCGTATGGGCCGTGCCCTTCTTCCTTTTGGCTGAAACCCGCGACCCCGCGCTGATCGCGCTTGCCTTCATGGTCGAGATGGGGATTGGCAGCGCGGCGATGTTCGGGCCGCAGGCCGTCTATTTCGCCGAACTGTTCGGCCCCAGCCTGCGCTATTCCGGCTTTGCCTTCGCCCGCGAATTGGGCTCGATCCTGGCGGGGGGCCCGGCGCCTTTCTTAGCGGCGCTGCTGGTGGCCTGGATGGCCGGCGCCCCCTGGGGTGTGGCCGGTTACGCCATTCTTTTATCGTTGATCACGGCCTTCGCGGTCTGGTGCGGGCCGGAAACCTATCGCAGCGACATCGCCGCCGAAGAGGGCGGGACCGCAGCCCCCGAGGCACGGTCCAGCCCTCTTCTGTTGCGTTCGGCTTAGCGAAGGCTGGTTGAGACGTTGGTCAGTGTCGTGGACAGCTTGGTGCCGACGGCTGTGATGCCGGTAATGATGACCACCGCGACCAGGGCGGCGATCAGGCCATATTCGATGGCGGTGGCGCCGGCGTCGTCGTTTAAAAATCGCTTTAAAATATGCATAGGAAGCCCCTTGGCTGGTTGGTACGGTGGGACCCTAAGTCCGGCCCCATTGCGCGAAACTTGCGACGATGCCTAAAGATCGAAAGGTGCCAGGTTCGATTCTATTTCTCGGCAAATGCCGCGACGTCAGGTTGTGACGGACGCGCATTTTAGAAGGTTTGCGGCATCAGAGACGTAACGGCGTTCCGGAATAGAGCAAGCGGAAGGCTTCGCTGACTGTCACCCGCCTCGGTGCCGGGAGCGGGTCGAGGGGGCGGCGACGGCGGTCCCGCAATCTGCTAAATTGGATCAAATACAACGAACAGGGGGACTGGGATGTTTCGGACGCTGTTGTGTGGCGCTGCTTTTGCTGCGGCGCTGGGGATCGGAATGGCGGCTGAGGGCCAGGGACGGCCACAGATCATCCTGTTTCAGGAAGACAATTATCGCGGCAACCAGCTGGCGATCGACCGCGACACTGCGAACCTGACGGCTTTCCACTTCAACGACCGGGTGTCGAGCGTAAGGGTAATCTCAGGCGCCTGGCTGCTGTGCGAGGATGACTATGGGCGCGGCCATTGCATCACCGTGACTCATGACGAGCCGAAAATGGGACGGCTGGGCATGGACGACGCCATCACCTCGGTGATGCTGGATGATCGTGGCCGGGGGCGGGATCGGGATCGCGACGATCGCCGCCGTGACCGTGACCGGGACCGTGACCGTGACCGGGACCGGGACCGCGACTGGATCCGGCGGTAAGGCTCAGGTGACGGTGCTTTCCCGCCGCGCGGCTCTGGCCGGCCTGGGAACGACGGCGTGCGCCGCCGGCTTTGCCGGCAACGCCTGGCCGCAAAGCGGTGGATGCCGCGACGGCTATGGCACCGCCAAATGCCCGCTGCCTGTGGCCCAGGCCATAGCGGCCGCGCCGGAGATCTTCGCGCCCACCGGCTGGAAGACGGTGGCGCTGGAAAGCGTCACCATGGACGTGGCGGACTATCGCAAAGAAGCTGCTTTTTATGTCGCCCTGCTGGGCTGGACCTTGCGGGAGGATGACGGCAAGCGGGCGGTCATGGACATCGGCCGGCTGGGCAGCTGCATCCTGCGCGGCGCGGCCCCGGAGTCTTTCAAGCCGGCGGGTCAGCTCGCGCCGCGGGCGGCGATACGCAGCTTTTCCTGGGCGATAGACCAATGGGACGCGAAGGCCGTGGCGGCGGCCTTGCGCAAACGCGGCATGACGCCGGTGGCCGACAACAAGGGCGCGTGCGAAAGCTTCTGGGTCAAGGATCCGGACGGCTGGGACCTGCAGATCTGCAACAACAAGGGTCTTTCTGCCGCGCGCGGCCGGCCATCAAACGCCAGACTGTCTGTCCCCGCGCCCTTTGCGCCGACAGGATGGAAAACGGTGTGGTTCGACCATTTCTCGTTCCGTGGCCGCGATTACAAACGCAACGCGTCTTTCTACGCCAATCTGCTGGGCTGGGAACGCGCCTTCGATGAAGGCACTCAGATCGAGCTGATGGCGGGCGATGTGGGCGACGTTATCTGCCGCGGCGGCAATGCTTTCATTCCTGAACAGGTCGCCGCGCCGGTCGAACCTGCGATCGATCATATCTCCTATGGCATCGCGCCCTGGGATGTGGAGAAGGTGCGCAGCAGCATGGAAGCGCGGGGCCTGCCGGTCCGGGCGGATACGGCCACCGCGCATGCCGGGCCGGATAACAAAGCCGTGCCCGACGACATCTATCAATCCGCCTATCAAAGCTACCAGACTGTCACGCCCAACGGCTTTCCCGTGCAGATCAGCTGGGTGACGCGCGACAAGCGCCTGGTGGGCGCCATGGCCGACAAGCCCATGGCGCTGCGCAACTATCCGGCGACGGCGCGGTAAGCCGTTTCCCACTCCCCCGATCCTACTCCCGAGGACCTCCGCCGTGGAACGTTTGGTCGGATCGTCCGTTGGCGAGCGGGATACAGGAGAGAAACATGGCTCGTAAATATTCGAAGAGCGCCGGCAAGGATGTCGCGCGCGTAATGCGCCGCAAGAAGAAGGGCAAGCTGAAGCGCGGCAAGGGCGGCAAAGGCGGCACCGTCAAGAGCCGCAAGCAGGCGATCGCCATCGGCCTGTCGGAAGCTCGCAAGAAGGGCAAGAAGGTGCCCAAGAAGAAAAAGAGCAGCCGCAAGAAGAAAAGCAGCCGCAAGAAAAGGTCATAAGGAAAAGCCGGAAGGGGGCACCTTCCGGCTTTTTTCATTACATCTCTGGCGGAACCGGGTTTGCGGTGAGAAGTTGCTCTCCCATGCTGCTGGAAGACCTCAAGCGACAGACAGAAAAACTGACGGGCATCGCCCGGCCGTCGCCGCATCAGGCGCAGGACCTGGTGCGCGAGCGCAAGGCTAACGTCCATCGCTTTCGCGATGACGGCGTGATCCCGAACCATCCCAAATGGCCGCTGATCCACTATCGCGGCGTGGTTCGTCTGGATGAAACCTTCGATCCGGCCGCAATTTTCGAGGTGCTGTTCGACAGCCATGGCTGGCGCGACGGCTGGCGGGACGGAATCTATGATTTCCTGCACTATCACTCTGCCACCCATGAAGTGCTGGGCGTCGCGCGAGGCTCGGCCAAGGTCCGCTTCGGCGGCGCGCGGGGGCGGACCCTGATGCTGAAGGCAGGTGATGTGATCGTGCAGCCGGCAGGCACCGGTCACCAGCGCATTGCCGCCTCGCGCGATCTGCTGGTGGTGGGCGCCTATCCCGCCGGTAGCGACTATGACGAATATCATCCGCAGAAGGGCGATCACGACCGCGCCTTGCGCGCCATCGCAAAGACCGCTGCGCCACGCACCGATCCGGTCTATGGCGCTAAGGGGCCGCTGAAGCAGCTCTGGCGCCAGCGCTAGCCGACCTTCTTCCTGTCCTGATTGGTGGTGGTCTGGGCCGAACGTTCAGCTTCCTTTGTGCCCGGCACAATGCCCTTCTTCTGGACATGGGCGATGAAGGTCCGCACCCAGTCCTCGAATGCGCTCATGCCGGTCGGTTCCTTGACCATGTCTTCCACCTGGTCGTCGGCATATGGCTTGCCCGCGCCGAATACGGTGCAGCGCCACAATGCGTCCGGCACCTCGATGTCGCTATAGCGGCATTGCCAGACCAGGCCCTGATAGGCATTGCGTTCGTCCTTGCCGCGCATGGGGTGCTGGCTGGCATCGAACCATTCCGGATGCTCCAGGTGCTTGGGCATGCCCTTGCCGTCCTCTTCGTTGGCGCCGTCATCGCCATAACAAAAGAAGGCGGCGGTGCGGCCCGACAGGTGATTGCGGCTGATCTCGCGCCACAACGACGATCGCTCCAGCGCCTGGGCTTTCAGCGTGTCCTTCTTGTCGATCAGGTCAGGCCGCGGATTGCCGCCATTCATGCAGACCAGCCGGTCGAACATCAGCTTCAGGTTGGAGGATGTGCCATACCAGTTGACCGGCCCGATGACGGCCCAGGCATCGGCGCGGGCCAGACGGCCATAAAGGTCCAGATTCCACATCAGGTCGGGCTGGTTTTCGCTACCCGGCCCGTAGCAATTGCAGGGCCAGACGCACAGCGCCATGGAAGAGGAGACACAGGCATTGCAGCTCTGGATCTTCGGCTTGCCATGCTCATTACCGATGTCTTCGGTATCCACCTGCCAGCCCGGCGGCATCATCGCCGCCATGCGCAACATCAGGGCGCGGGCCTTGGAGTCCAGGCCGGGACAGGAATGAAGCCGCCGCTGCGAACCGGCGATCAGCAGCACGCGCAGGGGACGCTGTTCTGTGGGGTGAATGACGCTTTCGCCGTCATCTTTTGGCATGCAAGCGCAACGGGCTGAAACCGGAGCGGTTCCCGGAACCGGCCCGCGCGCGGGCGGTTCTCTTGGCAGGAAAATCCGGAGAGCCCCGCATGTCAAAGAATCTGGACGACAAACTCGACCCCAAGGCCAAGGGCAAAAAGACAGCGCAGTCGGATTTCGACCGCAACCGCGATGGCCTCTACGGCGGCTTGCCCAAGGCGCGGGATCCCGAGGCGCCCGGGCCGGAATCCAAGCAGCCGCATCCTGACCGTTGATGGCCAAGACAGTAGGTCGGCGGCCCGCCGCCTGAAGGAGATTTGAGAATGGACAAGGACCAGCAGGCGTTTGCCTATCCGCAAGACCCGCAGGAGAAATATCCCAAGCCGCCCTTCAAGAAGCAGAAACAGCCTTGGCCGGGTCTTGCCTGCAAGATGGAGCCGCCGCCCGATCACGGCGAGAAAAGTTACACAGGCTCAGGCCGGCTGCTTGGCCGCAAGGCGCTGATCACCGGCGGCGACAGCGGCATGGGCCGCGCCGCAGCCATCGCTTTTGCCCGCGAAGGCGCCGATGTGGCGATCAACTATTTTCCCTCGGAAGAAGAAGATGCCTGGCAGGTGATGACTTTGATCAAGGAGGCGGGCCGCACCGGCGTCGCTATTCCCGGCGACCTGCGCGAGCAAAGCTTCTGCCGCAAGATGGTGGAGGACGCGGTGGCCGAACTCGGCGGCTTGGACATTCTGGTCAACAACGCGGCGCGCCAGCAGTCATGCGAATCCGTCGCCGACCTCACGGCGGAAGATTTCGACGCCACCATGAAGACCAATATTTACGCGCCCTTCTGGACCGTTCAGGCGGCGTTGCCGCATCTGAAGCCGGGTTCGGCAATCATCGCCACCGCGTCGGAACAGGCCTACGATCCATCACCCGAGCTTTATGACTATGCCCAGACCAAGGCCGCGACCATGAATTACGTGAAGTCGCTGGCCAAGCAGCTTGCGAAAAGGGGCATTCGCGTCAATGGCGTGGCGCCGGGCCCGATCTGGACACCGCTGCAGGTCTCGGGCGGGGCGTCGATGGAGAAGCTGGAAAAATTCGGCAGCCAGTCTCCCTTGGGCCGGCCGGGGCAGCCGGCCGAACTTGCGTCCATTTACGTACAGCTGGCGGCCGCCGATGCCAGCTACACCACCGGCAATATCTACGGCGCGGGCGGTGGCCAAGGCCAGCCGTAAGAGCCAAGCTTAGGAGCTTGGGAACCACGGATGTTCCCGCCCGTTGGTTTGCCATGGTCTTCGATATCGGCGTCAAGCCGTTGCCGCTTCCCGCCGATACGCGCGATACCCGCGAAGCCGCGAAGGCCGTCGGTCTTCGTTATGTCAGCGATCAGCAAAGTGGCATCAGCCGCATTGGTGCGCCGGGTCATTTCCGCTATCGCGGCCCCGACGGCAAAAGTATCAGGGACCGCGAGACCCTGGCGCGCATCAAAAGCCTGGTCATCCCGCCGGCCTGGACAGACGTATGGATAGCGCGGGGCGCCGATGCCCATCTCCAGGCGACAGGCCGCGATGCGCGAGGCCGCAAGCAGTACCGGTATCACCCTGATTTCGCGCAAATCCGCGACGCGGTGAAATACGCCCATCTGGTCGAATTCGCCGAGGCGCTGCCGGGATTGCGCCGGCGCCTCAAGCGCGATCTCAGGCGGCCGGGCTTGCCACGGGAGAAAATTCTCGCCGCCATCGTGACCCTGCTGGAGCAGACCCTGATCCGGGTCGGCAATGAGGACTATGCCCGCGCCAACAAGAGCTTCGGCCTCACCACCCTGCGCAACCGGCATGTGAAGGTGCGGGGGGCGGAAGTGCGTTTCCTCTTCAAGGGTAAAAGCGGCAAGCAATGGTCGCTGGCCGTGCGAGATCGTCGCGTCTCGAAGGTGCTGCGCTCATGCCAGGAATTGCCGGGCCAGCATCTGTTCGAATATCTCGGCGATGACGGCGCGGTGCATGGCGTTTCGTCCTCGGACGTAAATGATTATCTGCGCGAAATTACCGGCCGCGACATCACGGCAAAGGATTTCCGCACCTGGGCTGGCACGGTAAAGGCGGCCATGGGCTTTCGCGAGCAGGACGGCCCTTTCACAAAAAAGGCAGTGAGAAGTGTGATCGCGGGGGTGGCCGAAGAGCTGGGCAATACCGTCGCCGTTTGCCGCAAATGCTACATCCATCCGGGCGTGTTGGCGGGCTTCGAGGCGGGCACCCTCAGACTTCACGTGCCGGCGCGCGGCCGTGATGGGCTGAACCCGCAAGAATTGGCGGTGCTGGCCTATCTGAAGCGGCTGGCCCGGCACAAGCGCGCTGCCCAGGCCGCAAAGCGGCGCGGCTGAGCATTCAAGGCTTCTGGTACCAGATCTCAAATTTCTTGTTGGTGATGAACAGCACCGTCACGTCGCGTTCCTGCGTGGCACCGTGCTGCATCTTCATCCCTTCCGGAAACCAGACGAAGCTGCCGGGCTCGAACGAGCCCTGATGCGTCACCAGCGTGCCATCCAGCACATACATGCCGTGGGCGCAGGGATGGGTATGCCAGGTATTGGTGAAGCCGGCGGGATATTTCACCATCCGGACGGTGACGCCGGTATCTGGGTCTTCCAGGAAGCGTTTGGCGAACAGCGCCTTGCCGATCTCCGGAATGAAGCGTTCTTCCCAGGGCATGGCACCCGAATCGAATACCTGCAGCGTATCTTTCGCGTCCATGACAGGCTCCTGATCAGCGCGGACCGGTGGCCGGCCCCTGGTCCCAGGGGCCATCTGTTCCGGCAGCCCGATCCGCGCGCATCAAAATGATCCGCCGGGTCCTCGCCGCTGTCAAATTCCCCGCCGGTATCCGGTCCATGCGGTCTTGGCTCTTCTTTCCGGGCCGGTTTTCAAGATAGTCTTTCCCCAAGAAGAGCGGCCAAGGCCGCCTGGAAAAGGGGAGACTATGCGTTTTGCAATCGCCGCGATTTTCGCGCTGGGCCTTTCGGCGCCCGTGCAGGCCGAGGAGATCAACCTTTTGTCGCCGCCCATGATCACCAATGCGGGCCTGAAAGAGATCAACGCCCGCTATACCGGAACGACCGGGGTGACCTTCAAGATGGCCGGGACCGAGATCACCAAGCTCGCCGACGCGATCAAGACCACCAATCCGCCGCCCGATATCGTCTTCATGCCCACCGATATGATGACCAAACTGGAAGCTGCGGGGGGCGTCAGGGCTGGCGAGCGCGTGCATCTGGGCCGGATGCAGATCGGGCTTGCGGTGGCCAAGGGCGCGCCGCATCCCGACATTTCCACGGTCGCCAAACTGTCGGCGGTGCTTAAGGGCGCGCGGCTGGTGGTCTATACCGATCCCTCCAACGGGTCCTTGCAGGCGCGGATGATAGACGCGCTGCTGAACCGGCCCGAATTCGCCGGGGTGCACAAGCAGGTCAGCAGCAAGGGCAACGGCATCGCCGCCCTGGCGCGGGGCGACGGCGACATGGCCTTGCAGCTTGTCTGCGAAATCCTGGACCGACCGGAGACCGAACTGGTGGGCGCGCTCCCCGCCGAACTGAATGCTTCCATTGACGCCGATGCGGCGGTTTTAAGCGGTGCGCCGCACCCGAAAGAAGCGGCGACATATCTCAAACATATTACCCAGCCAGACGCGGTCGCGATCTGGGCTTCCAAAGGATTGGTGCGGCAATGAAGATCAAGGCATTTGTTCTGGCGACGGCGCTGCTATCGCTGCCGGCCTTGGCCCAGGATGTAGACCAGGCGGAGGTGAAACGGATCATCGCGGCGCATCCCGCTTATGCCGTGTGGCTATCCGATCCCAAGCTGGCCCAGCTGACCCTGGCGGGGCCGAAAATGCCCGGCTCGCAGTATAACGTGGATGACATACGCCGGCCGCAGCCGCGCCGCGTGGATACCGGCACGGCCTGCCCATCACGCATGCCGAACGGCGCCGAAATGCTGTTCGATGGCCATGACCTGTCGAAGTGGACCGGGGATCATTTCGACCAATGGACCGTGCATGACGGTGTCGTTACCACCGGCGCGCGGGTCTATAATTTTCTCAAGACGAAAGAGAGTTTCGGCGACGCCCAGATTCATGTGGAATTTCGCGAGCCGGAGCAGCCGCATCCCCCCGTCAATCCGCAATATTGGGGCAACAGCGGCGTTTTTCCGATGGGTCTGTATGAGGTCCAGATCTTGGACAACTACAAGAATGAAACCTATCCGGATGGCATGGTGGGCAGTATCTATTCCCAGTTCCCGCCGAAGGTGAATGCTGCGCGGCCTGCCGGCGTCTGGCAATGTTTGGATATCACCTTCCATGCGCCGCATTTCTCAGGCACCACGGTGACGTCACCGGCGCGCATGACGGTGATGCTGAACGGGGTGCAGGTGCAGGACAATGTGGCGCTGATCGGCGCCACGGTGCATGGCAAGGTGGGCGTCTATGCGCCCCATGACGCTGAACTGCCGCTGGCGCTGCAGGATCATGGCAATCCCGACAGCCACGTCTCTTTCCGCAATATCTGGGTGAAGCGGCTTTAGGCTCTAAGCTTTGGCGGGCTTGAGGCCCATATTGGCCATCGCCTCTTTCAGCTGCGCCAGGGCTTCCGGCGTGGGGCCCGCATAGGGTCCCAGCGACGGCTTGTTGCCCATATAGCCGATATCGGCCGCACCTTCCGGCAGGCTGTAGAAGCCTATCATCATCAGCCCGCGCATGCGGGCGAAGAACTGGGCTTGGCGCTCATAGCCCGGTGCGATCTTGTGGCGCCAGGCGATCAAATCGAACACCGTGCGGCGCTGATCGTTGGTGGCGCCGGCAAAGTCGGTGTTGAAGCGCTGGCGGCATTCCGCATCCAGCCACTCGAGGCCGTGCAGGATCAGCGCCCTGTCGCGCTGCTGGTCGGGATAGGGCGCGCTGATCCACTCATCCAGAAAGGCATCCAGATGAAGCGTGCCGCCGGACGGTGAATGCTTGTCCGCCGGCAGCATCAGGTCGGCGGCGATGCGCAATGTCTCGCGCTGGTGCGGGTTCAAAGTCAGCGGCCACGGCACCGAAGGGTGCTGCAGGTCGGGATCGGAGCCATAGCCGGTCGCGGTGAGCGGCGCGATCGTCGCGTCGCTCCAGGGCGCCGGCGCGGCGGCGTCCTGCGCGTGGGCGGCGTAGGGGAGGGCGGAAGCGGCGGCCACCCAGGCCAAAGTCACACGGCGGGAGATGTCACGACTCATACTTCCCCCTTCTTCATGCGCTCGGCCAGCTTGTCCATGCTGCGCCAGGCCAGCGCCATGATGGTGAGCGTGGGATTTTTGTGGGCGTTGGAGGTGAAGACACCCCCATCGGCCACCACCACATTGTCGACATCCCAGGTACGGCCGAAGCTGTCGGTGACCGAATCCGAAGCGCTGCTCCCCATGCGGGTGGTGCCGACTTCGTGAATGATCCAGCCGCCATCGGCGATGGCGCGCTGTGGCGGCAAATCTGGGGACGTCACCCGCCCACCCAAGCGGTAGATGATGTCTTTCGCAGTCTGGATGCCATGGGCGATCTGGCGATATTCGTGGTCCGAGAATTTCCAGTGAAAACGCAGCACCGGAATGCCGAAGCGGTCTTTCACCTCCGGATCGATCTCGCAATAGGAATCGGCGTTGGGGATCATCTCGCCACGCACCGTCAGTGAAATGAACGAGCCGTAATAGCGCCGCGCCTCTTCCTTGAGCGAGGCGCCATAGCCGTCTTCCAGCCCGCCAGCGGGATTGCCGCCCGGCGCGGCGAAGCGGCCACCCAGCTCGTAATGATAGGCGCGGGGGAAATCGAGTTTTCCGGCCGCCTGCTCTTTGTAGAGCCAGAAGGGGATATAGACATGGGCGACCTCGATCCCGTCTTCATTGAAGCGGGGGCGCCCTTCCAGCATGGGAATCTGGCCGGTGATATTGGTGCCGGTCGTGTCCATCAGGCCGCGGCCGACTTGCCCGCTGGAGTTGGCCAGGCCTTGCGGCGCTTTGCCGGAATTGAGCAGCAGCCGCGAACTTTCGCAGGCGCTGGCTGCCAGCACCACGGCACGGGCTTTCACCATGCGTGGCGTACCGCTCTTGTCGAAATATTCCACCCCGCTGGCGCGCCCCTTCTCATTGGTCAGAACGCGCGACACCATGGCGTTGGTGATGATGCGCAGGCGCCCGGTGCCCAGCGCCATGGGCAGAAGCGAGGTCGTGCTCTGGAAGGCGGCGCCTATGGCGCAGCCCCGGCCGCAAGGCGTGGCGTTGAAACAGGCTTGGCGCGGGGCATGCGGGTGGGGCATGTCCCGGGTCAGGATCGCGTAGCGCGACGGCACGCAGGGAATCCCCAGATCGGTAGCGGCCGCCTGGATCGCCAGCTCCGGAATGCGGGGTTTGGCCGGTGGCAGCAGCACGCCGGGGCCGGAATCGGGATGGTTCTCCAGGCCCGCATTGGCGCCGGCAACACCGATCAGCTTTTCGGTGCGGTCGTAATAGGGCGCGACATCTTCGTAAGAGATCGGCCAGTCCGTCCCCAATCCGTCGCGGCTCTTGGCCTTGAAGTCATAAGGCCCGAAGCGCGGCACATGGCGGCCCCAATGGTTGGTGCGCCCGCCCAGCATGCGCGAGCGCCACCATTTGAAGGTCGAGCCCGGTGCGTTGGTATAGGGCTCGCCGGGCACCGCCCAGCCGCCATTGGCGGTGGCGTCGAAATAGCCGAAATGCTTGTCCGGCGTGGTGGCGCCGCGCAGAGGCGCCTGCGCCGCCGTCTGGAACATGGCGGTTTCCTTGACCGGGTCGTAATCGCGCCCGGCTTCCAGGACCAGGCATTTGATTCCCGCCCGGGTCAGGACATAGGCGGCCATGCCACCGGCCGCGCCCGATCCGACGATGACGACATCGGGCTCGAATTCGCGGGTGACAGCGCCAGCCTTGTGGGCGTCGGTTTTTCCGGTTTGGGCCATTTATGGCTCTTGTTCGACAGCCCCGGGAAGCTAGGGCATCGCCGCTTTCGCCGCCAGCGATATTCCAAGCGGCGGAACAGCCGATTAAGCTTGCCCTGGCTGGGGCTGTTTCATCACGGGATGCGAGCTGCCAGCGGTTGTACGGGAGGCGCTCATGAAACCCAGGAAATTTCTCGCCCTGCTGTTGGGCGCTTCGATGCTGGCGCCTTTGCCGTCCGGCGCGCTGGCGCCGCCGGATTACAAGCAGGAAGCCATCGCCAATGTCGATTCGCACGCCAAGATGGTGCAGGTGATGGTGGACACGGTGTTCAGCTTTGGCGAACCTGGGTTCCAGGAATTCCGCACGGGCGACTATCTCACCTCGATCCTCGCCAAGAACGGTTTCAAGATCACCAAGGGCGTGGCGGGCATTCCCACCGCCTGGACCGCGACCTGGGGCGAGGGCGGTCCGCTGATCGCGATCGGCAGCGATGAAGACGATTTGCGCGGCGTCTCGCAGATTCCCGGCGATCCCAAGGTCGAGCCGATCGTGCCCGGCGCACCCGGCCATGGCGAAGGTCACAATTCCGGCGTGCCGCTGGTGATCACCGCGGCGCTGGCGATCAAGGCGGTGATGGAAAAGCACCACCTGAAAGGCCGGCTGATGCTATGGCCTGGAATCGCCGAGGAGTTGCTGGGCACCAAGGCCTTTTATGTGCGCGACGGTCTGTTCAAGGGCGTGGACGCCTGCATCTTCGCCCATGTGGCCGCGGATTTCTCTACCCAGTATGGTCCGGCCAATAACGGCATGATCTCGGTGGAGTACACCTTCCATGGCAAGACCGCGCATGCCGCTGGCGATCCCTGGGACGGTCACAGCGCGCTGGATGCGGTGGAGATCATGGACGTGGCGATGAATTTCCGCCGCGAGCATCTGCCGCTGTCCCAGCGCACGCATTATGTGATCTCAAACGGCGGCGGCCAGCCCAATATCGTGCCGGGCGTTGCCTCGGTCTGGTATTATTTCCGCGACTACACCTTCGATCGGGTGAAGACACTGTTCGACATCGGCAACAAGACCGCCGATGCCGCGGCGATGGCGACGGACACCACGGTGGAGCACAAGACCCTGGGCTTTGCCGCGCCGAATTATGGCAACAAACCGATGGCCGAACTGCTGCAAGCCAATATCGCGGCGGTGGGCATGCCCAAATGGACGGCCGACGACCAGGCCTTTGCCAAGCTGGTGCAGGAAACGCAGCAAAGGAAGGTCGAGCCCCTGCGCGACAAGGTCACCCCACTCAAGGCCCCGCCGAGCGAAGATGCGGTGCAGACCGGCGGAGGCTCCGACGATATCGGCGACATCATGTGGACCGTGCCGACGGTGACCCTGCGCTATCCCGCCAACATCCCCAACATGATCGGGCACAATGTCACTTCGGCCATGGCGATGGCGACGCCCATCGCCCACAAGGGCACGGTGGCCGGCGCCAAGGCACTGGCGCTGACGGTGCTGGACTTGATGACGTCGCCCGAGGAACTGACGAAGGCCAAGGCCTTCTTCGACAATGACCAGCAGAAATACGACCATTACAAGCCGCTGCTGACGGCGGGGGATGCGCCGGCCATCCACGTCAATGACGATTATATGCGCACCTATCGCCCGCTGATGGAGCCTTACTATTACGATGCCAGCAAATATCCGTCCTATCTGGACCAGCTGGGCATCAAATATCCCAGCCCGCCGACCGGACCCTTGCGCAAGATCACGCCGCCCAAATCCTTTGGCGACACAGCGTCGGGTGGATAAGCGCTACTGCTTCAGGCCGGTGAAGAGGAACCGCTCGACCCGGCCGTCGCGGCCGTCGCCGGTATAAAGGTTGCCTTTGTGGTCGGTGGCGATGATGTGCAGGCCCAGGAACATGCCCGGATAGGCGCCGACATGGCCGAAGGTGGCGGCGGGAATTTCGGTCAGGGTCTTGCGGTCCAGCACCCGGATTGCCTGGTTGTGGCCTTCGCAGACATAGAGGAAGCGCTGGTCCTTGTCGCCTGACAGCGCCACGCTGTTCACGGTGCCGAAGCCTTCCATGGGAATTTCCTTCGCCACGAAAGCCTCTTTCAGGAATTTTCCGTCCAGGGTGAAGGACTGCACGCGGTTGTCGTTGCGGTCGGCGACGTAGACGATGCCGTCTTTCGAGATGGTCAGGCCGTGCACCAGGTTGAACTGCGCCGGCGCCGGATCATAGGTGCGGGCCTTGCTGGCGGCATCGTCCGGCTGTTTGCCGTAAGCGCCCCACATGCGCTTGAACTTGCCGGTATCGGCATCGAGCACGATCACCCGGCGATTGACATAGCCGTCGGCGACGAACAGCTCGTTGGTCGGCGCCCAATAGACCGGCTGGGCGGGATGATTGAAATTGGCGGTGTCCAGGCTGCCCTTGCTGGCGCCAGACTTGCCGACCTGCATGATGAATTTGCCGTCCACGGTGAATTTCAGGCACTGGTTGTCGTTCTTGCCGGTCTTGCGATCCTGGCCGTTGCCGCAGATCCAGACATTGTCCTTGTTGTCCACCGCGATGCCGTGCTCGGATTCGGGCCAGTCGAACTTGGCCAGCTCGTCTTTGCTCATCGCGAAAGGCCCACCCCAGGCGCGGACGAAATTGCCCTTGGCGTCATATTCCACCACCGAGGGGGCGGGCACGCCCGATGCCTCTTTCGGCGGCTCGTCCAACTGCGGCACGACACGGCGAGGGCGGTGGATTACCCAGATATTGCCGTGGCTATCCTCGGTGATGCCGGCAACCTGGCCCAGGAAATAGCCGTGTGGCATCTGTTTGTTGAAGCTCAGGTCAACCTTGAACACTGGGTAAGCCGTCTGCGCGGCGGCGAGCGGTGCAAGCGCGAAAGACGAGAGCACGAGCAGAAGCGAGAACTTTTTCATGGCGGTTCCTGTTTCCTGATTCTATTTCGTCTTTTCTGGCAGGGCGAAAATCGCCACCACATCGCCGTTCAGCGGCCGGCCCATCTTGGCCATCAGTTGCGGCCAGCCATTGACGCCCAACCCGCCCGCGGCCACGGCGACATACTGCACGCCATTGACGCGATAGGTCATGGGCGGCGCGGCCACCGCCACGCCCAGATTGAAGTGCCACAATTTCTTGCCGGTGCGGGCGTTGAAAGCATTGATGTTGCCGTCCATCTCCCCGGCGAAGACCAGGTCGCTGGCAGTGGCCAGGACGCCGCCCACCATCGGCAGCTCGGATTTGTACTGCCAGTCAATCTTGCCGGTATTGACATTGACGGCCGAGAGCGAACCGGTCGGAGCCGCGATGCCGGGCTCGGTCGTGCCGTCGAGAATGATCTTCATGGTGCCGCCGATGATCTGCCCCACTACCGGCTGACCCTCGACATGCTGCTCGGTCTTGCGCGCAGCGAAGGTCGCCGCCTGGTTCACGCCCATGACATAGAAGTCATGGGTGCGCGGCGAAAAGGCCGCCGGCGACCATTGGCTGCCGCCGTTGGGACCTGGCGCGATGGTGACCGGTGTTTCCGACGGCGGGGTGAAGATATTGGGAGTCTGGAGCGCGAATGGTTCGGACTTGCGCAACAGCTTGCCGGTCAGGCGGTTGACGATGAAGACATTGCCCACCTTGCCGGCTTCCGCCGCCGCCGGCACCAGCTTGCCGTTCTCGTCCAGCGCGTCCATGAAGATCACCGGCGCGCAGGCATCGTAATCCCACACGTCATGCGGCACTTCCTGGTGCCACCAGAGGAGCTTGCCGGTCTTCACATTCACGCCGACGATGGAGTCCGTATAGGCGTTATCGCCCTTGCGGTTTTCGCCATAGACGTCCGGATTGGGATTGCCCACGGCAAAGGCGATCAAGCCGTTCTTGGGATCCACGGCCGGAGTATTCCACACCGAGCCGCCGCCGAATTTCCAGCTGTCGCCGCTCCATGTGTTGCCGCCGGGTTCGTCCGGCGCCGCGGTGGTGCGAAAGCGCCAGATCAGCTTGCCGTCGCGCGCGTCATAGGCCTGGACGAAGCCGCGGGTGGGATATTCCGCGCCCGACGAGCCCACAATCACCAGGCCGTCATAGACCTGCGGCGCAAGGGTGAAGGAATAGAAGAAATGTTCCGGCGGCAGGGTTGCTGCCGGATCGGTCCGCCACACCAGATCGCCGGTCTTGGCGTCCAGCGCCAGCACGCTGCCATCCAGCAGAGCGGCAAACACTTTGCCATAGGCGACGGTGACGCCGCGCGCTTCGGGGCCGCAGCAGACATTGCTGAAGGCCAGGGTGGGGGTGTAATTCCACAACGGCCGGCCGCTGACCGCATCATAGGTCTGGATCGTGTCGCCCGGCGTGATGATGTACATGACGCCATTGACCACCGTCGGCGTCACCTCGAAAGAGCGGGCGATGCCGGTCTGGATGATGGCGACGGGGCGAAGCTGGTTGACATTCTTCTGGTTGACTTGGGTCAGCGGCGAAAAGCGCTGATTGTCATAGGTGCGGCCATGCAGCAGCCAGTTGTCCTGATCCTTGTCGGCGTTCAGCAGCTGCGCATCGGTCACCGTCACATTGGCGGTGATGGGATGGGCATGCTGGTTGATAACCGGCGGGGCGGCGGCCGGTGGGGTCCCATGCCCCGGCTCGGCGTTTGCCGGGGGCGGCGCCTGGCCGCTGGCCGGGCCCGCCGAGGCGAGCGCCGCGCACAAAGCCACGCAGGCAGCGTGGCGCAATCCTGACCGAATCCTCATCCCGCCCCCGTTTTTCTTCTCGTTTGGGTGCCCAGACACGAAGCTTAGCGGGCTTTGCCAGACCCCTCAATCAGCCTCTCAACGGCCCGGAATTGAGCGGATTTCGCGCTTGGCTATAGTCAGCCCGTCTCTGGAGCATTGTCTGTGTCCGATAATCTTTTCACCCGTTTTGTGGCCGCGGCATCCGATCCCGGAAAAGCCTTTCTGCGGCCGCCGGGTGCTCCGGCTATCAGTTATGGCGAGGCTTTTAAGCGGGCGGCCCAGTTCGCCCATGTCCTGACCCGGCACGGCCTTGCGCCCGGCGACCGGGTGGCGGTGCAAACGGAAAAAAGTCCCGCGGCGCTGATTCTTTATCTGGCGTGTTTGCGGGCCGGGCTGGTCTATCTGCCGCTCAACACCGGTTATACGCCGTCCGAGCTCGCCTATTTCGTGCAAGACGCCACGCCCAAGCTGTTTGTCGCGGCGGAAAAGAATGTGAGCGCCATCGCGGCGGCGGTGCCACCGATTGAATTTCTCACCCTCAGCGATGACGGCTTGGCGGGCAGCCTGATCGATGAAGCGGAAGGCGCGCCGCGCGGTTTTCCGGATAGCGCCGTCGGCATGAATGACCTTGCGTCCATACTTTATACATCCGGCACCACGGGTCGTTCCAAGGGCGCCATGCTCAGCCATGGCAATCTTCATTCCAATGCCGCCAGCCTGAAGGAAGCATGGGGCTTTTCGGCCAACGATGTGCTGCTTCATGCCCTGCCGATCTTTCACATCCATGGCCTGTTCGTGGCCACCAATGTGACCATGCTGTCCGGCGCCTCCATGCTGTTCCTGCCGAAGTTCGAGCCGGATGCGGTGTTCGCTGCGCTGCCGGATGCAACCGCAATGATGGGCGTGCCGACTTTTTATACCCGGTTGCTCAAGGACCCGCGGCTGTCGCCCCAGACCACGGGCCACATGCGCGTGTTCATCTCCGGCTCGGCGCCCTTGCTGCCGGAGACCTTCCGCGACTGGCAGACACGCACCCATCACACGCTGCTGGAACGTTACGGCATGACCGAGACGAACATGAACAGCTCCAATCCCTACAAGGGTGAGCGCATCGCGGGTTCGGTCGGCTTTCCTCTGCCCGGGGTGGAAATCCGCATCGCCGATAGCGAGGGCCGTGCCCTGCCGCAAGGTGAGATCGGCATGATCGAGGTGCGCGGCCCCAATGTCTTTCAGGGTTACTGGAACATGCCGGAGAAGACGGCGGCGGAATTCCGCAAGGACGGCTTCTTCATCACCGGCGACATGGGCATGATCGGGCCGGACGGGTATCTGCGCATCGTCGGGCGCGGCAAGGACCTGATAATCACCGGCGGGTTGAATGTCTATCCGCGCGAGATCGAGGCGCTGCTCGATGACGTGCCCGGTGTGGAAGAATCCGCCGTGGTCGGCCTGCCGCATGAGGATTTCGGCGAAGGCGTCACGGCGTTCATCATTGCGCGCGACGGCGCGGCGCTGACGGAAGAACAGATACAGGAATCGCTCCGTGACCGGCTGGCGCGCTTCAAGCAGCCCAAGCGGGTGCTGTTCCTGAAAGCTTTGCCGCGCAACACCATGGGCAAGGTGCAGAAGGCGGCGCTGCGCGCGGAATATAAAGACCTCTATCGTTAAGGAAGGGGCTTTCCCTTTGTCTCCAGCGCGAAGGGGATCACTGCCAGACCGATAACAAACGGGATTGCGGTCAGGGCGATCACCGAACCCAGCGAACCCCACCACTGGATCAGCCCGGCGATGGCGAAATTGGCGCCCGCGCCCAGAAAGCGGCCGAAGGAGGTGCAGAAGGCGAAGGCGGTGGCGCGGATTTCCGTGGGATATTGCTCTGGCAGCCACAGGCTGAACATGGCGAAATTGCCGCCGGCCAAACCAAGAAAGAAGAGAATGGCGAGGAACGGCTTCAACCCATCCTCCAGATAGAAAGCCCAACCGAAGGCCAGCGCGATTGTCGCCGCCATGCCGCAGAAATAAAGCGCCAACGTCGTCTTGCGCCCGATGCGTTCGGCCAATACCGGCAGCAAAAGACATCCCAGGATGGTGCCGATGGAGAGGATCGCCGTGCCCAGTGAAGCCATGCGGGTGCCGTCCATGGCGCTGAGGCCGGCCTTATGGGCCAGGGTGATCAGGGCAGTCGGTTCGTACACCGAGCCGGCCCATAGGCCGATAATGGCGATGGAGACCAGCGCTGTATTGACGATGGTACGGCGCAGATAGGGCGCGGAAAAAATCATCGCCAGCGGCCGGACGGTTGCGCCGGCATGATGCACCTTCCAGCGCTCCGGCTCGCGCACCCGCGCCAGGGTGAACAGAGTCACCAGCACCGGAATGCCACCGCACAGGAACATGGCCCGCCAGCCGAAGCTCGCGCCGACGGTGTAGTTCAGCGCCGCCGCCAGGAAGAAGCCGGCGTAATAGCCGGTTTGCAAATAACCGGCGCCTTGCTTGCGCCGGTCTTCGGGCCAGGCCTCCGCCACATAGGTTCCGGCCATCGCCCATTCGCCGCCGATCCCGATCCCGGCCAAGAAGCGGAACAGACCCAGCTGATACACGTCCTGGGCGAGGGCGGCGGCGCCCGTGAACACCGAAAAGACCAGGATGGTGGCGGCAAGGCAGCGGGCGCGACCGAAACGGTCGGCGATAGGTCCCCAGAGAAAGGAAAGTCCCCAGCCCATCAGGAACAGCGCGAACAGGATGGAGCCGGCGAAGGCGACGTTCGCGGGCGTGGCCGCCATGCCGGAGCGTGGCAACAGCTCGCGCATCGCCGGCGCCAGCACCAGGGCATAGATCACCGAATCCATGCCATCCAAGGTCCAGCCGAACCAGGATGCCCAGAAGCCCAGCACCTGCTGGCGATTGAGCTTGGTCAAGATGCCTCCCCGGTCTCTTTTCTTTGACGCGAGGCTATAGGTTTTTGACTTCCCTGCCACCTCCGCAACATGATGTGGAGATGCGCGGGCTTGGTTTTCTGTTGGGCGTTCTGGCTGTGTTGCTTTTCCCCCTCGGGGCAAAGGCGCAGGAGGCTGGGCATTGCACGTCGCCCCAGCCAATAAGCGATGTGCAGACTGCGCCGCGCTGGACGAGCTGGGGCGCCGATTATGCCAACAGCCGCTTCCAGCCCGCGGCCATGGCCGGTATCACCGCTGCCGATGTGCCCAGGCTGAAGCTGAAATGGGCGATCGGTTTTCCCGACACCTCCCATGCCTGGTCGCAGCCGACGGTGGCGGGCGGCCGCGTCTTTGTCGGCAGCCAGGGCGGCCGTGTCTTTGCGCTGGATGCCAAGAGCGGCTGCGTGATCTGGACCTTCCAGACGCAGGGCGCCACCCGCACCGCGGTCACCATCGGGCCGGGGCAGGACGGGCACCGCTATCTGGCTTATTTCACCAGCATCCCGGGTTGGCTTTACGCCGTGAATGCGGAAACAGGGGCACAGGTCTGGCGGATCAAGATGGAAGAACATCTTTCTTCCCGCCTGACCGGCTCACCTGTGGTGCATGACGGCCGGCTCTATGTCGGCGCCGGGTCGTTCGAGGAAGGCATGTCGGCGGGCGGCAAATATGAATGCTGCTCCTTCCGCGGCTCCTTGCGGGCCTTCAACGCCCTGACCGGCGAGCTGATCTGGCGCAGCCCGATGATCCAGGCGCCGCTGCATGTCCTGAAGGAAGAGAATGGCAAAAAAGTCGTGGGTCCGTCCGGCGGCAGCATCTGGTCTGCGCCGGTGATCGATGAGAAGCGCCGGTTGATCTATGTCACCACCGGCAATGGTTTCAGCGGCCCGCCGGAGCCGCTGACCGACGCCATCGTTGCGCTGGATCTCGGCAGCGGCCAGGTGCGCTGGAGCAAGCAATTCGGTGAGGAGGACATCTTCGTCCCCGGTTGCGGCAAGCCCGGCAATACCAACTTCGCCTGTCCGAAAGAGAACGGTCCCGATGCCGATTTCGGCAGCGCGCCGATCCTGGCCCATCTGCCGGGCGGCAAGGATGTGATCGTCGCGGCGCAGAAGTCAGGCGCGGTGTGGGCGGTGGATCCCGACCGGCGTGGCGCCATCGTCTGGCATTATCAGGCCGCGCCCAAGGCGGCCGGCGAATTCGGCGCCATCGTCTGGGGCCAGGCGCGCGACAATAGGAATGTCTATGTGCCGGTTTCCAATATCCAGGACGCGCCGCATGCCGGCGGGCTGCATGCTCTCTCACTCGCCACCGGCAAACCTGCCTGGGTTGCGCCGCCCGGGCCGCTTGCCTGCGCGCCGGGTCCCGGCTGCACCGCGGCACAAGCATCCGCGCCCAGCGTGATCGAGGGCGTGGTGTTTGCCGGCTCGGCCGACGGCATGCTGCGCGCCTATTCCACGCGTGACGGCAAAGTAATCTGGAGCGCCGACACCAATCGCGAATTCGACACCGTCAATGGTGTCAAGGCACATGGCGGTTCCATGATTGCGCCCGGTCCCGCCATCGCCGGCGGCATGCTGTATGTGAACTCTGGTTACGGTTCCCATCAGGGACGTGGCGGCAACGTGCTGTTAGCCTTCGGGCTTGAGTGACGGGACCGGAACCGGATGCCCTGCGTTATCGCGGGGAAGGCCCGAGACATCCCAATGTTGCACGAACAGAAGGCGCTGGTGACCGGCGCTAATACGGGAATCGGCAAGGCGATCGCCGTCGCGCTGGGCAAGGCGGGCGCCGATGTGGCGGTGAATTATCTGCATGGCGACAAAAGTGCCTGCGCCACAGTGGGAGAAATCCGTCAGGCCGGCGTCAAGGCCTTTGCCCATCGTGCCGATGTCGGCGTGGAAGCCGACGTCGTTTCCATGTTCGACCATGTCGTGCGGGAATTCGGTACCGTGGACATCCTGGTGGCCAATGCCGGCATTCAGATGGATACCGGCTTTGCCGACATGTCCCTGGCGCAATGGGACACGGTCCTGAAGGTCAATCTGACGGGACAGTTTCTGTGCGCCCGCGCCGCGGTGCGCGAGTTCTTGCGCCGTGGCATCAACGCCCGAGTCTCCCGCGCCGCCGGCAAGATCATTTGCATAAGTTCGGTGCATCAGGTGATCCCTTGGGCGGGGCATGTGAACTATGCCGCGTCCAAGGGCGGGGTGAAGCTGATGATGGAAAGCCTGGCTCAGGAAGTGGCGCCGCAGCGCATCCGGGTCAACGCCATCGCGCCAGGCGCGGTCCGCACCTGCATCAACGCGGGAGCGTGGGAGACAGATGCCGCGATGGGAAACCTGCTCAAGCTCATTCCCTACGGGCGCATTGGCGAGCCGGAAGATATCGGCAAGGCGGCCGTGTGGCTTGCCTCTGACGAGTCCGACTATGTCACCGGCGCCACCCTGTTCGTGGATGGCGGCATGACGCTCTATCCGGAATTCGCCTCTGGTGGTTGATCACTCGCCGTAGGCGATGCGCCAGATGCGGCCCTTTGTGGAATCAGCCACATACAGTGCGCCATCGGGTCCCACCGCCAGTCCCAGGGGGCGATAAGCCGCGCGCTTGACGTTTCTGTCGTCGGGCGAGGGACCGGCAAATCCGTCGGCAAATACCGCCGGTGTTCCGGCGCGAGAACTGAACGGAACAAAAACGATGTTATAGCCCGCATGGCTGCCATCGCCCTCGCCGCCATGCATGGCGATAAAGGCGCCGCCCCGATAGCGGGGCGGGAATTTGCGGCCGCTATAAAAAGCCAGATCGAGCACGGCGGGCCGCTCGGGCTGGAAACTCACCACCGGCCTGTCGCCCTCGGCTTTGGTCTTGCCGTCGCCGCCATATTCGGGCGCCAGCAGCCTGACTTTGCGCGCGCCGTCATAATAGCTGTAGGGCCAGCCGAAATCGGTGCCCTTCACCACCCGGTGCATTTCATCGCCGATGGCGTCATCGTCGCTGGTGCTCACAACATCGGGAAAGGCGTTGTGGGTGCCGTCGCGGCCGTGCATGGCGCCATACAGCGCGTCATTGCCGCGCCAATCCATCGCCGACATGTTGCGGATGCCGGTGGCATAATGTTCGCCGCTGGCGAAATTCTGGCCCGTCTTGGTATCGCTGAAGCGCCAGACGCCGGCGCGGCCTTCCAGCAGCGGGCAGGGCTTGAGGCCCACCGGCTTTGCGTCCTTCGGCGCCTTGGGATCGGTGCAGATATTGCCGCCGGCATCCACCGAGACATACAGGCCGCCATGCTCATCAAAAGCGATGGCGTGATTGGAATTGGGCAGGCCCGTCACGATCGCTTCCGGCGCCGCGGGCGGAACGAGATCGTTGGCGTTGAAGGCGAAGCGATAGACCGCATTGTTGGACGAAGCATAGAGATAGCCGAGGTGGAAGCGGATGCCGGTGCCCTGGTCCACGTCGCTGAAATGGGTGGTCTGCACCGCCTTGTGATCGGGACCGAGCCGCAGGGCGATGATGCCGTTGGTCGGCTGGCCGGCGCCGTGACGGGTCGAGACAAAAATGTCGCCATTGCCGCGGACCGCGAGATGTCGGATCGCTCCCAACCCCTCCGCCACAACCGTGGCGTGAAAGCCGGCCGGCAGGATCAGCCCATCCGGCTCATCGCCCCAAGCAGGCGGGGCGACGGTGATGGCAAAGGCGGCGGCAATCAGTTTTTTCATCTTTTTTCCCCAGGCCCAGGCGGCCGGAAAGCTAGCCTGCCTTAACCCTGTCGTCCAATTGGCTCACCGACAAGAAAAGTGATCAAGGCTGGCCCTTCCATGAGCAAAAACTCATGGGCATTGCGCCGCAAAATCCGCTATTGCACCCGCGTTTGCCGACCCCGGAGAAGACATGTCACGCCCTGGTTTTTCCACTGTTCTGTTTCTGGCCCTGTCTCTGCAGGCGGCAGGCTGTGGCGCTGCCCTTGCCGCCGCGATAGAGAATCCGGACATGGTCGTGCTTCCCGATCCGGTACTGTCCAAGGCCGTGCGCTTTCCCACCGGTGCCGCCACCGCGGGTGCGGCCCAAGTCAGTCCGGCTTTGGACGAGGCGGATGTCCATGCGCGGGGCTGTTCGGCGCTCAGCCCCTGCGCCGTTGCGGCGCCAGGCGGTCCGGATACGGCCGTGACTCAGCCGGCGCGGCAGCAGATGAGCAAGAACCGGCGCCTCCGCCGGGCGGGCTGATTTTCCTTCGGAATGCTTGCAACCCGCTTTTAGATATAGAAGCGGCTTTCATATTTGATCTCCCGCCTTGGGCGGTGTTAGCGTTCGCCGCAAAAGCGCGAAGGAAAACGCGCTATGTTGCGGCGGTGATCGCGGCGCTCCAAGGCGAGGGACACATGGACAAGCGGAAATTTCTGGCCACCGGAATCGGATTGGGCTTGAGCGCATCGGCGGCATTGGCGCAAGCGCCGCGTCCGCCCGGCGTGGATGATCTGGGCCGCGGCCCGGGTCCGGCGCCGAAGAAGCAAATTCCTGCGCGCAAGGCCAAGACCACACCGATGTTTCTGACCCCCGCCGGCTGGCCCAACGGCATTGCCATGGACCCCGGCAACGGTTTCTGGGTCCAGGAACAGCGTCATGACGGCGAGCGGGAAAAGGCATGGCTGCTCGATCCGACCAACGGCAAGGTCCTCAAGACCGTGGTCACCAACAGCCAGAACACCAGCGGCATGACCTTCGGCGACGGTTGCGTCTGGAGCGGCGCCAACGGCGTTTCGATCCGCAATCATCCCAATCCGCCGGTCAACGGCGTCTTCCAGACCGATACCAGCGGCAAGGAAATCAGCCACCGTCAGATTCCGTTTGGGCCTGGGGATAATGGCGGTGCCTGCCATGGCCTGGCCTGGGAAAATGGCAAGCTCTGGATCAGCTCCAATCGGCTGGAGTCGCTGGTCAAGATCGATCCCAAGAGCTGGCAGGTGGAGTGGATGTTCCCCCACACTTTTTTGCCGGACCTGAAAGACCGCATCCACGGTATCGAATATGATCCCGCCACAGACTCCCTATGGCAGGTAACAGGGACCCAGCGCCCCGACATGCCGGGTTATAATGGCTATACCGCCAAACTGGTCCAGTACAACATCAAGTCCGGCGAAGTGATGCAGATCGTGGAAATTGAAAGGGGCTGTGACCCCCACGATATCGCGATCCACAATGGAATCTTCTATGGCGTGGATGCCGGCGAGCATCCGGGTTGGCCGGTGGACAATCCGGCCTATCAACGGGCTGGCTGGACCGAACCGCTCAACAGTCCTTATGGCGGCTATATCTTCCGCATAGATTTCGTCTGACGGAGAACCGCGTGCACGCAATCAGGGCTCTTCTGGCCGTCTTTTTTGTTGGCGGCTTTTCCGGCGCGGCATGCGCGGCCGATGTCTATGCCAGCCGCCTGACGGCTGTAGCCTATGACGGTGCCATGCGCGCCAACGTCCAGGGCGATGGTCATGTCTCGGCCACCCTGAACGGCAGCAGCCTGACGGTCACGGGGGATTTCGCAGGCCTGCCGTCGGCGGCGAGCAGCGTGAAGCTCTACAGCGGGTCAGGCATCGGCGTTCCGGGCGATGCTATTTTCGACCTGCAGCTCAGTGGCCAGAACCAGGGCAGCATTTCCGGCACCGCCAAATTAAGCAGCAAGCAACTTGCCGCCCTCAAACAGGGCCATGTCTATGTGCAGCTGAACAGCCAGAAAGCTCCGGACGGCAATCTCTGGGGCTGGCTGCTGCCCGAGCATGTTTTCCCCGGCGCCAATGTGCCCGAGAAGGGTCACGGCTTCCTGCCGCAGCTCGATGTGCCCGGCAACTGGACCGAGAAGAAATAGCCTCAAATAGAAGTCTGGAGACTTGGCCATGCGCCATCTTGGAAAATACCTGACGGGCGCTGCTGTTGTTGCAGCCGGGGCATGGGCCGCCACCAGTTTGGCGCAGACCGCAGCCGCGCCGTTCACCGCCGCGCAGGCCGAAGCCGGACGCGCCGCCTATGCCGCCAATTGCGCCGGTTGCCATCAGGCCAATCTCGCGGGCTCGGGCGAGCAGCCAGCGCTGGCGGGCGCGCCGTTCATGGCGGCCTGGGGGCGGCGCAGCACCAAGGAGTTCTATGACGATATCCGCGCCGAGATGCCCTACGGCAAGGCCGGCAGCCTGGATGCGGCGATCTATCAGAACATCACGGCCTTCGTGATGTCGGCCAATGGCGCCAAGCCCGGCACCACGGCATTCGACGGCACGCAGTCCGTGCAGATTTCTGCCATCGCCACCGGCCAGGTGCCGGCCACGATCGTCAATGCGCGCCGCGGTGGCGGCGGCGATGAAGGCGGCGGTGGCGCAGGTCGCGCGCCTGCGATGCGGCTGGGCCAGATCCTGGTTGGCAACATCAAGAATTACACGCCGGTCACCGACGCGATGCTGGTGCATCCCGATCCGAAGGACTGGCTGATCTATCGCGGCAACTATCAGGCCTGGAGCCATAGCGCCCTCAATCAGATCAACGCGAACAATGTCGGCCAGCTTCAGCTCAAATGGTCCTGGGCGATGAACGAGGGTGGCGAGAACGCCACCGGTCCCACCATTCATGACGGCATCATGTTCCTGGCCAACACCAGCAACACGGTCGAGGCGTTCGACGCCAAGACGGGCGAGCTCCTGTGGCAGAACCGGTTGGGTCCTTTGGCCACCCGCGCCTATAGCGCGCTGCGCAGCCTCGCGGTCTATGAGGACAAGGTCTATATCAACGCCACCGACGCCAAGCTCTACGCGCTGGATGCCAAGACCGGCAAAACGGTATGGGAGAGCGATATCGCCCCGCCTGGCAAGGGCTTCAACGAGACCGGTGGCCTGATCGTCGCCCATGGCAAGGCGATTGTCGGCCTGACCCTGTGCCGGGGACAGATGCCGCACTGCTATATTAGTGCCTATGACGCCAGGACCGGCAAACAAGTGTGGAAGTTCACCACCATCGCCGCGCCGGGCACGCCCGGCGGTGACACCTGGGGCAATGTGCCCGACGACATGCGCGCCGGCGGCGAGACCTGGATCGCCGGCACTTATGATCCGGAGCTGAACATCACCTACTGGGGAACGGCGCAGTCCAAGCCCTGGATGCAGGCGTCACGCCGCTCCGGCACGGCATCGACCCTCTACGCCAACTCGACCCTGGCGCTGGATGCCGATACCGGCCAGCTCAAATGGTATTTCAGTCATGCGCCAGGCGAGACCTTCGACCTGGACGAAGTGTTCGAGCGGGTGCTGATCGATCACGGCTCACAAAAGACGCTGATGACCATCGGCAAGGCGGGCATTTTGTGGAAGCTGGATCGCGTTACCGGAAAATTCCTGGATGCCAGACAGACTGTGTTCCAGAATGTCTATAACGGAATAGACATGAAGACCGGCCGCCTCTCGTTCCGGCCCGATGTGCTGACGCAGAAGACCAAGACCTGGATTTCCGCTTGTCCCAGCGCGGCGGGCGGACACGACTGGCCGCCCACCAGCTATGACCAGAAGAACGATCTGATGATCATTCCCCTGGACCAGAGCTGCAACATGATGCTGGGGCATGACGTGGCCCAGCACACCGGTGTGGTGCAGCCCGAAGGCGAGGAGAAAGTCTTCTTCATGCCGGGCACCGACGGGAATATGGGCCGGCTTGCCGCCTATCGCACCGCCACCATGGAGCCGGTCTGGTCCTTCCAGCAGCGCTCGCCATTCCTGACCGGCGTGCTCTCCACCGACGGCAACGTCTCTTTTGTCGGCGACTATGACCGCGTCTTCCGCGCGGTTGAGACCACCACGGGCAAGACGCTGTGGACAGTGCGGCTTCCCACCGTGGTGCAGGGCAATCCCGTCTCCTTCTCGGTGGACGGCAAACAATACATCGCCATCACCACCGGGCTTGGCGGCGGCAGCCCCTTTTCCAAGCCGAGCTCCATGCTGGGCGAGGTGCATCATCCCGATCACGGCCAGGCGGTTTATGTCTTCGCTCTGCCGGATAAAATGAATTAGGCGCGCGGCGGTATCCAGCCCAGCCCGCGCGAGATCTGCCCGGCCGCAGCGGCCAACATCTTGCGCGCCTGCTCCAGGCTCGCCTTCTCGGTGCCGTCAATCACGCTGAGAAAGGGGATGGTCAGGGCCGCCTGGACTCGGCCATCGAAGCCGAAGATGGGATAGCTCAAGTCGTGCACCCCGACATGACGTGAACTCGGTTTTGATTCATGGCCGCGCTGCGCCACCGTCTTTAGCCGCTCGCGTAATTTTTTCAGTTCTCCTGGCGCGGGGTTGACCCCGGCCAGCAATCCTTCACGTGTCGTGGCGTCGCTGAAGGCCAGCAGCACATGGCTGGAACAGCTCTTGAGGATGTCGCATTTGGCCCCCAACCGGACCCCGAAGCCCGAATGGGCGGGGGATTCCTGCTGCAACACGATCACGATATTGGCCTCGGAGATGACCGCCATATGGCAGGATTGCTGGGCCTTGAGGGCCAGCTCATACATCACCGGCGCGGCGACCATGCCCAGCCCCTGGGCTGGGGTGGCGCGGAAGGCATGCTCCAGTACGTGATAGCTGACGCGGTAGCGGTCGGAGTCCGGATCCTTGCGCAGCCAGCCGCGGCGCTCCATCACCACCAGAATACGAAAGATTTCGCTGAGCGAGCGTCCCAGCCGCTGTGCGATCTCGCTGGATGTCAAGCCGTCCGGCGCCGCAGCCAGCAGCTCGATGATGTCAAAGCCCTTTTCCAGGGCCGGGGCAGCGTAAAGCGTCTTGGCGGCGGGCGCCGGTCGCGCCGATTTGCGTTTGGCCATCTTTTTTTCGCGAGAAGCGCGACCTGGGACTGAGGAAAAACCGTGAATGATCGTCAAACCAACCGCCACAACGTATCGTGTTGCAGTGCACCGGCATAGCGCGAGAACGCATCGCGAAAGAAATCCAAACGCCCGCGACAACTTGACAAGATTAAACGCGTCTTCATAATTGTTGCGAGGGCAAAAGTGATTTTCACCGATAAAAGTTCGGCTTAAGCCGGCGGCCTCAGAATCATCAGGGGATTAACAGCGAAATCCGGCGCGGCTGCCCATGGCGCGCGCAAGTCAGGGGGATCAATGTCTCGGTTCAATTCCGGCCTGTTCGCACGCCTGAAGTCCGGCGGCTCAAAGGCGGCGCTTTATGCCGTCGCCACCATGGCGCTGACGGGTGGGGCGCTGGCGCAAGGCGGCGACAACGGCCAGGTGGAAAGCGTTACCGTATCGGGCTTCAAGGCCAGCCTGGAGCGGTCGCTGGAGGAAAAGCGCAACGCGACCAACGCTGTCGATTCCATCCTGGCAGAAGACATCGCCAAATTTCCCGATACCAACCTGTCGGAATCCATTCAGCGTATTCCCGGTGTCGCGCTGAACCGTGGCAATGGCGAAGGCCGGCAGATCGCGGTGCGCGGCCTGTCCCCGTTGTTCACGACAACGGAAATAAACGGCATGGAAACGATCACGAACTCCGGCAACAATGTGGGCCGGTCCTTCGACTTCAACGTTTTCGATTCCGACCTGTTCTCCGGGATCACGGTCAACAAGACCGCGTCGGCCAATCTGCATGAAGGCGCTTTGGGCGCCACCATTCAGCTCAACACGCCACATCCCTTCGACCATCAGGGCTTCACCCTGGTGGGATCGGGGCAGGGCAGCTACACGGATCTGCGCAGCGCCTTCAACAAGCGCTTCTCGGGCCTG
>Ga0268266_10000595_pt1 | contig 49517 bp, 47 predicted proteins | sample KBSS13metaG_FD_190356 | JGI IMG/M metagenome (GOLD analysis project Ga0268266, IMG submission 190356) | Switchgrass rhizosphere microbial communities from Kellogg Biological Station, Michigan, USA - KBS S1-3 metaG (SPAdes) (version 2) | ecosystem: Host-associated > Plants > Roots > Rhizosphere...
GAAGACATGGCGCCCTCGGCCACCGGCCGCCGATCGAGCGGCTACGGGAGCTTCAGGGGAACAACGTGGCCGGCATCTACACCTAGATGCGTCCTGGGCGTCTCGGACACGGCCCTGGCTGGCTGTGGCCGTGTCCGAGACGCCCAGGACGTGAGGGTTTCGCCGGGAACTCCCGAGAGACGTCACGCTTCCGCCAGGAACTCCACACCCTCGTCACCCTTCTCCATCACCCCCAGGTTGATGGGCCGAAAACTACCCCTATAGGCGTAGTTTTCGGCCCATCAACATTCGGGGTCAGACGGAAGGCGCACGAAGCATGAGGAACCTGCGCGGAAGTGTGGAGTTCGTGGCTTCTCCCTCACGTCTCTCCCAACGGCGTCGCAGTTTCTCCATCGTTTTCATACCCCGGCCGTCTCACCCACGGCCACAGCCAGCCAGGGCCGTGGGTGAGACGGCCTCTCTCGCCGAGACGCCTTGCGTCCCTTGCCTCGGGCGCCAGCTTTCCGAGGCCAGGACCCTCGCCGGTAAGGGCGGCGCGCCGGCGGGGGAGACCGGCCGGCGCGCCGCCTGGGCTAGTTACTGCTTCTTCTTCCCCGCCTTGCCGCCACAGGCGGTGGTGAGGGCGGGGTTGAACTTGTGGACGGCGCCGTTCTGACCGGTCGTCTTGACGACGGCCTTGGCGGGCGATTTGCAGAGGTCGACCGAGTTGACGAGGAGGCCGTGCTTGCCGCCCTTCATCGTCAGCTGAAAGGTCGAGATCGGGGCGTCGGGGACCGAGCTGAACACGGTGCGGATGCCGCCGCCCGCGTTGTCGATCTTGCCGTCGAGGACGATCTCGATCTGGCCTTTGAGATCGACCACCAGGTCCGGCAGCTTGTGCTTGGAGCTGCGCAGGTAGACCGGGCCCCGCAACGGCTTGTCGAGTAGCGGCGTGGTCACCTCCGCGGTGCCGTAGACGCTGGCCTTCGGGCACTTCTGCGCGGCGAACTGGACGCGCGTGCAGACGGTCTCGATGTGGCTCTGGTCGAGCAGGATCTTGTTCGGGACCGCGAAGGAGACCGCCGAGAGGTTGGCCTGTCCCTTCGGCTCCTTCACCGTCACCTGGATCCGCGGGTGGCTGCGCCGCTGGGCCGCCTTGCGGCCGCCGAGTAGCTTCGGCGCCACCGTCGGTTTGAAGCGGAGGCCGGCGCACCCGGCCGCCTGGAAGCGGTCGGACAGGTTCGCCGTCGCGCCTTCGGTGCTCGTCGCCTGCGCGGTGACGCTCAGCGGATCGCAGGAGGTCGGGTTGACGATGAACCCGGACCGGTCCGCCGTGAGGTTCAGCGAACGGATCCGCAGCGGGATGCCGTCGAGGACGTGGGGCAGTTCATCGGCCTTGATCGTCACCTGGGCCGTCGTCGGGTCGACGAACCCGGCCGCGCGGACGTTGACGGTGCCGAGATCGAGCGGACCGGCGACCGCCGGGACGACGAAGTCGAGCCCGTAGGGCGCGCCCTTATATGGACCGGTGAGGTACATGCGCCCGGTCCGCACGTAGAACGGGTTGGTCCCCGCTCCGGCACCGACCGTCACCGTGCCGACCTGACTGGCCGCGCCACAGGTGCCCGCGTTCGCGTCGGCGTCGCCGCACGGCGGCACGCCTTTCAGGACCGGCAGCACGCCCAGCGGCAGGGTCGCGTCGACCCGGCCGATTTCCTGGTTGCCGTCGGGGCGGTTCAGCTGCAGCGTGAACGGCGAGTGGGTCGCCGCCGCGCTCGACCGCGTCCCCGCTTCCAGCGAGAGCCCGAAGGGACGCTGATTCGCGTTCGCGGCGCAGGTGCCCGTCGGCGAGGAGTTGATCGTCACCGAGCTCGCCGCCGCCACCGGGGCGCCGCCGTTCCAAGAGGCCAGCGAGGCGGTCGCGGGCTGGGTCCCGCAGGTCACCGGGGTCGCCAGCACCGCGCTCGGGCCGCTGAAGAAGTGCAGGTTGAAATCGCTGAACGGGACCTGCGGCGTGTTGTCGAAGGAGGTCACGAGCCGGCCCGTGGACGGGTCCAGTTCGATCTTCCCCGGCAGCTTCACCATCACCCCGTCGGCTTCACCGACCAGGTAGATCGCGATCAGCGAGCCGAACGGGTTTTCGGCCTGGCGGGCGAGGTAGATCCCGCCTTCGATCGGTTCCGGCAGCAGCGGCGTGTCGATCGCCACCGTGCCGATCTTCGAGTTCTGCGGGCAGGTCGAGGCCGCTTCCGAGAACTGATCGAACTGGGCGACCGAGCACCCGACCAGCCCGTTGGCGGTCGAGGGGTTGATCGAGATCCCCGGTGGCAGCGTCACGACCGTCGATTTGAGGTTCGCCGAGGCGAGCCCGTTCGGACTCGTGTTCTGCGGGATGTGGACGTTTACCGCGAGCCCCGACGGCGAGTCCGCCGTGCCGGAGTCGAGAGCGGTCGCGATCGACGGTTCGAACGGCACCAGATCGCAGCCGTCGGCCCCGAGCGGTTCGCCCGCTTCGCCGTGCGTGGTGAACTCCGCCGCGTCGGCGCCGCCCTGCCACGAGGTGGCGCGCAGCTTGGTCGTCTGCGGACCGGTGCAGGAGGTCGGCAGGGTCATGAAGGGGCGCGGTTCCGAGGTGTAGGGACAGCCTTCCGCCGGCATCGGGACGATCCCGGTCTTCGCTTCCAGGCAGTCGCCGCGGTCTTCGTCGTGGCGCGGGTCGCTCGGGTTGCCCCAGAAGCTCAGGGACGTCCCCGACAGGGCCAGACCCTGCGAGATGTTGGTCAGGTGGATGTCGAGCCCGTAGCCCTGCGCACCCCCCGCTTCGGCCGGCCGCACGCTCGCGGTGGCGACCACCGGGTCGACCAGGACGACGAAGCCGAACATCGCCGGCACGCCCTTGGTCGGGACCAGGTTGTAGACCGGGACGGTGATTTTCGAGCCGTTGGTGAAGATGCTCGTCGTCCCTACCTGGGTGTCTTCGGGACAGCCCGGTTTCTGCAGTTCGTGGACGAATTTGGAGACCGGACAGCGCGGCGTCGCCGATGGGTCGCCGATCAGCCCCGCCGGGAGTTCGACGTCGACGTCCTTGATGTTGCCGTCGGGGACGACCTGGCCTTCGACTTCCTTGGTGTTGAAGAGGATTTCCGTCTTCACTTCGTAGGGGTGGGACCCGGCCTGCGTGTCGGGTTCGCCGGCCGGGCCCGCGGTGACTTCACCGTCGAAGCTCTTGATCCCGAATTCGGCGAACGCGCTCGGCGCCAGCACGGCGAGCATCAGGCACGCGACCGCGAACGCTCCGAGTAGGCGAGACATCGAGATTCTCCTTTTCTTCATCTGACTCACCCACGCTTCCCGGTCGAGTGCTTACCTGAGTGCTTCTTCTTGCCGTGGTGCTTTTTGTGGTGCTTGCTCTTCTTGCCGTGGTGCTTCTTCTTGTGGTGCTTCTTGTGCTTCTTGTTGGCCGGGCCGACGAAGCTGCGCGAGCCGATCTGCGCCGCGGCGGGCGCGCCTTCCAACGGCGGCCTGCACGCCTCGGCTTCGCATGGAGGCGAGGTGCTCGGCGTCCCCGGGAAGCCGCCGTCGACCTTGGCGTCATAGACGTCGATGAATTCGTCGGTGTCGGTGGGAGCCAACCGGTTGCGGGTCTCGAAGAAGGCGTCGTCGCCGGATTCGCTCGCATCGATCAGTCGCGATTCGAACTTGCCGCTGCCGGAGGAGATCAGGTGGTCCTGGCCTCCCTCCCACTCGTATACGTCGATCTTGCCGTTGTTGTCCTGCGGGACCAGCGCCGCCGAGGTCTCGAAGAAGACCCGGCCGCCGTCGGCGGAGAGGACGTGGGTGGCGGGCGCCGCCGGGTAGGACGGCGGCGCGATCGTCGCCGCGGCGGGCGTCGAGCCGACCCGACCGCAGGAGACGCAGGCGATCTGCCCGGTCGCCGCTTCGTAGCGGTAGATCTCGTTGGTCCCTTCCACATCGGGGTGGGACGGGTCGAGGGCCCGGCTGGAGACGAACGCGATGACGCTGCCGTTCGCCGTGAGCCTCGTCGTCCCCTGTGGGCCGGCGGGCTCGTTCGCCAACGGGTCGCCTGCGCTCAGCTGGGCGACGAAGCGGAGGGGCTGCCCGAGCGCCCAGCGGTAGAGGTTGGTGGCGCCCGAGGTGCCCCCCGCGGCGAGGTTCGCCCGCGAGCTGAAGTAGGCGCTGTCGCCGTCCCTGCTGATCGCGACGCCGCTGACGTTGGCACCGAATTGTTCGTCGGCCGACGCGGTGGCGACGCTGAGGTCGATCAGCTTCCCGGTCGCGACTTCGTAGCGGTAGAGGTTCGGCGCCTGGTTCGGCGGGTTGCCGGTGTTGGCGTCTTCGGTCAGCCGCGAGAAGCTGGTGAAGAAGGCGCTCGAGCCGTCGGCGGCGGCGCCGACGAAGGTCACCTGGCCCGGGTTCGGATCGGCGGGCTGCCGCTGCGAGCCGGAGATTTCCACCGTGTTCGCATCGTTGGTCCGCAGGTAGAGCTGCGGCGTGAAGAGTTCACCTCCTTCTTCCGGTTTGGTCGCGACGAAGAAGGACCGCGAGCCGTCCTCGGAGACCGGGAAGGCAGCCCGCAGGCCGTTCGAGCCTTCGACGCCGAGGGGGTCGGGCGCGACCTGGCCGGGCAGGATGCCGACGTTGCGCAGCGTCCCGTTGCTGAATTCGTAGAGGTTGTTGCCCGCGCCGATGGGACTGTCGGGGGTCAGCGCCGAGCTCGATTCGAACAGGACATGCTTGAAGTCGGTCGAGGCGCCGCGGATGATGTAGCTGACGAACGGGTTGCCTTCCAGCGCCGGGTAGGGCGTCATCAGTTCCGCGGTCCCGGTCGCGTTGTCGCGCAGGTAGAGGCTGGCGAAACCGCCCGGCGCCGTGCCGGTCAGGTTCCGGCCGCTGCTGGCGACAGTGTGTTCAAGGTCGGGCGAGACCAGCAGCGACGGCCCGAACGCCAGCGAGTCCAGGTTTTCGGCCGGCGGCGAGGCGCCCAGCGTCTTCCAGCCGGTGGCGCCACGGTGGGCGACGTAGGAGTTGATCAGGATGCCGGACGGCGATCCCGGCAGGCCGTTGACGGCAGTGAAGGCGACCCCGTTGCCGCTCGGGGCGGCGAAGCCTTCGGCGGTGGTGGTGGGTTCTTCTTTGCCGATGTCGTTGTTGCCCTTTTCGGTCGTCACCTGCTCCCAGACGCGGCCGTCGGGCAGCACCTGCGGCGAGCCGGAACCGACCGTGGTGAAGACGAGATCGCCGCTTTCGAAGGTCCCCAGCGCGCTCGTCGCCACCAGCTGGAAGTGGTAGGTCGTCCCCGCGGTCAGACCGACCAGGTGGGTGGAGACGCGGCGTCCGGTGAATCCCGCGCCGACGTCGTTGCCGGGCTGCGCCGGGGCGGTCAGGCCGTATGCGGCACTGGTGCCGTAGCGGAAGTAGTAGTGGGTGTCGGCGCCGCGCGGGTTGATCGTCGCGACGAGGTTCGCCCCGTCGGAGCCGACCGCGGAGGCCGCGATTTCGCTCGCCTCCGGTGCGCCGGCTTCCGGTTCGGCGACGATCCGGACGTCGCCTTTGGGGTAGTCGGTCAGGTAGTAGGCGCCCTGCACGTTGCCCGGGAACGAAGCCTGCGGGTCGAAGGCGAGCCCGTAGGACTCGGTTTCGTTTTCGACTTTCTGCCGGCCCATCCCGGAGATCGGATTCGAGCCGACCAGTTCGTATCCCGAGCCGGTTTCTTCGAATTCGTCGAGGACGTATTCGAGCGTCACCCCGAACCCTTCCGTCCGCTCGACCATGACGATGCCGCTGGTCGGGTTGACGGCGACGCCGAGGGTGCCGTAGTCGGAGATGTTCCCGGCGGGGGTGCCGTCGACTTTCAGGACTTCCGCCCCGACGGTGCTGATGACGAAGACGTCACCGTCGGTCGGGTCGACCGCGACGCCGCTCGCGCCGCTGGAACCGATGAAGGCTTTTTTGAAGGCGCCGGTTTCGCCGAGCTGGACGACCCGCCCGGCGGCGCCGTCGGCGACGTAGACGTCGCCGCTCGGGCCGATCGCCAGCGCGTTGCCTTTCGGGAGCGGATAGGTGAAGGTCGCGTTGGTGGTTCCGTAGCCGCCGAAGCTTTCGACCGCGGTGACGTTTTCCGCGCCGACCGCGAAGCGCAGGACGCGACCGTCCCCGCGGGCGCGGTTGATCGCGTAGACGTCGCCGTTCGGGGAAGCCGCGACGGCGACCGGTTCGTTCAGCTGCCCGGCGCCTTGGCCCGGCTGGCCGATCTGGCAGCCGGTGACGGGGGTGCAGGTCTGCAGCGTCGAGGTGCCGTCTTTGACCCCCCAGCCCCAGGCCCGTTCGAACTGTCCGGTGGAGCTGAATTCGTCGATCCGGTTGTTCGACGTGTCGGCGACGAAGACGTTGCCGCTGGTCGGGTCGACCGCGACGCCGCCGGGGTGCGACAGCTGCCCTGCTTCTTCGCCGGGCGCGCCGAAGCCCGACACCGGCAGCACGACAGCGGACGCGGAGGTCGCGCCGACGACCACCACGGCGATGGCGGTGGCGATCGCGAGGATCGCGGCGAAGCTCAGCTTCGCTCGCGTTCCTGAGCCCCGAAGTTGCGCAGCACTGACTCTGCCCGTCGCGTGGCGTCGCACCAGATCCCTCTCCTTTTTCCCTGGACCCGCGCGGCGTTTCGGTGCTACCGCGGCGGCTCTGTTCCCTGTTTCGCCGTACAGACATGTTGCATTGCGTTACATGTCTGTTGCAACAGCGGACGGCACCGTATACGAACCTGTGTGTATGTGTCAAGGATCGATGTAAGGGTTTCAGGTACCCAGAAAGTATGAATCGGTGGTATCGCTTCGGAACCGAGGCTGGACCGCCAGGCCTCGCCTCTTTATCCTTCCGCTCCGCACATCGCATGGCCGGGTCCTTGGACGCAGCGGCACGTGAGTGAGCCCCTTCAATGACCGTCCGGCCGCCCAAAGAACCCCCTGAACCGAAGCTGATCGAGGCCGCCCGCAAGGCGATCGAAAAACACGGGTACGCCGGGTTGACGCTGGAGCGGATCGCGGGCGAAGCGGAAGTCTCGCGGGTGACGCTCCACCGCCGCGGTCACTCCAAGGACGAGATCTTCAACGCGCTGGTCGTCCAGGTCCGCGAAGAACACCGCGACGCGCTCTGGCCCGCCCTGACCGCCAGCGGCGACGGCGCCGACCGCCTGCGGATGGCGGTGACGAAAGTCTGCGACATGTGCGAGCGCGACCTCGACGTGATGCTGGCGATGCGAGCCCAGCTCGACGCCGTCGCCCACGGCGCGAAGGGCCCCGACCCCCAGACCAACTGGATCGTCGCCGAACCTCTCCAGGTGCTGGCCCGCGACGGCATCGCCGACGGCTCCCTCCGCGACGGCGACCCCGAGGAGCTAGGCGCCCTCCTGGTCAACTGGGCCGGCTGGACCTACGTCCACCTCCGCACCGCCTTCGCCTGGAAACCGCGCCGGGCCCGGAGCGTGGTGGTGGAGCAGCTGATCGGGGCGTTGTCCTCGCCGAAGCGGCAGTCCTAGCTGCGTCCTGGGCTTCGTGGGGAAGTCCAAGGGTTCCGTCACGCTTCCGCCCGGAACTCCACACCCCCGTCACCCTTCTGCCGCACCGGGAACCAGCCGTTCGTCGTTTGCCCCCCACAGGTGATACAAGCGACGAACGGCAGCCAGCCAGGGCCGTGGGTGAGACGGCCCTCTCGCCGAGACGCCTCGCGTCCCTTGCCCCGGACCCCTACCCCCCGTCCGTAGCCCGCAGAAACGCCAGCACGGCCAGGACCCTCCGGTGGTCGTCGCCGGCGGCGCTCAGGTTCAACTTGCCGAAGATGCTGGAGACGTGCTTCTCGACGGCGCCGGAGGTGACGACGAGTTGTTCGGCGATCGCGTTGTTGGTGCGGCCCTCGGCCATCAGGGAGAGGACCTCGCGCTCGCGGGGGGAGAGGGCGTCGATCGGGCTCTCGGCCTCGGCGCGGCGTTCGCCGACGAGCTCGGCGACGACCTCGCGGTCGAGGGCCGTGCCGCCGTCGGCGACGCGGCGAATCGCGTCGAGGAAGGCGGGAATGTCCCCCACTCGCTCCTTGAGGAGGTAGCCGACGCCGCCCTCGCCCCCTGCCAGGAGCTCGGCGGTATAGACCGGCTCCACGTACTGGGAGAGGATCAAGACGCCCATCTCCGGGTGCCGCTTGCGGGCCTCGACCGCGGCCCGGATGCCCTCGTCGGTGAAGGTCGGCGGCAGGCGCACGTCGACGATCGCCAGGTCGGGCTTGTGGCCGCCGACGATGCGGAGGAGGCCCTCGCCGTCTTCGGCCTGGGCGACCACCTCGATCTCGCGTTCGCGCAGCAGCGCGACCAGGCCTTCGCGCAGCAGCAGGTTGTCCTCGGCGATCACCACCCGCATGGGAGCCTCACCTCGATCCGCGTGCCGCCGTCGGCCGGGGAGACGATCCGCATTTCGCCGTCGAGCGCCGCCACCCGGCGCCGCAGCCCGTCGAGGCCGCTGCCCGCGGTGACGTCGGCCCCGCCCGGGCCGTCGTCGGCGATCGTCACGTCGAGCACCTCGTCATCCAATCGCAAGACGACCGCGGCCGCCGCCCCCGGCGCGTGCTTGGCGACGTTGGTGAGCGACTCGGCGACGACGAAGTAGGCGGCGCTCTCCACCACCGGCGCGGGCCGGCGCGAGAGCTCGGCGGCCTCGACCGTCACCGGGATCGGCGCGCGGGTGCCGAGCGCCTCGACCGCCGCGGCGAGCCCGCGGTCGGTGAGCACCGGCGGCGCGATCCCGCGGGCGAGATCGCGGAGCTCGGCGTTCGCCGCCGTCGCCTCGGCCCGCGCCTGGCGGACCAGGGCGGCGATCTCGGGACGGTCGGCGAGCCCCTCCTCGGCCCGGCCGAGCTGCATCGAGAGGGCGACGAGCCGCGCCTGGGCGCCGTCGTGGAGGTCGCGCTCGATCCGCCGCAGCTCGGCGGCCTGCACGTCGAGGGCGCCGCGCCGCGTCTCGGTCAGCGTCTCCACCCGCTCGGTCAGCTCGCGTTCGCGCTCGTCGCCGTAAAGCTGGCGCCAGGCAAGCTGCACCAACAGGACGACGACGAAGAGCACGATCAGCCCGAGGATCGTCCAGATCGGCCAGAAGGTGCCGAAGCCGGTCAGCCCCCAGACCGCGATCGTGACCCCCGTGATCACCAGCGAGACGGTCGCCAGGATCGCCAGGCCGCGCCGATCGGGGTGGTTGCGGACCGCCTCGCGCAGGCCGAGGTGAAGGCTCAGCGGGATGATCAGGGCGAGCCAGACCCAGGCGGGCCAGTAGTACCCGGCGCCGGCCGCCAGCCAGATGACGGTGACGAAGATGCCGATCAGGCCCGAGATCGCCGCGTGGACGGCCAGCGAGAGTTCGCCGGCCGGGATCATCCGGCGCAGCGAATCGGAGGAGAGCGGGATGTTCGGACCGCTGCCGGCGGGCGCTCCGTCGACGGGCGCCTCTTCGCCCTCGAGGAGCCGCTCCGCCAACCACAGCTCCCCCATCGCCATCCAGCGGTCGATGTAGTAGGTCAGCGCCGCGAGCGGGAACGCGGGCACCGTCGCCAGCAGGGCCAGCGGCAGGTTGTCGATGTTCCAGAGGCCCCAGTCGACGCCGCCGGGGATCGACCAGAACCAGAGCGGCATCGTCAGGAACGCGACCACCGAGGCCACGAGTGACACCGCGACCACGGCAAAGGTGAAGCCGAGGACCGAGTGGACGACGAGCCAGCCGAGGTCCTTCCAGGTCTGCACGTCACGGGAGGTGCTCCCCAGGCGCGCCAGGAAGCTCTCGCCCTTGTGGTCCTTATAGGTGGCGCGCAACGGTCGGCCGCGCAGCAGCGCCGCGTTGCGCCGATCGAGCTCCGCCGTCCAGCGGAAGGCGATCACGCTCAGCAGGTAGAGCGGCAGGCCGATGATGAAGACGATCAGGGACAGCGTCACGCTGAGCGCCGTCACCCAGACGCAGAAGGCGATGACGGCGGTGACGCCGCCGATCGAGAGGTAGGCGAGGTCGAGCCCGGCGCGGCGGGCGAGGCCGACGAACCGCTCGCCGAACCCCGCCTCGCTGATCGCGTTCATGCCCGTGCCCCGGCCGGGGCCGGGCCCTCGAGCCCGACCCGCGGCAGCCACTGCAGCGCCCGCGGCAGGTACCAGTTGCGCTCGCCCAGCAGCTTCATCGTCGCCGGCAGGAGCACCCCGCGGATGATCGTCGCGTCGATCAGGATCGCCGCCGCCAGCCCCACGCCCATCTCCTTGAATTCGAGGAAGGAGAGGGTCGCGAAGATCGCGAACACGGCGACCATCACCGCGGCCGCGCTGGTGACCACGCCCGCGGTCGTACGCAGGCCGTGGGAGACGGCTTCGTCCGTGGACATCCCTCGATCGTATGCCTCCCTGATCCGGGTGAGGATGAACACGTGGTAGTCCATCGAGAGCCCGAAGAGGACGACGAAGAGGAACAGCGGCAGCCATGAGGTGATCGAGCCGATCGAGGTGAATCCGATCAGGTTTTCGAAGTGCCCGTCCTGGAAGATCCAGACGACGACGCCATAGGCGGCACCGACCGAGAGCAGGTTGAGGCAGATCGCCGTGATCGGGATGACGATCGAACGGAAGCTGACCAAGAGCAGCAGGAAGGCCGCGCCAAGGACGAAGGCGAACACCCAGGGCATCCGCTGCGCCAGGAGGTCGTTGAAGTCGACCGAGGAGGCGGTCGGGCCGCCCACCTGGGCCTTGGCCCCGTCGACCTGGCCGATCGTCGCCGGGATCAGGTCGTCCCGGAGCTTTTCGAGGGCCGCCTGTGAGCGCGCGTCGGTGCCGTCGCCGGCCAGCGGCACGCGCAGTTCGGCGACCTTGCCGCCCTTCGCCACGCGGTAGGACTGCGCCGCGCCGAAGTCCTTCGAATCGGCGGCGAGCCGCTCGCGCAGCGCCTCCACCTGGTGGGCGACCGGACCCGCCTTCACGTTCGGCGCGGTGATCGCCACTTCGGCCGGTTCGACGCCGCCGGGGAAGGCGGCCTGGACGCGGTCGAAGGTCTTCACGATCGGCATGTCCTTCGGCAGCCCGCTGACCCCGGCGTTGGCGGTGTTCAGGCTGAACGCGGGGATCGCCAGGATCGCCAGGCCGGCGAAGGCGATGGCCGCGGCGAGCTTCGGCCGCCGCATCACGCTGCCGACCAGGGCGCCCCAGACGCGGGAGCCCTCGGCGGAGTTCCGCCGCCGGCCGAGGAACGGGATCCGCCCCCTCTCGATCCGGTCGCCGAGCCAGGCGAGGATCGCCGGCAGCACGGTCAGCGAGCCGACCATGGCCACGGCGACGACGAGGATCGTGCCGGTGGCGAAGCTGGCGAAGGTCTGATCCCCGGCGATGTACATACCCGCCATCGCGACCATCACGGTGAAGCCGGAGACGAGGATCGCCCGTCCCGACCTCGCCGCCGCGGCTTCCAGCGAGGCACGCTCCCCCGCGCCGGCGGCGCGCTCCTCGCGCTCCCGCCGCAGGTAGAACATCGAGTAGTCGACGCCGACCGCGAGGCCGATCAGCAGCACCACCGAGTTGATCTGTTCGGCGACCGAGCCGAAGACGTGGCTGACCGGGCCGATGATGCCGATCGTCGCGCCGACCGCGGTCAGGGCGAGGAGCAGCGGCACGCCGGCGGCGAGCAGCGAGCCGAAGACGACCACGAGGATCAGCAGCGTGACCGGCAGCGAGGTCATCTCGGCCTTGGAGAAGTCTTCTTCGAGGCTGTCGGAGACGGCCTTTTCGCCGCTCGCGTCGCCTACCTCTTCCACCGTCAGGTTCTGGTGCTGCTCTTGGACGATCGCGACCTGGTCGAGCGCCTTGCCGACGACTTCGTCAGGTTCGACCTCGTCCGTTTCGGGGATCGAGAATTTGATCAGCCCAGAGCGGCCGTTCGCGGCGACCTGTCCCCCGGCGCCCTCGTCATAAGGGCCGGTGAGATCGCGGACGAAGGCAAGCTTCCCCAGCCGCGATTCCACATCATGCACCGCCGCCTTGGCGTGCGGGCCGTGGATCGTTTCCTTGCCTTTGGTCTGGACGATCACTTGCTCGACCGACGACTGCGGGAAGCCCCCTTCGAGCGTCCGTTCGGCCGCCGCCGATTCCCCGTTGCCGCCGTTGTTGTCGAGCGTCTTCGTGCCCAACGCCCCACCGACCACGATCGCCGCGATCACAAAGGCGATCCACCCCCAGATCGCCGTCTTCCGATGAGCGGCGCTCCAACGCCCCGCCCGTCCCGCCAACCCCAACTTCCTCCTGCTTCGCATCACGTCCTCCGTCCGGAATTCGAGAGTTCAAAGAGCGCCAATTCGGCGTTCCTCCACCCTGCGCGAGTAGCGATGCGCTTCCAATGAGGGCTCCCGGCGGAGTGGCCTGGGGCGTGCCGGCGTCGGGGAGGTGGGGTTAACCCCACCTCGGGGCCGGGCGAGGCTGGCGCCCGAGCAAGGGACGGGGCCGGGGAAGCTGGCGCCCGGGAAAGGGACGCTGCCCTCTCGGCGGCGGCCCTGGCAGGCTGTGGCCGCCGCCGAGAGGGCGGGTCTGTGGGGAGTGACGGATCCGTGGAGGTATCGCGACGCCGGACGCGCGAGAGTCCCACGGAGGTGTCACGAGACTCGCAAGTCGTGACGGAGAACGTGAGAAGTCCACGCTTCCGTGCGTGTTGGACAACACCGAATTACGCGCTGCGTGTATTGACCGTGCTATAGCAAGGTCAATACACGCAGCGCGTTTTCGGGGCCTCTTTCCAGGCCCGAAAAGCGCCCGAATGTGACGGAAGGTCTGGGGAAGTGTGGAGTTCCCGGCATCTCCCGCACGGCTTCGTGACGGGTGTGGCATCTCTCGCACGGACCTCCGACGTAAGTCCGACTCCCGCCCGCACCTGTGCCGACTCCCCGGCGTTTTTCACGAACCCCTCACGTCCTGGGCGTCTCATCGCGGTCACAGCCAGCCAGGACCGCGATGAGACGCCCAGGACCACCTAGGACTGCCGCAGCCGCCGGAACAACGGCCGATGCCGCCGCCGGAGCACCGCCCGTTGACTAGGGTCCGCGCATGGAGGAGCAACGACGCGTCATCGAGCTGGGGGTCGGGGACGTCGACCTCGTCGAGGGGCTCTGGAAGGAGATGGTCGCCCACCACCGGGAGCTGACCGACGGCACCTACCCGGTTCGGGACACCGAGAAGTCATGGCGCAGGCGGCGCGAGCAGTACGCCGAGTGGCTCGAGCGCGGCGAGGGGCACCTCTATCTGGTGCCCGGCGAGGGAGCCGAGGGGGCTCCGCTGGGGTACGCCTTCTTGCGGATCGGTTCGTCCGGTCCGACCTGGAACCTCGGCGACCGGGTCGGGGATCTCGAGTCGCTCTCGGTCACCGCCGCGGCCCGCGGGCTCGGGATCGGCACCCTGCTGATCGGCCACTGTCGCAAGCGCCTGCGCGAGCTGGGCGCGAGCTGGTGGTCGGTGTCCGTGGTCAGCGCCAACGAGGGCGCCATCGACCTCTACGAGCGCGAGGGTTTCAGCGACTTCTGGCGCACGATGACCGCGCCGATCGAGTAGAAGCGCCGGCTTTGAAAGAGTTGGCGGTCGTGACGGCCTCACTCAACCCCGAACTGACCGAGCTGTCGCTGGAGACGCTGCGCCTGCGGAAGAGCGCCAAGTGGCGGTACTTCGACCCCGACGTCCTCCCCGCCTTCGTCGCCGAGATGGACTTCCCGCTGGCACCGGCGGTGAAGATCGCGCTCGCCGAGGCGGTCGAGCTGGACGACACCGGCTACGGCTACCCGGACGCGCTCGGGCTCGCCGACGCCTTCGCCGGGTTCGCCAAGGAACGGCTCGACTGGGAGGTCGACCCGGCGCGGGTCACCGCCGCTCCCGACGTGGTCAACGGCCTCACCTCGCTCCTGCGCTCGATCGCCAAGCCGGGTGACCGGGTCATCATCAACACGCCGGTCTACACCCCCTTCTTCGGGATCATCGAGGAGCTCGGGTTGGAGCTCGCCGAAGTGCCGCTGGTCGACGGGCAGCTCGACGTCGACGGGATCGACGCGGAGTTCCGCGGCGGGGCCGTCGCGCTGATCCTCTGCAGCCCCCACAACCCGAGCGGCACGCTGCCGACCGAGGGGCAGCTCGGGGCGCTCGCCGCCTCCGCCGCCCAGCACGGCGCCTGGGTGCTGAGCGACGAGATCCACTGGCCGCTCACCCTGCCCGGCGCCCGCCACATCCCCTTCCTCAGCGTCTCCGAGGAGGCGCGCGAGCACGGCATCGCCCTCGTCTCGGCCTCGAAGGCGTTCAACCTCGCCGGGCTTAACTGCGCCCAGTTCGTGACCGCGTCGGAGCGCGGGCAGGCGGTGGTCGAGGGGCTCCCCTTCATCGCCAAGCACGCCGGCCACTTCGGCATCCTCGCCGGCATCGCCGCCTACCGCGACGGCGCCGCCTGGCTCGAGGACGTGATCGCGGTGATCGACCACAACCGCGCCCTGCTCGCCGAGCTGCTCGCCGCGAAGCTCCCCGAGGTCGCCTACACCCCGCCGCGCGCCGGCTACCTGACCTGGCTCGACATGCGCGCGCTGGAGCTCGGCGACGACCCCTGCGAAGCGCTGCTCGAGCGCGGCCGCGTCGCCCTCAACGCCGGCCCCTCGTACGGGCCGCAGGGCAAGGGGTTCGCGCGGCTCAACATCGGCACCTCCCCGGCACTCGTCGAGGAGGCAGTGAAGCGGATCGTGAAAGGGGCGGGGCGTGAGTGAACCGACGGGGGCGCCGGGAGTGGCGGAGTACGAGATCGAGCCGATCGAGGGGGAGGCGCGGCGCTGGCTGGACGCGCTGGAAGCCGAGACCGGGCCGCTCGATCTCTTCGACACCCACACGCACTTCGGCCGCAACGACCCCGACGAATTCCGCCAGGAGCCGGAGGAGCTGATCGCGACGATGGCGAACGCGGGCGCGCGGGCGATCACCTTCCCGATGCACGAGCCCGACGGCTACCCGGTGGCCAACGACGAGGCGCGGGCGATCGAGGCCGGCGCCGACGGGCGGATCGTCCACTTCTGCCGCGTCAACCCGCACGACGGCGCGCTGGCAGAGGCGGAGCGCTGCCTCGACCTCGGCGCCCACGGGATCAAGCTCCACCCGCGCGCCGAGCAGTTCGCGATGTCGGAGCCCGCGGTTGAGGACCTGACCCGGCTCGCGCAGGAGCGCGGCGTGCCGATCCTGATCCACGCCGGCCGTGGCATCCCGGCGCTCGGCCAGGACAGCCTGGAGCTGGCGCAGCGCTACCCGGGGACGCGCTTCATCCTCGCCCACGCCGCCGTCTCCGACCTCGCCTGGCTCTGGCGCCTGATGCCCGAGCATCCGAACCTCTTCATCGACAGCTCCTGGTGGAACCCGGCCGACTTCGTCGCCCTCTTCAGCCTGGTGCCGCCGGGCCAGATCCTCTGGGCGAGCGACAACCCCTACGGCCAGCCGCTCCACGCCGCTGCCTTCCAGCTGCGCTACGCGCTACTCGTCGGCCTCTCGCCGGACCAGATCCGGACGATCGCCGGCGGCCAGATCCAGCGCATCCTAAACGGCGAAGAGCCGGAGGACCTCGGCCCGCCGCCCGGCCCGCCCGGCCCGCTGGACCCGGGGATGGAGCGCATCGTCTCCCACCTCACGACGGCGATGGGACGGGCGATGGCCGAGGGCGACCCGAGCGAGTCGGTGGCCCTGGGACGCCTGGCGATCGACCTCGACGGGCCGGAGGCCGAGTCGGGCCGCGCGATCCTGCGCCTGCTCGACCTCGCCGACCAGCATGCCGGTCCCCCGCCCCCCGGCCGCCGCTTCCCCCGCGCCGCGCAGTTCGTGATGTCGGCGCTGGCGGTGGCGCGGACGCCGGGCATCGCGCTGCCGCCCGAGAGCGACTGACCCGCACGGGGTCGGCGCCCTTGACGCCGGCCCGCGCGCCTGATCGGCTGCGCGGATGACCGCGGCGGACCTCCGGCTCGACCGGATCGCGACGATCGGCGTCTACGGCGCCGATCTCGACGGCTTCCTCGCCGCGCTGCGCGAGGCGGGCGTCAACCTGCTGCTCGACGTGCGCCAGCGGCGCGGCGTGCGCGGCGCTCAGTACTCCTGGGCGAACGCGGCGCGCCTCGAAGCGTCCCTGCGCGAGGCCGGGATTGGCTACCAGCACCTGCCCGAGCTGGCGCCGACCACGGCGATGCGCGAAGCCCAGTACGAGGCCGACGCGGCGAAAGGCGAGGGCAAGCGTGACCGCACCGTCCTCGCCCCCGCCTACGTCGAGCGCTACACCGAGGAGATCCTCGACCCGGCCGACCTCGAGCCGCTGGTCCGCTTCGTCGGGCGCTCGAACGCCGCGCTCTTCTGCGTCGAGCGCGACGCCGCCGCCTGCCACCGGTCCCTGATCGCGGCCCGCCTGGCCCGCGAAACCGGCGCGAGGATCGTCAACCTCCGCCCTTAGCCGCAGGCTCCCGGCTCAGCCGATCACTTCGACCGGCAGCTCCTTGATCGGGTGGTTGCGGTGGCCGGGGGTGTAGACGACGATCTTCGCGTGGCCGTTGGGCTTGCCCAGCGGGCCGTAGTAGAGGAATGCCTGCTGGTTGCCGCTGATCGTCACCTGACGGCCGAACGTGCGGCTCGCCTTTGAGGTGTAGCGCTGGATCTTCACCGTGTAGGTGCGCTTCGCCTTGGTGTCGTCCCCGAACCACATCAATTGCTGCTTCGGGACCTTGACGAAGGTGAGACTCGAGCCCTTCGGCGCGCCGACCGCGGCGACCGTCACGTTGTAGGCGGCGGTCTTCGATTCGGCGCCGAGGGTAATCGCCGGGGACACCGTCTTGGCGCTCGGCAGGTAGGTGATCGCGTTGCCTTTCGGCGAGAGCGCCACGTGCGCTTCCTGGTTTGGCCCCATGATCAGGTTTTCCACCGTCGCGTCGTAGGTCGGGCCGACGAGGCTGAGCGTCTCGCGGTCGCGCACGCCGAGGTGCTTGCCGTCGATGCGGACGTCGAATTCGACGTTCTTCGGGACCTCGACCACCGGCGTCGGCGAGTCCTTCCACAGCGTCTTGCCTTTCAGCTGGATGCCGGCGGAGCTGCGCGGCAGCACCTTGGCGCCGGGGATCTGGTTGACGAACCTGCCGCCGACGAAGCCGGTCTTGCGGCCACGGGCGTCTTCGATCACGAGGCGCGCGTGTTCGTTCGAGGTGCCGTCGAGGCGGACCTGGTTGAACTTCGAGCCGCCGCCCTGGCGGCCGACGCAGAACGGACAGGGCTGAACGCCAAGGCCCGGGGTGACCGGCGCCAGGCGGAGGGTCTGGGACTTCGCATTGCCTTCGTACATCGCCTGCGGGTAGCCCGGGGACACCATCGCGTAGTAGCTCCAGGTGTCGGTATTCGTGTTGATCTGGAGGCGGCGGTCGTCGTTGTCGGGCCAATTGTTGTCGTAGACGAGGACTTCGTATTCGCCGGGGCCGACTTTTTCCACCGCGTACGGGGTGATCGCGTGGCCGGCCTTGAAGCCGTACTGGAAGATCTCGAAGGTCCAGATCTCCTTGCTCTTCGGATCGAGCCCGCCGTGGAGGAGGAAGTTCAGGATTTCGGTCGGCGTCGCGACGATCGTGTTCTCGTTGATCGACGCCAGGTTCTGGAAGTCGAAGGCGCGGGTGATCGAGCGCTGCAGCAGGTCGTTGCCTTCGATGTCGAGTGCGAACGGGCTGGTCGCGCCGGGGCCCAGGTCGCTGACGCTCGAGTAGCCGAACCGCGGTAGGAGGCCCTTGTAGATCAGCTCGGCCAGGGTGGCGAAGCCGAAGCAGTGGCCGTCCGCGGACCCTTCGTTGTAGGACTTCATCACCGTCCGGGCGAGCGGGGTCAGCACGCAGGCGCCCTTGCCGGGGAGGCATACGCCGGGGCCATAGAGACGCTCGAACTCGGCGGCGTCGAGGCCCTTCTGCCCTTCGTTGCCGTAGTTGGGGAAGGAGAAGCCGTCGGGGTCGGGACGGAAGCCGTTGTCGGCGACGATCGTCCCCGCCGAAGCGGTTGACGGAAGCGCGACGAAGGCGGCGACGAGGACTGACAGGACGAGGAAGAGGCGGGCGGTCGAAAGCGGCCCGTGCGGACGGGAGGTCATGGTCCCTGAGATCGGCACGGGACCGAAGTGGCTTTAGTCAACTCAATTCTTGAGTTAGCTGGTCACCTTAATTGGGTAACGTGCGCGGGACCGGACAAACGAAGGAGAACCCCCGACCGATGTCATCCCCCCGCAAGTTCCTGACCCTCTTCGCGCTCGTCCTCGCCGCCTTCGCGGTGGTCGCGACGAGCGCCTCGGCACATGGCCGCGGCCACGGCGCGCCGCCCCACCACCCGGGACACCCCTCCCATCCCGGGCATCCCGGCCATCCCGGGCATCCCGGCCACCCAGGCCATCCCGGCGGCGGCCAGCCGGAGCCGGACCCGCTCTCGGCCGGGCCCTTGATGGCGACCATCGACCAGTACGGCAGCTCGCCGAACCACTACAGCGGCACGCCGGCCAGCTGGAGCGAGCTGAACGTGATCGCGCAGCAGTTCGGGGCCGACGGCCTCCAGGTCGGCTCGCTCGGCTACCACTTCCCCCGCTTCGAGCCGACGAACGTCGCGCTCTCCACCGACTCGCACGCGATCGACCCGGACGCCCTGGCGCCCCTCCTCTACTCGGGGACGACCGGTCCGCAGGGCATCGACGCGCCTCTGCTCGCCGCCCCGAACGGCACCTTCGACCCGGCCGCAGCGGCGGGGAAGATCGTCGTCGTCACCCAGTCTGCGGGCGGCAAACTCGATCCGACGATCGAAGCGGCGATCGCCGCCGGCGCGGAGGGCCTCGTCTACGCCACGGTCGGCGTCGGCGACCTGCCGCGCAAGGAAGACGTCAACTCGCGCAACGGCACCGGTGACTTCCCGGTCCTGCTCGTCGGGCAGCACTCCGGGGCGACCGTGCTCGCCGACGCCGAAGCCGGCGAGAGCGCCGACCTCACCCTGCAGGCCAAGCTCGGCACCGCCACCGACTACGACGTCTGGGGCGTCCTCCCCGGCGCCGACAACTCGCGGCGAGTCTTCGTCGGCACGCCGACGTCGAGCTTCGTCCCCTCCGCCTCGGAGCGCGGCGGCGGCGTCGCGATCCTGCTCGGGCTGGCGAAGCACTACGCCGAGCTGCCCCGCTCGCAGCGTCCCGAGACGCTGATCTTCCTCGCCACCACCGGCCATGAAGTCGGCTTCCTCGGCGTCCCGGCGCTGATCTCGGCGACCGGCGACTGGTTCACCGGCGCCGATGCCTACGTGCACCTCGGCGCCTCGCTCGGCGCCCCGACCGGCGTCGAAAACCCCGACGGCACGGTCACCGTGACGGCCGTCCCGCCCGCCGGCCTCGGGTTCCACAACAGCGAGAACCCGATCCTCGAAAGCACCTCGGCGGCGGCCTTCACCGCGGCCGGCCAGCCACTCGCCAACACGCCGATGCACGTCTCCGGCGGCGGCGAGCAGGTCTATGCCTACCAGAACGGGGTCCCGGAGATCGCCGTCAACGGCGGCAGCCTCTGGTTCCACACCGCGGCCGACGTCCCCAGCGTCGTCGACCCCGGCATCCTCACCCGCATCGCCGCCGGCTACCGCGGCGCGATCGACTCGATCGTTGCCCAACCGGCAGGCGCCGTCCGCGCCGCCAACACCGAAGCGGCAACCTACGCCGCCGCCCAACCGTCCCTGGCCGACACCCGCGCCCCGATCAACCCGGTTCTCGGACCGAGCGGAGTCGGCGGCCCGGGCCCCGAACCGATCGGGCCGGGTCCCTGGGGCTCGGGCCCCGCCTGGTAGCGCGGAGCGCGTCAGCTGTTCCTTTTGGCGCCCAGAGCGCCATAAGGAACAGCTGGGCGGGGGCGGGGCGGTCGACGATGTTGTCCCGGCCGGTGCGGCAGTCCTAGGGGCGTCCTGGGCGTCTCATCGCGGTCCTGGCTGGCTGTGACCGCGATGAGACGCCCAGGACGGGAGGGAGTGCGTCTCTCGGCACAGGTTCGGGCGGAGGTCGGACTTACGTCGAGGGTGCATGCGAGAGAAGGCACACCCGGCACGAAGTCGTGAGAGAGATGCCGGGAACTCCACACTTCCCGCAGCCTTCCGTGACTTCCGGGCGCTCTCCGGGGCTGAAAAGACGCCCCGGGAACGCGCTGCAAGCATTACAGGGGCTACAGCACCGGTAATGCTTGCAGCGCTGAAGTCGTTGTTGCCCAACACGCACGGAAGCGTGGACTTCCCACGCTCTCCGTCACGACTTGCGAGTCTCGTGACGCATCCGTGGGAGAGCGACGACGGATTCGTGACCCTCCCGTGGAGCGCCCGCGGCGCTCGCCCCGGAGGCTCCCCGACACTCCCCCGCACTCCCGGCCGGCTCGGGCACGGTCACAGCCAGCCAGGGCCGTGACCGAGACGGCCGCTCTCGCCGACAACCCCTGCGTCCCTTACCTCGGGCGCCTAGGCTCACCCCATGCCCGACCCCTTCCACCTCCAACGCTTCGTCGACGCCCAAGAAGACTCAGCGATCTACGCACGGGCGCTCTCGGAGCTCCAGGCAGGCCGCAAGCAGGGCCACTGGATCTGGTTCGTGTTTCCGCAGATCATCGGGCTCGGGTCGAGCCCGATGTCGCAGGCGTACGCGATCTGGTCGCTTGAGGAGGCTCGCGCTTACCTCGAGCACCCGGTGCTCGGGCCGCGACTGCGGGAGTCGACCGAGGCGCTGCTTGCCGCTGAGCCGGGTGCGTCGGCCGAGGCGATCCTCGGCGGCATCGACGCGATCAAGGTCCGGTCGTCGATGACGCTCTTCCACCGCGCCGCTCCGGAGGAGCAGCTGTTCCGGGACGCGCTCGGTCGGTTCTACGGAGGAGAAGCCGACGAGGAGACTGAGCGCCGGCTCTAGTAGCCGGCGGGATGACGGACGACGTAGCCCGCCGTCGAGACCATTTCAGGATGCCAGCGCGGCCCGGTGCCTTCCGTGTCCCCGGCGGTGTCCCAGCGGACCCCGTCGATGACGGCGAAGGCGTGCCCGGCGTTGGCGTAGATCGTGATCCAGCGGCCCTTGCCCGGCGCGCCCCAGGTCATCATTTCGCCGGAGTCCATCGGGGTGTTGAGCAGGCCCGCGCCGTGGAGCGCGTAGCTGACCGCGCCGGAGCAGTCGTAGCCGGGGCTCGCCCAGCGAGCGTGGCCGCCGCCCCAGATATAAGGAAGCGTGTGGATGCGGTTGGCCGCCGCGATCGCCGCCTTGACCGGGGCCGGGGCGTTTTCCGGCGGCGCGACGACGCCTTCGACCAGCGTGCCCGGTGTGACCGGGGCGCAGGTGCGCACCCCTTCGGGGTTGAGCGTGCATTCGGTCGAGCCGGGGGTCGGGGTCGATTCGGTGGCCGGCGCGCCTTCGTCGGTGACCAGGCCCGTCGGGGTCAGACCGCCGCCCGCGGCGAACGCGCCTGCCGGGAAGACGACCGCGAGGATCACTCCGATCGCCAACGCCATACGTGCTTTCCAACCCACCCCGTGGGATTGCTGCAAAACCGATCTCCTTTGTCGGCCTACGGGGTTAGCTGTCGGGCTGGCGCTGAAAGGAGCCGCGCTCCCACCCAGAGGTGGATTCGCCCCAAAACTCGGTTCCCCCGCTCACAGGGTTTTTCGGCCCCTGGATTCGGCTTACCGGTCTACGATGGCGGGCAGTGTAGCGACTGAAGTGGCGTCAGTGGGGAAGAAGTTTCCCGGTCATTGCGAGCGGATAGTTGGCGGGTGATGGGTGAACCGGTGCTCCGCCTCGAGGAGCTGCGCAAGAGCTACGGCGAGACGGTGGCGCTCGACGGCGTCTCCTTCCAGGTCGAGGCGGGCCAGATGTTCGGCTTCGTCGGTCCCAACGGGGCCGGCAAGACGACGCTGATGCGGATCGTCCTCGGCGTCCTCGCGGCCGACTCGGGCCGGGTGCTGTGGCACGGCACGCCGATCGACGCCGAGGCCCGGCGCCGCATCGGCTACATGCCCGAGGAGCGCGGCCTCTATCCGAAGATGCGGGTCCGGGACCAGCTCGTCTACATGGCGCGGCTGCACGGGGCGAACGAGGCCGACGCGGGCGCGGCCGCCGACCGCTGGATGGAGCGCCTCGGGGTCGGCGAGCGGGCCGATGAGGCGGTCGAGGCGCTCTCGCTCGGCAACCAGCAGCGGGTCCAGCTCGGCGTCGCCCTGGTCCACGAACCCGACCTGTTGGTCCTCGACGAGCCCTTCTCCGGCCTCGACCCCGACGGGGTCGACGCACTCAGCGGCGCCCTCCTCGCCGAGATCTCCGAGCGCCAGGTCCCGGTCGTCTTCTCCTCCCACCAGCTGGAGCTGGTCGAACGGCTCTGCGACTCGCTGGCGATCATCGCCGGCGGGCGGATCGCGGCGTCCGGACCGCTGGCGGAGATCAGCGGCGGCAAACCGCTGGCGGATGTGTTCCGCGACGCCACGCGGGGGATGAGCGGGAACGGCAACGCGGCCGGGCCCGACGCGGACGCCGCCGACACCGAGGAGCGCCGGCCGTGAACCAGCGCGACACGATCGAGCTCGTCGCCCGCCGCGAGTTCACCGAGGGCTTCCGCTCGCGCGCCTGGCGGGCGGCGACGGCGATCCAGATGCTCGTCGTCGCCGGGATCGCGATCGTCTCCATCGTCACCTCCGGCGGCTCCGGCATCCACACCCGCCACCTGGCGATCGCCGGGCCCCAGGCCACCGCGATCGCGGCCAAGGCGCGCGCCGAGGCGAAGGGATACGGGATCAAGCTCGAGGTCGAAGACGCGACCAGTGCCGCCGTGGCGCGCGAAAAGGTCGCCGACGAAGACGCCGACGCGGCGCTCGGCCCGCGCGGCCTGACCACCGGCAAGGACCCCGACGCCTCGCTCGTGGCGCTGCTCCAGACCGCCGCCCGCACCGTGCGCGGCGAAGCGAAGCTGCGCGCCGCCGGCCTCTCCCCCGCCCAGGCCCGCGCGGCGCTCGAACCGCCACCCCTCCCCACCGTCGAGATCACCACCGGCGAAGGCGAAGGCGGCACCGGCCTCGCCTACATCGGCGCGCTGCTCCTCTACGTCGCGCTGATCAGCTTCGGCTACTCGATCGCCTCCAGCGTCGTGACCGAGAAGAGCTCGCGCGTGGTCGAGGTGATCCTCAGCGCGATCCGCCCGGTCCAGCTCCTCGCCGGCAAGCTGATCGGCGTCGGCCTCCTCGGCCTCCTGCAGATCGCCGCCGTCGCCGCGATCGGCCTCGTCATCGCGGTGCCCGGCGGGGCGATCTCCCTCCCCTCCTCGACCCCCGAGACGGTCGTCCTCGTCCTCGTCTACTTCGTCCTCGGTTACGTCTTCTACGGCGGCCTGTTCGCCGCAGCGGCCTCGCTGGTCTCGCGGCAGGAGGACACGCAGTCGACGACCGGCCCGATCCTGATCGTCCTCATCGCCTCCTACCTGGCGACGAACGCGGCGCTCGGCAACCCGAGCGGCGGGCTGGCGACGGTCGGCACCTTCCTGCCGCCGATGGCGCCGATGGTGGTCCCCGGCCGCGCCGCCCAAGGTGAGCTCCCCGCCGGTGAGCTAATCGTCTCCCTCCTCCTGATGCTGGTCGCGATCGTCGTCGTGATCGTCGTCGCCGCGCGGATCTACAACCGCTCCGTGCTGCGCTTCGGCACGCCGATGAAGCTGCGCGAGGCCGTCAAGCTCGCGGTGCAGCGCGGCTGATCCTCAGAGCAGAGAGGTCTGGCGGGTCTTCCAGGACGGGTCCGGTTTCCCCGAGCCCTCCAGCTCCAGCAGCGCCTGCTTGCGGTGGAGGCCGCCGCCATATCCCGTCAGCGAGCCGTCGGCGCCGATCACCCGGTGGCAGGGGACGATGATCGAGACCGGGTTGCGGCCGTTGGCGGAGCCGACCGCGCGGGCGCGCTGCCACGGTTCGACGTCGGTACGGAAGACCTCGGGGTCGACGCGCGCGGCGAGCTGCCCGTAGCTTTCGGTCTTCCCGTAGGGGATGTCGAGGAGCGCCCGCCAGACAGCGCGGTCGAAGTCCGAGCCGCGCATGTCGGTGTCGACCTCGAAGGCGCGAAGCTCACCGGCGAAGTAGGCCTCGAGCTGCCGGGCGACCGCGGGCATCGGCGCCCGCGCCGACTCCGGCGGGGTCGCCGTCTTGCCCGGGAACCAGAGGCCGCGCAGCCCCGCCTCGCCGCCGACCAGCAGCAACGGCCCGATCGGGCTCTCGTAGATGTCCCAGGTGATTTCCGTATCGCTCATCGCTCCGACCTCCCTCGTGACTTTCATAGTCAAACGGGCGCGGCGGCGCAAACGTGAGATCGGCGCGGCTATGCCTAGGATGGGCGCTGTGAGTCAGATCGACGAGTCCCCGATCCGCTCGACCCCGGCGGTCGCCATCCGCCCACCCGGACGCGAGGATCGCGACGCCTTCATCGCCGCGATGAAGGCAAGCGCCGAGCACCACCGCCCGTGGCTGACGCCGCCGGTCACCGTCCCCGAGTTCGACGCCTGGCTCACCCGCGCCAACCGCGCCGACTTCGACGCCAGCCTCGCGATCCGCCCCGAGGACGGCGCGATCGTCGGTTATTTCAACATCAGCCAAATCATCCGCGGGCCGCTGCAGAGCGCCTTCCTCGGTTATGGCGGGGTGGCCGAGTGGAGCGGCGGCGGCTACATGACCGCGGCCCTGCGGCTGGTGCTGGAGCGCGCCTTCACCGACCTCGCCCTGCACCGCCTGGAAGCGAACATCCAACCCGACAACGCGGCCTCGATCGCGCTGGTGGAGCGCTGCGGCTTCGTCCGCGAGGGCTTCTCCGAGCGTTATCTCAAGATCGGCGGGCACTGGCGCGACCACGCCCGCTTCGCGATCCGCGCCGAACAGTGGCAATCGTGGCGGAGCTGACCCGCTGCACATGGGCGGAAGGCAGTCCGCTCATGCAGGCCTACCACGACGAGGAGTGGGGCGTGCCCGAGCGCGACTCCCGCGCCCTCTGGGAGAAGCTCCAGCTCGACGGCTTCCAGGCCGGCCTGGCCTGGATCACGGTGCTGCGCAAGCGCGACGCCTTCCGCAAGGGCTTCAAAGGGTTCGACCCGAAGAGGGTCGCCAAGTTCGGCGAGAAGGACGTCGAGCGCCTGCTCGGCGATGCCGGGATCATCCGCTCACGGTCGAAGATCGAGGCGACGATCGGCAACGCCAAGGCCTACCTGGAGATGCAGGCGGCGGGCGAAGACTTCGCCGACTACTGCTGGGACTTCGTCGACGGCGAGCCGCTCCGCGGCGACGGCCACGAGATCCCGACCAAGACGCCGCTCTCCGAAGCCTTCTCCAAGGACCTGAAGCGCCGCGGCTTCAAATTCGTCGGCCCGACGATCGTCTACGCCTGGATGGAGGCGGTCGGCCTGGTCAACGACCACAGCGCCGACTGCTTCCGCCGCGACGCGGCCTAGCGACGCGAGCCGTTCAGAGCGGTCGCCGGAACCGGCTGACGTTGCTGACGATGCCGTACGGCTCCTCGACCCGGGTCGCGCCGTCGGCGCTCCAGCCTTCGCCTTCGTAGAAGCGGACGGCGCGATCGTTGCCGTCGAGCACCCAGAGGAGCGCCTCCGCGAAGCCGGCCTCCCAGAGGCGGCGACGCGCCTCGGCCATCAGCAGGCGCCCCACCCCGCCCTCGTAGCGGTCGGGATCGACGTAGAGCGCGACGATCTCGCCGTGGTCGGGGGCATCGGCATCGCGCGACCGGCAGAACGTCGCGAAGCCGAAGATGATCTCGCCGCAGTCTTCCCCGGTCTGCACCGCGAGCAGGGTCGTCGGCGCGTCGGGGTCGTCGGACTCGAAGGTGTAGGTCCGGGCGCGGTCCTCGGGATCGAGCGCGTCGAGGAACTCGTCCGGGATCAGCCTCCGGTAGGCCTCCTGCCAGGCGCGGACGTGGATGTCGGCGACGGCGGCCTCGTCCCCGACGCGCGCCTCGCGCAGCTCGACCCCCATCAGCCGTCGTCCTCCAGCAGCACGGTGTCCTCGTGCGAGTACGGCGGCGAGCAGGCGCAGACGACGACCAGGTCCACCTCGCCGGCGTTGCGCAGCTGGTGTGGCGTGCCCGGCGGGATCGCCACGCAGTCCCCCGCGACGACGACGCGCTCTTCGTTCCCGACCCGAAGCACCCCCGCGCCGGCCGTGACGAGGTAGATCTCTTCCGAGCGGCGGTGGAGGTGTTCGATCGTCACGCTGCGGGGCGCGACCCGCGCCTCGGCGAGGCTCTGGTTCTTCGCCTCCGCCGCGTATCCCGGCCCCGCCCACTCGCGGATCGTCGACCCGTCGCGGGTGACGTAGGGCTCCAGTTGGTCGTATCGGGCGTGCTCCATATGCTCCTCGGTGGGTGAGCGGAGGGAACGCAAACGTATCCACCGAGGGCGGCGGGACGACTTTCGTCCTAATCCCCGGCGCCGGGGCAGACCCGCGGGTGTACGGCGCGACGATCGAGGCGCTGCGGGAGCTTGGGCACGAGGGGATCGCGCCGCCGCTGCCGCTGGACGACGCCGACGCGACCCCGAGCGACCACGCCGACGCGATCGTCGCCGCGCTCGGCGACCCCCCGCCGGCGCCGCTGGTCGTCGTCGGCCAGTCGCTCGGCGCCTACTCGGCGACGATCGCCGCGGCCCGCCTGCGCCCGTCCCGGTTGATCCTGCTGGCGCCGATGATCCCCGCCCCGGGCGAGTCGGCGGGCGAATGGTGGGAAGGCACCGGCCATGGCGAGGCGATCGCGCCGCTGGTGGAGCGCCTCGGCTCCCCCTCGGACTGGGACGAGGCGGCGATGGCCGAGGTCTTCTACCACGACGTCGACGAGGCGACGCTCGCCGCCAACGCCGAGTACGAGGGCGTCCCCAGCGACGGCCTCTTCGCCGAGCCGCTGCCGCTCGATGCGTGGCCCGACGTGCCGACGACGGTGCTGATCCCACGCGACGATCGCCTCTTCCCGCTGGAGTTCCAGCGCCGCGTCGCCCGCGAGCGCCTCGGCCTCGGGATCGAGGAGATGGCGGGCGGCCACCTGCCGTTCCTCTCCCGCCCGGACGAACTGGCGGAGCGCCTCGTTGCCCTCGCCTAGCTGTTCCTTTTAGGCCTCATAGGCGCATAAGGAACAGCTGGCCGGAGGAATTGAGGCTGGCCTTAGGTCGTCCCCGTAAGTTCAGGAGCCGTGCTCCCCCCGTACCGTTCCCGTCGCCTCCTCCCGGTCGCTCCGCTCACCGTCGCCGCGCTGGCGCTCGGGCTGCTCGTCGCCGGATGTGGCGGCGGCGGCTCGACCAACGCGGCGGTGACGTTGCCGCAGGTCGCCGGCGCCGACGCGGTGCCAGCCCGCCCCGCGCCGCCGATCAAGCTCACCGACCAATACGGCAAGAAGGTCGACCTGGCGAAGCTGAAGGGGCGCTCGGTCCTGGTCGCCTTCCTCTACACCCACTGCACCGACCTCTGTCCGATCGTCGCGGGCAAGGTCCACACCGCCTTCGCGCAGATGAAGAAGGCCGAACGGCCCCTCTTCCTCGCCGTCTCGGTCGACCCCGCCCACGACACCCCGGCGAGCGCCGCCACCTTCAACAAGCGCCACCGCACCGTCGGGGAGATCGACTGGCTGCTCGGCTCTCCGGCCGAACTGGAAGCGGTGTGGAAGGCCTGGGGCGTGAAGCCCGAGCACAACGCCAAGGACCCCGAGGAAATCGAGCACAACGCCGAAATCTTCGCGATCGACCCGCAGGGCCGGATCCGGGCGCTCTACCCGCCGAGCTTCAAGCCCGAAAAGCTCGCCGAAGGCACCCCGGCGCTGACCGGGCTGTGAAGCGCGCCTGGCGCGCCGCCCCCCGATCCGCCCGTTGGCTCGCGGTCGGGGCGCTCCTCGTCGCCGCGATCGGCGTCGCCGAGCTCGCCAGCGGCAGCGGGTCCACGGCGACCGGGCGCGCCGCCCCACCGCTCCCGGCGAAGGCGCTCCGCCCGCCCGCGGTCGACCTCGCCGCGCTGCGCGGCAAGCCCGCCCTGGTCGACTTCTTCGCCAGCTGGTGCGAGCCCTGCGCCGAAGAGGCGCCGACCTTGCGCAAGCTCTCGGCGTCCCTGGGCGATCGCGCGAGCGTCGTCGCGGTCGACTGGGACGACGCGGGCGGCGCCGCGCGCGCCTTCGTCCGCCAGCACGGTTGGAAGTTCCCGGTGCTCGCCGACACCTCCGGCGCGGCGGGCGAAAAGTACGGCCTGGTCGGGCTGCCGACCTCCTTCGTGCTCGACCCGCGGGGCCGCATCGTCGCCACCTTCCGCGGCCCGCAGAGCGAGTCCAGGCTCCGCCAGGCGCTCCTCGAAGCCGCCTGAGCCCCCGCTCCCGTCCCCCGCGAAGTCCCTGCAAGTACCCCACCAATGGGTTAGCCGACCGGAACATCCGCCCGGGGACGTGTTGCAGGATCAGAGTCTCATGCAACTACGGAAGGACGACATGAACCACGTCAGCACCCGGCCGGTCGCCCTCCGGATGATCGTCGGGGCAGCGGCCGTGGTGGCCGCGCTCCTCGCCTTCGTCCCCGCCGCAAGCGCGGCGCGCGACCCGATCACCGGCGGCACCACCGACCTCCACCTCAAGAAGGGCTTCGTCAAGAAGCTGACCAACCTCGGCATCGGCCTCGCCGGCGTCGGCACCGGGCAGGTGAGCGGCTCGGCGATCACCCTGCCGGTCACCGAAGGGATGTTCGACCCGACCAACGCGCAGGGCCACATCACCAGCCCCGGCGGCTTCCAGCTCGTCAAGGGTGCCCGCTCGGTGGCGATCGTCGACGTCGAAGCGAACACCGTGCAGGGCTACGTCCGCGCGAACGTCGCCGGCGCGAAGATGAAGCTCGGCACCTTCGCCAACCCGACGATCGGCCGCGAAGGCTTCGGCGCGCGCGTCAAGGCGAGTCAGCTGACGCTGACCCAGAACGCCGCCAACCGGATCTCCAACAAACTCGGTCTGCAGGGCTCCCAGCGGATCAACCAGCGGGTGATGAGCAACGAGTTCAACATCACCGTGCCGGAGACCGTGACGCTCCTCGCCCAGAACGAAGCGCTGCTGGAAACGGCCCCGGGCATCACCAAAAAGCTCATCGAAAAGGGCGTGCAGCCCTCGGGGATCAACCCGATCGCCCCGGCCAAACAGCCGAAAGCCGGCAACTTCACCTTCCCGATCACCGGCGGGATCGTGAATCCGAACCTGACCTCCGGCCAGGTGACGACGGTCGGTGGCGTGGAAATCCTGAAGAAAGGCAAAACCTCCTCGCCGCAGATGAAGATCACCAACGTGGTGCTCGAACTGCAGCAGAAGACGGCCACGGTCGAACTGGAAATCCTGCCGACCCCGGGTCAGACCGGGCGCACGTCGATCGTCGAACTGGTCTTCCCGACCAACTCGATCAACACCAACCCGACGACGCGTCAGATCACCGTCAACAAAGCCGAAGCCAAATTGCAGGCTCCGACGGCCACGGTGCTCAACACGACGTTCAACGCGGGCGACGAAAAAGCGCCTCCGGCGAGCAGCGAATTCGCCGCGGGCGAACTGTTCGGCACGTTCTCGATGACCCTTCAGGCCCAGTAGTCAGGACCGAAGCGGATGTACACGCGGCGGCGTCAGGGCAACCTGGCGCCGCCGCTTTTTTGTGGGCGCAGGCGGGAAGGCCGCAGGGAGAGCAGCGCCCCCGCCACCATCAGGACGACGGCGGCGTTCAGCGCCAGGTCGGCGATGTTCATGCTGCCGCCGTGGGCACTCGGCGAGAGCCAATCGACCACTCCCCCGCGCAGCGGCCCCGGCCCGCGGAAGAGGCGGTCGAGGCCGTTGCCGAGCGCGCCGCCGAGGAAGAGCCCGAGGGCGATCGCGGTGATGCGGTCGAGCGCACGGTAGCGCAGGATCACGACGGCGAGCGCGAGCGCGGCGACGACCGTGAAGATCGAGATCGGGACGGTGTGCCCAGCCCAGCTGCCTCCCGGCCCGGCGAAGTTGCGGTAGAGCTGGAGGTGCAAGCCGCCGACGACGTGGACCGGCCCGTCGGCGAGCGCGCGGGTCGCGATCTGCTTTGCCACCTGGTCGGCGAGGAGGACCGCCGCCGCGACCGCGAACGCCAACTTCCGATAGGCCGTTGAACCCCTCTCGCGCTGTCCTCGTAGATCGGGCACCTACCCAAGCTACAAGGAGGCAACGGTGAGAAGGACCTACTTCGCGGTCGGAGCACTCGCGCTACTGGCGCTGCTCGCGATCGCCGGATGCGGAGGAGGAGGCTCGAGCTCGGAATCGACCACGGCCGAAAGCGCGCCGCCGAAATCCGAAACGACGACGGAAACCAAGCCCACCTCGGAATCCAAGCCGGCGGCGAAGCCCAAGGGCAAGGTCGCGATCGTCAAGGTCATGAACACGCCCGACCTCGGCAAGGTGATCGTCGACTCGAAGGGCATGACGCTCTACGACTTTCACAAGGACAAGGGCACGACGTCCGCCTGTTACGGCGAATGCGCCGTCGCCTGGCCGCCGCTCCTGACGTCCGGGCAACCGAAGGCACAGGGTGGCGCGGAACAGTCCCTGCTCGGCACCACCAAGCGCAAGGACGGCACTCTCCAGGTGACCTACAACGGCCACCCGGTCTACGGGTTCGTCGAGGACAAGAAACCGGGCGAAACCAACGGCAACGACTTCGAGGGCTTCGGGGCCGAGTGGTACGCGCTCGAACCGAACGGCGAAGAGCCGGAGGACGGCTGAGCGCCGCTAGGGCTCGGTGTGGACGACGACGTCGATGATCCGCGCCGAGCCCTCCGGGCGGTTGCGGCGGATCTCCTGCTCGAGACGCCGCGCCATGTCATGGGCGGCCTCGAGCGTCGCCTCCGGGCTGGCGATGACGTCGACGAAGACGACGAGGCCGAACTCGGTCGCCAGCAGTTTGAGTCGCCGCGGCGGGGCGCCGGTGCGCTCCTCGACCAGCGCCGCGATCCGCGCCGCTGCCGGGTCGCCCTCGGCCACCGTCGCCACGAACGGCTCCTCGAGCGGCTCCAGGTGCGTCTGCACGTCATCGACGTCGGACTCGCGGCGCAGCGTCGCCTCGATCCGCTCGGCCACCTCGTGGGCGGCCGCGAGCGGCGTCGCGGCCTCCAGCTTCAGGTGCATCGAGACGTCGCAGCGGCCGTCGCCCACGCGCCGGTAGACGGCGATGTCGTGGGCTTCGCGGACGGCGGGCTCGGCGAGGGCGATCGCGAGGGCGCGGGCGCGCAGGTCGAGGCCCTCGCGCAGCGGCTCGACGTGGACGACGACATCGGAGTCCGGCAGCGCGGTGTGGACGGCGGCCTCGACCCGGTCGGCGACCCGATGGCTGGCGACCAGCGCCTGGTCCGGGGCGGCGCCGATCGTCGCGTCGGCGAAGTAGTGGCCGCCGGACTCACGCAGCCGTAGCTGGCGCAGCTCGACGTCGTCGAGGGCGCGGATCGCCGCTTCGGCCTCCGCCTGCGCCGCGAGCGGCGAGGTGTCCATCAGCACCCGCGCGTTCTCGTAGATGAGGCGCGAGGCGGCGGTGAAGATGATCGCGGCGACGAGCAGCGAGGCGATCGCATCCCCCTGCTGGAAGCCGAGCGCGACGGCGCCGATGCCAAGCAGGACGGCGACCGACCCCGCCATGTCGCCGGCGAAGTGGAAGGCGTTGGAGCGCAGCGCGGCGGACTTGTACTGCTTGGCGCTGCGGATCGAGATCGTCACCCGGCTGAAGTCGACCACCAGGGCGACCGCGATCACCGCGAAGACGTACCAGCTCGGATCGAAGCCATGGTCGCCGCCTTCGCTGAGCCGCCCGACCGCCTCGATCACGACGTAGACGCCACCGCCGGTGAGGATCGCCGCCTCGCCCAGCGCCGCGAGGTTCTCGGCCCGCCGGTGCCCGTAGGGGTGCTCCCGGTCGGGCGGCTGCCCGCCGAGGCGGACCGCCAGCAGCGTGAGGATCGCAGCGACGACGTCCCCGCTCGACTCGATCCCGGCCGAGACCAGCGCCAACGAGCCGGTCGCGATCCCGGTCCCTAGCTTCAGCGCGACGAGGATGACCGCGGCCCCGATCGAGACCAGGGCGGTCTGGGTCTGCCCCCGCGGAGTCATCGACGGAGCCTATGGGCCGCGGTTGCTCTCAGGGTCCGAACCACGCTTGCCGGTTCATATTTGATCTGCCCGTGGGTGAAGCGAAGCGTCGTGAGGCCGGCCGCCGTGTGAGCCTGGTCCCGTTCGCGGTCCTTCTTCTGCTGCGCCGCCGTGCGGTGGTAGGTGAGGCTGTCGGCCTCGACGACCCAACCGGGCTCCGGGAAGAAGAAGTCGACTTCGTAGCCGTTCACGTAGACCGAGGTGAGCGGGGACGGCAGCCCGGCCTGGCGGGCGAGCGGCAGGAACGCCTGCTCGAGCGCCGAGCGCGTGTAGCGAAACGTCGCCCGGTCGATGATCGCCCGCAACCGCGCGACGCCAGGCTCGCCCGGATGCTCGTCGAGCGCCCTGCGCAGATCATCCGTGCGGACGAGCCCCAGATGGTCGGCTTCGTTCATCGCCCGCTCCATCCGCGGCGTGTCGTGGCGGGTGGCGAGATCGATCAGCGTCTGCACCGGCGAGGTGATCGGGATCCCTTCGTAGAACCCGTACCACCCATCCCGGAGCGCCGGTCGGCGGTGAACCCGGATGCCCGACGGCCGTATTTCATCCGGTGAGCGCCTCGAGACCTCGATCGCGGCAACCTGCTCGACGCCGATCTTGAACAGCGCCGCCGCGCTCGAATGACTGAGAGCCGCGATCCCCGGTCCCCCGCACGCGAGGACGGCAGCCATCCATCGCCCTTGCGGCGTCAGTTCCGGACGTCCCACCGAATAGATTCCGCGACGCACGAGATGGAGTCGTCCCCGGGCAAGGCGATGCTTGATTCCGTCATGCGTCAGGCCAAGCGCAAGCAGCTGCGGTCGGGTCACGACCCCATGCTGCGCCCGGGCAAGCGCCCATGCGCTGGTCGGGCCGGCCGCTCGCTGAGTTGAGGGCGTCATAGCGCCCTTAAGTCAGCGAGCGACGGATTCTCTCCCCCCTCCCGGGGCTCGCCGCCGAGGTTTTTTGCGCTTAGAGCGGGCGGAGGCGGTCGAAGCGGGTGGCGGGGCCGCTGGGATGGAGGCGAGCTTCGATGCGGTCGAGAAGGCCGGAGGCGATCAGGGACTCCACGGCGGCCTCGATGTCGGCGGCGCCCATCCCCTCGCAGAGCTCCTCGAGATCGGCTTCTGTCAGGCCCTCGTCGCCGGCCAGGAGGACGGCTCGGAGGACTCGCGCCTGACCCTCACGATCCCTCCGGCTTGCCATGCGTTCGAGCCTAGCAAAAGGATACGAACGTGTGTTCGTATTCAGACCATGCCGAGGCCGCCGCTGACGCCCAGGGTCTCCCCCGTCACGAAGGTGGCGTCGTCGGAGGCGAGGAAGGCGACCGCGGCCGCCACCTCGAAGGGCTGGCCGAGGCGGCCGAGCTGGGTCTGGGACCGCATGTTGTCGATCAGCCTCTCCCCTACTTCGCCCATCGCCTTGGCGCCCATCAGCAGCGGCGTCTCGATCGGGCCGGGGGCGATCGCGTTGGCGGTGATGTCGTAGCGGCCGTTCTCACGCGCGATCACCTTGGTGAAGCCGATCACGCCCGCCTTGGCGGCGCTGTAGACGGCCGAGCCCTTGGAGCCGACGCGGCCCGCCTCGCTGGAAATGCTGACGATGCGCCCGTAGGTCGCCGCCTGCATCACCGGGAGCGCCGCGGCGGTGCAGTTGAGCACGCCGTTGAGGTTGATGTCGATGACCCGCTGCCACTGCTCGGGGCTGGTCAGGGGGAAGAAGCCGAACTCGTCGACCCCGGCGTTGTTGACGAGGATCGCGATGTCCCCGACCGCCTCCACCGCCGCCTTCGCCGAGTCCAGCGAGGTGACGTCGAGCTCGATCGCGTGGCCGTTGATCTCGCCCGCGACCTTCTCCGCGCCCTCGGTGTTGACGTCGCCGACCCAGACCTCGGCCCCTTCGGCAGCGAGCCGCTCGGCGATCGCCGCGCCGATCCCGCTCGCGCCACCCGTCACGAGCGCCTTCCTCCCATCGAGCCGCATGCGCGGAACAATAGACTGGCCTCCCTTGCGAAGCCAGGAATCGATGCGCGTCGCCCTCCTCGCGGGCGGCACCGGTGGGGCCAAACTGGCCGCCGGGATGCAGGAGGAGATCGGCGACCGCCTGACGGTCATTGCCAACACCGCCGACGACGTCGAGACCCTCGGCGTCCACGTCTCCCCCGATCCCGACCTCTGCACCTACTGGCTGTCGGGGGAAATCGACGAGGAGCGCGGCTGGGGCCTCCGCGATGACACCTTCCGAGTGATGGAGCGCATGGCCGACGTCGGCGCGCCGAACTGGTTCAGCCTCGGCGACCGCGACCTCGCCGCCTGCCTCTACCGCGCCGAGTTCATGCGCGCCGGCGGGCGCCAGACCGATGCGCAGGCGCAGATCGCCCGCGGCCTCGGGGTCGAGGCGTCGGTGCTGCCGATGTGCGACGAGGCGGTCCGCACCAAGGTCCTGACCGAGCACGGGCGGCGCGAGCTGCAGGAGTACCTGATCCTCGACGGCGGGCAGCCAGAGGTCCACGGGGTCGAGCTCGACGGGATCGCCGAGGCGCGCGCCACCGCCGAGGTCGCCAACGCCTTCCGCACCGCCGACCTGATCGTCCTCGGCCCCTCCAACCCGATCATCAGCATCGGGCCGATCCTCGCCGTCCCCGGCGTGCGCGAGGCGATCGACGCCTCCCCCGCCCCGGTCGTCGCGGTCAGCCCCTACGTCGGCGGTCAGATCCTCAAGGGGCCGACCAACAAGTTCATGGAAGCCCTAGGACGACCGACCACGGCGGCCGGCGTCGCCTCCCTCTACGCGGGGCTGATCGACGCGATGGTGGTCGACCAGGACGACCCCGAGGGGCCGCCCGCCGAGCTCCCGACGCTCGCCGCGAAGACCCTGATGGACGGCGCCGGAGGGCGGGTGCGCCTGGCGCGCACCGTGCTCGACTACGGCGAGACGCTGATCGACGCATGAAGGCCACCGCGGTGGTCCCCGTGAAGCGCTTCGCGGTGGCGAAGTCGCGCCTCGCCCCTGGGGTCGAGGAGACCCGCAAACCGGAGCTGGTCGCGGCGATGATCGCCGACGTGCTCGAGGCGATCGGCCGGGCGCGGATGATCGAGCGGACGATCGTCGTCAGCCAGGAGCCGCAGGCGGCGGACCTTGCCGCGGCGGCGGGTGCCGAGCTGGTCAGCGACTTCGAGGACGCGAGTCATTCCGCCGCGGCCCTGGCCGGGATCGCGGTCGCCGAGGCGGCCGGGGCGCGGTGCGTGGCACTGCTGCCCGGGGACTGTCCGCTCCTCGACCCGCGCGAGCTCGACCGCATGCTGACCGGGGTCCCCGACCGTTACATCGCCGTCATCCCCGACCGCCACGGGACCGGCACCAACGCTCTCGTCCTCGCCCCGCCCGACGCGATCGAGCCGAGCTTCGGCGAGGGCAGCAAAGAGCGCCACGTCGCCGCCGCGCGCGCCGTCGGTATCCCGTTCGGGGTCGAGGAGCTGGCGTCCCTGGGACTCGACCTCGACACGCCCGCGGACATCGTCGCGCTGACCATGCGCGTGGAGAACGGCGGCGGGGCGAAGCGGACCGCGAAGGCGCTGGGGATATGAGCGCGGGGACGCCAGAGGGAGGCGCCGAAGTGCGCGTCCGCCCCGTGCTCGGAATCCCCGAGATCGGCGACGGGGACCCGCTCGGGACCCTGATCGCGGAGCGCGCCGAGGAGCTGGTCGACGGCGACGTCGTCGTGATCTCCCAGAAGGTCGTCTCCAAGGCCGAGGGGCGGACGCGCCGCCTCTCGAGCGTCATCCCGAGCGCCGAAGCGAGCAAGCTCGCACGGATCCTCGGCAAGGAGCCGAACCTGGTGCAGCTGATCCTCGAGGAGTCGGCCGAGGTGGTCCGGGCCGAACGCGGGGTGCTGATCGTCGAGACCAGGCACGGGCTCGTCTGCGCGAACGCCGGGATCGACAGCTCCAACGTCGGCGACACGGAGTCGGTGCTGCTGCTACCCGAGGACCCCGACACTTCCGCGCGCCGGTTGCGCACCGAGATCGGTGGCTCGACCGGGGCGAAGATCGGCGTCGTGATCGCCGACAGCTTCGGCCGCGCCTGGCGGATCGGGCAGGCCGAGGTGGCGATCGGCTGCGCGGGGCTGATGCCGATCGACGATTGGCGCGGCCGCGAGGACGCGACCGGCCGCGAGCTGATGGCGACCCAGATCGCGATCGCCGACGAGGCGGCCGCCGCCGCCGACCTCGTGCGAGACAAGGCCGCAGCCGTCCCCGCAGTCGTTGTCGGCGGCCTCGGCCGCTGGGTCACCGAGGAGGACGGCCCCGGCGCGGCGGCGATTCGCCGGCCACGCGAGGACGACCTCTTCCGTTAGCGGCGGCCCTCCCAGAGGGGCCGCCGCACGGCATCCCTCAGTCCTTGTCTCTGTGGAGGATCCCTCGAGCCTTGTCGGCGAGGTTGTCGACGCCCTCCTTGATCTTCCCCTCGGCCTGATCGAGTTTGCCCTCGTTCTTCAGGTCTTTGTCGCCGGTCACGTTTCCGGCGGCCTCCTTGATGCGGCCTTTGGCGTCATCGGTGTTACTGGGGGTGTCAGCCATGTTTCCCTTCCGTCGGTTCCGTGCACGGGGCAGGTACCCGACCGGAGTGCCGACTACTCCGCGACGACGAGGACGGCGGAGCCCTCTATCCGTCCCGCGCGGGCGTCCTCGAGCGCCCTCTGGGCGTCCTCCAGCGGATAGGTCGTGACGGCCGCCCGGACCGGGACCTCCGGGGCGATCCGCAGCAGGTCCTCGCCGTCGGCCCGCGTCAGGTTGGCGACCGAGCCGAGCGTCCGCTCCTCCCAGAGCAGGTCGTACGAAAAGGCCGGGATCTCGCTCATGTGGATGCCGGCGCTGATCACCCGGGCGCCGCGGGCGCTCGCCTTCAGCGCCTGGACCATCAGTGGGCCCACCGCGGCGAAGACAATCGCCCCGTCGAGCTCCTCCGGCGGCAGCTCCGAGGACCCCCCGGCCCACTCGGCACCGAGCCGCCGCGCGAACGCCTGCCCGTCGGTATCCCCGTCCCGGGTGAAGGCGAAGACGCGCCGCCCTTCGTGCACGGCGACCTGGCAGAGGATGTGGGCGGAGGACCCGAAGCCGTAGAAGCCGATCCGCTCCGCCGCGCCGACCAGCCGCAGCGCCCGGTAGCCGATCAGCCCGGCGCAGAGGAGCGGCGCCGCCTCGGCATCGGAGTACAGCGGCGGGATCCGGAAGCAGAAGTCCTCGGCGGCGACCGCGAACTCTGCATAGCCGCCGTCGATGTCGTAGCCGGTGAAGCGGGCGTGCTCGCAGAGGTTCTCTCGCCCTTCGCGGCAATAACGGCAGGTGCCGTCGGCCCAGCCGAGCCAGGGGACGCCGACCCGCTCGCCCACCTCGAAACGCTCGGCGCCCTCGCCGCGATCGACGACGATGCCGACGATCTGGTGTCCCATCACCAGCGGCAGCTTCGGCTCGCCCTGCAGCTCGGCGTCGTAGATGTGGAGGTCGGTGCGGCAGACGCCGCAGGTCCGCACCGCGAGCTTGATCTCCCCCGGTCCCGGTTCGGGCTCCGGGATCTCGGCGGCGCGGAGTGGCTGCCCGGGACGATCAAGGACCATCGCGCGCATCAGCCCACCTTAGGGGACGCGCGCTCAAGGGCTAGGCCGCCGCGTACGTCTCGACGATCTCGTAGAGCGTGGTGCGCTGGGCGGGGGTGCGGCCGGCCTTGCGGGCGGCGGCGACGAGGTCGTCGATCTCCAGTTTCACGCCGTGCTGGGACCCCGCCATGCGGGAGATGTTCTCCTCCATCAGCGTCCCGCCGAGGTCGTTCACGCCCCAACGCAGCGCCTCGGTCGCGCCCTCGAGGCCCATCTTCACCCAGCTCGCCTGCAGGTTCGTGACGCTCTTGCCGAGCGCCAGGCGGAAGGCGGCGGTGTGCTTGAGGTTCTCCCGCACCGTGATCTCTTCGATCCCGTGCGTGCGTCCCAGCAGCGTGTTGAAGGGGATGAAGCTGAGCGGGACGAACTCGGTGATCCCGCCGGTCCGCTCCTGCACGCCGCGGATGACCTGCATGTGGCGGGCGAGCTCACGCGGCTCCTCGATGTGGCCGAACATCACGGTCGAGGTCGAGTGGAGGCCGGCGCGGTGGGAGGCTTCGATGATCTCGACCCAACGCGCCGCGGGAAGCTTGTTCGGGGAGATCCGCTGGCGGACGCCGTCGTCGAGCACCTCGGCCGCGGTCCCCGGGGTCGAGCCGAGCCCGCGGTCGAGCAGGTACTCGAAGACTTCCCCAGGCTCTTTGCCGGACACGGCGCAGGCGTGGTTGATCTCCATCGGCGAGTAGGCATGCAGGTGCAGCTGCGGCGCGGTGTCCTTGGCGAGGCGCAGCCAGCGGCCGTACTCCTCCAGCGTCAGGTCCGGATGGATGCCGCCCTGCATGCAGAGCTCGGTGGCGCCGAAGTCGACCGCTTCGAGGATCCGCGAGGCGAAGTCCGGCTCGGCGACTTCGTAGGCGTCCGGGGAGCGCTTGCCCTGGCCGAAGCCGCAGAAGGCGCAGCCGACGACGCAGATGTTGGTGAAGTTGATGTTGCGGTTGACGACGAAGGTGGCGACGTCCCCGGCCAGCTCCGCGCGCAGCTCGTCGGCGGCGATCCGCATCTCCTCGATCACCTCGGGGCGGGTCTCGGCGAAGAGGGCGGTCAGCTCGTCCTCGGACAGCTCGATGCCCTCGCGGCCCTTCTCGATCGCGCGCGGGGCGAGCGCGGCGTCGAGCTCCTCTTCGGAGCGCCGCCCAGAGCCACGCCGCGGGATGAAGCTCCAGTACTTCAGCTTGATCACGTCGAGGACGCCCTGCTCCATCCACTCCATGTCCATGTACTGCGGGTAGACGCAGAGGCGCTCGGTCAGCGCGAAGCCGCGCGGCGCGAGCTCCTTGCGCACCTGATGCGGGGACGGGAACGGCTCCTCCGGGGAGATGTGGTCGCCGTTGGCGGAGAGCCCGCCGAGGTCCGTCGCGCCCGCTTCGACCAGCTCCGGCCACCAGTCGGAGAGGTTCGGCGGCACCTGCACGCCGACGTCCGGCATCAGGCGCTTCGACTCGGCGATCAGCCGCTTGATCTCCTCGATCTCGACCGGTTCGGCCCAGGTGGGCAGCGGCACCTCGGCGGCAGCGGGCTCGTCGCCGCTCCAGCGGGCTTTCGACGCCTCGTTGGCGATCTCCGCCACCTCGGCGCCGTAGTAGCGCGGGTGCGGGACGAAGTTCTGGAGGATGACCTCCTGGATGTGGCCGTACTCGCGATGTACCTCCGCGATCGCTTCAAGCGATTCGACGCGGGACTCGACGGACTCGCCGATCCCGACGAGGATTCCCGTCGTGAAGGGGATCTTCAATTCTCCGGCGGCGCGCAGCGTGTGGAGGCGAGGACCCGCGGCCTTCGTCGGCGAGCCCGCGTGGACGGTCTCCATCAGTCGCTCGTCCACGGACTCCAGCATCAGCCCCTGCGAGGCGGTCACCTCGCGCAGCCGCGCCAGGTCCCCCTTCGAGAGCACGCCGAGGTTCGTGTGGGGCAGCATCCCGCGCTCGAGCGCCCGTTCGCAGGCCCAGACGACGTAGGAGGTGAAGTCCTCGTGTCCCCAGGCCTTGAGCCGTTCGGCGACGATGGGATTGACCTCGGGCCGCTCCCCGGTGAGGACGAGCAGCTCCTTGGTGTTCCGTTTGACCGCTTCGTCGAGGATCCGTTCGACGTCGACCGGCGCGTGCACGTGCGCCTGGTGCGTCGCGAAGGCGCAGTACTTGCAGTAGCACTGGCAGGTCCGCGACAGCGAGAGGGTGAAGTTGCGGGAGAAGGTGACCCGTTGCATCCCGGCAAAGCTACAGGGCGCGCCGGCTTGGCCGGACACGCCCTGTGGTGAAGCGAGAACTGAGCGCCCCGGCGACCCGGGGCGCCGCGCTCCTTAGGCTTTTTTGGGATCGACTTTCGGGTCGATCGGGCCGGCGCCTTTGCCGCCGCGCGCCGCCGCCGGAGCGACCCGCTGCGGGGGCTCCGTCGGAGCCACGCCGGCGGTCTCGATCACGAAGCGCCACACACCCACCGCGACCAGCGAGCCGACCACCGGGCCGACGAGGTAAGGCCAGACGCCGCCCCATTCGTTGGAGACGAGCGCGGCGCCGAACCAGCGGGCCGGGTTGAAGCAGGCACCGGTCAGCGGGCCGCCGACCATGACCATGAAGACGAAGGTGAGGCCGATCGCGAGCGGGCCCCAGTCCTTGAGGCTCCGTTTCGAGAAGACGACGGAGAGGATGACGAGGACGAGGGCGAAGACGCCGATCGCCTCGACGGCGGCGCCCGCGGGATTGCCGGACAGGAGGTTCGATACCGAGCCGGCGCCGTAGTGGACCGAGCGACCCTCGTCGAGCAGCAGGCCCTTGGTGAGCAGCGCGCCGAGCACGGCGCCGGAGAGCTGGGCCAAGATGTAGATGACCCCGTCGATGAGGCTGATCTTTTTGATCGTCCAGGCGGCGAGCGTCACCGCCGGGTTGAAGTGTCCGCCGCTGACCGCGCCGAACATGCAGATCACGCCGAACAGCGTCAGTCCCTGGACGAAGCCGACCACGGCGAAGTCCGAACCGAACGACGCCTGCGCGCCGGTCGAGACATAGAGAGTGACCACGCTGGTGATGAAGAAGACCAGCAAGAACGTGCCGATCAACTCCGCAAGATACGCGGACAGTCCTTTTTGCTCCAGCTCCACTCTCGTTCCCCTCCTAGAAGTTTCTTTCCCTCGCCAAAAATTAAGCGGCGGCAGTCTACCCATATTCGTTTAAAGAATTAGAGTCCCTGCCAGATGAATCGTGCTGTCGCGCTGCTGGCGGCCGCCCTGCTGCTCGCCGGACTCGCCGGCTGCGGTGGGAGCGGTGCGGAACCGGGCGCGCCGAAAGGCGCGACCCTCGTGCTCGATTTCACGCCCAACGCGGTGCACTCCGGCATCTACGCGGCCGAGGCCGAGGGCTTCTATGAAGACGCCGGGATCGACCTCCACGTCCAGGTCCCGGGCGAATCGACCGACGCGCCGAAGCTGCTCGCCGCGGGCCGCACCGACTTCGCGATCCTCGACATCACCGACCTCGGCATCGCCGACGAGAACGGGCTCGAACTGGTCGGCCTCATGCCGATCGTCCAGCGCCCCCTCGCCGCGATCCTCGCGCGCCGCGACGGCCCGGTAAAACGCCCGCGCGACCTGGACGGCCACTCGGTCGGCGTCACCGGCCTCCCCTCCGACACCGCGGTCGTCGACTCCGAGGTGAGCGCCGACGGAGGTGACCCGGCCGGCGTCGAAGAAATCACCATCGGCTTCAACGCCGTCGCCTCCCTGGCGGCGGGCCGGGTCGACGCGGCAACCGGCTTCTGGAACGCCGAGGCGGTCGAGGCCGAACGCCAAGGCATCCCCCTCCGCGTCTTCAAAGTCGACGAATTCGGCGCCCCCTCCTACCCCGAGCTGATCCTGACGACGACCCGCAAAGAGCTGAAACAAGACCCCGAGCTGGTCCAAGGCATGGTCGAAGCGACGACCCGCGGCTACGAATTCACCGAGTCCCAGCCCCAGAGCGCCCTCGACGACCTGCTCACGGCCAACAAGAGCCTCGAACGCGGCGATCAAGCGGCCCAGCTCAAGGCGTTGCTCCCGGCGCTGAAGCCGGAACCGTTCGATGAAGGGGTGCTGAAGGAATGGAGCGCCCGGGCGAGCGCTCATGGCCTGCTGCCGGAACCGGCGGACGTGAAGGGGACCTTCGATTTGGCGGGGTGAAGGTGGGGCCCGGGGGTGGAAAGGGACAGTCAAAGGGACGCGAGGCGTCTCGGCGAGAGGCCACGAACTTCACACTTCCGCGCGGGTTCCTTCACGGTCCGACGCCCTTCCAGCGCCTGCGGCGAGAGCCGTTCGCTGTTTGTCCCCCGTATGGGGGTGAAACGACGAACGGCTGGTTCCCGGTGCGGAGGAACCGTGTCGACGGTGTGGAGTTCCGGGCGAAAGCGTGACGAACCCTGCGCACTTCCCCACGAAACCCTCACGTCCTGGGCGTCTCATCGCGGCCACAGCCTGCCAGGGCCGCGATGAGACGCTCAGGACGCAGCTAGGACTGCCAGGGCGGCCGGAGGCACACCGTCCCGCCGAAAACCCGCCCTACCCCAACAACCCCGCAACCAACTCGGGCAGTTCCCGCGCCATCCGCGAACGCGGCACGACTTTGTCCACCCCCGCCGCCTCGGCGACCGCTTTCGTGTCGACGTCGACGTGCGAGTAGTAGCCCAGCACCGGCACGCCAACGGCGACCAAGGCCCCAGGGTTCTCGACGTCGAGGTCGGCGACGATCGCGTCGATTCCTTCCAACGGCGCCTCCTCGAGCGACCCTTTCGTCACGACTTCATGCCCCGCCGCGCTCAGCGCGCCGTCGACGCGGCTGCCGAGCATCAGGTCGGTGGAGATGCTGAGGACCCGCGCCACTAGATGCTGCGGCGCTGGCGGAACTCCTCGCGGACGCTTTCCGGGCGTCCCCACATCTGCACGACCTCGGAGCGGCCCTCGCGGACCTCGGCGACCAGCATCTCGCCGCCGACGCCCTCGGCGTCGATCTTCGCCAGCACGCCGAGCACCGTCTCCGCCGCGGCCGCGTGGCCGAAGCTGTGAGCGACGATCAGCCGCCAGTGCCACTGGCGCGGCTGGTTGTAGACCTGCGCGTTGACCTGGCTGAGGTAGACGGCGCAGTCGATGTAGCGGCTCTCGTCGTCGATCCGGAGGTCGACCTCGAGGTCGGTCCAGTCCGGCGGCAGCGCGTCGAGGATGCGCTGGAAGTCATCGGCGAGTGGCATCGCGGAGAAGGCTACCGGTCTCAGCCCGCGACGAACTCATAGAGCAGGAAGACGTTCAAGGCGATGATCAGCGCCGCCAGCACGCCGATCAGCGTCGAGAGCCAGCGCGGGTTGACCATCTCCCCCATGACCTCGCGCTTGGCGCCGAACATCACCAGCGGCACCAGGGCGAAGGGGATGCCGAAGGAGAGAACGACCTGGGAGCCGACCAGCGCGTCGGTCGGATTGACGCCGATCGCCAGGACGAGGAGGGCGGGCGCCAGGGTGATCGCGCGGCGCAGGAAGATCGGGATGCGGCGGTGGATGAAGCCCTGCATCACGACCTGACCCGCCATCGTCCCGACCGAGGAGGAGGCGAAGCCGGAGGCCAGCAGGGCGATGCCGAAGATCGTCGCGGCGCCTTGGGAGCTGAGGTTCTGGAGGCCGGTGTAGGCACCTTCGATCGTCTCGATCCCGGTCAGCCCGCCGCCGTGGAAGAGCGCCGCGGCGACGATCATCATCGACAGGTTGACGGCGCCGGCGATCGCCAGGGCGATCACCACGTCGATTTTCTCGAAGCGCAGGATGCGACGGCGCTCGTCATGGTTGCGGCCGACGATCCGGTTCTGGGTCAGCGCCGAGTGCAGATAGATGACGTGGGGCATCACCGTGGCGCCGACGATGCCGGTCGCCAGCAGGATCGATTCGGTGCCCGCGAAGCCGGGGACGAAGAGGTGCTTGGCGACTTCGCTGCCGTCGGGCGAGGCGTCGAACAGCTCGTAGGCGAAGGCGACGACGACGACGCCGACGAGGACCGTGATTGCCGCCTCGAGCTTGCGGAAGCCGCGGCGCTGGAGGGCGAGCAGGGCGAAGGTGCCGGCGCCGGCGATCAGCCCGGCGGGGAAGAGCGGGATGCCGAAGAGGAGGTTGAGGCCGAGGGCGGCGCCGACGATCTCGGCGAGGTCGCAGGCCATCGCGACGACCTCGGCCTGCAGCCAGAGGCCGATCGAGGTGCGGCGCGAGAAGCGCTCGCGGCAGAGCTCGGCGAGGTTCTTGCCGGTGGCGATGCCGAGTTTCGCCGACTGCGTCTGGACCAGCATCGCGACGAGGTTGGCGCTCAGCACGATCCACAGCAGCAGGTAGCCGAATTTGGCGCCACCGCTGATGTTGGTGGCGAAGTTGCCGGGGTCGATGTAGGCGACGGCGGCGACGAAGGCCGGGCCGAGGAAGGGCCAGATGCGGGCGAAGCCACGCGATTCCCCGGCCAGGGAGGCGTGGGCGGCGGCGGCGACCGCGGCCTCGCCCGGAAGCGCCTGCTCGGCCTCCGAGCGCGCGGCGGGCGGGGTCAATGTGCCGCTCCGGGCTCGGTGGGCGGGGCGGCGGGCGGTGCCAGGTCGGGGCCGGGGATCGGCGTCCCGTGCGGATCGTGGCTCGGTTCGCCGAGCTTCGCCGCGATCAGCGCCTCGAGGTCCTCGGAGATGTAGTGCTCCAGCACCTCGGCCTCGGCGTGGACGCGGTCGCTCGGCATCCCGAGCGCCTCGGCCAGGAAGGCCTCGATCAGCCGGTGGTGGCGGATCACCTCGAGCGCGACCTTCTCCCCGGCGGGCGTCAGGCCGACCCCCTTGTAAGGGACGTAATCGGCGAGACCGAGGTCGCCGAGCTTCTGCAGCATCGACGTGGCCGTCGCCGGGGTGACGCCGAGGCGGGTGGCGACCTCGCCGGTGGGCACCAGGCCCTCGCGGTCGGTCCCCAGCGCGTACACCGCCTTCGCGTAGTCCTCTATGGCCTGTGAATTAGACACGTCTAAAAATGGAGTTTAGACACATCTAAACCTCGGGCGCAAGTCGCCGCCCCCGGAGCCGGCGGACCCGGCTTTCTAGAATTGGCACATGACCGTCACCGTGGAGCTCGACGCCCAGTACCGCCAACTGCGAGAGGAGTGCGGGCTGCTCGACCGCTCCGGACGGGGCGGGATCGCCGTGGTCGGGCCGGACGGGGCCGAGTACTTGCAGGGCCAGCTGACCAACGACGTCGAGTCGCTCGCCGTCGGCGATGGCCAGTACGCGGCGCTGCTCGACCGCAAGGGCCATATGCAGACCGACATGCGGGTGCTGCGGCCGGCGACCGAGGAGATCCTGCTCGACTTCGAGCCGTCCGCCCGCGCGGCGGCACTGCGCCACCTGACGATGTACTCGATCGGCCGCGACGTGCAAATCGTCGACTCGACCGAGGAGCGGGCGATCGTCTCGCTGATCGGACCGCGCGCCGCTGAGATCGCGGCGACGCCGCCGCTGCCGGAGTTCGCCAACGAGATGGCGAGCGTCGCCGGGATCCCGGTCCTGGCGGTGGGCACGCCCCAGGGCATCGACCTCTTCCTGCCGAGCGGCGAGCGCGACCGGCTGATCGCCGCGCTGACCGACGCCGGTGCCGTCGAGGTGAGCCCCGAGGCGGTCGAGATCGTCCGGGTCGAGGCCGGGGTTCCGCGCTTCGGCGCCGAGATGGACACCGCGACGATGCCCGCCGAGGCCGGGATCGTCGAGGACGCCGTGAGCTTCACCAAGGGCTGCTACATCGGCCAGGAGACCGTCGCCCGCCTCCACTACAAGGGCAAGCCGAACCGCCACCTGCGCGGGCTGCGGCTGAGCGGCGCGGCGGAGCCGGGAGCGGCTCTGCGCCTGGGCGAGAAGGAGGTCGGGACGCTCGGCGGGGCGGTCGTCTCCCCCGCCCTCGGGCCGATCGGCCTGGCCATCGTCCGCCGCGAGGCGGAGCCCGGAACCGAGATCGCCGTAGGTGAAGATGGCGTTACGGCTGAAGTTGTCGCCCTCCCCTTCGGCTAAATTGCCCGCCAGATGGTTCTCGGGAGAGCCAGAGTCGCGGGGGGCGGCGCGCTCGCCGCGCTGATCTTGGCCGTGGTCGGCGCCGGCTGCGGTGCCGAGACGCACCCCAACGAACCGCGGCCCGCGGTCGCCACCCGGGTCAGCGTGACGATCGGCAAAGGCGGCATCGTCGTCAGACCCGACGTCATCGGCGTCGGCCCGGAAAAGTCCCAGCAGCTGCCGCAGAACCAGAACCACCCGCAGCCGCCGATCAAGACCCAGGCCCCGATGGACGTCGTCTTCGTCACCGCCAACCAGACCGGCAAGGACTCCAAGCTGGTGATCCGGGGCCCGCACGAGGTGACCTCGCCGCAGATCAACGCCAATAGCCCCGCCACCTATGCCGCCGAACTACCCACGGGCAAGTACACGATCGCCGCCGCCGGCCAGAAAGGCGCCCCCGCGACGCTGAAGGTCGGCCCGTACCGGGCGTCGTCGAAGAACGACCTGCTGCTGCCGTAGCGCCGCCCGGACAAGGGACGCAAGGCGTCCCGGCGAGAGGGCCGTCTCACCCACGGCCCTGGCTGGCTGTGGCCGTGGGTGAGACGGCCGAGGTATGAAAACGATGGAGAAAGTGCGACGCCGTTGGGAGAGACGGGAGGGAGACGGCACGAACTCCACTCTTCCGTGAGGGTTCCTCATGCTTCGTGCGCCTTCCGTCTGACCCCGAATGTTGATGGGCCGAAAACCCGTCATATAGGTGGGTTTTCGGCCCGTCAACCTTGGGGTGCCGGAGAACTGTGCCGGGGGTGTGGAGTTCCGGGCGGAAGCGTGACGAACCCTGCGCACATCTTCACGAGACCCTCACGTCCTGGGCGTCTCAGCGCGGTCACAGCCAGCCAGGACCGCGATGAGACGCCCAGGACGCCCCTAGGACTGGCGCCCACCTACGCGTCGATGAACACCGGCGTCCCCAACGGCACTCGCTTGAACAGGTACCTCATCGTCTCGTCGGTCGCGCGGATGCAGCCGAGGGATTCGGCGGTGCCGACCGCGCCGGGGGTGCCGTGGATCGCGAGGCGGTTGCCGCCGATCCAGCCGGCGGGGAGTTCAGCGGTCTGGTGGCCGCTGAGGGCGAGGGCGCAGCAGCCGTAGTAGGGGCTTTCGTCGAAGCTGATGCCGTCGGTGACGCCGTAGCGGCCGGGTGGCGTTTCGGTGCCGGGGCCGCCGATGGTGACGGTGAAGCGCCGCACGGTTCCCTTGCCATAGCGGAGTTCGAGGCTGCGGCCGGCGAGGCTGGCGTGGATCGACCAGCGGGTCCAGTAGACGGAGACCTTGCGGGGGTCGCGGGCGATCCAGGCGAGCTCGCCGTTCGGCATTTCCGGGGAGGTGACGCCGAGCCAGCCGGGACGGGTCGCGACCACCGAGAAGGAGACCGGGGAGCCGAATTCGGTCTCGTCGCCGAGGCGGAAGGCGACCGGGCCGCCCGGTTCGGTCAGCAGGTCGACGGTCTGCCCTTTGTTGACGTGGGCGATCTCGAAGGCGGTGCCGTTGCGGGGGCGACCGAGGAGGGTCGGCGGCGGCACCGGGGTCGCGGGCGCGGGCTGGGCCTTTTCGACCGGGCGCGGCACCTCGGCGCCGACCGAGGCGTGGCCGGGGCGGGCCGCCTCGCCGCTCTTGGTCTTGCCGCCCGGGACGGGCCTCTGAGCGTTCTTTTCGGGGGCATCGAGGCGGATCACGGTCGTCCGCGTCGGCGCGTCGTCGCCGCCTTCGTCGAGGACGTGGATCAGCAGCGCGAAGGCGCAGACGACGGCAACCGTCGCGGCGATGGCGCCGAGCGCCGTGAGGAGTCGTTCGCCCATCGCCTTCCATGGTGGCGCACGCGGCGTGGCGGGTCGGGGCGGGTCGGTGTTTGCGGCCTCCGCGCCGCCCGGTGACGTCCGCCCCACGCGCAACCATCGTTGGTCCGATGACCATCGTTCTCGCCATAGCCGTCCTGCTCCTCGTCGCCGCCGTCCTCTACCTGGCCGTGGGCCGCAAGGAGGAGCCCGTCGCCGAGCCCGACCTCGGCCCCGCGATCCAGGAAGCGACCCAGAACGTCGCCTCGCAGATGATGTCCAACCTGCTGCGGGCGAACGAGGAGGCGCGCAAGGTCGACGTCGCCAACGCCACCGCGGCGCTGGACAAACGCCAGTCGGAGATCGACCGGCGCCAGCAGGAAATGAAAGCGCTGACCGACCGGATCGCCCGGGGCCAGGAGAAAATCGAGGCGGAAGTCCGCAAGCGCGGCGAAGTCGACCTGCAGACCCGAACGCTGCTCCAGCAGATGGGCCAGACCGTCGGCAACCTGAACTCCGAGACGGCGGGGCTGAAGAAGGCGCTGCGCCAGCCGCAGACGCGCGGCCAGTGGGGCGAGCTGCAGCTGCGCCGCTGCATCGAGATCGCCGGGATGACCGAGCACGTCGACTTCGAGCTGCAGGAGACGCTGCACACCGACGACGGCCGGCTGCGCCCCGACGCCCGCTTCACGCTGCCCGAGGGACGCAGCTTCGTCGCCGACTCGAAGGTGCCGCTCGACGCCTTCCTCGACGCCCAGGAGGCGGAGGACGAAAGCACCCGCCAGGTCCACCTGGCGCGTCATGCCCGCCAGGCCCGCGAGCACATCCGTAGCCTCAGCACCAAGGACTACCAGGGCCAGTTCAAGACGGGCGCGATGCCCGACCTGGTGATCTGCTTCATCCCCAACGAGCCGGCTCTGCACGCCGCGTTCACCGCCGATCCCGAGCTCTTCGACTACGCGCTCGAGCGCAACGTGCTGCTGGTCAGCCCGACGTCGCTGATCGGGTTGCTGCGGACGATGGAGCTCGGCTGGCGCCAGGAGCGGATGGTCGCCGAGGCGGCCGAGATCGCCGACGCGGCGGGCACGCTGCACGCGCGCTTCTCACGCTTCCTGGGCGAATTCGAGAAAGTCGGCAAAGGCCTCAACAGCGCCGCCACCGCCTACGACAAAGCGGTCGGCTCGATGGAAACCCGCCTGCTGCCGTCGCTGCGCAAAGTCGAGGGTATGGGCGTCGCGCCCGGCAAAGAGATCCAGCCGCCGGAACCGACCCAGATCAACGTTCGTCAGATCTCCGCGCCCGAGCTTCGCGAGGCGACTGCCGACGCTGAGCCCTCGGGCGAGCGCGACGCGGCCTAGGGCGCGCGGCATCTAGGATTCCCCGCGGCGGGAAACGAAGACTCGAGCGGTAATTCAAACGGAGGGCAAAGCTTTGGCTGTCGATACCAGCAACCTGACCAACCTCAACGTCGAGCCGGGGACGCTCCCGGAGACGATGGCTGCCTGGGTGATCCGGCAGGAGCGCGAGGGCGAGCCGAAAGACGCCTTCCAGCTCGAGCAGATCGAGGTCCCGGAGCCGGGCGCCTTCGAGGTCGTCGTCCGCGTGATGGCGGCCGGGGTGAACTTCAACAACGTCTGGGCATCGCTGGGCAAGCCGGTCTCGGTCTTCGGCTATGGCGACCACCCCGAGTACGGCCACCACATCGGCGGCTCCGACGCCTCCGGCATCGTCTGGAAGGTCGGCGAGGGCGTCACCCGGTGGAAGGTCGGCGACGAGGTCGTCATCCACTGCAACCAGGCCTCCTACGAGG
>Ga0268266_10000596_pt1 | contig 49462 bp, 45 predicted proteins | sample KBSS13metaG_FD_190356 | JGI IMG/M metagenome (GOLD analysis project Ga0268266, IMG submission 190356) | Switchgrass rhizosphere microbial communities from Kellogg Biological Station, Michigan, USA - KBS S1-3 metaG (SPAdes) (version 2) | ecosystem: Host-associated > Plants > Roots > Rhizosphere...
CCGTCAAGCTGCCCCGGGGCAGCTTGACGGCGCCCGCCTTGGAGACGTGGCCCTTGGTCACCCAGCCCGACTTCCAGTGAGTCAACGCGTCGGTGCCCTTCATGACGTACGCCGCGCCGTTGACCCGCGATTTCGCCCTCGTGGCGTCGACGCGGAGCTTGATCTTCCAGGGGCCGGTCTTGGTCGTCGCGACCTTGCAGGCCTGGATCTTGCCGCCCTCGATCGTCGAGAGGGTCTTCCAGTTGTTGCCCGACGCCTGCGCGGCACCGAAGGCCGGGGCGGAGAGGGACAGGGCGAGGGCAGCGACGGTGACGGCCCGAGACGTGAAGCGCATGGGAGTCCTTCGGTGGAAGATCCGGCGAGATCCCGCCGGGTGGCGACGCTCACCCGGCCCGGCTCCCAACGTGGGCCTTTGGCGCAGATCCACCTGGAGGCACGCTCAGCGCTACCGTGCGCGTGTGGCACGCCATCGAGTCCTGGTGTCCGCCCATCGGTGCGGGTACGCCGAGCTGGGCGCGATCGGTGGTCACGAGGACCCGCTCGCCGGGGTCGTCCACTCCGCCCAGGTGGGTGCCGACTACTGCGAGTTCGACGTCCGCCGCTGCGCCGACGGCACCTTCGTGGTCTCGCACGACCCGGACGGCGGGACGGGTGACGACAGCATCGTGATCGCCGAGCTGACCTGGCCGGAGCTGCGCGAGCGAGCTCCCGGCGTCTGCTCGATGGACGAGCTGCTCGCCGCCCTCGAGACCAGCGGCCTGGGCGCGCACGTCGACCTCAAGTTCCGCACGCCCGCCCGCGAGCGGAAGGCCGGTCACGCCTGGGAGGTCGATGTCCTCGCCGCCGTGACCGCCCGCCTCGACCCCTCGCGGGTGGTCGTGACCAGCGGCGTCCAGGCGACCACGAGCTCGATCCGCGCCTGGGGCGACCAGAGCCACGCACCGGTCGTCGTCGCGCTGAGCATCGGCGGCAGCGTGAGGGGCATGACCTGGCAGAACGCCGTCCGGCGTCGCTGGGGGGAGGTCTTCCCGCAGCTCCGCTTCCGGGTCTCGGAGGCCGACGCGGTCGCCGCCCACTTCGCGCTGGCGATGATCCGGTTGTCGCGGTGGACCACCCACGTCGGGGTCCCGCTCCTGGTCTGGACGGTCGACTCGGCCTGGCTGCAGAAGCGGTTCCTGCACGACCGGCGGATCTGGATGATCACGACCAACAAGCCCGCACAAGCGGTCGCCCTCCGCGATCGGCCGGCACGCCGCCGCTGGTTACGGTGACACCGTGCCGACGAACGAGGAGATCACCCGACACCACGACGACGACCGGCCCGACAGTGACGCGTGGGTCGACGGCCAGGTCCAGTCGCCGTACGAGATCCGGGTCGTGGAGTACGACGACCAGTGGCCGGCCGACTTCGGGCGAGTGGCAGCACGGCTCCGCGACGCACTCGGCGACCGCGTCATGGAGGTCCACCACGTCGGCTCCACCTCGGTCCCGGGGCTCCCGGCCAAGCCGGTGATCGACGTCGACCTCGTCCTCGCCGACCCGGCCGACGAGGCGTCGTACATCCCCGACCTCCAGGCAGCCGGCTTCGTGCACACCATTCGCGAGCCCTGGTGGCACGAGCACCGCCTCGTGAAGCATCCCGACCCCCTCACCTACGTGCACGTCTTCGGTCCGGACTGCCCGGAAGTCGTGCGCCACCTGATGTTCCGCGACTGGCTGGTCGAGCACGACGACGACCGCAGCCGGTACGCCGAGGCCAAGCGCGCGGCCGCCGCCGAGATGAACGCCCGGCCCGGCGGTGGCACCGGCATGGACTACAACCGGCACAAGCAGCCGGTCGTCCGCGACGTCTACGACCGGATGTTCCGCGCCCACGGGTTGCTGCGGTGACCGACGTGCGCCCGGCGACGGACGCCGACGTACCTGCGGCCGCGGCGATCTACGACGAGCAGGTGCGCAGCGGCATCTCGACCTTCGACCTCGAGCCGCCGCCGGTCTCCTACTGGGCGCACCATCTCGGGAGCACCGAGCCCGGCGACCACTTCCTGGTGGCCGACGACGGCGGCGACATCACCGGCTTCGCCTACTCCTCGACGTACCGCCCTCGCCCGGGCTACCGGTTCACCCGTGAGACCTCGGTGTACCTCGCCGACCGTGCACGGGGGCAGGGTCTCGGCCGCCGGATGTACGACGACCTCCTGGACCGCTGCCGCGCCGACGGCATCCACGTCGTCCTGGCCCTCGTCGCGCTGCCCAACCCCGCGAGCGTCGCGCTGCACGAGGCCTGCGGCTTCGAGCACGTCGGCACCCTGCGCGAGGTGGGCCGGAAGTTCGACCGCTGGCTCGACACCGCGTGGTACCAGAAGGCGCTCTGATGCACGACCGCCGTCGGGACATCGAGGCCCGGCTCGCCCGCGCCCTGGACGAGCGGCTGCGGCCGGCCATCCACACCGTGGTGTCGGCCCTGACGGTCGAGGTCTGGCACGTGCCTGCTGCCGGCGACGGCCGCGTCGGCGAACCGGTTCCGTTCGCGGCCGCACGCGGGGCGGCGTACGAGCCCTGCGGGATCGGCGAACGATGGGGCCCGGCGTGGGGCACGTCGTGGTTCCGGCTCACCGGCCAGGTACCGGAGGGCCTCACCGACGCCGAGGCGGTCGTCGACCTCGGCTTCACCCAGGCCCACCCCGGCATGCAGGCCGAGGCACTCGTGCACGACCCCGACGGCCGCATCGTCAAGGGTCTCCACCCGCGCAACGACTGGATCCCGGTCTCGACAGGCTCGACCGGCGAACACCACGTCGAGTGGTACGTCGAGGCCGCGGCCAACCCGACCGTGCTGACCGGCTTCCGACCCACCGACCTCGGCGATCGGCTCACCGCGTCGCCCGAGCCGATCTACCGCCTGACCCGCGCGGACCTCTGCCGCCGCGAGGCCGAGGTGGCCGAGCTCGTGGCCGACCTCGAGGTCGCCGACGGCCTGCGACGGAGCCTGCCCGACGACCAGCGCGCGGCCGGGTTGCTGACCGCGCTCGAGCGCGCCCTGGACGCCGTGGACCTGTCCGACGTCCTCGGCACCGCCGGCGCCGCCCGCGCCGAGCTGGCCGCTGTCCTCGGCATCCCGGCGACGTCCGGCGGGCACACGGTCTCCGCCATCGGCCATGCGCACATCGACTCCGCGTGGCTCTGGCCGGTGCGGGAGACGGTTCGCAAGGTCGCGCGCACCGTCGCGAACGTCCTCCAGCTGATGGACACCGACGACTCGCTCGTCTACGCGATGTCGAGCGCGCAGCAGTGGGCCTGGGTCGAGACGGCGTACCCCGAGCTCTTCGCCCGTGTGCGGGAGTACGTCGACCAGGGTCGCTTCGTGCCGACCGGCGGGATGTGGGTCGAGTCGGACACCAACCTGGTGGGCGGTGAGGCGATGGCCCGCCAGTTCGTGATCGGCAAGGGCTGGTTCGTCGAGCACCTCGGTGTCGAGCCGCGCGAGGTCTGGCTGCCGGACTCGTTCGGCTACACCGCGGCGTTGCCGCAGATCGTGACCTTGGCCGGGATGCGGTGGTTCCTGACCCAGAAGATCTCGTGGAACACCACCAACCCCTTCCCCCACCACACGTTCTGGTGGGAGGGCATCGACGGCACCCGCGTCTTCACCCACTTCCCCCCGGCCGACACCTACAACGCCGAGCTCACCGGCGAGGAGCTCGCGCACTCGGCCGCGAACTTCCGCGACAAGGGCGCCGCCACCCGGGCGCTCGTGCCGTTCGGCTACGGCGACGGCGGGGGCGGGCCGACCCGCGAGATGCTCGGCCGGGCACGGCGTACGGCTGACCTGGCGGGATCGCCGCGGGTCCGGGTCGAGGCGCCGGGTGCGTTCTTCACCGCCGCCGAGGAGGAGTACGCCGACCGCGCGCCGGTGTGGGCGGGCGAGCTGTACCTCGAGATCCACCGCGGCACCTACACGTCGCAGGCCGCGATGAAAGACGGCAACCGCCGGTGCGAGCACCTGCTCCGCGAGGCCGAGCTGTGGTGCGCCACCGCCGCCGTCCGCGGACTGCTCGACTACCCCTACGACGAGCTCCGTGCCGCCTGGGAGACGGTGCTGCTGCACCAGTTCCACGACATCCTGCCCGGCTCGTCGATCGCCTGGGTCCACCGCGAGGCGCGGGCGACGTACGCCCGGGTGATCGCCGATCTCGAGGCGATCATCGAGCGCGCGCTCGACGCGCTGGCGCAGAGCGGCGACGAGCCGGTCGCCTTCAACGCCGCGCCCCTGCCGCGACTCGGCGTCCCGGGTCTGGGCGCCGCCTCGCCCGGCGACGAACGGCTCGCCTCGACCGGCGTCGCGACGGAGGACGGCGGGGCGGTGCTCGCGAGCGACCGCTTCCGGGTGACCGTCGACCCCGCCGGGGTGATCCGGTCGATCCACGACCTCCGCCACGAGCGCGAGGTGGTGCCGCCCGGCGGCAGCGCCAACCTGCTGGAGCTCCACCCCGACCACCCGAGCCGCTGGGACGCCTGGGACCTCGACGAGCACTACCGGCACACCGTCACCCCGCTCACCGCCGTCGACGGGGTGCTGGTGGCCGACGACTCGGTGGTGGTGCGCCGCACGTTCGGCTCGTCGACCGTCGAGCAACGGATCACCTTGCACGTCGGACGGATCGAGATCGACACCGACGTCGACTGGCACGAGCAAGAGCGTGTGCTCAAGCTCGCGGTCGACTGCGACGTGCACAGCGACGAGGCGCGGTACGAGACGCAGTTCGGGCACGTCGTACGGCCGACGCACGTGAACACCAGCTGGGACGCCGCGCGCTTCGAGGTCTGCGCGCACCGCTGGGCGCTGGTGTCCGAGCCCGGGTACGGCGTCGCCCTGGCCAACGCCACGACGTACGGCCACGACGTGACGCGCCATCCACGCGAGGACGGCGGCACCTACTCCCGGATCCGCGCCAGCCTGCTCCGGGCTCCGCGGTTCCCCGATCCCGACACCGACCAGGGGCGGCACACCTTCCGGCACGCGATCGTGCCCGGTGCCGAGGTCGCCGACGCGGCTCGCGCCGGCTACGGGCTCAACCTGCCCCTACGCCGGCGTAGCGGCCGACCCGTCGAGCCGCTGGTCACTCTCGAGGGCGGGACGGCGTACGTCGAGGCCGTCAAGCTGGCCGAGGACGGCTCCGGCGACGTCGTCGTCCGGCTCTACGAGCCGTTGGGTGCGCGGGTCCGGGTGCGGGTGACGCCGGCGTTCGAGACGTCCGGCAGCGAGGTGGTCGACCTCCTCGAACGCCCCGTGGCCGCGGCCGACTGGGACGGCGCCGAGCTGTCGCTCCGGCCGTTCCAGATCGCCACCCTGCGCTTCCGCCGCCCCGTCTGACCGGGCCGCCCTAGGCACCTCAGACGGCCCCGGTCCGTCTGCCTGCTTCTCGGCGCCCGGATCTGAGTCCCCGTCTACGTCGGATGCCCGATCTCCAGCGGGCGGCTTAGCCCGAGTGTGGAGGTCAGCACCACCCCAGACCCCGACCGAGGAGCCCGAGATGAACCCCTTCACCAGCAACCTGTCCGCCGGCCGGCTCGTCGCCGAGCAGACGATCGCCGACCGCGTGCACGACGCCGAACGCCGTACCGAGGCACGGAACGCCCGTCGCGAGATCCGGGCCGCCCGGCGCCAGGCTCGCCAGGACGCACCCGCCGTCGCCCACCACCTGCCGGCGGCCGCCTTCCGCTTCCTGCACCCGGTGCACTGACCCCAGCAAGCCCGTGACCAGCGGAGTTCGGTGACGGCTCGTGCAAAGCGCGTTCGTTTGGGAGGATGCGCACATGACCGCCATGCAGGACGGTCCCATCGGCCCGCCCCCCGAGCCCGCTGGCAGCGAACGCGCCGCGGCGGTGCTGCGTCACGCCCAGCGCGTGGCCGAGGAGCTCCAGGCCCGGGCCGAGGAAGAGGCCCAGGCGCACACCGAGCAGTCCCGCGCACTGCGCGACGAGGCCGAACAGCTCCACGCCGAGGCCACCCGGGCTCGCGATCGCGCCCAGCGCCTTCTCGACGACAACTCCAACGACGCCCGGCAGATCGTCAGTGATGCGGGCCAGCAGGCCCAGGTCCTGATGCAGGCCGCGCAGACGCACCACGACCAGATCGTGGCGGAGGCCGAGCGCACCGCGGCCGAGCACCAGGCCCGCGGGCGGAGCGCCCACGACGAGGCCGTGGCTGCTGCGGAGGCGGTCCGGAACGAGGCGCAGCAGCAGGCCGATGCCCTGCTCGCGAGCGCCCAGGCACGTGCCGACCAGCAGGACTCCGAGACCCGCGACCTGGTCGAGTCGCGGACGGCCGACGCCCAGGCGGCCGCCGAGGAGCTCGTCGCGGCGGCCCACAGCGAGGTCGCAGCCCTTCGTGAGCAGGCCGACCACGACGCCGGCGCCGTCCGGGAGTCGGCAGCCAGCGAGGCCCAGGCACACCGGGCGGAGGCCGAGCAGGTGCTGGCCGAGGCCCGATCCAGGGCCCAGGAGCTGGTCGCCGGCGCCGAGGCGGAGGCTCAGCACCAGCTGTCCGGGGCCGCCGAGCAGATCGCGTGGACCCAGCAGACCGTGCAGTCGCTGCTGGCCACCGCCGACCTCGAGGCCGACCGCATCCGGCAGCTCGGCCACCGCGACGCCGCCGACGCCGTGCGTCGTGCGCGGCGGGGCCTGGTCGACGTGGCCGGCCGGATCCGCGAGAAGCTCGGCGTCGAGACCGAGGAGTCCCGGCACGAGGCGGAGCAGCGGCGGCGTTCGGCCGAGGACGCGCTCGCCAGCGCGGCCGGTGAGGCGCAGCAGATGCGCGCCGACGCTCAGGGCGAGGCGGCCCGCATCCGCGAGGAGGCCGAGGCCAACACCGCCCAGGCCGAGGAGCGGGCCCAGCACCGGCTCGCCGAGGCGGAGCAGAGCGCGCGCGGGCTCCGTGAGCAGGTGGCCGAGCACGTGCTCCACCAGCAGCGCACAGCAGACGAAGAGCTACGACGGGCCCGCGCCGAGGGCGCGACGCTCGTGGCAGCTGCTCGCCAGGAGGCCGACGAGCTCCGCGCGCAGGCGCGGCGTATCGTCGAGGATGCCCGTGCGGAGGTGGCACTGCTGGCGCGTCAGCGCGACGGCATCACCCAAGAGCTCGGCCAGCTCTCCGGCGTCATCCAGGCTCTCGCCGTACCGACCCCCCCATCCCCGACACCACAGGAACCCGAGCAGTGACCGACAACAGCAGCTTCAAGACCGTCATGCGTGGCTACGACCCCGCCGAGGTGGACCACCGCCTCGACGAGCTCACCACGGCCGTGAACGCCCTGACCCAGCAGCGTGACGGCCTCGCCGCGCGCGTGCAGGAGCTCCACGACGCGGCGGCGTCGCCGTCCGAACCTCCGAGCTATGAACACCTCGGTGAGCGGGTCGGGAAGATCCTGGCGCTCGCGGACAGTGAGGCAGCGGAGCTGCGCGCCCGTGCGCACGAGGAGGCCGAGGCCCACACGACGTCGGTGCACGAGAGCGCCACGCAGGTGCGCGAGGAGGCCGACCAGTACGCCACCCGGATCCGGAGCGAGGCGGAGGCCAAGGCCGCCCGGATCGAGGAGGAGGCGCGCAAGGCCGCAGACGACCACCGCGACAGCGCCGAACGCGACGCCTCGGCCCGGATGCAGGAGGCGGAGGCCGTCTACGAGGAGCAGCGCGCCCGGGCCGCCAAGGCCGCGGCCGACTTCGAGACCACCCTGGCCGGTCGCCGTAAGGCCGCCGAGGACGAGTTCACCCAGAACATGGCCGAGTCCCAGGCCCGTCTGGACGAGGCGAGCCAGCTCGCCGAGCGCACCCGTACCGACGCCGAGAACGGGCGCGTGGAGGCGACCCGTGAGGCCTCGCGCCTGGTCGAGGAGGCCCGCCAGGAAGCGGCGCGGATCATCGGCGACGCCAAGGCGACCGCGGAGCGGGTCCGGGCCGACTCCGAGCGCGAGCTCACCGCCGCCAGCCAGCGGCGCGACAGCATCAACGCCCAGCTGTCGAACGTGCGCCAGATGCTGGCCACCCTTACCGGGACGGCCCAGCTGCCGCTGACCGCGTTCGGAGCGGACGACGAGGCCGAGGCCCCGGAGACCGACGAGCAGCCGACCGACGAAGCCCCGCAGGACGCGGCCGACGACCAGCCCGAGGACCAGGCCGAGGAAGACGTCGAGGACGTCGAGGACGAGGGCGACGGCACCGAGGCCGAGCAGGAGGAGCGCGACGAGTCGCTGGCCGAGAGTCGCGGCTGAGGAGCTCCGCTCACCGCAACTCCGGCCCCGGCGCCGGCCCGGCCTTCTCATCCGGGCGGGCTGAGGTGCAGGCTGGGTCCATGCCGATGAAGCCCACCACCGTCGTGCTCTTCGGTGCGACCGGTGACCTCAGCCGTCGCAAGCTCCTGCCCGGACTGCTCCACCTGTTCCAGGCCGGTCTGATGCGCGACATCAACGTGGTCGGGACGTCGCTCGACGCCCACGACCGCGAGTCGTTCCTCGACTTCGCCCACGCGGCGGTGGAGGAGTTCGGCGGCGACGACCACGACACCGATGGCTGGCCGGAGTTCTCCAAGCTGCTCTACTGGTCCCCCGGCGACGGCGGCCCGGAGGGGCTTCGCCGCACCATCGAGGAGGCCGAAGGCGGGCGCGCGGGCGAGTTCGACCGCCTCCACTACCTCAGCGTGCCGCCGAAGGCGGCGCTGACCGTCGTGCGGGAGCTGGCCGAGGCCGGGCTCGTGGAGAACAGCCGGATCGTCATGGAGAAGCCGTTCGGCACCGACCTCGACAGCGCCCGCAAGCTGAACGCCGAGCTGCACAGCGTCTTCCGCGAGGAGCAGATCTTCCGGATCGACCACTTCCTCGGCAAGGAGGCGGCCCAGAACATCCTGGCGTTCCGCTTCGCGAACGGTCTGTTCGAGCCCATCTGGCACCGCAACCACATCGACCACGTCCAGATCGACATCCCCGAGGAGCTCGGGCTCGAGCAGCGCGCGGACTTCTACGAGAGCACCGGCGCCTACCGCGACATGGTCGTCACCCACCTCTTCCAGGTGCTGGCGTTCGCCGCGATGGAGCCACCGACGGCCCTGGAGCCGGACGCCATCGGCGAGGAGAAGAACAAGGTCTTCCGCTCGATGCTGCCCGTCGAGCCGAGCGACGTCGTCCGGGGGCAGTACGTCGGATACCGCGACATCGAGGGTGTTGCCGCCGACTCGGAGACCGAGACCTTCGTCGCGCTCAAGTGCTACGTCGACAACTGGCGCTGGGCGGGCGTCCCGTTCTACCTGCGCACCGGCAAGCGGATGGCCGAGGGTGCCCGGATCATCTCGATCGCCTTCCGGGAACCGCCGAGGTCGATGTTCCCGGCCGGCTCCGGCGTCGGCGACCACGGCCCCGACCACCTCACCTTCGACCTCGCCGACGAGGCCAAGATGTCCCTCTCGTTCTACGGCAAGCGTCCCGGACCGGGCATGAAGCTGGACAAGCTCTCCATGCAGTTCGCGATGCAGGACACCGGGTGGGCGGGCGCCGTGCTCGAGGCCTACGAGCGCCTGATCTACGACGCCGTCCGGGGCGACCGCACGCTGTTCAACACCGCGGAGGGCATCGAGCGGCTGTGGGAGATCTCAGCCCCGCTGCTGGAGAACCCGCCCGTCGTACGCCCCTACGCCCAGGGCTCGTGGGGCCCCAACCAGATCCACCAGCTGGTCGCGCCCTTCACCTGGCGGCTCCCGTTCGAGCGGCAGTGGCGCAAGCCGAACGAGGAGGGCGCGTGAGGCTCCGCCGACCGGCTCAGGCGGTCAGCTCGGAGGCGAGCTGCTTGGCGGTCGCCTCGGTGTAGTCGCCGGTGATCGCGAAGTGGTCGGGGTGGAACGAGCTGTCGATCGCGATCGAGGTCAGCACCGACCCGCCGTAGGTGAACGCCAGCTGCTCACCGGTCATCGAGCCGATCTGTGACGAGAGCTTCTGGGAGACCGTCGGGTCGAGCTTGACCTCGACGTACCAGATGTTCTTGTGCCCGATCTGCAGGGGCGTCGCCGAGGCGACATCACCGGTCACGATCGGGTTCTTCAGGAGGTACACGGTCTTCCCCGCGTCGCACTCCATCAGGTAGCCGCTGACGACCTTCGCCTTCATCGGGCACGCCTGGCTCGACATCTCGTCGACCAGGGCCTTGGGCAGCTGCGGACCGAAGGGGACGCCGGGGGCGTAGCGGGCGAAGACCGTCCGCGCCTCGAAGCCCGAGGACGGGCCGAGGATCGTCGAGTCGCCGCCGGAGCCGGAGCTGGATCCGTTGCCGCAGGCGGCAGCCAGGCTCGCGACGAGCACGAGCGGCGCCAGGGTTCTCAGGAGACGCACGGCCCCCATCTAACAGGGTGGCCCCAACGTTCCCCCGCGTCGGGCGGGTGGTCGCGGAATAAGTTGCCGAATCGTGTTGTCGGGCCTGACATGACCGTTTCCGCAACGACCGTCCCGACGCTCACCCTCAACGACGGCACCGAGATCCCCCAGCTCGGCTTCGGCGTCTTCCTGGTCCCACCGGAGGAGACGCAGCGGACCGTGGAGCACGCGCTCGAGGTGGGCTACCGCCACCTCGACACCGCGCAGATGTACGGCAACGAGGCCCAGGTCGGCGCCGCGATCAAGGCGGCCGGCATCGCGCGCGACGAGCTGTACGTGACGACCAAGCTCAACAACGGCTACCACCTCCCGGACGACGCGCGACGTGCGTTCTCCGAGTCCCTCGACATGCTGGGCCTCGACCGGGTCGACCTGTTCCTGATCCACTGGCCGCTGCCCACGCGCTACGACGGGGACTTCGTCTCGACCTGGCGCACCCTCGTGGAGCTCCGCGACGGCGGCGGCACGACCTCCGTCGGGGTCTCGAACTTCGAGCCAGACCACCTCGACCGGATCATCGACGAGACCGGCGTCGTACCGGCGGTGAACCAGATCGAGGTCAACCCCTACTTCACCAACGAGGCCGCCCGTGCGGCCGATGCCCGGCACGGGATCGCCACCGAGGCCTGGTCGCCGATCGCGCGAGGCGGCATCGCCGGCGACGAGACGATCGAGGCCATCGCCCGGCGGGTCGAGCGCACGCCGGCCCAGGTCACCCTGCGCTGGCACCTCGAGCGCGGCGACATCATCTTCCCGAAGTCGATGCACCGGGAGCGGATGGAGGAGAACTTCGCGCTCTTCGACTTCGAGCTGACCGATCAGGACGTCGCCACGATCGCCGCCCTCGACCGCGGCGAGACCGGTCGTACGGGTCCCAACCCGAACACCTTCGACATGATCCGCTAGCTGCCACTCCGGCTGATCCGGGTCGTCCGCCTCCGCGGGTACTAGACCACCCGCTCACGCGGACGACCCAAGGGGTCACCGGGTCGTCCGCCGCGACAGGTACAAGAACACCGGTTCAAGCGGACGACCCAAGGGGTCACCGGGTCGTCCGCCCCGACAGGTACAAGAACACCCGCTCACGCGGACGACCCGGTGTCGAGGGCCTGGCCCCAGCGGCGGAGGATCGCGGCGAGCTGGGCGCGGTCGCGCTCGGTGAGTCCCGCCACCAGGCGCTGCTCGTTGGCGACGTGACGCGCCATCAACCCCTCGACCAGGTCGAAACCCGCATCGGTGAGCCGGACCTGCCGCGAGCGGGCGTCGGTGGCGCTCACCGTGCGGGTCACCAGACCGGCCCGCTGGAGCCGGTCGATGCGCTTGGTGACCGCCGACGACGTGACCATCGTGGAGGCTCCGAGCTCGCCCGGCGTCAGCTCGTACGGCGCGCCGTGGCGGCGCAGGGTGACCAGCACGTCGAAGTCGCCGTCGCCGAGCCCTTCCTCGGCGAAGACCTTCCGCAGCTCGACGTTCAGCACGTCGGCGAGCCGGTGCAGCCGCCCGATCAGTCCGATCGGCGACGCATCGAGGTCGGGCCGTTCGCGGGCCCACTGCTCGAGGATCGCGTCCACATGGTCCGGCTCCATGTCTTCACTCTATCTTCCCGGGAAGCTATAATAGTTTCCATGGAAACTATTCGCTTGCGCGCCGCCCTCCTGACCGCCTTCGCCCCGGCGGCGTGGGGTACGACGTACCTGGTCACCGAGCGCCTCCTGCCGCCCGACCGACCGCTCCTCTCGGCCACCCTGCGGGCGCTGCCCACGGGTCTGGTGCTGCTGGCCGTGACCCGCCGGCTGCCGTCACGCGAGTGGTGGTGGCGTTCACTGGTGATGGGCCTGTGCAACATCGGCCTGTTCTTCCCGTTGCTGTTCCTGGCGGCGTACCGGCTGCCCGGCGGCCTCGCCTCCACGCTCCAGGCGACGTCGCCGCTGGCCGTGATGGTGCTGGCCGCCCTGCTCATCGGAGAGCGGGCCGGGATCGCTCGGATCGCGGCCGCCGTGGTCGGGATCGCCGGCGTGGGGCTGCTCGTGCTGCGCTCGCCAGGCGAGCTCGACACCCTCGGGCTGGTAGCCGCGTTCGGGTCCGTGCTCGTCTCGGCGATCGGGTTCGTGCTGATCAAGCGCTGGACCCCGCCGGTCGACATGCTGACCCTGATCTCGTGGCAGCTGGTCGCCGGTGGCCTCGTCCTGCTGCCAGTCACGCTCCTGGTCGAGGGCGCGCTGCCGCACCTCGACACCCCGGCCCTCGGCGGCTACCTGTGGCTGATGACCGCCGGCACCGGCGTCGCTTACTGGTGCTGGTTCACCGGTCTCCGGGCGATGCCCGCGGGCGCGGTCTCGCTGATCGGTCTGATCAACCCCGTGGTCGGGACGGTGCTGGGTGTCGCGGTCGCCGGCGAGGCGTTCGGGTGGGTACAGGCGGCCGGCATGGTGCTGGTGCTGGGCGGGGTGGTGGGCGGACAGCCCGGGACCCTGGCCTGGGTACGCCGACGGGTGGCGCTGCGTCGTACCTCCGAGGCAGCGGCGTGCGCTACGTACTGATCAGCGGATCTGGACCTTGACCTGGTTGGAGGCGAGCTTGGTGTCGGAGTCGATCACGCGGAAGCGGTTCATCCCCGGTGTCCCGGTCTGGATGTAGGTGGAGAACGTCCCGTTGGTCACGGTCGCGGAGATCGAGTAGAAGTCCTGCCACGAGCCGTTGCTGAACTTCTGCACGTTCAGCACGGCGCCCTCGCCACCGGGGTAGGTGCCGGTCAGGTCGATCCGGCCCATCGGTGAGACCGACGTCTCGCCGGACTGCAGCGAGATCTGCTTCTTCGGCTTATTGATCTTCGGCGGCGGTTGGCCGGAACCCGAGGACGTCGGGTTGGAGCCCAGCGTGATCGACGGCCCGCTGGCGGGCTGGGTCTTCTGCGGCCTGGGGACGATCATCGTCGCGCCGCCGTCGCCCCCGACCACGGCGGCGTGTCCACCACCGAGCCCGAGCACGTGGGCACCGGCCACGATCGCGATCGCGGCGACCAGGCCCACCGCCACGGCCACGGCGGCCAGAGCCAGCAGCCCGGCGATCACCGGGCGGTTCTCGTCGGCCTTCACGTCGGCACCACCTCTCCTGCGCTGGTCCATTGTCACGGACCGGGCAAGCGGGGCCGAATCCGCGGTGGCCTGGCCGGTCGCACGCTCTTCCGCGGTGGCCCGACGACGAATCCGTCATCCGCAAGGATGAATCCTCGGCGCAGGCATCATCCTCCCGGCCTAATTCGCCCATCCGGTGCTGACGGGCGCGGACCGGGCCACCTAGAACTACCAGGCAGGGGGTCCGTCCCGAGCGACCCCGTCCAGGAGGATCAACCATGCAGACGCGTTTCCGTGCCGCAGCCACTGCGCTGCTACTCACGGCCACTGCGGGTCTGGCTGCGACCGGGGGGGCCGCCGAGGCTTCCGGGACGCACCACAGCAGTGACCGGAGTGCCAAGACACTCACGATCACGATCAAGACCAAAGCGGGTTCCCTTGCCCTGTCGGACAGCAAGTTCCGGCCCGGCAACACCGTCTTCAAGGTGAAGAACGCAGGCGACAAGGGGCTGATCCAGATCCTTCGCCTCAAGCCGGGGTACACGCTCCCCAACGCCTTCGGCGACTTCGCACTGGCGTTCCCGAGCGACCCGAACACACCGGCGGACGTCCCGGCGGTCAACCGCATCGACCGGAACGTCGTCTTCTACGGCGGCATCGAGACCCCACGGAACTCGTCCCGCCCGGCGAACAAGTGGGCGGTCAAGATCGACAAGGCCGGCACGTACTACGTCGTGAACCTCGACGCGAACACGCTGACCTCCTTCAAGGCCAAGGGTGACAAGCAGAAGCGCGCCCTGCCCGCCAAGACCGGCTGGATCAACGCGACCACCGGACCGGGTGGCGCCGGCAACGCCTTCAAGGCCGGCAAGCACAACGCGGCCAAGGGCTGGATGAGCACCACGAACAGCGCCCACGAGCCGCACTTCGTCGACCTCGAAGAGGTGAAGAAGGGGACGACGGACGCGGACGTCTCCGCGATGTTCGGGGGCACCGGACCGCCGGTGTTCAAGAAGGGCGGCCACACCGTGGACACGGGTGTGATCAGCCCCGGGCACACGTTCCTGTGGACCTACGGCCTCGCCAAGGGCCGCTACGTGGCGATGTGCTTCTGGCCGGGCAAGGCCGACGGCATGCCACACGCCTTCATGGGCATGCACAAGGTGATGAACCTGGTCTGACGCTCATGACCCTCCCGTCCCGGCTCTCGCGGAGCTCGGGCCGGGAGGGTTCGTGCGTTCCCACTCAGGGGTCGACGCGATCGCCGACGGGTCGACGGGCCTCCCGCTGGGCCAGCGCATGCTCGTCGGTGCGTGCGTCGTACGTCCAGAAGTCCCGCAGCCACATCGCGGTCAGGGTGACCCCGGCGACGCACGAGACACCACCGCTGATGATCGACCCGCGGACCGTCCACCGGTCCGCAACGATGCCCGCCCGCACCTGGCCGCCCAACGGGCCGATCGAGTAGCTGAGCATCTCGATGCCGGCCAGGCGGCCACGGAGCGAGTCCGGGATGGTCTGGTTCCAGATCGTCCCGCGGAAGACCGCGGAGATCATGTCGGCGGCCCCGGCCAGGACGAAGAACAGCAGGGTCAGCCAGATCGAGGGGGCCCAGCCGGCCAGCGCGATGCAGCCGCCGTAGAGCGCGGCCGCCACCACGATCGCGCGCCCGTGGTGATGCACCCGCCGGGTCCAGCCCGAGAGGCCGGTAGCGACGATGGCCCCGACGGTCTCGGCCGTGTAGAGCAGGCCGAGCAGATGGGGCTGCCCGAACACCTTCTCGGCGAGAGCGGGGAACAGCACCACCGGCATCGCCAGCAGCATCGCGGCCAGGTCGACCACGTAGGTGCCGAGCAGGTCGCGCCGGCTCATCGCGTAGCGCAGGCCCTTGCCGATGCCGGCCAGGCTCGGCGGCTCGGTCTCGCCGACGTGCGGGTAGCGCCGCATCGCGGCGTACATCATCGAGGCGACGAAGAGGCCGACGATGTCGACCAGGAAGCACCAGCCCGGACCCGCGGAGGCGACGATCAGGCCGCCGATCGTCGGGCCGACCAGGACACCGGCCTGCATGCCGAAGCTCGAGAGGGCGTTGGCGGCGGTCAGCTCGTCGTGGCGGACCGTCCGGGGCAGGAGGGCCTCACGTGAGGGCCGCTGCATGGCCGACGAGGAGGCCAGGAGACCCGAGACCACGAAGATCTCCCACAGGCGCGGGTGGTCGGAGAAGGCGTTGACGCACAGCCAGGCGGTGAAGGCCGCCTGGGCGATCCCGGTCCAGATCAGGAGCAGCCGGCGGTCGACGTGGTCGGCCAGGGCGCCGCCGTACAGACCGAACACGATCAGCGGGACCAGCTCGACCAGTCCGACGGCACCGACCGCGAAGTTGGAGTGCGTGAGCTGGTAGATCTGGAAGGGGATCGCGACGTAGGTCATCATCCCGCCGAGGTAGAACACCGTGCCGGCGATCAGGAGCAGGCGGAAGTCCCGGTGCTCCCGGAAAGGCCCGATGTCCATCCGGAGCGCGCGCAGACGTGCCCCCCATCCCATCCCGTCATTGTGGCGGGGCGGGACGGTCGAGGGACGGGTATGACCGAACTTTCACCCGTTGGGTCGGGTCAGCCCACCCGGATCCGGGCCCCCCGGCGGGGCACGCTGGTGATGTTGCGGACCTTCGGCCGGTCGGGCTCGACGGACCTCACGTCGTACGCCGTGAGCACCTGGCGGAGCACCGCGACGCCCTCCATCAACGAGAAGCCCGCGCCGATGCACCGGCGTACGCCGCCGCCGAACGGGATCCAGGTGTTGACCGGCGGGTTGTGGCCGAGGAAGCGCGCCGGGTCGAACCGCTCGGGGTCGCGGTGGTGGTCGGCCCGGCTGTGGGTGATCAGGATCGACGGCCCCACGGTGGCACCGGCGGGCAGGTCCCAGCCACCGACCGTCGCCGGCCGCATCAGGGTGCGGACGACCATCGGGATCACCGGGTGGAGGCGCAGCGACTCCTTGAGCACGGCCTCGAGGTGGTCGTCGTCCCCCGATCGCGCGGCCTCGCGCGCCACCGCCCGCTGGGCGGGATCGCGGCCGAGCTCGTAGAGGGCCCAGGCCAACGCCGTGGCGGTCGTCTCGTGGCCGGCCAGCAGAAGGGTCACCAGCTGGTCGCGGAGCTCCTCGTCGGTGAGCCGGTCTCCTTCGTCCCCGGCGAGGATCAGCCTCGACAACACGTCGGTGCGCTGCTCGAGGTCGGTGGTGGTTCGGCGTTCGCGGATCTCGGCGTAGATCAGCTCGTCGAGGCGGTAGGCGTTCTCGACCGTCCGCTTCCAGGGCCCGAAGCGCTGCAGCGCCGGGTAGCCCCAGCCCAGCAGCACGGCCGGGCTGATGTTGACGGTGCGGTTCACACACGGCCGGAGCCGGGCCAGGCGGTGCTCGTCGGTGACGCCGAAGACCACGCGCAGGATCACCTCGAGGGTCAGCGCGTTCATCCGGTCGAGACTGCGGAAGTCGTCCCCCGCCCGCCAGCGCCCGACCTCCTCGCGCGCGACCTCCTCGACCAGACCTCGGTAGCCGCGCAGGGCGTGGCCGTTGAACGCCGGCATCAGCAGGGCGCGAGCCCGCTTGTGCTCCCGACCGTCCTGCAGCAGCAAGGAGTGCTCGCCCATGATCGGGCCGAGGATCGCGTTGCCCTTGCCGGCGTGGAACACCTCCGGGTCGCCCGCGAAGATCTCCTTGGCGTGCTCGGGGCGGGTGAAGAGCACGAGCGGCCGTCCGCCCGGGACGATCCGGACGGTGAAGGTGTCGCCGTACGTCCGCCACATGCGCGGCACGAACGTGTGCCGGAACCGCAGGAGCGCCACGCTCTGCAGCCAGACCGGCCAGCGCGGACCGGGCGGCAGGCCGCGGGTGTCGAAGCGTGGGGCCGACCCGCCGCCGAACGGCCGCATCCTCTCGAAGCGGCGCGCGGTCAGCGCGCTGACGTCGGCAGTGGCCTCGGGCTGGTCCAGGGTGGTCATCGGCGGCTCCCTTCCACGCGCCATACTACGAGTACGTGAACGGCCCGCGGGCTCGGCTCAGCCCGCGATCAGCCGATCAGCCCGTCCCGGCGGGCGATCGCCGCGGCCTCGGTGCGGCCGGCAGCGCCGAGCTTGCCCAAGATGTTGGAGACGTGGACCGAGACGGTCTTGGTGCTGATGAACAGCTGGCGGCCGATCTCGCCGTTGGTGCGGCCCTCCGCCACCAGGGCGAGGATCTCGGACTCACGGGGGGTCAGCGTCGCCCGCGGGTGTCCCGTCCGGCCCGGAGCGGGCGTGGCCGCGGCCTGGCCCAGCCGGCGCAGGAGTGGCTGGGCGCCCAGCTGCTCCGCGGTCTCCAGCGCGACCTTCGTCAACGCCTGGGCCGCGGCCGTGTCGCCGGTCGCGGCCAGGATCTCGGCCAGCGTCGCCCGGACGGTGGCGAGCTCGTAGGGCGCACCGAACGTCTCGAACGCCGCCTCGGTGAGCCGCCAGGCCTCGAGCAGGGTCTCCAGCTCGGGCGGGTCGACATCGGCGACCCAGCGCCACCGCAGCAGCTCGGCCTCGACTCGCGCCTCCCAGGCGAGGCTCTCGGGCCCCCACCAGGTGCCGGACTTCTCGTTGCGGCGGTCGAGCACCGCGTGGGCGTCGTCGACCAGACCGGCCACCAGCGGCGCATCGGCCAGCCGCTCGGTCGCGCTGCGGTGGGCCGCCCCCTGGGCGAACGCCGACAGCGTGGTCGCGGCCAGCCGGACCCGCGCCTGGAACAACGGGTGCCAGATGTTGGTGAGCGTGGTGGTGATCAGGTGGTAGAGCTCGGCAGCCGCGGCCTGGTCGCCGGCGAGCTCGGCGGCCTCCAGCTCGGCGGATCCCGCCGTCGTCGCGACCATGCCCTCCTCGCGCCAGAACGGCCGGAGACCACGAGCGAGCTCCTCGCCCCCGGCGTCGCCGCGCGCCACGAGGATCTGGCACCGCGTGCCGGAGAGCAACGCCTCGTAGATGGGCGGGACGACCTCCTTGGAGGTGTCGAGCACGACCAGTGCGTCGTCCCACCGGCCCTGCATCCGCAAGGAGACCGCGTGCATCCACCGGGCCTCGGCGGCGTAGGGGACCCACGGCGTGCCTTCCGCCTTGGCTCGCGTCGTTGCGCGGGTGAACGCCGCGTCCGCCTCCAGCAGCTCCGCGTTGTCGAGGTGGTGGTTGCCCAGCAGGAGCAGGGCCCGCAGCTCGGTGGTGGCGGCGCCGGCCTCGATCGCACCGTCGATCGCCGAGCGCAGCGCCTCGATCAGGGACTCGGACGGTCCGCCCTTCTGCTCCAGACCCACCAGGGTGGTGCGGATGTCGCTGGCCAGGCGCGGCATGTCGAGCCGCTCGGCGAGCGCGAGCCCGGTCATGGCGACCTGACGTCCCTCGGCGTAGCGACCGGAACGGGACAGCATCCGGGCGTGCACCGCCAGCACCCGCGCCCGTGCGGGCGTCGGGCCGTCGGCGACCAGGCGGGCGGCCTCGGTGGTCAGCGCGAGCGGGTCCTCCTGGGTCTCGGTCATCATCAGCGCCCCGGCCAGCACGCCGAGCAGCTGGCCGCGGAGCTCGTCGTCGGCATCGGGCGCAAGGCGGGCCAGCTGCTCGCGCACGACGCCGAGCGCGCGGGCCGGGTGACCCGCGGCGATCAGCGCGTCGGCGACGAGCCGGACCATGCGCGGGTAGTCGAGGTCGTCCGGTTGAGACTCGTCGGGCAGCCGGGTGTCGCCCCAGAGCTCGAGGGCCTGGAGGTAGTGCTGGGCGGCTTCCTCCGCGCCACCCACGCCGCGCGCGTCGTCGCCGGCGCGCAGGCTCGCGGTGAGCGCGGTCGGGTAGTCCTTGGCCAGGCGTGCGTGCCGCGCGAGCTCGGCGGCGGTGCCGGTGGCCCGGCCGTCCTGCAGGGCCTGGGAGTACGCCGCGTGGAGGCTGGTGCGCTCGCCCGGCAGGAGGTCGTCGTAGACCGCCTCGGCCAGGAGCGCGTGTCGGAACTGGTAGTAGTCGTCACTGCTGGGCACCAGCACGTGGGCGTCGACGGCGTCGCGCATGGCGAGGTCGAGCTCCGCCGGCTCGAGGTCGACCACGGCGCTGAGCGCCGCGTGGGAGACCCGCCGGCCCGCGACGGCAGCGGCACGCACCACGGTGACCCCGGCGGCGTCGAGGTTCTCCAGCCGGACCAGCAGCAGCTCGGCGAGGTCTTCGGGGATGTGGCCCGCGCGCGTGGCACCGACCAGCTCCTCGACGAAGAACGCGTTGCCCTCGGCGCGACCGACGATGTCGCGGACGCGCTCGGCGGACAGCGGGTCGGGGTGCAGCTGCCCGACCAGACGGCGTACGTCGGCGCGACCGAGCGGAGCCAGCTGGACCCGCTCGACGCCGCTCATGCGCGCCCAGGTCGTGACCTGGCGGCGGAGCGGGTGGCGGCGGTGGAGGTCGTCGGAGCGGTAGGACGCGACGAGGGCGACCGGTGCCTCGAACCCGCGGCCGAACAGGAAGCTCATCAGGTCGCGCGTCGACCGGTCGGCCCAGTGGAGGTCCTCGACCACGATCAGGAGGCGCTGCCGGGCACCGGCGGCCTCGGCGAGGGCGTGCACGGCGTCGAAGAGGGCGCCCTGGTCGGCGGGGACGGACTCGGGGTCGGTGGCCTGCGTCAACATCCGCTGACCGGGCAGCAGACGGAGCAGAGCGGGGTGGCGCTCGGCGACCTGGTCGAAGAGGTCGGGCAGGTCACGGGCGATGCGGCCGGTGATCTCGGAGAACGGAAGGAAGGGGAGGGCGCTGTCGGCGAAGTCGAGACAGTGCCCGGCCTGGACCAGCCAGCCCTCGGCGACGCTGCGGTCGCGGAGCTCGGTCAACAGACGGGTCTTGCCGACGCCGGCATCGCCGGCGAGGAGGACGGCGGCCCGGTCGGAGGGGCCGTCGGACGCAGAGATGCCGAGCGTGGAGCACAGCTGCTCCAGCTCGGCATCTCGCCCGACCAACTCCGATGTCATGTGGTCCATCTTGTCGCGAACCACGGACACCGACATCTCAGTTGATCCAGTTCTTCTCGTTGGTGGCCGCGGACGGCCCGTCCCACTCGAGGCGACGACGCCACTTGCGGTACCGGACCGGCTTCAGCTCCGCCCGCGCCCGCTTGGCGTGGTACTGGAACTCCGGCTCGAGGAGGAAGAGGTCCTGCATGGTGATCATTCCTTCGGTTGGTGTTCTGGCTGACATGTAGAGACTCGCTTCCTGAGGTAGTCACGGACATCGGCACCGCTCCCTATCTCCTGCGGAGGGGTACCTCAGACGAGGGGGTCCGCACCGGACCAGCTACCTCAGACGCGCTCGGATCGGCGTACGGACGGCTGGGCTCGGTCGGGCTGAGCGGGGGTCAGACGGGGCGTCCGCCGACCCAGGTGGCGGACACCAGGGGTACGCCGGGTCGGTACGCGAGATGGACGTGGGTGGGCGCGTCGAGCAGCACCAGATCGGCCCGACGTCCTGGCAGGAGGCGGCCGACGTCGTCGCGGTCGAGTGCCGCCGCGCCGACAGCTGTGGCGGCATGCAGAGCCTCGGCGGGGGTCATCCCCATCTCGCGGACGGCGAGGGCGAGGCAGAGGGGGATCGAGCTGGTGAAGCACGAGCCGGGGTTGCAGTCGGAGGCCAGCGCGACGCGGACGCCGGCGTCGAGGAGCCGGCGTGCATCGGGATAGGGCTGCCTGGTCGAGAACTCGACGCCGGGGAGCAGCGTCGCGATCGTGCCGGAGTCGGCGAGGGCGGTGACGTCGGCATCGGTCAGGTAGGTGCAGTGGTCGACGGCGGTCAGCTCCAGCTCACAGGCCAGCCGTACGCCGGGTCCGGCGCCGAGCTGGTTCGCGTGGAGCCGGCCGCGCAGGCCGACCGCGGCTCCGGCCTCGAGCACGGCGCGGGACTGGTCGGCGTCGAACGCGCCGGTCTCGCAGAATGCGTCGATCCAGCGGGCATGCGGCGCGCACGCCTCGAGCATCGGGCCCGTGACCAGCGCGACGTACTCCTCGGGGGTGCTGCCCTCCGGCACCACGTGGGCGCCGAGGAACGTCGTCTCCTCGGTGAACTGACGCGCGACCGCGAGGCTGCGGGCCTCGTCGTGGACGGTGAGGCCGTAGCCGCTCTTGATCTCGACGGTCGTCGTGCCCTGGCGCCGCATCTCCCTCACGAGATGGGCCACCCGGCTCGTCAGCTCCTCGTCGGTGGCCGCCCGGGTCGCGGCGACGGTGGTGCGGATGCCGCCGGCGGCGTACGACTCCCCCGCCATCCGGGCCGCGAACTCGGCGGCCCGGTCGCCGGCGAAGACCAGGTGCGAGTGGGAGTCGACGAAGCCGGGGATGACGGCACGCCCGCCGGCGTCGACCTGCTCGTCGGCGGCGGGTGCCTCGGCGGCACGGCCGACCCAGGCGATGCTCGTGCCCTCGATGACGAGGGCCGCGTCCGCGATCGTGCCCAGGAGGTCGCCGGCGTCCGGGTCGTTGGTGACCAGCTCGCCGATGTTCGTGATCGCGGTGCTCGTCATGGGGACAGTCTCCCGATCACGTCGGCCAGGTCGCGGCCGAGCTGCTCGCGGTCCCCCTCGCGGAACGCCACGCGCCCGTCGGCGACGACGTGGGTGACGTTCTCGGCCGCGGCCGCGAAGACGGCGGTCTGCTCGTCCCCGCCGGTGCCGGCCGTGCGCACGTGATCGGTAGCGAGCGTGACCAGGTCGGCCCGCTGCCCGACGGCGATCGCGCCCGCGTCGTCCCAGCCGAGCGAGTCGTGCCGAGTGCCCGCGACGAGGAGCTCGGCGGCCGTCCAGTGGCCACGTCGCTGGGTGGCCAGGCGCTCGTCCAGCTCCACGGCGCGCATCTCCTCGAACAGGTCGACGACGGCATGGCTGTCGCTGCCCAGGGTGAGCGCGCTGCCGGCGTCGTGGAGCGCCCGGCTCGGGCCGATGCCGTCGCCGAGGTCGCGCTCCGTGGTGGGGCAGAAGCAGGCGTACGTCGAGCTCTCGCCGAGGAGCCGGACGTCGGGCGCGGTCAGGTGGGTGGCGTGGACGGCACTGGTCATCGGCCCGAGCACGCCCGCCTCGGCCAGCACCTGCGTCGGGGTCGCGCCGTACGCACGGACGCAGGCGTCGTTCTCGCCCACCTGCTCGGAGAGGTGCACGTGCAACGGCCGCTCCTCGGCTGCCGTCCTGACCTCGCCGAGCTGGTCTCGCGGGACGGCCCGGACGGAGTGGATCGCGGCCCCGAGCCGGACGTTGTCGCTCGCCCGGATCGCCGTGACGCGGTCGACCCAGGCCGCTGCGCTGCCGTCGTCGTAACGGACCTGGACGCCCTCGGGCGGCGCACCGAAGCCGGAGGAGAGGTAGCAGGTGTCGAGCAGCGTGATCCTGATTCCGGCTCGACCCGCGGCCTCGATCAGGGCGTGGCCCATCGCGTTGGGATCGGCATACGGCGTGCCGTCGGGCTGGTGGTGGAGGTAGTGGAACTCCCCCACGCCCGTGATCCCCGCCGCGGCCATCTCGCGATAGGTGACGGTCGCCAGCTCGAGGTAGGAGTCGGGGTCCAGTCGCGCGGCGACGCCGTACATCTGCTCGCGCCAGGTCCAGAACGACCCCCGGTCCCGCTGGGTGCGCCCCCGGAGCGCGCGGTGGAACGCGTGGCTGTGGCAGTTGGCGAGGCCGGGGATCGTCACGCCGTGGAGGTAGGTCGGGGCACCGTTGGGATCCCCGGCTGACCGGGGATCCCTGCGCTGTGGAGGGGTTGCAACGCCTACAGAGCGACGGGAATCCGGCGACGGTGTGACGGAAGTGAATCGTCCGTCGGAGATCTCCACCCGGACGTCGTCGTGGACCTCCCCGTCGACCCACGCCCGCTCGAGCACGTACGCCGTGGGGTCGCTCACGACGCCAGCCGCTCGAGCGTCTCGGCGAGGGCGTCGACACCGGCCAGGCAGTCCGGCACCTCGGCGTGCTCGGCCGGGGAGTGGGAGACGCCGGTCGGGTTGCGGACGAAGAGCATCGCGCTCGGGATCCCCTGCGTGGACAGGATCCCGGCGTCGTGGCCGGCCTGGGTCGGCAGGATCGGCCAGTCGCCGGACTCGTGGTCGCCGGCGATCCGACGGGCGAGGTCGGGGTCGAAGTCGACGCCGCCCGACACCGACTCGGCCGTCACCGCGAGCCGCGTTCCGTCGCGCTCGGCCCGCTCGTTCGCCTGCCGGGTGATCGTCTCGATCAGCTCGGCCAACGCCTCGTCGGTCTCACAGCGGGCATCCAGCCATGCGGTCACTCCCGACGGCACCGAGTTGGTCGAGTTCGGCGTCGTCTCGACGCGCCCGAACGTCGCGCGCTGCCCCGCGACGCGCGCCTGCTTGTTGGCCGCCAGCGCCGTCATCGCGTAGGTCAGCATCGGGTCGCGGCGGTCCTCCATCCGGGTCGTGCCGGCGTGGTTCGGCTCACCGGAGATGTCGAGGCGGTAGCGACCGTGCGGCCAGATCCGGCTGGCGACGCCCACCGCACCACCCCGGTCGACCAGGTCCCGACCCTGTTCCACATGCAGCTCGACGAAGCAGGAGATCTGCTCAGATCCCAGCCAGGGCTGGGGATTCTCGGGTTCGAAGCCATCAGCGGCCATCGCCTCGTCCAGCCGTACGCCGTCGCGGTCCTGCAAGGCACGAGCCGCCTCCCACGACATCGCTCCGGTCGCCAGCCGCGAACCCAGGCAGGCCAACCCGAAGCGCGAGCCCTCCTCCTCGACGAAGACCGACACCCCGATCGGCCGCGCCGGACGGAAGCCCCGTCGTTGCAGCACCTCGAGGGCGGCGAGGCCGGACACCACGCCCAGCGGACCGTCGTACGCACCCCCGTCGAGCACCGAGTCGAGGTGTGACCCGGTCACCACACCGGGGCCGGAGCCGGCGTCCCACCACGCGATCCGGTTGCCGAAGGGATCCGTCTCGATCCGCAGCCCGCGCGCCGACGCCTGCTCCACGAACCACGCATCCGCCTCGCGTTCCGCAGGCGCGAACGGCTGCCGGAAGTAGCCCCCGCTTCGCGCCGAGCGGCCGATCGGCTCGATCGTGCGCCACATGTCCTCGAAGTGGTCAGGCAAGATCGCTCCCATGGAGTTCCAGGACGTCGTCCGCCGCCGCCGCATGATCCGTGAGTACGCCGACACCCCGGTCCACCCGGCGTTCGTCGACCGGGCCCTCGCCAACGCCGTGCGGGCACCCAGCGCCGGGTTCAGCCAGGGCTGGGCGTTCCTGGTGCTCGACCGGCCCGCCGACATCGCGACGTTCTGGAACGTGACCACGACACCGGGAGAGCTGCCGGACAGCTGGCTGCGCGGCATGACGACCGCGCCGGTGGTGATCATCCCGTGCTCCAGCAAGGCGGCGTACCTCCAGCGCTACGCCGAGCCCGACAAGGGCTGGACCGACCTCGACGAGGCCCGCTGGCCGGTGCCCTTCTGGCACATGGACGCCGCGATGGCCAGCCTGCTGATCCTGCTCACCGCTGTCGACGAGGGCCTCGGTGCCTGCTTCTTCGGCATCCCGCCCGAGCACGAGCAGGCCACCCGCACCGCGTTCGGCATCCCGGACGACGTCGACCCGGTCGGTGCGATCACGCTCGGTCACCGGCTGCCCGACGAGTCTCCGTCGGGCTCTCCCACCCAGCGGCAACGCAGGGACCAGGCCGAGGTCGTGCACCGCGGTCGCTGGTCGTCCTGACACCCCACCAGTCCATCGGTACGACGGCACCGGGTCAACGTGCCACCCGGCGCCGCCCGTCTCGGATCTGAGAGCGATCGGCACGACGAGCCTTCCGCGACCCACGGTGGGATGCTCGCCGGGTGACCGACAGCCCGCAGCAGCCCCTGTCCTTCCCGCGTCACGCGGCCCGCACCCGCAACTTCACCTTGGGTCGCCCCCGCAACGTCACGGTCGCCTCGGACGGCTCACGCGTGGTCTTCCTCCGTTCGGCGAGCGGCACCGACTCGGTCAACGCGCTGTGGGTGCTCGACGTCGACAGCCACGAGGAGAGACTCGTCGCCGACCCGGGGACGTTGCTGGCGGCCGGGGACGACGACGTGCCTCCCGAGGAGCGCGCCCGCCGGGAGCGGATGCGCGAGATCGGAGCCGGCATCGTCGGGTACGACGCCGATGCGGCCGCGACGCGCGCGGCGTTCGCGCTGTCCGGACGGCTCTTCCTCGCCGACCTCGTCGCCGGCGGGGCCACCGAGCTGCCGGTCGCCGGACCCGTGATCGACCCCCGTCTCGACCCCAGGGGGTCACGGGTCGCCTACGTGACCGGGCGCGCGCTCCACGTGGTCGAGGCCGACGGCAGCGGCGGTCACCTGGTCGTCGGCGAAGACGCCGACGACGTGACGTGGGGCGCCGCCGAGTTCGTGGCGGCCGAGGAGATGGACCGCTCGCGGGGCTACTGGTGGGCGCCCGACGGGCAGCGGCTGCTGGTCGCGCGCGTCGACGAGTCTCCGGTGCAGCGCTGGTACATCGCCGACCCCGCACATCCCGACCAGGCGGCCGTCGAGACGCGCTACCCGGCCGCCGGGACGCCGAACGCCGCCGTGACGGTGGCCCTGGTCGACCTGGCCGGGCAACGGGTCGACCTCGTCTGGGACACCGACGCCCTCCCCTACCTCGCCGGTGCCGGCTGGCCGGCCGGGCGCGCGCCGTACGTCGAGGTGCAGAGCCGCGACCAGCGGGACGTCCAGCTGCGAGAGATCGATGCCGGCACCGGGGCGACCCGCGCGGTCCAGGACCGGACCAGCCCCACCTGGGTCGCCCTCCATCCAGGGGTCCCGGCGTGGCTGGCGGACGGTCGGCTGGTGGCGCTCACCGACCACCTCGACGCGAGATCCCTCGCCATCGAGGGCGAGGTGGTGACACCGAGGCAGCTCCAGGTGGATGCCGTGGCCGAGGTCGGGGACGACTGGGTGCTGCTCGAGGCGTCCGAGGAGCCCACCGAGCGCCACCTCTACCGGTGGTCGGCGTCCGCCGGCCTCGAACGCCTCACGACCGCGCCCGGCATGTACCGCGGCTCGGCCGGCGGCGACGTCCTCGCGATCGAGTCCCTGTCGCTCGACGTGGCCGGATCGACCTGGACGGTGCACCGCGCGGGCGAGGAGGTCACCCGGCTCACGTCGTACGCCGACACCCCGACGCTTCGCGCCGCTCCCCGCCTGGTCCGGACCGGGTCGCGGGCGCTCCGCACGGCCGTCGTGCTGCCACGCGACGGGGTGCGGCCCGAGGGTCCGCTCCCGGTCCTCATGGCGCCGTACGGCGGGCCGCACTTCCGGATGGTGGTGACCGCCCACAACGCCTACCTCGAGGCGCAGTGGTTCGCCGACCAGGGCTTCGCGGTCGTGGTCGCCGACGGCCGGGGCACCGGCGGGCGGGGTCACCGGTGGGACCGGGAGATCCACCTCGACCTCGCCGGCCCCCCGCTGGAGGACCAGGTCGACGCCCTGCACGGAGCCGCCGAGCAGTTCCCGGGCGAGCTCGACCTCGACCGGGTCGGGATCGCGGGCTGGTCCTTCGGCGGCTACCTGGCGGCGCTCGCCGTCCTGCGCCGCCCCGACGTGTTCCACGCCGCCGTGGCCGGAGCACCGGTCACCGACTGGACGCTCTACGACACCCACTACACCGAGCGCTACCTCGGCGACCCCACCGCCGACCCCGAGGTCTACCGTCGCAGCTCGCTCCTCGACGACGCGGCCAGGCTACGCCGGCCGCTGATGCTGATCCACGGCCTGGCCGACGACAACGTGGCGTTCGCCCACACCCTGGCCCTGTCCGGGGCGCTCCTGGCGGCCGGGCGTCCCCACACGGTGCTCCCGCTGTCGGGAGTCACCCACCTGGCGACGGAGGAGGTCGTCGCCGAGAACCTCCTGCTCCTCCAGGTGGAGTTCCTGCGGTCCGCCCTCGCCCGACCGTCGGCCTGACCCGGCTACGGTGCCGACATGACCGACCGGGCCGTTGCCAAGCTCCAGGCCCTGGTCCGGATCCCGACCGTGTCCGATCGCGACGCCTCCCGCGTGGACACGGCGGCGTTCGACCGACTGCTCGACGAGCTGCGGTCCCAGTTCCCGCTCCTGCACCAACGGCTCGAGCTGACCCGCGTCGGCACCCACGGACTGCTGTTCCACTGGTCGGGGCGGGCCGCCGACAAGCCGGTCGTGCTGATGGCCCACCTCGACGTCGTCTCGGTCGACGAGTCGGCGCCGTGGCAGCATCCCGCCTTCGGCGCCGACCTCGTCGACGGCGCGATCTGGGGTCGCGGCACGCTCGACGACAAGGGCTGCGTCACCGCGATCTGCGAGGCCGTCGAGCGCCTGCTCGCCACGGGACACCTGCCGGCCCAGGACGTGTGGCTGTCCTTCGGCTGCGACGAGGAGGTCTCCGGCACCTCGGCGGTGGCCGCCGTCGACGAGCTCGTACGCCGCGGCGTACGACCGTGGCTGGTCCTGGACGAGGGCGGGGCGGTCGCGCACGAGGCCTTCCCCGGTGTGCAGCCACCCGTCGCCGCGATCGGCGTAGCCGAGAAGGGCACCACCAGCGTGGAGCTGCGCGTCGAGGGTCGCGGCGGCCACGCGTCCACGCCGACGCGCAACGGGCCGACCGTGCAGCTGGCCCGCGCGATCCTGCGGATCGACCGGTCGCCGATGCCGGCCCACGTGCCGGAGACGACCGTGGAGATGATGCGGCGGCTCGCCCCACACATGCCACTCCCGGTGCGGCCGTTGGCGGGCCGGGCCGACCGGATCAAACCGCTCCTGGCCAGGGCGCTCACCTCCGCCGGCGCCGAGGCGGCGGCGATGGCGCGGACGACGTTCGCGGTCACCACGCTCGAGGGCAGCCCGGCGCTGAACGTGATCGCCTCCTCGGCCACCGCCGGGGTGAACATCCGGGTGCTGCCCGGTGACACGGTGGACGACGTCCTCGCCCACGTCCGGAAGGTCGTCGACGACCCCGCCGTGCGGATCACCGTCATCGAGCGCGGTGAGGCCAGCCCCGTGTCCGTCGTGGACGAGGTGTTCGGCCTGGTCGCCGACGTCGTCGCCGATCACTTCCCGGACGCCGTGGTCACGCCGTACGTCCAGGCCGGCGCCACCGACTCGCGCCACTTCGCGCGCATCTGCGAGCACGTCTACCGGTTCGCGCCTTTCCGGATGGAGGCCGCCCAGCGTCGCGGGGTCCACTCCTACGACGAGAACCTGGGCGTCGAGGCGTTCCTGGCCGGGATCGACTGGTACCAGGCGTTGATCGAGAGACTCCCGGAGTGACGGTCACCGGGTCCGCTTCTCGCAACGACGCCGTCCGCTCGCTGGCCGCCGTCGTCGGGTTCCTGGTCTGTGTCGAGCTTGCCAGCGGGGTGCTGCAGGGCTACTACACGCCCATCTACAAGGACATCGCCGGCCACCTCGACATCCGCGACGCAAGCGTCAACTGGTTCGAGGCGGCGCAGCTGGTGGTGTCCGCGCTCGCTGTCCCGCTCCTGGCCCGCCTCGGCGACCTCGTCGGGGCGCGCAACGTGCTCCTCCTCTCCACCGCGATCACCGCGCTCGGCTCGTGGGTGCTGGCCTTCGCGCCCGGGTTCACGACGTTCCTGATCGGGTTCGCAGTGCAGGGCGCGTACGTCGTGTGGCTGCCGATGGAGGTGGCGATCGTCTACCGCCGGACGTCGGGGTCCGGCCGGCGTGACCTCCTCACCCGCCGGGCTGCCGCCATCCTGGTCGGCGCCCTCGAGCTGTCGGTGATCGTCGGTGCGCTGACCTCGGGCGCCCTCGTCGACGCGACCTCGATGACCGTCGTGCTGATGATCCCGGCGGTCGTCGTGACCGCCGTGCTGGTGGTGATCTGGTTCGGCATCGAGCGCGACCCGGTGCGCGCGGCCGGCGGCCTCGACCTCCGCGGGCTCGCCCTGATCTGCGTGGTCCTCGGCCTGGTGATGGGCGGCCTGATCGCGATCCGGCTGCAGGGGCCCGGCCACCCGCTCGGCTGGCTGCTGATCGCGCTGGGCATCGCGGCGCTCTGGCCCTTCGCCCGCTACGAGGCGGGTCACCCCGAGCCGCTGGTCGACGTCCGGCTGTTCGCGAGCCCCCTGCAGTGGCCGGTGCAGCTGACGGCGTTCCTCTTCGGCATCTCGGTGCTCGGCGCACAGATCCCGCTCTCGACGTTCGCCCGCACCGACCCCGACGTGGCCGGGTACGGCCTCGGCGCGAGCGCCGGCTTCGTGTCCAGCCTGATCGGGGTGTACGTCGTCTTCCTCGCCGTCGGCGCCTTCACGCTGCCGCTGACCACCCGCTGGCTCGGTGCGCGAGGGGCCCTGGTGCTGTCGGCGCTGCTCGTCGCTCTCGGTTACGCGCTCTGGTTGCCCCTGCACGGGTCCACCGGCCAGGCGCTGGTGAACATGGCGATCGCCGGCGTCGGCTCGGGGGCACTGGTCGCCGCCCTGCCGGCGAGCGCGGCGGCCGGCGCCCCGGAGGACCGCACCGGCTTCGCCACCGGGATGACCAACGCGACCAAGACCGTCGGCGGCGCCATCGCCTCGGCGATCTTCGCGATCGCGTTGTCCAGCACCGGCTCGATCAAGGACCCGGTGCGGGGCCACGCACCTCTCCACGGCTACGTCGTCGTGTGGTCCGTCTGCGCCGGGGCAGCCCTCCTGGCCGCCCTGGCCCTCCTCCTCACCCCTCGGCCGTCGCCGGCGTAGTCCGGTCCGGAGCCGCTCTCCGGAGCGTGGGAGAATGGGGCATGGGCACCTCGGAATCGCCCGGCGGAGCACCGGGCACACCCGACCGGACACCCGAGCGCGACGAGCGCACCGGCCGCGCGGCAGCGGCCCAGCGCATGCAGCGCCAGCACGAGTGGGTCGACCTCCAGATCAAGCAGGCGATGGCCCGCGGTGAGTTCGACGACCTGCCGGGCGCCGGCAAGCCGATCGAGGGCCTCGGCTCGACCCACGACCCCGACTGGTGGCTGAAGAAGCTCGTCGAGCGCGAGAAGATCAGCGTCCTCCCGCCCGCGCTCCAGCTCCGCAAGGACGACGCCGAGCTCGACGCGAAGCTCGATCGCCACACCGCCGAGTCCGAGGTGCGCCGCGAGCTCGAGGAGTTCAACGCCCGCATCCTGAAGGCGCGCTACACCCCGGTCGACGGGCCTCCCCTGATCACGATGCCGCGCGACGTCGAGGCCGAGGTCGACGCCTGGCGTGAACGACGCCTGACTCGCAGGCGCGAGGCGGCGGCACGGAAGGCGACGGCCCCGGCGCCGGTGGAGTCGAGCGCGGGGACCCGACGTCGCCGCTGGTTCCGGCGACGCACCGACTGAGCGTCAGGCCGGCTTCTCCCACACCGACACGTGCTGCTCGCTCGTGGCGGTGAAGGGCGCCCGGTCCCAGCCTGCCCACCGCTCCTTCAGTCGCAGCCCGGCGATCCTGGCCATCAGGTCGAGCTCGGCCGGCCAGACGTAGCGGAACGGCGCGGAGAAACGCCGGTAGGAGCCGTCCGGGCGCATCCGGATGTGGTGCGACCAGTGCAGCTGGGACGCGGCGTCGGCGTACTCGTCGAACGCGTGGTACCCCGGTTCCTCGGCGAAGACGTGGAACCGGTCGCCCGGCGACAGCTTCCGCAGGATCGGCAGGTAGACCTCGATCACGAAGCAGCCACCGGGCCGCAGGTGCCGCGCGGCGTTCTCGAAGCACGCCACCTGCTCGTCCTGCTCGGTGAGGTTGGTGATCGTGTTGTAGACGAGGTAGACCAGCGCGAACTCTCCGTCGACCCGGGTCGTCGTCATGTCGCCCTCGACCGCTTCGATGCCGGCCGCCCCCGGCTTCGCCCGCAGCCGCGTGAGCATGTACGGCGAGAGCTCGATGCCCGAGACCGGGACCCCGCGCTCGGCAAGCGGCACCGCCACCCGACCGGTCCCGATCGCCAGCTCCAGAGCCCGGCCGTCTCCGGCCAGACCCGCCAGGACCTCGGTGGTCGCCGACAGCAGACCCGGGTCGAAGCGCTCGCCGGAGTCCTCGTCGTACGTGGCGGCGATCTCCTCGTCGAACCAGATCTTCTGCATGGCACGACCTTGTCGGAGCGGCGGCCGCCGGGTCGACCGGGTTTCAGGGGCGGTACGGCGGCGCGACGCCCCAGCCCCACCGCGGCACCGGCGCGTGCGGGACGATGTCGTCGGCGTCCGACGAGTTGTGCAGGGCCAGCCGGGTGCCCCACTCGACATACCCGACGAAGGCGGCCCGGAACTCCGGGTCGTCGGGCAGCCCGGCATCGTCGGCCGCCAGGCTCATCAGCGAGGCGAACCGGAACCGCTGCTCGGTCGTGATGTGCAGACCGCGGTGGTGTCCCAGCATCGCCTCGTAGCCGCCCAGATCCTCGGTGTACGCCGCGGGACCGCCGAACACCTCGACCCACCAGGCCGTCACGTGCGCGCGGTGGGCTTCGTGCACCCCACCCGGGAAGAACGGCGACAGCAGGGGGTCGTTCTCCACCCGGTCGTAGAAGGCGTCGATCAGATGCCGGAAGGACGGCTCCCCGCCGGCCCACTCGAACAGCGTCGGCACCTGCTCGTCACTCATACCGTCACCGTAGCCAGCAACGACGACACCTACGATGACGGACATGTACGCCGTCCAGCTCGCCTTCTCCGACGACCCGTCCCGCCTCGAGCTCAGGCCCGGCCACCGTGAGCGGCTGGCCGCCCACGCTGCGGCCGGGCGGCTGCTGGCCGCCGGACCCTGGACGGACGAGTCCGGCTCGCTGCTGGTGTTCCTCGTCGACGACCGCGCAGCGGTCGAGGCGATCCTGGCCGACGACCCCTACTACACGGCACCGGGCGTCACCGTCGCGAGCATCCAGGAGTGGAACGCGGTCGTCCGTCACCCGGCCCTCGCCCAGGTGTGACCGTGGCCTGACGTCGACGACGTCCGCCCACGCATGAGCCCCGCCACGGTGGGTACGTGGAACGGCGAACTCTCGGAGGTGCCATGTCCCACGACTCACCAGCCCCTGCTCGCAGGTCGTCGACCGGGCTCTGGGTGGCGATCATCGTCATCCTGCTGCCCGCCGTGATCATCCCCCTGTGGGTCCCGCTCTACGACAAGAGCGACCCGACCCTGTGGGGCTTCCCGTTCTTCTACTGGTTCCAGTTCGCGTTGATCCTGATGTCCGCCGTCCTGACGGTCGTCGCCTACCTGATCTCCCTGGTCGCGGACCGTCGCCGGCGGGGTGAGGGCCGATGAGCGGCATCGCGGTCACCGTCTTCGTCTTCCTCTTCCTCGTCGTCACCGTCCTGGGCTTCGCGGCCGCGCGCTGGCGGCGGGCCGACCTCGACAGCCTCGACGAGTGGGGTCTCGGCGGTCGCGGCTTCGGCACGTTCATCGCCTGGTTCCTGATCGGGGGCGACCTCTACACGGCGTACACCTTCATCGCCGTACCCGCGACGCTCTACGCCGGTAGCGTGGTCGGCTTCTTCGCCGTGCCGTACACGATCGTCGCCTACCCGATCATCTTCGTGTTCCTGCCCCGACTCTGGTCGGTGTCCCACCGGCACGGCTACGTCACGCCGGCCGACTTCGTCGAGGGCCGCTACGGCTCACGGACGCTCGGCCTGGCGGTGGCGCTGACCGGCATCCTCGCCACCGCGCCGTACATCGCGCTCCAGCTGGTCGGCATCCAGTCGGTGCTGCAGGTGGCCGGCTTCGGCGGCAGCGGCAACTGGTTCCTCAAGGACCTGCCGCTGTTCCTCGCCTTCGCGGTGCTCGCGGCGTACACCTACTCCTCGGGCCTGCGCGCCCCGGCCCTGATCGCCTTCGTCAAGGACGTCCTGATCTACATCGTGATCATCGTCGCGGTGATCTACCTGCCCCACAAGCTCGGCGGCTGGGGCCACATCTTCAGCTCGGCCGGCGACTCGTTCGACACCGCCAACAAGGCGTCGGTCGCCGCGGGCCAGCCTCCGACGAAGGGCCTGATGCCCCCGCCGACGCTGCACTGGGCCTACGCGTCGCTGGCCCTGGGCTCGGCGCTGGCGCTGTTCATGTATCCGCACTCGGTGACCGGCGTCCTCTCCACGCGCAACCGCGGCGTCATCCGCCGCAACGCCGCCCTGCTGCCGGCGTACTCCTTCCTGCTGGGCCTGCTCGCGCTGCTCGGGTTCATCGCCGTGGCGGCCGGCGTCAAGGTGTCGGGCAACCCGCCCAACCCCCAGCTGGCGGTCCCGCAGCTGTTCGAGAACGAGTTCCCCTCGTGGTTCGCCGGGGTCGGGTACGCCGCGATCGCGATCGGCGCGCTCGTGCCGGCGGCGATCATGTCGATCGCGGCCGCGAACCTGTTCACCCGCAACATCTACCGGGCCTACTTCCGCCCCGACGCCACCCCACGCGAGGAGGCGCAGGTCAGCAAGATCGTCTCCCTCGTGGTCAAGGTCGGGGCCCTGGTGTTCGTGCTGGCGCTGTCGAGGTCGTTCGCGATCAACCTGCAGCTGCTCGGCGGGGTGTGGATCCTGCAGACGTTCCCGGCCATCGTGGTCGGGCTGTACACCCGCTGGTTCCACCGCTGGGCGCTGCTCGTCGGGTGGGCGGTGGCGATGGTCTACGGCACCTGGGCGGCGTACGGCGTCGAGTCGCCCACCCAGAAGCACTTCGGTGGGCCGTTGGTGAACTTCCCCTTCACGGAGACGAAGTTCTACATCGCCGGCATCGCGTTCCTGATCAACCTCCTCGTCACGATCGTGCTGACGATCGCCTTCCGGGCGGCCAAGGTCGACCCCGGGGTCGATCAGACCCGCGGCGTCGACTACACCGCCGACCTCGGCGACGAGGAGGTGGAGGTCGAGCTCGACCCGAGCCGACCGGCCCACGCCTGACCGGTGGCCCGCGTCGCCGAGTGGAGTGCGTCATACCGGCACACCCCACTCGGCGATAGCGTCCGCCCATGAGTGTGCGCAGCCCCCAGGACTTCTTCCGGCCGCTCGCGGTCGGCGCCCCCGAGCCGTTACGCGAGATCCCGTCCCGGCCGAGCCGCGCGATCCACTTCTTCGACCCCTCGAACGAGAAGATGGCGGCCAAGGTGCCGCAGCTCGTCGGCACCGTCGACGTCCTCCTCGGCAACCTCGAGGACGCCGTCAAGGCCGATCGCAAGGAGGCCGCCCGGGACGGGCTCGTGAAGATCGCGCGCGACACCGCCGACCTCGGAGGGCCGAGCGGGAGCTCCCAGCTCTGGACCCGCGTCAACGCCCTCGACAGCCCCTGGGTCCTCGACGACCTGACGACGCTGGTCACCGAGATCGGCGACCGGCTCGACGTCGTGATGATCCCGAAGGTGCAGGGTCCCGAGGACATCGCGTACGTCGACCGCCTGCTCGCCCAGCTGGAGGCGAGGGCCGGGCTGACGAGGCCGGTGCTGGTCCACGCGATCCTGGAGACCGCCCGCGGGGTCGTCAACGTCGAGGAGATCTGCGGCGCCAGTCCCCGGATGCAGGGCCTCAGCCTCGGGCCCGCCGACCTCGCCGCCGACCGCCGGATGAAGACGACCCGGGTCGGCGGCGGTCATCCCGGGTACCTCGTGCGGGCCGATGCCCGGCGTACGTCGGACGGAGTCGCCGTCGAAGGTGAGCGACCGACGTACCAGCAGGACCTCTGGCACTACACGATCGCGCGGATGGTCGACGCCTGTGCCGCGCACGGGATCTACCCCTACTACGGGCCCTTCGGCGACATCGCCGACGTGGTCGCCTGCGAGGACCAGTTCCGCAACGCCTACCTGCTCGGGTGCGTCGGGGCCTGGAGCCTCCACCCCACGCAGATCGAGATCGCGCACCGGGTCTTCTCCCCGAGCGTCGAGGACATCACGCACGCACGACGGGTCGTCGCCGCCATGGGTGACGGCACCGGTGCGGTGATGCTCGACGGGAAGATGGAGGACGACGCCTCCCTCAAGCAGTGCCTGGTGCTGGTCGACCTCGCCGAGCAGCTCGCCGAGCGCGACCCGGAGCTCAAGCGCCTCTACGACGCCATCCTCGACGGGCAGGGCGACGCGTGAGCGACGCGGCGTACCGGCCACGGAGGTCGGTGCTCTACATGCCGGCGTCCAACGCACGCGCCCTGGAGAAGGCGAGGACGATTCCGTGTGACGGTCTGATCCTCGACCTCGAGGACGCCGTCGCCCCGGACGCGAAGACCGCCGCTCGAGAGGCGGCGTGCGCTGCGACGGCGAGTGGTGAGTACGGCGCCCGCGAGGTGACGATCCGCGTCAACGGGGCCGACACCGAGTGGCACCACGACGACCTCGCGGCTGCCTGCGCCGCCGGCCCGGACGCCGTCGTCGTACCGAAGGTGAGCAGTGCCGACGCGGTGCTCCAGCTCGTCGAGTCGATGGCGGGCTTCGACGCGCCCGCGCACACGAAGCTGTGGGCGATGGTGGAGACGCCGGCCGCGATGCTGCACTGCGAGGAGATCGCATCGGCCAGCGACCGGCTCACGGTCCTGGTGATGGGCACCAACGACCTCGCCAAGGAGCTGTACGCCGCGCACGTGCCGGGTCGGCACCCCCTGCTGACCGGGCTCGGGCTCGCCCTGCTGGCGGCCCGCGCGACCGGGAAATCGATCCTCGACGGTGTCTACAACGACGTGCACGACACCGACGGGTTCCTGGCCGAGTGTCGCCAGGGACGGGAGATGGGGTTCGACGGCAAGACCCTGGTGCATCCGGGACAGGTGGCCGGGGCCAACGCGTCGTACGCACCGAGCGAGCCGGAGGTGGCCGAGGCGCGTGGCATCGTCGAGGCCTGGGTGGACGGCCAGGGGTCCGGCGTCGTGACGTACCAGGGCCGGATGGTCGAACACCTGCACGTCGAGACGGCGCGACGCACGCTCGCGATCGCGGACGCGATCAGCGCCCTGGCCTGAGCCGGCCGGAAACGGCGAGAGACCCTACGCGGCGCTGTGCGTCGTGTGGGTCGGGTGCGGCTTCTGCGTCGGCTTCGTCGGGTGCGTCGGTCTCGGCGAGTGCGTCGGCGTCGGCGTCGGCGGATGCGTCGGCTTGGGTGGATGCGTCGGCTGCGTCGGGTGGGTCGGCTGCGTGGGGTGGGTCGGGTGCGTCGGGTGAGTGCCCTGGGTGTCGCCGGGCTGAGTCGGGTCGTTGCTCGGCCCGTTCGTCGGGTGCGTCGGGTGCACCGGGTGGTTCGCGTTCTGGTGGCCGCGCGTCGGGAGGGCGGCACAGAAGTCCGCCACCTGGTCCTGGCTGCCCGCCGCCGCGACCAGGGCGGTGAACGGCCGCGTCTCGAGGGCGTGGCCGTGCGTGACCTTCTGCCCGTGCTGGAAGGCCCGGCACAGACCCACCAGCGCGGCGGCCTTCGGTCCGTTCGCGGTGGGAGAGGTGGTACGCGGGCCCTGGTCACCGCGCGCGCCCTCGGTGTCCGGGTGCTGGCCGGTGACCGCCCGGCCCGCCGCCTTCAGGGTCTCGGAGAAGGGCACGTGCCCGGTGGCGGCGAACGAGACACCGGTCGACATCGCCACCACGGCAGCGGCACTCGCGGCGGCCGCCTTGAACCCGGCGCGCGAGGAGCGCTTCGGGGTCACCGCGAACGCGGCAGGGCTGACGAGACGAGCACGGGCGAAGAGGTCGACAGCTGCTCGTTCGCCAGCAAGCTCACGGGGGCTCGCAGGTGCACTCGCAACATCCAGCAGGCGTTCGACTTCAGGGCGCGACGTGAGGGCGTCGCGGGACTTCCTCCGGCGACCGCTTGGTTCGACGACTCTTCGCACCATGCTCATCTCACTCCTTCAGCGCCCGAGGGCCGAAAAGTGTCACGCACGTCGACGAGGGAGTCGGGGCGTGTCTCGAGAGCACGTTCGAGGGAGCGGAGGCCGCGCTGGGCCGCCGACCGTACGGCGCCGGGGCGCTTGCCCAGGACGGAGCCGGCGGTCTTGGCGTCCAGACCCATCACCGCGCGGAGCATGACGGCCTCCGCCTGGTCGCGGGGGAGGCTCCGGATGACGTCGAGCGCCGCCTCGGTGGTCAGTACCTCGGCGACCCGGACCTCGAGGTCGGCGGGGTCGGCCACCTCGACGTCGGTCAGGTCCTGGTCGACCCGGATCCGGCGGGAGCGGAGCCGGAGGTGGTCGAGTGCCCGGTGGCGTCCGATCGTCGTGACCCAGCCGCGGAACCCGTCGGCATCCCCCGAGAAGCGCGGAAGGTCGCGCACGGCCTGGGCCCAGGTCTCGGATGCGACGTCCTCGGCGTCGTCCCGACCGACCAGCACGGTGAGGTAGCGCAGCAGTGGTGGCTGGACGGTCCGGTAGACGTTCCGGAAGGCCTCGGTGTCGCCCGCGCACATGCGCTGGACGAGCTCATCGAGCGACCCCTCACCGGACACGCGACCATGGTTCCACGACGTGGGCCGTCTGGGGCGATCTCGGGAGATCGGTTCAGGCGAGAGTCAGGATCGGACACTCCAGGTCGGTGTTGTCGACCACGATGTCCGCGGACTCCCGAGGGCGGCAGACGTCCCGGTTGAGCCGCTGCGCGTCGAGGTACCGCCGCTGCTCCGGGTCTTCCGGATCCGGGGACAGCCCGTCGCGCGCCGCCAGCCGGCACACCCGTACGTCGTCGGGCACGTCGACGTACACGACGAGGTCCCACGACCCGGCGAGCTCCGGGCGCTGCGCGAAGACGCCGTCGACGATCAGCACGCCAGACTCGGGGACGACCTCAGTGGGGTCGTCGACGTACGCATCGGTCGTCAGGTCGTGCCAGCGACGGCGGTACGCCGAGCCGGGGCCGCGCCGCCAGGGGTCGAGCAGCTCGCGGCGGACGGCCGCGTAGTCGAAACCGCGCTCCCAGACCGTCCGTCCCGTGCGACCGAGGGCGTGCCGGTGGGCGCGAGGGTGGTGGAAGTCGTCGAGGCTCGCCCGCACGGAGCCGTGGACGGAGGCGGCCAGCTCGTCGGCGAGGACCGTCTTGCCGGCCCCGTCGCCGCCGTCGAGCGCGACCAGTGACGGCCTGACGGTGCGCGGGATGCGTGCCGCCAGGAGCTCGACGAGGGCGCCGCGCGCTGGTCCTACGACGCGTCCTCGTCGCCGCGACGCCGCCACTGCTCGTCGAGCCAGACCTTGGCGCTGCCCAGCCATCCGGCGGTGTCGTGGACGAGCCGGCCGAGGGTGTCCTGCGTGTCGCTGAACGCCGCGGAGTAGTGGGTCGCCGCCTCCTGGGCCGCCTCACTGACCTTGGCGTCGTCGTCGGTGTCTCGGGTCGGGTAGTCGCCCGTGAGGATCGTCGTGTACGCCCCGCTGTCGACCCAGCGGCGCAGCTCGCTGGCCCGCGAGACCGTCATCGGGTGGGTGCGCCGCTCGAGGAGCAGGAGCTTGAGGACGGAGTCGCGCAGGTCGACGGCCGCGTCGTACTCGGCACCCTGCTCGAAGAACGACGTCTGGTCGAGGTCGTCGAGGTGCCCGCCGCTGGCCATCTTCATCAGCGCCCGGTAGGCGACGGCAGGGTCCTGGGTGGCCAGCAGGCCGGCGCGGTCGGCGGAGAGCTCCGACTTGCGGCGCCACTCCATCAGGCCGGCGATGATCATCCGCAGGCCGATCCCGCCCAGGGGCACGGAGTAGAAGATCCCGCTCATGCTCATCAGCCGGAGCAGGATCGTGCGGTAGACAGCGTGGCCGCTCATCGCGTGGCCGAGCTCGTGGGCGATGACCCACCGCAGCTCCTCCTCGTCGAGCAGGTCGACGAAGCCGGAGTCGACCACGATGATCGGCCGCTCCATGCCGATGCAGTAGGCGTTGAAGCCGGGGTCGGCCCGGACGAAGAGCTCGGGGACCAGCTCGGCGTCGAGGGTCGCGGCTGCGTCGCTGAGGGCCCGGTGGAGCACCGGGAACTGGCGTTCGTCGACCCGGATCGCCGAGCCGAGGAAGAGCAGCCGCACCGAGCGTTCGTTGATCAGGCCCGAGAGGAGCTTGACGACGGTGTCGAAGCCCTTGAGCTTCCGGAGCGCGACCAGGGCGCCCTTGTCAGCCGGGTGCTCCCAGGCGCGGGAGCTGATGTTGCGCAGGACGACCCGGGAACGCGCGGGCCGCGACTCGTTCGACTCCGTCATGCCTGAAGTGTGCCTCAGGACCGGTGAATCCGCCGCTGGTCGCGCGGCCGGATCCCGGGTCGTCTCCGGGTCGTCCGGTCGTCCGCCCGAGCGGGTACAAGAGCACCCGGCTGGGCGGACGACCCGAGGAGCGGAGGGGTCAGTCGGTGACCGTGTACGGCGTCGGCTCACGACGCAGGGTGAGCACCAACGCAGCGACCGTGAGGATCACCGACACCGCCGCCCCCACCTTGATCCACGCGTCGATGTCGACGAAGAACGCCGGCAGCGAGGTCAGGGCGTTGACGAGCAGTGCCGCGGCGTTGATCCGGATCGCCAGCCGGTTGCCCGAGCGCCAGGCGACTACGGCGCAGACCACGGACACCAGGCCGATGAGGGCACTCAGCACGAGCACGGCCCTCGGCGGGCTGTCCTGGCCGTCGGGCCCCGACACGAACAGGAAGGGGAGGTTGATGAGTCCCAGGAACGCCGACAGGGCGAGCCCGGTGCGCAGCTGGGCCGTGGTCCGGGTAGGCCGCCCGGTCGTGGTCATGGTGGACATGGTGTCTCCTCGTGGTGGTAGGTGTCAGCACCGTCCATCGGGTCCCCCACGACGCGACAGGGGCATCGCTCCCGCGGCCCTGCCCACCTGGTTCCCCTGGATCGGGAGGTTCTTCCCGGGCCACGCGGCCGCCGAGGCGGTCATCATGTGGGCATGGAGGAGGCCGCGCCGATCCGGATCCTCGTCGCCGACGACCATCCCGTCGTCCGCGGCGGGCTGGTCGCTCTGCTCCGCACGATCGACGGGTTCGACGTGGTCGGCGAGGCGGCCGACGGCGAGGCCGCTGTCCGTGAGGCCCAGCTGAGCCACCCCGACATCGTGCTCATGGACGTCCGGATGCCGGGTCTCGACGGCATCGAGGCAACGCGTCGCATCCGCGCCGCCGTGCCGCAGACCCGGGTGCTGGTCCTCACGATGTACGACGACGACTCCACCGTCTTCACCGCGATGCAGGCCGGCGCGCAGGGCTACCTGCTCAAGGAGGCCGAGCAGGAGGAGATCGTGCGGGCGGTGCGCGGCGTCGTCGCCGGCGAGGCGATCTTCGGTCCCGGCGTCGCGGAGCGAGTCCTGGGGTACTTCGCGGACCCGCCGGCCGCGACCGGTGCGACGTACCCCTTCCCGGAGCTGACCGAGCGTGAGCGAGTCGTGCTGGAGCTGCTGGCCCGGGGCCGGCGTACGTCGGAGATCGCCGCGGAGCTGTTCCTCTCGCCGAAGACGGTCAGCAACAACATGACGGCGATCTTCGCCAAGCTGCAGGTCGCGGGCCGGGCCGAGGCGATCATCCGCGCCCACGAGCGAGGCGTCGGAGGTTCGGCGTGAGCGACCACGTCGCTCTCGTCGCGGCGTCGCTGCCGGCGGCGACGTTGGGCGGCGGCGGCATCGCGCTGCTGGGGACGCGCGCCCGAGCGGCCGGCCTCACGGCGATCCTCGCCTCGCTGGGCATGCTGGTCGGCCTGGCCACGCTCTGGGCCGGGCACCTCGACGCGGGTCGGTCGGCGTTCGTCGGCGCGCTCGAGCTGCCGGGGGCCTTGACCCTGCTGCTCTACCCTCGTGTCCGAGCCCGCCACGCGGTCGACTTCTGTGCTCTGGTCCTGGTCGGCGCGGGAGGCGTGCTCGGGACGGCCCTCTTCTCCACCGCCTCGTTCGGCGGGTCGATGATCCTGGCTCTCGGAGTGACCTTGATCGCGCATGTCTGGTGGCGCTTCGAGCAGTCCGGCGAGGACGACCGGCTCGCGATCCTGTGGACGGTCCTCGCCCTGTGCACGGCCGGGATCGTGTTCGGCCACTGCGCGTTCCTGACGACTCATGACGCCGCGGTCGTCGTCGGGTCGGTGCTGTTCGCCGCGGTCGGACCGGCCATGGTGGTGGGCGTACGACGGCCCCGCGTCGTCGACGTACGCGGGCTGACCGTGCAGGTGGTCGTGCTCGGCATCGCCTTCATCGTCTACGTCGCCCTCTTCATCGGCGTGGTGGCGGCTCTCGACATGCTCGGTCAGCCGCACCCCTCGACCGGCGTCCTCGCCGTGGTCGGGGCGTTCGCCGCCGGGACGTTCCACCCGTTGCGGGTCATCCTGCGGGGCGCCGTCGACGAGATCCTGTTCGGCGACCGGCCGGACCCGCTCGACGCGGCGACCCGGGTGGTCGGGCGGCTCGGCGACGACCCGGTCCTGGCGCTCCGTGCGATCCGGGAGTCCCTCGTCCTCCCCTACGCGAGTCTCTCGGCCGGCGGTGTCGAGCTGGCCGCCTCGGGCACCGCGGTCACGCACGTACGCCGACTGGCACTGCAGCTGGGCGAGGACGACGTCGGCGAGATCGTGGTCGGGCTCCGTCCCGGCGACCTGACCCTCTCCGCCGGCGACGAGCGGGTGCTGCGGATCGTGGCCCCCCTGCTGGCGCAGACGCTGCGGGCCCGGGCGCTCGCCACGGACCTGCAGGCCTCCCGTGGCCAGGCGATCGCCGCGATCGAGGAGGAACGCCGCCGTCTGCGCCGCGACCTCCACGACGGTCTGGGTCCGACCTTGTCCGGGATCGCGTTCACCGCCGACGCCGCGCGCAACACGTTGCGCGGGCAGCCGGACTCGGCCGACGAGCTGCTCCGCGGGCTCCGCGCGGACGCCGTGACCGCGGTCGGGGAGATCCGACGACTGGTCTACGACATGCGCCCGCCGGCGCTCGACGAGCTCGGGCTGGTCCCCGCCCTGCGGCAGCGAGCCGCGACGGCCCGCACCGCCGACGGGACGACGATGCGGGTCTCGGTGGCGGCACCTGATTCCCTGCCGAAGCTGCCCGCTGCGGTGGAGGCCGCGGCGTACCGGATCGCGACGGAGGCGCTCACCAACGCCGCGCGCCACAGCGGCTCGGACACGGCGGCCCTGGAGCTCGCGATCGTCGACGGCCGTCTCTGCATCGTGGTCCGCGACGGCGGCCGCAACGGGTCCTCGTGGACGCCCGGAGTCGGAATCGCCTCGATGCGCGAGCGCGCCGCCGAGGTCGGCGGCACCTTGACGGTCACCAGCAGCGACGCCGGGGCGAGTGTCGAGGCGCTGCTCCCGATCGCCTGAGATTCCGGGCCCGTTCGGGTCGTCCGCCTGAACGGGTACAAGAACACCCACTCGGGCGGACGACCCAGCACACCCCCGAGTCGTCCGCCTGAACGGGTACAAGAACACCCACTCGGGCGGACGACCCAGCACACCCCCGAGTCGTCCGCCTGAACGGGTACAAGAACACACACTGGAGCGGACGACCCGATCAGGCCTCGGACATCGGGACGCGTACGCCGCGCTCCGCGGCGACCTCGACGGCCCGGTCGTAGCCGGCATCGACGTGACGGATGACGCCCATGCCCGGGTCGTTGGTGAGCACCCGCTCGATCTTGGCGGCCGCCAAGGAGGTCCCGTCGGCCACGCAGACCTGGCCGGCGTGCAGCGACCGCCCCATCCCGACACCCCCACCGTGGTGGAAGGACACCCACGAGGCACCGGACGCGGTGTTCACCAGCGCGTTCAGGATCGCCCAGTCGGCGATCGCGTCGGAGCCGTCCTTCATCGCCTCGGTCTCGCGGTACGGCGACGCCACCGAGCCGCAGTCGAGGTGGTCGCGCCCGATCACGATCGGCGCCTTCAGCTCGCCCGACGCCACCATCTCGTTGAACTTGAGGCCGGCCAGGTGCCGCTCGCCGTACCCCAGCCAGCAGATCCGTGCCGGCAGCCCCTGGAACTGCACCCGCTCCCCCGCCATGGTGATCCACTTGTGCAGGCGCTCGTTGTCGGGGAACAGCTCGAGGATCGCCCGGTCGGTGGCCGCGATGTCGGCCGGGTCGCCCGAGAGGGCAGCCCAGCGGAACGGGCCCTTGCCCTCGCAGAACAGTGGCCGGATGTACGCCGGCACGAAGCCGGGGAACTCGAACGCCCGGTCGTAGCCGCCCTTGCGCGCCTCGTCGCGGATCGAGTTGCCGTAGTCGAACACCTCGGCGCCGGCGTCCTGGAACTCCACCATCGCCCGCACGTGCGCGGCCATCGACGACTGCGCGTCCTTGGTGAAGCCGGCCGGGTCTCGCTCGGCGTCGTCGTGCCAGTCCGCGAACGGTACGCCGACCGGCAGGTAGGACAGCGGGTCGTGCGCCGAGGTCTGGTCGGTGACGACGTCGATCGGCGCCTTCATCTCGAGCAGCCGCGGCAGCAACTCCGCGGCGTTCCCGAGCACGCCGATCGACAACGGCCGCCTCTCGTCCCGAGCCCCTACGGCGCGTGCCACGGCGTCCTCGAGGGAGTCGGCCTGCTCGTCGAGGTAGCGGTGCTCGATCCGGCGGGTGATCCGCGACTGGTCGACGTCGATGCAGATCGCGACGCCGTCGTTCATCGTCACGGCGAGGGGCTGCGCGCCGCCCATCCCGCCGAGCCCGGCGGTGACGGTGATCGTTCCGGCCAGGGTGCCGCCGAACTTCTTGTCCGCGACGGCGGCGAACGTCTCGAAGGTGCCCTGCAGGATGCCCTGCGTGCCGATATAGATCCACGAGCCGGCCGTCATCTGGCCGTACATGATCAGGCCCATCTCGTCGAGCTTGCGGAACTCCTCCCAGTTGGCCCAGTCGCCGACCAGGTTGGAGTTCGCGATCAGGACGCGCGGCGCCCACTCGTGCGTGCGCATCACGCCGACCGGCTTGCCGGACTGCACGAGCAGGGTCTCGTCGTCCTCGAGGTCGCACAGGCTGGCCAGGATCGCGTCGTACGCCGGCCAGGTGCGGGCTGCCTTGCCGGTGCCGCCGTACACCACGAGGTCCTCGGGGCGCTCGGCCACCTCGGGGTCGAGGTTGTTCATCAGCATCCGCAACGGCGCCTCGGTCTGCCACGACTTCGCCGAGAGCCCGGTGCCGTGGGGGGCGTGGATGGGAAGGCGGGGATTGGACTCGGTCATGAGAGCTCTCCGATCACTTCTTCGACGACGGACAGGACGGCACCCGAGTCGACCAGCGCGACGGCGGCCTCGATCTCGGGCGAGAGGAAACGGTCAGGACCGGGCGCACCGACCCCGTGCTCGTGCAGCAGGCGGACGACGGCCCCGGTGGCCGGAGCGGGCCGGGTGCCGTCGGTGTCACCGGTCGTGGTGCGGATCGCCAGCCCGCGCGCCGCGGTCAGCAGCTCGATCGCGACGACCCGGGTCAGCCCGTCGACCGAACGGCGCAGCTTGCGCGCGGCGCTCCAGCCCATCGAGACGTGGTCCTCCTGCATCGCGCTGGACGGGATCGAGTCCACACTGGCCGGCACCGCCAGCCGCTTGAGCTCCGACACGATCGCGGCCTGCGTGTACTGCGCGATCATCAGGCCGCTGTCCACGCCCGGGTCGTCGGCGAGGAACGGCGGGAGGTCGTGGTTGCGCGCGCGGTCGAGGAAGCGGTCGCTGCGGCGTTCGGAGATCGAGGCGACGTCGGCGGTCACGATGGCCAGGAAGTCGAGGACGTAGGCGATCGGGGCGCCATGGAAGTTGCCGTTCGACTCCACCCGGCTCGGCCCGTCGGTCGAGCTTGTCGAGACCAGGACGACCGGGTTGTCGACCGCCGCCGACAGCTCACGTCCGGCGACCGTCGCGGCGTGCTCGACCGTGTCGCGGGCGGCGCCGTGCACCTGAGGGGAGCAGCGCAACGAGTACGCGTCCTGCACCCGGTGGAAGCGGTCCTCGCGATGGCTCGCGAGCACGCCCGAGCCCGCGAGGACGCGGGTGAGGTTCGATGCCGAGAGCCCTTGTCCCACTTGGGGTCTGAGCGCCTGGAGCTCCGCGGCGAAGACCCGATCGGTCCCCATCTGCCCCTCGACGCTCATCGCTGCCGCGATGTCGGCGGTCCGGAGCAGCCGACGCAGGTCGATGATCGCGAGCACGAGCATCCCGAGCATGCCGTCCGTGCCGTTGATCAGGGCCAGCCCTTCCTTCGCCGCGAGCTGGACCGGCGCGAGTCCGGCGGCTGCCAGGGCGTCCGCGGCCGGTAGCAAGGCACCGGAGGAGTCGCGCACCTCGCCCTCTCCCATCAACGCGAGCGCGCAGTGGGCGAGCGGGGCGAGGTCGCCGGAGCACCCCAGCGACCCGTACTCCCGGACGACCGGCGTGATCCCCGCGCTGAGCAGCGAGGCCATCAGCTGTGCCGTCTCGCGGCGTACGCCGGTGTGGCCGGTCGCCAGGGTCGACAGCCGCAGCAGCATCAACCCGCGCACGACCTCGCGCTCCACCTCGGGCCCGGACCCGGCTGCGTGCGAGCGGATCAGCGAGCGTTGCAGCTGCTCGCGGAGCTCGCTCGGGATGTGCCGCGTCGCCAGCGCTCCGAACCCGGTGGAGATCCCGTACGCCGGCGTCGGCGCCGCAGCCAGCTCCTCGACGACCGCGCGCGCCCGGTCGATCGCCGCCAACGACTCGTCGGTCAGCTCGACGCCCAGGCCCCCTCGGGTCACGGCCAGCACGTCGTCGAAGGTCACCGGGCCGACGCCTACCCGCACGCTCTCCATACCGTCATCCAACTCCCGCGTCCGTCGCCGACGCCACCACCCCCTCAGCGTCCAGCGTCTGGGATCCGAGACGCGTTCACCCAGGTCGGCACGCCTCGGAAGGTTAAATCCCCCGGCGTCACGTGACTCGCACGTCTGCGGCCTCGTTAAGGAAGTATCAAAACTGCGACAGGAGCAAACCCCCCATGAAGCAACGCACGAGCCTGGCCGTCGCGCTGGTTCCCCTCTGCGTCGGACTGGCCCTCACCGCCGGCCCCACCTACGCCGGACCGACCGCCACCAAGAGCACCACGTTCGCCTTCAAGACCTCGGGCTTCGGCACCCGCGTCATCGGAGGACAGGTGCCGGTCGGGTCAGCGACCACCGGCTACCAGGTCATCGGATGCACCAACCAGGCCGGCCGCTCACGCACGAACAACGTGGCCGAGGCGACGTTGCCCGGTCTCGGGACAGCCAGCGGCATCAGGACCCATGTCTGGACCAGCTCGCGCAAGGGTGTCGTCGCGTCGCACTCGACGCACTCGATCGCCAAGGTCGTGCTGGCCCAGGGCCAGCTCGGGTCGCTCTCTCTCGACGCGATCACGTCGCGGGTCACGGCGTTCCACGACTCCACCGGCTTCCACGCCACCACGAGCACCCGCATCGGCGGGCTCAGCTTCACACCGCCGGTGGGTCCGGCCCAGTCCTTCCCCGCGCCCACACCCGACCAGCCCCTCACCATCCCGGGACTGGCGACCATCTACGCCGGGCAGCACGTCACCCGGCACTCGGCGACGAGCGCCACGGCCAACGCGTTCGCGCTGCGCATCGACGTGATCCCGACCGGTACGTCGCTCCGGCTCGCCCACTCCTTCGCCGAGCTGAGCTCCGGTCTGACCGGTGGCATCTTCAGCGGGCGCTCCGCGGCGACCCACGTCGTGACCGCGGCCGGCGACATCGTCCGGAGCGGACCCAACCCCCTCAGCACGATGCCCTGCCAGGGCACCTACGGGAAGAACCGTGAGAAGTCGCTGGCGTCGGTCGACCTCGGCGGCCAGCTCATCGTGAAGGGCGCGAGGTCGCAGGAGCGCGGCAGCCAGGGCACCGATCGGGCCCGCGGGACGTCACGGGCCGAGGTCGCCCGGGTGGAGCTCGGCGGACAGCTGGTCATCGACGGCATCGTCGGCAAGGCCTCCGTCAGCCGCGACGGCCGCCAGGTGACGAAGTCGGCGAACGGCACGGTGCTCGGCCGCGTCACCGTCGGCGGGCAGGAGCAGACCTTCCCCAAGACCGGCGTGCTCGAGATCCCCGGGATCGCGAAGCTGGAGCGCCGCGTGGTGACCCGGACGCACGACGGCATCCGGGTGATCGGGCTGCGGATCACCCTGCTCGACGGGTCGGGCGCCGTGATCGACCTGGCCGAGGCCAGCTTGGCGATCCGGCACCTTCCCCACTGATCGATCCCCACCGGGTAGCGGGGCCCCTTCTCCCCCCTGGCGGCCCCGCTGCCCGCTCGCCGGCCCGTCCGTCGAGGCGTCCACCCCTTCGGGTGGAGGTCCGACGAACGGGCCGGTCTACTGTCGTGGCACCGCCGGCGAGACCGGCTTCCGAACCGAGAGGAGCACCATGCCGACCTGGCTGATCTGCGTGATCGTGGTCGTGTTGCTCATCGCCGCGGCCGTCGTCTCCATGACCGGCAAGCGCCGGACCGAGCAGCGCCGCGGCCGTGCCGAGGAGCTCCGGCAGGAAGCCTCGGCCCAGGCGTCGGGGCTGACGGAGTCGCACCGCCAGGCCGAGGAGGCGCGCGCCAAGGCCGACCTCGCCCAGGCCGAGGCGGCCCGCGCCGCCGAGCGCGCCTCGACTGTCGAGCAGGGCCACCAGGTCGAGCAGGCCGGCTACGAGGACAAGCTGCGCGAGGCAGACCGACTCGACCCGGACGTCGACCACAAGTCGCGCGACTACGAGCCCGACGTCTGGAACGACGAGCGCTCCGAGACCGGGTCGCCCAGGCACGCGGCGGGGACGGAGACACCCGAGAGCTCCGCCACTGCCGAGAGCCCGACACCCGACACCACCAGCACCGCGTCAGCGCCGACCACGTCGACGGGGTCCACCGGGTCCACGGCCGCCTCAGAGACGCCGTCGTCCGATGGCAGGACCGACACCTCGACCGACTCCACGACCCCGTCGGACTCGACCACCGAGCGCTAGCTCGCCCCTGCGTCCTGACCCCGTGGGAGCATCGCCGCCGTGGGTCAGGTCCCGGCGGCGACGAGAACGCTCCGGGTGCTGCGCTTCCTGGCCAGCCAGCCCGAGCCCGTGGCGCTGGACCGGATCGCGCGTACCTGCGGGCTGCCACGCTCCACGGCGTACCACCTGCTGGGCGCGATGATCGAGGAGGGCTTCGTGGTCCACCTCGCGGACACGCACCGCTACGGACTCGGCGTCGCCGCGTTCGAGGTGGGCAGCGGGTTCAGCCGCCAGGAGCCCCTGCAGCGGATCAGTCGGCGCACCCTCACGGGCCTCGCCGACGAGACGGGGCAGACCGCACATCTCGCGGTGCTGCACGGCCGCGACGTGCTGTACGTCGTGGAGGAGCGCGCGCCGGGCCGCCCGCCGCTGGTCACCGACGTCGGGGTCCGGCTCCCGGCGCACCTGACCGCCAGCGGCCGGGCGATCCTCTCGGCCCTGCCCGCCGCCCAGGTCCGGGCGCTCTATCCCGACGCGGCCGCCTTCGTCGACCGCCACGGCACCGGGCCGCGGACCCTGAGCGCTCTGCGGTCGATGCTCTCCGAGACGCGGCGGCGCGGCTACGCGACCGAGGAGGGCGAGGTGACCCCGGGCTACGCGAGCGTCGCGGCCCCGGTGCTCGACCACAACGCCCACCCGGTCGCCGGGCTGGCGGTGACCTTCGCCGACGATGCGGGGACCGACCCGAGCTCGCTCGCCGACGACGTACGCCGTGCGGCAGCCGCCCTCACCCAGCGGCTCGGCGGACAAGGCTGAGACGTCGCCCACGCGCGCTCCGGCCGGCGGCACCTCCCCGTTAGGATCCGGTGGTCCGCTGCCCGTCACCACTGGGAGTCATCGTGACCGCCGTACTGATCCTCGGGCTGCTGCTCAACGTGATCGCACTGCCGATCGCCGGGCGGCGGGTGGTCTTCCTCTACCGGTTGATCACCAGCGGCCGGCCCGCGCCCGACCGGATCGCGGGAGTCACCGGCAAGCTCGGCACGGCGGTGAAGACCCAGGTCGTCGAGGTCTTCGGCCAGAAGAAGCTGCTCAAGTGGTCGGTGCCCGGCGCGGCGCACTTCTTCGT
>Ga0268266_10000598_pt1 | contig 49324 bp, 38 predicted proteins | sample KBSS13metaG_FD_190356 | JGI IMG/M metagenome (GOLD analysis project Ga0268266, IMG submission 190356) | Switchgrass rhizosphere microbial communities from Kellogg Biological Station, Michigan, USA - KBS S1-3 metaG (SPAdes) (version 2) | ecosystem: Host-associated > Plants > Roots > Rhizosphere...
CGGGCGAGCTCGTCCATGAAGCTCTCGATCGAGAACACGTTCATGTACCCGCCCAGCGAGCGGAGTGCCGAGATGCGCAGGGGCATGGCAGGGATGAAGTGATGGACGACCTTGGCACGTGGCAGGCTGTAGAGCGGAATCGCGTTGCGGTCGCCGCCGCCTTCAGGTTGCGGTAAGGGCTTAGGCGGTGGCGGTGGGAAGGCCGCGCTGATGTGTTGGGCTGCTAGCAGCGCGCCGGCGGGGCCCGGGCGCATGGAATGGGTGTTGCTCCAGACGCCGTAGTCCCAGTCAGTGATGTGGCCTGAGGGGTCGAGGGACGCGCGAGCCTTCGCGATCATGGCGGGGCCAAAAGGCTCCCAACCGAACTCCTGGTCGCGCATCCATTGGACGCGGATCGGACGGCCGGGGAGGAGGGTTGCGATGAGGGCAGCGTCACCTGCGGCGTCGTCGGCGCCGTTGTGGCCGTAGCAACCGGAGCCTTGCACGTGGATGCAGTGCACCTTGTCGGGCGGTAGGTGCAGCATCTCGGCGATTGCCTGGCGGTCTGGATAGACGCCTTGGGTGTGGGTCCAGACGGTTAGCGTGCCCCCTTGAAGTTGGGCGACCGCGCAGGACGGACCTACGGAGGCGTGGGAGACGTATGGGCGGATGTAGGTGGCCGCCAGCGAAGTCACGTTGGGCGCGGAGCTATCGGCGGACGAGGCGAGCGCTGACGCGCGAGATGATGCAGCGCCCACAGCGGTGGTTGCTGGCGGCTGTTCGAAAATTGTGAAGTCTTGCGTGGGACGAGCCAACAGCGCTGCAGCGAGGTTGGACTGCTGGGGGAGCGAGGGCTTTTCTTGCCACTTGGCGGCGGCGGTCAGTGCGCGCATGGCTTTGATGCACTGATACTCGCGCTCGGCGATGACGGCGAGGAAGTTGCCGTCGCGGGCGACTTTGACGACGCCGGGCATCTTCTCGACCGGGCCGGGGTCGAGGGAGACGAGTTGGGCGCCGTAGCTTGGTGGGCGCACGACACGGGCGTGGAGCATTCCTGGTAGTCGGATGTCCTGCACGTACGTGGCGCCGCCCGTTACCTTGGCGGGAATGTCTACGCGCGGAAGGGATTCGCCCATCGCTGTGAAGCTGGCTGGGTCTTTGAGCTTTGAGGTGGGTTGTGCGGCGAGATGCAATAACGTTGGGGAAACCAACTCGCCGTACGCCAAGCGTGCGCCGTTGGGAGCAACAACCTCGCCCTTGACGGCCTTGAGCTTCTCCGCCGGGAGGCTCCAGCGCCGCGCGGCTGCGCCGATCAGGATCTCCCTCACCTGCGCGGCGGCGTTGCGAAGCGCCGTTCCGCTGTCCTGGGTCGAATGGCTGCCGGCGGTGTAACCCTCGTTGGCTGTGAGTACGGTGTCGGCCGTGATGATCTTGACACGGTTGACTGGCATCTCGAGCTCCTCGGCTGCTATTTGCAGCAGGGCGGTCTTGATGCCTTGGCCGAGCTCGGCCTTGCCGGTGAATGCGGTTGCGGAACCATCGGCGTCGATGCGGATCCAGGCGTCGAGGTAGGGAGTACGCGACAAGCTACCAGGCAGTTTGGGGCCGCTGGCCGGCGGGCTGCCTTCCTGCGCGAGCACGGGAGAAAGCGTGAAGCTGACAATCAGTGCTCCCGCGCCGTGCAAAAGGGTGCGTCGGGTTAGGACGCTGCTCATCATGTGCCCTCTTGCATCAGTTGGGCGGCACGGCGAACCGCGCGAAGGATGCGCATATGGGTGCCGCAGCGGCACAAGTTAGGCTCGAGGTACTCCCGGATATCGGCGTCCGAGGCGTGCGGATTCCTCAGGAGGAGCGCTTGCGCGCGCATCATCATGCCCGGGATGCAGTAGCCGCATTGCGCTGCTTGTTCATCAATGAAGGCGCGCTGCATCGGGCCGGGTTTTTCAGGCGTGCCGAGGCCTTCGAGTGTAGTGATGTTCTTGCCCTGGAGCAGCAGAAGCGGGGTAATGCAGGAGAAGACGGGTTCCCCGTCCACGAGCACGGTACACGCGCCGCACTGGCCGAGGCCGCAGCCGAATTTCGCTGCATTGAGTTTGAGGTCTTCGCGCAGGACGTAGAGAAGGGGCGTCTCGGGGTCGGCGTCGACGGAGTAGATCCGGCCGTTCACTTTGAGCGCAGTCATCGAGAGTTTCTCCTGATGGCTGTCGCAGTGTCGGGCCAGTCCCCGAGCGCCGCAAGCTCGACGCTTGGCGGATCAGCGAAGGATCAAACCCTGCTGGTCCTGGATGCGATCTCATCTGCGGTCGTCCCTGCTGGCCGTAGCAGCGTCCGTGCCCGCTGCAGTATCAGCACACTGCCGAGGAACGCCAGCCAGGCCAGATCGAGGCGTCCGCCTCCACCACCCCCGCTAACGCTGCTGCCACCACTGGTGCCGCTAGGATTACCGTTGCTTCCCGTAGTGCCGGTATCTCTACCCGGGTCGCTGATGGTTCCAGTACTGCCGGTGCCGCTCGATCCCGAGCCCCCCGTGATCGGTAGCGTGCTCACGACGGGCGCAATCTGCTTCAAACACGAAGCCGTCACCGCGCGCGTGTTGATCGACTTCAGGCTGCAATCCGAAAACTGATTGCTGAGATTGATGGTTGGCGCCATCAGGTAGGTCAGGCGTGTGTTGGCACAAACACCGGGCACGCCGTCGTGGACCGCGTTGAAACTGTGTCCCAACTCGTGCGCCGCGATCAGCGCACCCATCGTCAACGAGATCGTGCTCTGCGACAGGCTGGCCGATTGTGCCCCATTACAAATGGCACCGAGATAGGAAATCCCGATGATGTTGCCATCCATGGAGCGACCCGTCATGAGATGGGTGAGCCCCGTCTCCTGGTGCGCGGGCAATCCGGCGCGATACCCGGCCACCTCTTTCAGCAGGTCGGTGGCCACCGTGGTGTTCGAGAAACGATCGTTGATGTCAGTCAGGATCGTAATCGGCGCGAGCACAACCTTGATCCCCACCTGGGAGGACCAGATGCCGTCGACAATATCCCAGCGGGCCACGATCGCGCCTTCGGGGTCGGTACCGACTGCATCGGTGAAGGTATGGTCGGCGACGACATCGACGACGAGCTGCCGTGTCGCAACGTCCGTCGCGTCCGTCGTGCCGAGGTCGGACGCGATACGCGTGAACTCTTTCAGGGCCGTGGATCGGCCGGTTTCGGTAGTCGAAGCGGTCGAGGCAGTCGATCCTTGCGGCCCATCGTTACCGCAGATGCCCGCGCCCTGGGGCAGGATCGCGTCCGCGAGACGATAGATGACTGGCGCCGAGCTCGCGCCGGCCTCCGGCAACGGCTGCACCGCCGTTTGCTTCATCTCGCTGGCAGGTTCGACGGCGTAAATGTCGTGCCCGTCATTGATCACGCCGCGCCAGCCGTCGCGAGTGCGGGTCAGGCGCGCCCACGATCCGGGCTGTCCCGCGACCGTGCCCCGATAAGGCTTGATGTCGGGTCGGTCGGGCGGCACCCCTTGGGCGATGTTGTCGTTGGTTTCGAGGTCGACGTCGAAATGACGGCCGTAAGCGTCAAAGCTCACGCGCTGTTGGCCGTGGGCGCCAATTGCGCTCCAGGTCAGGCCGAGCCGCTCGTGATTGAGAACTTTGAACGTGGGTGCCGCCGACACTGTTCCAACGAGTGTGAGACAGGCGAGCACCGCACTCCCTGTGCACAGCTTGCGGTTCGACATTGGCCCCTAGCGTTCAGTTTGCGGTGTCTATTGTTGGTGCACCGCCGTCGGCTTGATAGTCCCACAGCCCAAGATGGTGCACCGTGAGGCAGATCACGAGACCCGTCTCGGGTTTATTGTCAAACGACATCCTTCAGCGGAATGCTGGCGTCCGCAAGTTTGTCGAGATGAGGTCGTCCGCGCACGGCGATGATTTTACGCGCGGCCATCTGGTCTTTCGGGCTGTTGACGCTGTCGATCGCAATGAGCTCGCCGTGGCGCAAGTAGCAGGTGCTGAAACTACGGGCCGACGGGTTGCCGCGGGTCACAACGGCATCGTGACCGTGGCAGATCCCCACGATGATCATCTTCAAGTCGTACTGGTCCGACCAGAACCAGGGCACCTTGTCGTGTACCGTTGGCATGCCGAGGAGATTCAGGGCGGCGGTGGTCGCTTGCTCGAACGCGTTGTCGACCGACTCCAGCCGAAGCCGGCGTCCGTAATGCAGGTTCGGATGGTGTGTGCAGTCGCCCGCCGCATAGATGAGCGGATCGGACGTGCGGCAATGCTCGTCGACCGTGATGCCATTCGAGCACTCGATGCCGGCGGCAACCGCGAGATCGTCCACGGGCAGTACCCCGACCCCGACGATGACGAGGTCGGCGGGGTGCTCCGCGCCATCTTCCGTCAGCACCGCTCGGACCCGGTGAGAGTGAGGGCTCGCGGCGAGGGCCCGGACCTTCGCGTTGCAGATGATTCGCACTCCATGTCTGGCGTGCTCCTTCTCGTAGAAGGACGAGACTTCCGAGCAGGTCACCCGGTTCATCACCCGCTCGGCCATCTCCAGAACGGTGACGTCGAGCCCGAGCTCCCGGGCCGTCGCGGCGACCTCCAGCCCGATGTAGCCGCCGCCGATGATGACCAGCCGCTTTCCCGGCCCCAGGTCGCCACGGATTCGATCGACGTCCGCGATGGTTCGCAGGAAGTGCACTCCGCCCAGGTCAGCCCCCGGGGCGAGTAGCTTGCGTGGCCGGCTACCCGTAGCGAGCAGCAGAGCGTCGTAAGCGAGGATAGAGCCGTCGTCCAGCCGCAGCCGCTGGTCCCCTCTGCGGATCTCCTCGACCCGCCTGCCGAGGTAGGTCTGCACGGTGTGATCCGTGTAGAACTGCGTCGGCCGGAGCATCAGCCGCTCGCGCTCCAAGGCGCCGGCTAGAAACTTCTTCGACAGGGGCGGACGTTGGTAAGGGAGCCAGGGCTCATCGCCGACCAACGCCAGCTTCCCCGTGAAGCCTTTGCGGCGTAGTGTATCGATGGCCTGAACGGCAGCCTGGCCGGCACCGACGATGACAATTTGTTCGAACATCAACGCGAAGGATAGCTTAAGAGGCGTAAATTTCGCTGGCCCATGGGTCCTGCGGGCCGCACCAACGGTGAGCAAACGCCTTCAGGCCTCGCGCCACAATGGTGCAAGAACACATCGGGGCGCGCCAGAGAAGACCGGAAGTCAGTCATTTATACTGATTCCCGAGCGTGGCATGAAAGCTGCAAAATCTCTCCTGCCGCGAAATCCTTCTATAAATAACGCACTGGAAATCCGACGGAGAGCTCGCACATGAAACTGGTCACAGCGATCATTAAGCCGTTCAAGCTCGACGACGTGCGTGCCGCGCTGTCTGATATCGGCGTTTCTGGCATGACTGTTACTGAGGTGAAAGGTTTTGGCCGCCAGCGCGGTCACACGGAGCTGTATCGCGGCGCCGAATACGTGGTCGATTTCGTACCCAAGACCCGCATCGAGGTCGCGGTCCGCAGCGACCTGGTCGACCAGGTCGTCGAAGCCATCATGAAGTCCGCCAAAACGGGTAAGGTCGGCGACGGCAAGATTTTCATCACCGAGATCGAGCGCGTCATTCGCATTCGTACCGGTGAGACCGACGACGCCGCGCTGTAAGGAGCGGGTGGCTGCTATTCTGCGATCCGGCCCATGACGGGCCGGATCGCAGGAGCCCAGTGCAGCCATGCCCAAAGCCATCCGTTTCCACGAGCACGGCGGTCCCGAGGTTCTTCGCTTCGAGGATGTCGAGGTCGACAAACCGGCGCCCGATGAGGCGCAGGTGCGTCACACCGCGATCGGTGTGAATTACATCGACGTCTACGACCGCACCGGGTTGTATCCGGCCGAGCTTCCGAGCGGTCTCGGTCGCGAAGCCGCGGGGGTGATTACCGCCGTGGGCCGGAAGGTTCGCGGCTTTCGGGTCGGTGACCGGGTTGCTTACGTCAATCAGAAGCCCGGTGCCTACAGCGAGCTTCGCAACATCAGCGCCGATCGACTCGTGAAGGTGCCGAAAGGCGTCTCCGACGAGCAAGCGGCCGCCTTGATGTTGAAAGGGCTGACTGCCCACTACCTCCTGCGTCGCACGTATCGCGTCGCTGAGGGCGACACCATTCTCGTTCACGCCGCCGCTGGTGGCGTTGGCCTCATCCTTTGCCAGTGGGCTAAAGCGCTCGGCGCGAAGGTCATCGGCGTGGTCGGCAGCGACGCCAAGGCGGAGCTGGCCAAAAAGTATGGCTGCAAGCTGGTCCTCATTTCCGGCCGCGATGAGATCGTTCCCAGCGTGAAGAAGTTCACCAAGGGACAGGGTGTGGCGGCGGTGTATGACTCCGTCGGCAAAGATACCTTCACGGAGTCGCTCGACTCGCTGCGTCCCCTGGGGATGATGGTGACCTACGGGAATGCTTCGGGGCCGCCGCCCGCGGTTAGCCCGTTGGAGCTCAGCAAGCGGGGCTCGCTGTTTCTGACGAGGCCAACGTTATTTCACTACATCGCGACTCGCGAGGCGCTCGATAGCGCCGCGCGTGAGCTATTTGCCGCGGTGAAGAGCAAAGCGGTGAAAGTGCTCATCGGGCAGACGTATCCGCTGGCGGATGCGGCCGAGGCGCATCGTGACCTGGAAGGCCGCCGGACTACCGGCTCGACCGTGTTGGTCCCGGATAGCCCGATCTAGCCTTGGGCCGGCGTAGCGTGGGTTCAAGCTCTCTTGTCCTGCGCCTTGCGCCCGCAGAGGCTGGCAATCACGATAGCCAGCTCCTCGGCCTCCACCGGCTTGGCCACGTGATTCTGGTAACCCGCCTGCAAAGCGCGCAACCGATCCTGCGGTGAGGCGTAGGCCGTCACCGCGACCGCGGGTGTCTTCCCCCCAAAGTCCGGATCCAACGCGCGCACCTGCTCGATGAGCGCGTAGCCATCCATTTCGGGCATGCCGAGATCCGCGATCAAGACATCCGGCCGCTCGGCAAACAACAGCTTGAGGGCCGCGTGACCGCCCTCGGCGACGCTGACCTGCGCGCCGAATCCCTCGAGCATGCCGCTGATCAGCTCGCGCGCGCCCGGGTCGTCGTCGACCACGAGTAGCCGCAGTCCCAACAACATCGCCGGCGTAACGATCGCGTCCGCTGGTATTTCCGGCATCCGCGGCAGCAGGTTGGTTTCACGCACCGGCAGGCGCACGATGAACTTGGCACCTGCGCCCTCGCCAGCGCTCTGGGCATCCACACTACCGGCGTGCAACTCAACCAGGTGCCGGACTATCGCCAGCCCCAGGCCGAGACCGCCATGGCGCCGGCTGATCGACCCGTCCTCCTGGCGGAAGCGATCGAACACCAACGGCAGAAATTCCGGCTTGATGCCCTGCCCGCTGTCGGCCACGCTGATTTCGACCTCGCCGTTGCGGCGCGCGAGGCAAACTTCGATGTGGCCGCCGGCGTCGGTGAATTTGATGGCGTTGGATAGCAGGTTGCACACCACCTGCTGCAGCCGGGCGAAGTCGCCACGAACCGTCCCGGCACCGGTATCCAACAAGGGGACGATCTTCAAACCCTTCGTCTGCGCGGCCGGGTGCATCGTCTCCAAGGCGGCTTCCACCACCCGACGTGGATCGACGGTGACGAGCTCCAGGGCGACCTTGCCGGTCACGATGCGCGACACATCCAACAGATCTTCGATGAGACGCTTCTGCGCACGCGCGTTGCGCTCGATGGTCTCCAACGCTCTCTCCTGCGTGGCCTCATCCAGACGCCGTGTCCGCAGCAGCGTGATCCAACCAAAAATCGCGTTCAACGGAGTGCGCAGCTCGTGCGACATCGTCGCCAGGAACTCGTCCTTCAGGCGGCTCAGCTCCTCCGCTTCGGCGCGCAGTACCTTTTCCCGGGCGAGCAGGGCTTCGCGCTCCGCTTCTGCACGCAAGCGCTCCGCGATTTCGGCATGCAAGCGCTCGTTGCTCTTCTGCAGTTCCGCGGTACGCTCGTTGACCCGTGTCTCGAGCTCCTGGTTCGACAGCGACAGGGCAGCGCGAGCTTCGTAAAGGTCGACAAACACGCGGACCTTCGTACGCAAGACAGGCGCGATGACCGGCGAAAGGATGTAGTCAACCGCACCGAGCTCATAGCCGCGCGCCGTCTGCATCTCATCCGCGTAGCTGGTGATGAAGATGATGGGTGTATGGCGGCCGTTCTTGTGCCGCCGGACGAGGTTCGCCGTCTCCAGTCCATCGATGTCGGGCATGTTGACATCGAGCAGGATGACCGCGAACTCGCCCTCGAGAACCCGCTTCAACGCTTCCGTGCCGGAATGCGCCTCGACAATCTGCGCATCCAGGTCCTCCAACAGAGTCCTATAGACGAGCAGCTTCTCCGGCAGGTCGTCGACTATGAGAATGCGCGCGCGTGGATGTGACACTGCTTCAGTCCTTCAACCAGGCACGCAGCGCGGCGAGCAGGTCCTGCGTGTTGACGGGCTTCGACAGGTAGTCCCACGCCCCGGCGGCGATGCACTTCTCGCGATCGCCCTTCATGGCTTTCGCCGTCACCGCGATGATCGGCAGCTCGTGACGCTCCGGAATCTTGCGGATCTCCTGGATGGTGGTGATGCCATCCATCTCCGGCATCATGATGTCCATCAGGACGACGTCGATCGAGGGGTCCTGCAGGACATGTTGGATCGCCTCGCGGCCGTTCTCGGCCGAGATCACGATCATGCCCTGCTCGTCGAGCACCGTGGCCAGCGCGAAAATATTGCGCATGTCGTCGTCCACGATCAGGACCTTGCGGTCGGCGAGTGCCGGCTGCGACTCGCGCAGGGACTCGAGCTCGTGACGGGCCTTCTCGCCGAGGGAGTCGGGATTGCGGTGCAGGAAGAACGTCGTCTGTTCCAACAGGCGCTCGCGGGAGGGCGCCTCGCGCAACGTGAGGCGATCCTTGAAGAGCCGGCGGAATTCGTCGTAACCGTGCTCGTCGCGATTCGCGGCATAGAATACGATTGCCGGCTGCTCCAATCCCGTGCCCGCATCGATCAGCAGCGGCTCGCATAACTGCGGGTCGAGCGTGGGTGCGTCCGGCCCGATGACGAGGCAATCGATGGGCTGCTCTCGCAGGATGTCGCTCGCCGCCGCAGTGGTGGCGGCGGTGAAGATACGGACGTCGCTGCCTGACAGCAGGTCCAGGATCTCTTCCCGTTCCTGCGACTCCGGCATGAGAATCAACAGGTGACGCTCGGGTCGGGTCACGAAGCGATACAGGTCGGTGACCGCGCCATCCAGCAGCTCCTGTGACTGCAGGGGCTTGGCCATGAAGCCAGCCGCGCCGGCCTCCAGGGCCTGGGCGCGGGCGCCGTCCGTCGAGACGACACACACCGGGATGTGACGCGTCGAAAGATGGTTCTTCAGCCGATTCAACACCCGCCAGCCGTTCATGTCGGGCAGGTGGAGATCGAGCGTCACCGCGTCAGGCTCGAAGTCGCGAGTCAATGCGAGCGCTCCGGAGGCGAGAGTGGTGACCAGGCCCTTGAAGCCCCGACGTCGGGCGGCGTCCAGCAACACGCGCGCAAAGGCGAGATCGTTCTCGACGATCAGCAGGACGCGATCGTCCGGCTGGATCGAGTCGCGATCGTCCTGCGCCTCGTTGATGGTGAGCGGCTCCTGCTCCGGCCCGGAAGACCCATGGGCCAGCTCCTCGACTAGCGCTACCCCCATGGGTGGAAGATGGATGCCGCTGTCGAACAAGTCGTTCAACTGCACATTCGGCGTCTTCGCCAAGGCGACGACTTCCGCCGCCGTGCGCACCCGCGTCGAGCGCGAGCCGATGTAAGTCTGCGGAATGTACAGCGTGAAGATGCTTCCTTTGCCGGGTGAGCTGACGAGGCGGATCTCGCCGCCCAGCAGTTTCGACAGCTCGCGGCTGATGGCCAACCCCAGGCCCGTACCGCCGTATTTGCGGCTCGTGCTGCCGTCGGCCTGCTGGAACGCCTCGAAAATGATCTGTTGCTTGTCGGCCGAGATCCCGATGCCACTGTCGTGAACCGAGAACGCCAGCACCTCGTGTGCCCGCTCGAGCTCCTCGTTCTCCGGTCCCCAACCGCCGTCGGCGTGATCGATGGTGAGAGTGACCTGGCCACGATGGGTGAACTTGAAGGCATTCGACAGCAGGTTCTTCAGAATCTGCTGCAAGCGCTTTGCATCCGTCACGACCGAGCGGGGCAGGTGCTCTCCCAGGAGCACGACGAAGCCGACGTTCTTCGCCTCGGCCACGTGCCGGAAGTTGCGCTCCACGTAGTGCCGCAACTCGTCGAAATGCAGCTCGCCGACATCCACCACCACGGTGCCGGATTCGATCTTCGACAGGTCGAGAATGTCGTTGATGAGCATGAGGAGGTCGTTGCCCGCGGAATGTATGGTGCGGGCGAACTCGACCTGCCGCGAGGTGAGGTTGCCGTCGGTGTTGTGTGAAAGCTGGTCCGACAGAATGAGCAGACTGTTGAGCGGCGTGCGCAGCTCGTGCGACATGTTGGCCAGGAATTCGGACTTGTATTTCGAGGTGAGGGCGAGCTGCTTCGCCTTCTCCTCGAGCGCCTGGCGCGCCTGCTCGACTTCGCTATTCTTGCGCTCGACCTCCTGGTTCTGGTGTGCGAGGAGCTGTGCCTTCTCCTGCAGCTCCTGGTTGGTCTGTTGCAGCTCCTGCGCGAGCGACTGCGACTGCTGCAGCAGGTTCTCCGTGCGCATGTTGGCTTCGATGGTGTTGATCACTACCCCGATGCTCTCGGTGAGCTGGTCGAGGAACACCTGGTGCGTGGAGCTGAAGTGCTCGAGGGAGGCGAGCTCGAGGACGCCCTTCACCTGGCCCTCGAAGACGATCGGCAGCACCAGGATGTCCTGTGGCGTGCTCGATGAGAGGCCCGAGGAGATGCGGATCGCATCCGCAGGCACCCGGCGCATGAGAATCTTCTGCATGTCGACGGCGCACTGGCCCACGAGACCCTCGCCGAGGTCGAGCTCCTTGCCGTGCGCGCCTCGGCCGCCGGAGGCGTAGCTCGCCAGCAGGCGCAGTTTCTGCGCGGCGCCGGCACTATCCAACACGTAAAATTCCGCCTGCTGCGCGCCGACGACCGGTGCGAGCTCGGAGAGGATCACCTTTCCGACGGCGACGAGATCCTTCTGACCCTGGAGCATCCGGGTGAACTTCGCGAGGTTGGTTTTGCGCCAGTCCTGCTCGGTGTTCTGCTCCGTCGTGTCCTTGAGGTTGCGGATCATCTCGTTGATGGTGTCCTTGAGGGCCGCCACCTCGCCCTCGGCCTGCACGGTGATGGACCGTGTCAGGTCACCTTTCGTCACGGCTACGGCGACTTCCGCGATCGCGCGCACCTGGGTAGTGAGATTGGCCGCGAGTTGGTTGACGTTCTCGGTCAAACCTTTCCAGGTTCCGGAGGCGCCCGGCACTTTCGCCTGTCCACCGAGCTTGCCCTCGACACCGACCTCGCGCGCGACGCTCGTCACCTGCTCGGCGAAGATCGCCAGGGTGTCCGTCATGCTGTTGATCGTTTCCGCGAGCTCCGCGATCTCGCCCTTGGCCTCGACCTTCAACTTCTGTTTCAGGTCGCCGTTGGCGACCGCGGTCACGACTTTCGCAATACCGCGCACCTGGCTGGTGAGATTGCTCGCCATCAGGTTCACGTTGTCCGTCAGGTCCTTCCAGGTGCCCGAAACACCTTCTACGCGCGCCTGTCCGCCGAGGCTGCCTTCGGTACCGACCTCGCGGGCTACGCGGGTCACTTCGGCGGCGAATGATCGAAGCTGATCCACCATGGTGTTGATGGTGTCCTTGAGCTCCTCGATTTCGCCTTTGACGTCGACCGTGATTTTCTTCGACAGGTCGCCCGCGGCTACCGCGGTCGTCACTTCGGCGATGTTGCGCACCTGGCCGGTGAGATTGCCGGCCATGAAGTTCACGCTTTCCGTCAGGTCCTTCCAGGTTCCCGATACGCCTTTCACGGCCGCCTGTCCGCCGAGGATGCCTTCAGTACCGACCTCGCGCGCCACGCGGGTCACTTCGGAAGCGAACGAGCGGAGTTGGTCCACCATCGTGTTGACGGTGTTCTTCAGCTCGAGAATCTCTCCCTTGACGTCTACAGTGACTTTCTTCGAAAGGTCACCGGCAGCCACCGCCTTGGTCACTTCAGCGATGTTGCGAACCTGGCCTGTCAGGTTGCCCGCCATGAAGTTCACGCTTTCGGTGAGATCCTTCCAGGTTCCGGACACACCTTCGACGCGTGCCTGGCCGCCGAGGCTGCCCTCGGTGCCGACCTCGCGCGCCACGCGTGTTACTTCTGTGGCGAACGAGCTGAGCTGGTCGATCATCTTGTTGATCGTTTTGGCGGTGCGCAAGAATTCGCCTTGGAGCGCCCGGCTCTCGATCTCTAGCGCCATGGTCTTGGTGAGATCGCCTTGGGCGAAGGCGCCGATGACACGCGCCACCTCGGTGGTTGGATGCACGAGGTCATCGATCAACGCGTTGATATTCTCGATCGAGTCGTACCAGAAGCCGCTGACGTTGCCGAGCGAGGCGCGGTGGCGAAGCTTACCCTCGCGTCCGACAACCTGGTTGAGGCGCGCGAGCTCGCGCGCCGTGCGTACGTTGAGCTCGACTACTTCGTTGAAAGCTTCGGCGATGCGACCCGCCTGCCCGGGCCATTCTTCCGGCAAGCGCACATCGCTGTTGCCACGTTTGAGTGCGATCAGAGCGGCCAGGATCTGACTCGTCTCGCCATTCAAAGCTTCGCCCGGACGCGAGGTTTCCTCCCCACGCGCAACACCAGCCGAGCGGCTGCTCGCGGTCTGGATTTTCGGCCGACGCGTGGGTTTGCGGTCGGCTGGCGGGCTCTTGACTACTTGCATGGCGTGGCGTTCTCGAGAAGACGCGCGTGCGGTGCGTGGCACACGCGCAAGATCCTTCATCCGCCCCTGCTTCGTAGCGGACCCTTATTCCATCGCGGAATTACAACAAGAATCCGCGGCCCGGGCCCGTCTTTTCGCAAGCGGACGATCTTACGAGGACTATCGAGCCGGGAGCAACGGAGGATTTATTACGCACCGTCGCCAGATGGCGTCAGCGTACGACTCTCAACGGACGGGCATTGCGCGCGATTCCCAAAGCGCCGCTGCGCACGACCTCTAGCAATTCGGCGTCCCGAGCGAGCTCGCTGATGAACGTGTTGACCTCCGCCTCGCTGCCGGTCAGCTCGACGATGAAGCCATCCTGTGCCGGATCCAGAACACGACCGCCGAGGCGCACCACGTGACCCCGCACCGTATCTGTGCGCTCGGGCCGTACTTTCAGCTTCAGTAGCACGAGCTCCCGCTCGAGGTGCTCTCCCAAGGTCATGTCCTCGACATTCACCACGTCGACGAGCTTGTTGAGCTGGTTGGCGATCTGCTGGATGACCGCATCGGACCCTTTTGTGATCAGGGTCAGGCGGGATACAGTTGGATCGTCCGTGGGAGCTACGGACAGGGATTCGATGTTGTAGCCGCGGGTGGAGAACAGGCCCGCCACGCGGGTGAGTGCGCCGGCTTCGTTCTGAAGCAGGATCGCGATGATGTGGCGCATTGGGCTCATGGACTGGGGCAGGATTCCTGGGGTGTGCATGGCCCCGATCATAGCGGGGACATCGCTTTGCGCCCACCCGGCAAGCTGTTACGCTCTTTTGCTCCCCCGGCGCGTAGCGCCGCAATATGTTGCGGGTCGCTTCGACCCGCAGGAAAGTTGGCCGCAAGGCCTAAGCAGAGCTGCTAAGTCATGAGCGATACGGTCATTCAGCCCCGCCCCTTCGGGCATCCGCTTGCCGGCCAGAAGATGTCCGGCGCCCGGATGATCATGCAGGTATTGGCGGATGAAGGCGTTACCGCCATTTTCGGCTATAGCGGCGGGGCCATCCTGCCGACCTACGACGCGGTATTCCTCTATAACGAGCAGCAGGGGCGCACTGGCGAGCCGCCGATCCCGCTCATCGTGCCCTCGAACGAGCAGAGCGCCGCGTTCATGGCGGCCGGCTACGCGCGCGCGACCGGCCGGGTGGGCGTCTGCATCGTCACCTCTGGCCCGGGCGCGACGAACACTGTTACACCGGTGCGCGATTCGATGGCCGATTCGGTGCCGATTGTCGTGATTTGCGGCCAGGTGGCCACGGCTGCCATCGGGACCGACGCGTTTCAGGAGGCTCCGGTGCCCTCGATCATGGGCTCGGTGGCGAAGCACATTTTCCTGGTGACCGACCCGACCAAGCTCGAAGCGACCGTCCGGACGGCCTTCGAGATTGCGCGCACCGGGCGGCCCGGCCCCGTTGTCGTCGACATCCCAAAGGACGTGCAGAACTGGGAAGGGATTTTCCACGGTGGCGGCATGCTGCCGATTCCCGGGTACCGACGGCGTATGAAGGAACTCTCGGATCGGGTGATCGACGCCCACGAATCGGCTCGCTTCTTTGAAATGCTCGGAGAGTCCGAGCGTCCCCTCATCTATGCCGGTGGCGGCGTGATCAACGCCGGGGCCTCGAGCGCGCTAGCGGAGTTCGCCACTGCGTTCAATATCCCTGTGGTGACCACCCTCATGGGAATAGGGGCCGTGGACACGACCAGCCCGAGCTGCCTGCGCATGCTCGGCATGCATGGCGCCGCGTTCGCAAACTACGCCGTTGATGATTGCGATTTCCTCATTGCTGTTGGGGCGCGCTTTGACGATCGCGTCGCAGGCGTGCCGGCGAAGTTCGCCAAGAACGCAAAGCGCATAGCTCACTTCGACGTCGATCGTGCGGAAGTGAACAAGGTGAAGCGGGTGCAGTGGAGCCATATCGGCCTACTAACCGAAGCCTTGCAGGTACTGACCGCGCATGGGCGCCGTGAGAAATTCACGCGGGACTACAGTGCGTGGCACGCCCATGTCGCCGAACTGAAGCGCGTCTACGCGATGAACTACGACCGCGCCAGCTCCCTGATCCAGCCGTATTACGTGATCGAGGAGATCAACAAGCACACCCGCGGCGAGGCGATCATCTCAACAGGCGTGGGCCAACATCAGATGTGGGCCGCGCAGTACTGCGACTTCCGCCATCCGCGCCTGTGGCTCACCTCGGGCAGCATGGGCACCATGGGTTTCGGCCTGCCCGCGGCCATCGGCGCGCAGATTGCGAATCCGCGCCGGCTCGTCATCGACATCGATGGGGATTCGAGCATTCGCATGAACATCGGCGAGCTCGAGACCGTCACCACCTATGACCTGCCGGTGAAGGTCGTGGTGCTGAACAACTGCGGCGACGGTATGGTCAAGCAGTGGCAGAAGCTGTTTTACAAAGGTCGCCTGTCCGCGAGCGACCGGTCGCTGCACAAGAAGGACTTCATCAAGGCCGCTCAGGCGGACGGCTTCCGCTATGCCGTGCGGCTGGACCGGAAGGAAGATGTGCCCCGCGTGATCGAGGAGTTCGTGAAGTTCGAGGGGCCCGCGTTCCTCGAAGTCATCATCGATCCCGATGCCGGGGTTTATCCCATGGTCGGCCCGGGGCAGAGCTACGATGAGATGATCACCGGCGACTTCATCCCGTCGCGCTACAAGGTGGCCATCAAGACCCCTGGCCCGTCCGAGATGTTCTGATGAAATACCTGCATACGATGGTTCGCGTCACCGACCTCGACGCGTCGCTGCGCTTCTACTGTGGTGCGCTCGGACTGCGCGAGGTGGCGCGCAAGGAAGTGCCGCAAGGCCGGTTCACATTGGTATTCCTCGCCGCCCCGGGTGATGAAGCCGCGCAGGTGGAGCTCACCTACAACTGGGATCCCGAGGCGTACAACGGCGGGCGCAACTTCGGTCACCTCGCCTACGAGGTCGATGACATCTACGCGACCTGCAAGCACCTGGCCGACCAAGGGGTAGTCATCAACCGGCCGCCGCGGGATGGAAAGATGGCTTTCGTACGGTCGCCCGACAATATCTCCGTGGAACTGCTCCAAAAAGGTGCGGCGCTGGCCCCCGCGGAGCCTTGGAAGTCCATGCAGAACGTCGGCGTCTGGTAAGCGCGACGCCGGCAACCAGTCGATAAAAGGGAGGTAGGATTACGGCGTGGCTGACGCTTCGAAGGCGTCGGTTCAGGCGTGGTTACTTCCACGGTGCCTAAGCTGAGTCATCGTCCGTGCACTGTCTCTCATGAAGAGCTTACCGGGGCTGTTGATCGCGGCTTTGTTCGCCACCCTGACCTTCGCGGTCTGGGCCTTCCTCAATCGTCCTACGCTCGAGCCACCCTGGCCGACCCGAATCCAGGGTTTCGCGTTCTCGCCTTTCCGGATCGGCGAGGACCCGACGCACAAGGAGATGCCGACCGACGCTGAGATCGACCAGGATCTGCAGCTCCTCGAAGGCAAGACACTCGCTGTTCGCACGTACAGCGACGACGGCACCCTCGCGCACGTTCCGCAATTGGCGGAGCGCCACGGCATCAATGTCACGGTCGGCGCCTGGATCGACAATCACAACGACGCGAACGAGACGGAGCTCGACACGGCGATCGAGCTGGCGCGCACTCATATCAATGTGGTGCGGGTGATCATCGGCAACGAGGTGGTCCTGCGCGGCGATATTCCCATCGAGCAGCTCGAGAAATACCTCGACAAGGCGCGCGATGCGATCGGCCAACCCGTCAGTACCGCCGAGCCGTGGCACGTGTGGCTGGCGCACCCGGAGCTCGCCGAGCATGTTGATTTCATCGGAGTCCATCTCCTGCCTTATTGGGAAGGGGTGAGCGTCGACACCGCGGTCGATTATTCCTTTGCCCAGTTCCGGCGCTTGCAGAAAGCCTTTCCGGGCAAGCCCATCGTGGTCGCCGAGATCGGCTGGCCGAGCCGCGGGCGCACCCGCGAGTACGCGGTCGCTTCCGACTCCAACGAAGCCCTGTTCCTGCGCCGCTTCCTCAAGCGGGCCGAGAAGGAGCAGATCATCTACTACGTGATGGAGGCGTTCGATCAGCCCTGGAAGGCCTACCAGGAGGGCGCCGTCGGCTCTTACTGGGGCGTCTATGACGTTGAGCGCAAGCCGAAATTCGCCTTCACCACGGCCATCGTGCGAGTACCGGAATGGCACGTCCTGGCGGCGATATCCGTCGCGGTGGCGCTCCTGGTGTTTGGTGTTTTCTATTTGAATAGCGCGGCGCTGCGCAATCGGGGCCGGAGTTTCCTGGCGCTGGTGGTCTACTCAGCGGCGACGATAGCGGTCTGGGTGTTCTACGACTTCACCCAGCAGTACATGACCGTCTCGAGCGTCGTTTCCGGCGTCCTGCTGCTGCTCGGCATGTTGGGCGTGATTCTCGTCCTCCTCTCCGAGGCGCACGAATGGGCCGAGGCGCACTGGGTCAACTACCGCCGCCGGCTCGGCGCGCTCACTCTCGCTAACGGGGAGCCGCAGCCGAAGGTTTCGATTCACGTGCCGGCTTACAACGAGCCGCCCGATATGGTGATCGAGACGCTCGATGCTCTTGCGCGACTGGACTACGCGAATTTCGAAGTGCTGGTCATCGACAACAATACGAAAGACGAGCGCGTCTGGCGTCCGGTCGAAGCTCACTGCGCGCGACTCGGCGAGCGTTTCCGGTTCTTCCACGTAGCGCCGCTGCAGGGGTTCAAGGCGGGCGCGCTCAATTTCGCGCTTCGCCAGACTGCGCCCGATGCGCAGATCATTGCCGTCATCGACAGCGACTACGTCGTCGACCCGAACTGGCTGCGCGACCTCGTCCCCGGCTTCCAGGACCCGCACGTCGCGATCGTTCAGGCGCCGCAGGACTATCGCGACGCCGGCGTGAGCGCGTTCAAGGCCATGTGCTACGCCGAATTCCGTGGCTTCTTCCACATTGGAATGATCACGCGCAACGAGCGCAATGCCATCATCCAACACGGGACCATGACCATGGTGCGTCGAGCGCAGCTCGATAGGACCGGTTGGGCGCAGTGGTGCATCACTGAAGACGCGGAGCTGGGGCTGCGGATCTTCGAAGCCGGCTTCGAGGCGATCTATACGCCCACGAGTTACGGCCGCGGGCTCATGCCGGACACCTTTATCGATTTCAAGAAGCAGCGCTTTCGCTGGGCCTACGGCGCCATGCAGATCCTGAAACGCCACGCGCGCGCTTTTTTCACGGAAGGCAGCCCCCTCTCGTTAGGACAGCGTTACCATTTCGTCGCCGGCTGGTTACCGTGGGTCGCTGACGGATGCAACATGTTGTTCAATATCGCGGCGCTGGCGTGGTCGGCCGCGATGGTATTGGACCCGCACCGCATCGACCCTCCACTGGTGATGTACTCGGTCCTGCCGTTGTCCCTCTTTACGTTCAAGCTGGCGAAGCTCGTTCACCTGTATCGCGTGCGAGTGGGAGCGAATTTCCGCCAGACGATCGCTGCTGCCGTCGCGGGATTGGCGTTGACCCACACTATCGGCACCGCGGTGGTGAAGGGGCTATTCACGCGCAGGGAGCCGTTCTTCCGCACGCCGAAGGCCGGCGAGTCGGCGCGTTGGCTGGCCGCCTTGGCCGCAGCGCGCGAGGAGACGGTGATGATGCTCGGCCTGTGGCTTGCAGCCTGGGGCGTCTCGCGGATCCCGCTGAAAGGTGGGCCAGATCGATTCGCGTGGATCGTGGTGCTGCTGATCCAGTCCGTTCCCTACCTCTCTACAGTGTTGGCCTCGCTCGCGAGCGCTTTCCCGTTGCCGGCACGCGTGCTGGGCATCGGTTATCGTCCCAAAGCCCCGGCGCCGCGGCAACGGCCCGAGACGGAGGCGAAGGCAGATACGCCCGGTTGACGGCTGACAGCGCCGTGGCCCCGAAAGGGTGAGCATGGAGGGCGTTCAGGGACCCACGGAGCGTCAAGGCCGGCTGAGGGCCATTGCCACCATGCTCGTGGCGGTGGCGGCCTTCGCGGGCATGGATTCCATGCTCAAGTTGTTCTCGGCCCACTATCCGCCGCTCGAGGTCGCGTTCCTGCGCGGTTGCGCATCGCTGCCTTTCATGGTGGCGCCCGCGATGCTGAAGGGGCACTACCGGGATCTGAAGCCCACCCGGTTCTGGATGCATCTGCTGCGCGGCGTACTCATGGTCATCATGCTGGGTGGCTTTATCTACGCTGTGCGCACGCTTTCCTTGGCGACCGCTTATTCGATTTTCCTGGCCGAGCCTCTCATCGTCACCGCGCTCGCCGTGCCATTGCTGGGAGATCAGGTCGGCTGGCGCAATTGGATAGCGATCGGCGTCGGCTTCGTCGGCGTCGCCATCATGCTGAAGCCCTCTGCCTCAGGTCTGGATACGCTCGGAACGCTCGCGGCATTCATCGCTACTACGGCTTACGCGTTGAGCGTGATCACCCTGCGCGTGATTACCCGTAGCGACACCACGACCAGTGTGATCTTCTGGACCGTGGGACTGATGACCCTCATCACGGGCTGCATCTCCGTTCCCGATTGGGTTCCCCTGGCCCGCGAGCACTGGGCCTGGCTCGTAGGACTCGGACTGTTCGGTGCCCTCGGCCAATACCTGTTGACCGAGGCCTTCCGCTCGGCACCACCGTCGGTCGTGGCGCCGTTTGAATACACAGCGCTGCTGTGGGGAATCCTGATCGACTGGGTGGTGTGGCACGTGTTGCCCGCGGCGCGCGTTTATTTCGGCGGCGGGATCGTGATCGCGAGCGGTTTGTATCTCATCTATATCGAGCATTCACAGCGCGACGCTCTTGGCAAGTCTTGCGCATCGGCGCCTGCGCCTTGAGCATGCGGATATGACAGTCGAAGAACCCGAGACGCGCGTGCAGCGCTATCTGTATCAGTACATTCCTTTGTCGGCGGCGATGGGTGTGCAAGTGCGCACCGCCAGTGCCGAATTCGTGAAGCTTGCCGCGCCTTTGCGACCGAACGTCAACCATACCGAAACGGTTTTCGGCGGGAGCGCCGCAGCCCTGGCGACCCTCTCGGCGTGGACGCTGCTACATCTGAGGCTCGAGAACGCAGGGCTGGACGCACGTCTGGTGATCCAGCGCAGTCGCATGGAGTATGAGAAGCCCATCCCCGGTGACTTCGAAGCCGTGTGCGACTTTGGCGACGACGATGCGTGGGAGCGCTTTCGCTCGACACTCGAGCGCCGTGGTCGTGCACGGCTGACACTTGCCGCGCACCTCGTGCATTCGAAGGCGCGTGTGGCTTCGTTCGAGGGCGACTTCGTGGCCCTGAGTTAGGAATGCCATTCCTCGCGTTGATTGCTGTGTTGCTGGCCGCGGTGACACATTCGACGTGGAACCTCGCCGCGAAAAAGGCCGCCGGCTCTCGCCACTTCGTATGGCTCTATTCGATCGGTTCGATCGTGCTGTATTGCCCCGTCATCGGCTGGCTTCTCTACGAGCAGCGGCCGCATTTCGGGGCGCTGCAGTGGCTAGCCCTCACCGGGACCAGTGTGCTGCACCTGGGATATTCGCTGGCGCTGCAGGCGGGATACCGGGTTTCAGACCTGTCCCTGGTCTATCCGATCGCACGGGGCTCGGGCCCGCTGCTGTCCTTCGTGGGGGCTACGATCCTGCTTGGAGAGCAGCCGACCGTGCTGGCTGGACTGGGTCTGGTCCTTATCGTGGCCGGCATCCTGCTGGTCGCGGGCCTCACTCGTGAGCCCCATCGTGCGCCGAAGGTCGGTATCTTCTTCGGGCTACTCACCGGAGCGTTCATTGCCAGCTACACCGTGAATGACGGTTGGGCCGTCAAAGAGCTCGGCCTGTCGCCTTTCGTTATCGATTTTTCCGGCAACCTGGTACGTGTGGTCGTGCTCGCGCCTTTTGCCTTGCGGGATCGGGCAGGGCTGATTCGCGAAGCGCGTGAGTACGCGCGACCTGCCGCCGTGGTGAGTGTTCTAGGACCTCTGGGCTACATCCTCGTGCTGTTCGCCATGAAAATCGCGCCGGTGAGCCACGTCGCACCCGCCCGTGAGCTGAGCACTTTGGTCGGGACATATTTCGGCTCGCGCCTGTTGCGAGAGGACGCAGCCCCAGCGCGACTGATCGGCGCGACATGTATCCTCGTCGGCGTCGTAAGTCTGGCGTTCGCCGGTTGATTTCGGCCCGCGGCAAACGGCAAATTCAACAACACACATGGAAGTGCGCGGTGAAGCCGTGCAGAATGTCAACGCGCGCTCGCAAACAAGGGGAAAACGCACCATGAGCAACGCGGATATTCGGGGACGATTCGTCTGGCACGAGTTGATGACGACAGACACGGATGCGGCGGCCGCCTTCTACTCGAAAGTCGTTCCGTGGAAGACGCAGGATTCCGGGATGCCTTCCTACACCCTGTGGATGGCCGGCAAGACCCAGGTCGGCGGCCTCACCGGTCTGCCGTCGGATGGAGCCGATTCCAGTACTCCACCGCACTGGATCGTCTATGTTTCGACTCCTGACGTGGATGCCACCGTGGCTGAGGCTGAGCGCCTCGGCGGCAAGGTTTTGAAGAGCGCCACCGACATTCCGAACATGGGCCGGTATGCGGTACTGACCGACCCGCAGGGAGCCACGTTTGCCGTGTTCTCACCGACCGGCGAACCGCCCGAACGCGTGGGCCCGTCCGGTGGCGCCGGCGAGTTCACCTGGCACGAGCTGGCCACCACGGACCACGCCGCGGCGATGAGCTTCTACGCTGAGCTGTTTGGCTGGGAAAAGGGCGAAGCCCATGACATGGGTGGCATGGGCACCTACCAGCTCTTCAACCACGGTGGCGAGCAGGCCGGTGGCATTTACAATGTCCAGGCTCCCTCCACGCCGGCGCACTGGCTGAGCTATGTGCACGTACCCGATTGCACTAAAGCGACGGACGCCGCCAAGGACGCGGGTGGCCGGGTATTGAACGGACCCATGGAGGTCCCGGGCGGGAGCTGGATCACCATGATGATAGACCCGCAGGGCGGTGCCTTTGCGGTGGTCGAGCCTCCCAAGGCGGCGGTTCAGAAACGCGCGCCGGCCAAGAAGGCACCCGCCAAGGCGAAAGTGCCCAAGGCGGAGAAGGCCCCTGCCGCTGCGGTGACCGCCGCCGCGGAGCCTGCTGCCGCCAAGAAGGCGGCCGGTAAGGCTGCGGCGAAGAAGGGGAAGAAGGCGGCAGCCAAGGGCGGCCCTGGCAAAGCGGCCGCGAAGAAAGCACCGGCCAAAAAGCCCGCCGCCAAGAAGGCGGCCAAGAAAGTCGCCAAGAAAGCAGGCAAAAAGGCCGCTAAAAAGGCTGCCAAGAGCACCAGCGCCCGCAAGACCAATGGGCCAGCCAAACGGGGTAAGTCGGCGGCGAAGAAGGGCAAGAAGGCGAAGGGGCGTTAGCGCTAGCGGCCATGACCGGAGCGTGTCCCGAGAAGCGCCAGGGGCGCGACGCGGGAAATCGTAGATGACGTCCGCCTTTTGACGAGCTCGAGGCGTGCCGGCCGGGAACCCGGCCGGCACGCCACTTGTTAGGCCTTTACTGTGACTCGGCGTCGGCGGCGCGCTGCTTGTCCGCGGCTTGTTGAACGGCGGCCTCGACTTGGCTTTTCACGCGCTCCTCGGTCGCTTTAGCCTGTTGGGCCTGCTGGGCCTCGGCTGAGCCTCCGGCTGCCGCGGCCGCACCGGTTTCGGCCAGCCCGCACGCGCTGAGCGTCGAGCTGAGGACAATGGTCGCGGTCGCCAGGGTGAAAGATCGGAACATGGTGGCTCCTTTACGACGGGGCCCAAGGGGTGAGCGAATTTAGGCGCAGCGGGGGCGCGTGCAAAGCAGCCATAACGAACTTCGTGACGCGTTCCATATCGTTCCCGACAACCCGTGGCAGTATGTTCTGCCCGTTTCCGGAGCTCAGTATGGTTAAAGGGACTGTCTCGAGCCGCTATGTCGAAGCCAAGCCGCGGGTGCGGCGGGGGTACTTCGAGAGTCGCTACGGACAATTGCACGTCCACAATGCAATTCCTCCCGGAGGAGGTTTCGAAGAAGGCACCCCGCTGCTGTGCCTCCACAAGAGCCCGTTGTCGGGACGGGTGTTCGAGCGCTTTCTAGCCTTGGCCGGCCGTGACCGCTCGGTGTACGCCCCGGACCTGCCGGGTTTTGGCGATTCGGACCCGCCCACTTCGCGACCCGCGATCGTCGACTATGCCGCGGCAGTCGGTGATTTCCTGGAGACCATGCGCTTCCGGCAGATCGACCTGCTCGGCTACCACGCTGGCGCGCTCATTGCCGCCGAATTGGCGATCACCCGTCCGAAGCAGATCCGCCGGGTGGTGCTGGTCTCCGTGCCGCTGCTAACCGAGCCGGAGCGTGAGGCCGCCAAGCGCGTTCCCCCTTCGATCGCCCCAAACGTCGAGGGCGCGCAACTCGCTACGGAGTGGCAGCGGGTGGCCGAGAGCTATGGACCCGCGGCGCCGATTGAGCTCGTGAATGGCACATTCATCGAAAAGCTTCGCAATGGTGTTCACCCGGCGTGGCTGACTTATGCTGCATTGCAATATGCGGTACGGGAGCGTCTCAGTCTCCTCACTCAGCAGGTGCTGATGCTGCGGCCCCGGGATGAGCTCTGGGACGCCACGCTTCGCGCGCGCGAAGTGCTGCCGAAGGCGCGGTGTGTCGACTTGGGTGACCAGGGACCGGGACTGTTCGAGACGGCTTCCGAGCTCGTCGCCGACAATGTGCGAGAGTTTCTGCGCGGCTGAAGCCCTAGCTCAGTTGCGTTACACATTTCACGGAAGCTGGCTGACGGCGCTACACTTTTAAAAAGAAGAGCGACCGAGCGGGATAAATCAGTTCCCATGAATGTGCAGCAGCGCAAGTCTTCGCCATCTGCGGGAAAAACCGCAGCTTCCACGGCCGAACACGATCTCGAGACTACCGCCGAGCTTCCGGTTCTCGACGTTGCCGCGTATGAGGCTGCGTCGGCGGAGGGGCGGACCGGGAACACGGACACGTGGCTGATTCCTTCGCCCGCAGCGGCGCCCGAGCCGACGGCTGAGGCGGCTCACGAGCCCAACATCACCATCCCCGCGAGTGCGCTTGCCGCGGCCCCTTCTGTTGCTCCGGCTCCGGCGGCGGCGACTGATGAGAAGCGGACGCATCTCGAGGTCAGCCTCCACGCACTTTCCCACAACCTGCGCGAGGTTGAGGAGCGCCTCAAGTACAAGGGCGAGCGCCTCTCTGAAATCGAGAAGGCTCTCGCACACGCCAACGCCGAGCGTGCTGTGGCGGAGCAACGATCCCAACAGTTGACCTCCGAGCTGGCGCGTGCTCGCGCTGCTGTCGCTGCGGCCGAAGGCCGTGTTGCGGAGCTGCAGGGTGGACTCCAGCAGCGCGAAGCGGCCAACACGATCCTCCTCGCGAAAGATAAGCAGTTCGAAGAGAAGCTCGCGCTACGCGACAAGGCGCTGTCGCTGGTGCAGCGCGATCTCACGGCGGCGCAGACGTTGGCGGCCAGTTACCTCGAGTCGTTGCAGTCGACCGAGGGTCGTCGCGGGATCTTTCAGGAAATCTCCGCCTCGTTGTATTGGGAAGTCGATGAGCGTGATGTCCGGATCGGGCGTCTCGAGCAGGAGCTGGCGGCGAGCACCGCTCGCGCCAAACAGCTCGAGTCGCGCCTCAACGATCGAGTCGATCACGTCGCCAAGCTCGAGCAGGAAATCAGCGGGCTCGGTGCCAAGCTGACACAGGGCGAAGTCACGCTGCGGCGCAGCGCAGCGGAGCGCCAGGCGGAGCTCGATCGGGTCACCGCCGAGCGCCAGGCAGAGTTCGACCGCGTCGCTGCCGAGCGCGCGACGCTGATCTCAACCGTCAATTCGCTCGAATCGAAGTTGGCCGCTGCGAATGCCCGCAACACGGAGCTGGAGAGCGCGTCGCGGACCGCGAGCGGCCGTGCCGAGGAGTTGGAGGTGACCGGCGCAGTGCAGCGTAAGCGCGCCGAGCAGCTCGAGACCGAGTTGGCGGCGGTGCGCACCGAGTTGCAACAGCGCTCGACGGCGCTGCAGGAAGCGGGCACCGAGCGGGTTGAGCTCACGGCGCAGATCGCTGCGAGCGATACACGCGTGAAGGAGCTCGAGGCGCGCATGAGCGAGCAGCAAGAGTTCGTCCGGGTATTGCAAGCAGATTCCAATGCCAGTATCGCTCGCGCGAAGGAGTTGGAAGGCGACCTGCGCGCCGCGGAGGACATGATCAACCGCCTCGAAGCGGAGCTGAGAGGTCGCATCTCGCGTCTCGACGAGCTCGAGAAAACCAACAGCGAGTGGCGGGCCACCGTGGAAGAGGCGCGCGCCGCGCTCACGGATCGCGACTCCCTCATCCGCAGGCTCGAGGAGGAGACTGCCAACAGCGCCGTGCTATTGGGAGCGATACAACAGCGGTTGGACTCCAGCGGCACGCACGAGATCGCACCCGATGGCGACAAGAGGTTGCTGATTCGCACCGATGGGGAAAGCGAGGTCGTCCACGTCCTCGGCCGCAAGACCAGCGTGGGCCGTACGCCTGACAATGATCTGCAGATCGATGCCAAGTACATCAGTCGGCATCATGCGGTCATTCTCGCGGGGCCGGCACACACGATCATCGAGGATCTCAACAGCACCAACGGAGTGCTCGTCAACGGTCGGCGCATCACGCGGCAGACCTTGAAGGATGGGGACGCGGTCGTGATCGGTAAGACCATGTTCCGGTTTGCAGTGCGGCCGGTGGGTGAGCGACGCGGCTGAGTCATTTTTTTGCCGCGATCGCCTGTGTCCATTCGGCGATCTCTGCCTGCGTCATGGCGTTCGGCATCGTCAGGCGCGCGTCCGCGAAGCCCCACTGCTCCAGGTCGGGTAGATACTGCTCGCGCGAGATGAGGGTGCCCTGACAGATGCGCTCCCCGGATGGTGCGGTATGGAGCTCTTCGGCCAGGCGCTCCATGAGTGCGGTCATGACCCACTCGGGGATGCTCGAGCGCTCCGACGGATAGACGAAACCAAACAGGCACAGGTAGGAAAACAACACGCGCCAGTGCTCGCCGAAGCGTCTCAGGAGCCGATCCCAATCGAGTGTCGCCGCGCAGGCGAGCAACATGTGCATGATGTCGGCGCCGTCGTAGCGTTCGCGCTCCGTCACGAAAGCCTTCGACCAGATGACCTCCTCGGGCGGACAGAGTTTGACGGGAAGGTCGAAGACCTGTCCGTCCGTGGCATAGCGGAACCAGTCGTCATCGACGAGCGAGACGCCGTTGCCCGAGCTGAAAATGACATCGACCAACGCCGTGTCACAGGTGGCCTTGCCGAGCCAGTGGGGGAACGTCAGGTCGGTCTCGCAGCCCGAGGCGCTCAGCAGGCTCATCACGCTGTCGTAGTCCTCGCGCCGTACGAAAATGTCGAAGTCCTTGGTGTTGCGCTCTATCCCCGTGTAGTGACGCAAGGCGTAGGCGCCACCGACGAGAAAGGGCGCCTTGGCGTCGCTCAGCGTACGCAGGACGCGCAGGTAAAATGAGCGAGCGGGCTCCTCGAGCTGCGTAGCCGCCGGCCTGTCATTGGGCATGCATATTGCTCCAACGTTCTCCTGAGGGCCCCGTCACTAACTGGAACTGGAAGCAAACAATGCGCCTGGCGGCTGTGGGCGATCTGCACGTGAAGAAGTCGTCGCAGGGACAACTGCAGCCGCTGCTTGCTCCCGTGAACGATCAGGCCGACGTGCTCCTGCTGTGCGGCGACCTGACGGACTACGGGCTCAAGGAGGAGGCCACGATTCTCGCCAAGGAGCTCACTGCCGCCGTGCGGATTCCGATTGTCGCGGTGCTCGGCAATCACGACTTCGAGTCCGGGCAGCCCGAGGAAGTGGTGCGGATTCTGACGGAGGCGGGTGTCAAGGTGCTGGATGGCGAGGCGCACGAGATCCGCGGCGTCGGTATCGCTGGCGCCAAGGGCTTTTCCGGTGGCTTCGGGCGCGCCACGCTCGGCGCCTGGGGCGAGCCGGCCACCAAGCGGTTCGTACAGGAAGCCCTGGATGAGGCGATCAAGCTCGAGGGGGCGTTGGCCCGGCTGCGGACCGAGAAGCGTATTGCCTTGCTGCATTACTCGCCCGTGCGGATGACGGTGGAAGGCGAGCCGCTCGAAATCATGACCTTTCTGGGCACGAGCCGGCTCGAAGAGCCCATCAACCGTCACCCCGTCGACGTGGTGTTCCACGGCCACGCGCACCACGGCGCTCTCGAAGGACGTACGAGCACTGGGATCCCTGTGTACAACGTTGCGATGCCATTGCTGCTGCAGAAGTTTCCAGGGCGTCCGCCGTTCCGCGTGGTGGAGGTGGCGTCCACGCCTGCCTCCGAGACCGTTGCGGCACTGGAGACCGCAGTACGGGCCGCGCGCGCGGCCGAAAATGGTTAAGCTTCACGTCCCCTTTCTTGCGATGCCGTGGGAGTTGCGGTGGCGAGCCCCTATATCGAGCGAATCCTCAAGGCGCGTGTCTACGACGTCGCGATCGAATCACCGTTGGACGAAGCACCGCGACTGTCACGCCGGCTCGGTAACCGGGTGTTGTTGAAACGCGAAGATCTGCAGCCGGTGTTCTCTTTCAAACTGCGTGGGGCGTACAACCGCATCGCGCACTTGTCAGAAGCTACTGCCAAGAAGGGTGTCGTCTGCGCTTCGGCCGGCAACCATGCGCAGGGCGTTGCGTTGGCCGCGAAGCGACGCGGCATTCCCGCTGTGATTGTCATGCCGCAGACGACGCCTCACATCAAGGTGCAGTCCGTGATGGACCTGGGCGGCGAAGTGGTACTGCATGGCGACGACTATGACAGCGCGCTCGATCGTGCGCTGGCGTTGGCTCGCGAGCGCAACCTGATTTTCGTGCACGCCTTCGACGACCCCGACGTGATCGCGGGGCAGGGCACCATCGGCGTGGAGATTTTGCGACAGACCGCCGGGAACATTGACGCGATTTTCGTGCCGGTCGGCGGTGGCGGCCTGATCTCCGGCATCGCCGTCTACGTCAAGTATCTCTATCCCAACATCCGGATCATCGGTGTCGAGCCCGCCGATGCCGCGAGCATGTACGAATCACTCAAGGCGGGTAAGCGGGTGAGCCTGGATCGCGTCGGCATTTTCGCCGACGGGGTGGCGGTGAAGCGTGTTGGGGAGGAGACCTACAACCTGTGCCGCGCCCACGTGGACGAGATCCTTCTGCTGGATACGGACGAGATCTGCGGGGCGATCCAGGACGTGTTCGAAGACACCCGCTCGATCGTCGAGCCGGCGGGCGCGCTTGCGGTGGCGGGGATCAAGAAATTCGTCGCACGCGAAGGTTGGAAGGACAAGCGGTTGGTGGCCATCAATAGCGGCGCCAACATGAACTTCGACCGCCTGCGGCATGTCTCCGAGCGCGCCGATCTCGGCGGTCAGCGCGAAGCGCTGTTGGCCGTGACCATTCCGGAGGAGCCCGGCAGCTTTCTGCGCCTGTGCGAGACACTTGGAAGCCGCAGCGTTACCGAGTTCAGCTATCGGTATGACAGTACCCGGGGGGCGCAGCTTTTTGTCGGCTTCGGTATTACGCAGGGTCGTGCCGAGCGCGACGCGGTGGTGAAGAGTCTGCGCGATGCGCAGTACGCGGTCACCGATATGACCGACAACGAGATGGCGAAGCTCCACGTGCGTTACATGGTTGGGGGGCACGCGCGGGGCATCGAAAACGAAGTCCTCTACCGCTTCGAGTTTCCGGAGCGGCCGGGGGCGTTACTGCGGTTCCTGCAGGCGGTGGGCACGCGTTGGAACATCAGCTTGTTCCACTACCGTAACCATGGTTCCGATTATGGTCGTGTGCTCACGGCCATCCAGGTGCCGCCGCGCGAGCGGCCGGACTTTCTTGCGCACATCAACGAGCTGCACTACGCCTACGTGGAGGAAACCAACAACCCGGTTTACCGGATGTTCCTGGGCACGTGAGCCTGTGCCGGTTCTGTCGAGGGGTGGCTACTCTCCAGTAGCCATTCCCGCCAGATGGCGATCAGGATTGCCAGGATCACCGGGCCGATGAAGAGGCCCACCAGCCCGAAAGCCGCCACGCCGCCGATGACGCCGAACATCACGAGCAGGAAGGGGATGCGGGTTTCCCGGCTGATCACGAACGGACGCACGATGTTGTCGATCCAGCTCACGACGATGGTGCCCCAGACGAGCAGGCCGACACCCGCCGCGGTGTGACCGGTGGCGATGAGCCAGAAGCCGACTGAGCCCCACAAGAGCGGCACGGCGAACGGCAACAGTCCACAGACGGTCGTCAGCACCGCAAGAAATACGGGCGCTCCCACGCCAGCAAACCAGTAGCCGACTCCGGCGAGTGTGCCCTGCGCAACGGCTGCGAGCACCAGTCCATACACCACAGCCTTCACGGTGGGGCCGATTGCCTGCAGGTAGTTGTGTACGCGCTGTCCGAGCACCTGTTCCAACACCCTGGCGAACTGGGTGGCGAATTTCTCGCCGTCGCGATAAACGAAAAACAAGCTCAATACCGCGAAGAACAGCTTTATGGCATTGCGGCTGACTCCACCCAGGATGTGTGCGATCAACGTAAAGGAGCGCTCGGCCCACTCGTGGAGCTGCACATTGAGGGCCTGCGGATCCTGTGCCATGCGGGCGCTCAGATCGCTCAACTGGTCGCCGATCCACGGGAGCTTCAACAAGGCGGGTGGCAGTTGCGTACCGTTCGTGAGCAGCGAGTGCAGTTGCTGATAGGCGTGCACGACCTCGACCCGCAGAATGATGATGAGCCACGCGAGCGGCACGATCACGGCCGTGGTGATCACGAAGGTCATGACGAGCGAGGCAATGGTCGTTCGTCCGCCAAATACCCGGACCAGCCACCGGTAGCCGGGCCAGCTCACATACGCCAGGATCGCGGCCCAGACGATCGGCACAATGAACGGGTCGAGGATCTGGAAGCCGAGAATGACGAGGCTGGCCAGCAGGACGACCGTGATCAGTCGCCTGAGCCAGGGTGCGGAGACGAAATCTTCCATCGAGTGCTTGTTCAAAGGATTGAGGTCCGGCATAGCGTCAGGTCAGGCCGGCTTTATCAGAAACAATCAGGGTCACCGCCAGCAAGGTACACACCACGAGGCTCAGGTTGCGACGCAAACTCAAGTAGTCCGGCGGCAGCTCGCTACCGACGCTACGGTGCTCGTACAACCAGAACACGCCGAATCCGACGACCAGGAGCGCCAATCCCCGTTGGCCGCCCAGAATCGTTGCCGTCGCACCCACCAGCGCCGGCAGGACGGACGCGCCGATCCGCGTCGGCCGCCAAGGCAGGTAACCTGCCAGCGCCAGTCCCCAGTGGACCGCCCCGACAAACGAGAGCACCGCGGCGCCATAAGAAATCGCGATCCGCTGGGAGAGCTCCCGGTACTCGTAGTCCCTCATCAGGGCGACACCCAGCAGGCACAGCACGAATGGCAGCACGCCCGCGTAGCTGACGATCTCCGCGGTGGTGTTGAGACGTGATACCGCCCTACCCTGCGCATTCATGGGGCGGGATGATGCCAGAGCCGGGACTTGCGGAGGGGAATAAAGCCTAAGCGGGGGTCGTCTTGACCGGCTCTCGTGGCGCCTTGACCCGCCTACCCGGGGCAGGCAGGCTTCGTGCCCCTACCTGGCGCTTTGGGCCGCGGCCTGAAGTCGAGGATCTGAAGCATGTCGAGTGGATTACCGGCGGTCGACGTTGCGGTCGAGGCCGCCGCGCGTGCACGCCAACTACAGCTCACCAAACCGCCCGGCTCGCTCGGTCGCCTCGAGGATCTCGCGTGTTGGTTTGCGGCGCGCCTGAAGCAGCCGGTGCCGCCGATGCCGCAATGTGAGGTCTTCGTATTTGCCGGCGATCACGGTGTCGCCGCGCGTGGCGTTTCCGCCTTCCCGCAAGCGGTCACCGCCCAGATGGTCGCCAATTTCGCCCGGGGCGGTGCGGCGATCAACGTGCTCGCTTCCCAGGAGGGCTGTCGGATCGAGGTGGTCGATGTGGGGGTGGCCTCAGATGAGCCGCCTCCACCGGGTATCCGCAACGAGCGGATTCGCGCTGGCACGCGTGACCTGGCCGGGACGGCCGCCATGACAGCGGATGAGCTGAGTGCCGCATTAGCGGTGGGTGCGCGCTGTGCACGTGAGGCGGTTGGTCGGGGAACTCAGCTCATCATCGCTGGAGATATGGGAATTGCCAACAGCACGGCGGCCGCGTGTCTGATCTGCGCTTTCACGGGTGCAACGCCGGAACTGGTCGTGGGCCGTGGAACGGGCGTCGATGATGCGGGGCTCGTTCGCAAGCGTGAGGTCGTGCACCTGGCGCTGGCCAGGGTGGCGAAGGCGGGTTTGCGCGAGCCGGCGCGCACGTTGGCCGAGCTTGGCGGGTTGGAGATTGCGGCGATCGCGGGGCTCTACCTGGAGTCGGCGCGGCTGGGCGTGCCGGTGATGTTGGATGGTTATATCTCCACGTCGGCGGCGTTGGCTGCGGCGGCCATCGAGCCGGGTGTGCGGGACTGGATGCTCGCTTCGCATCGCTCGGCCGAGGCGGGTCAGCGCTTTGCGCTCGAAAAGTTGCAGTTGGAGCCGTTGGTGGATATGCGGATGCGACTGGGGGAGGGCACGGGGGCTGCGCTCGTGTTGCCGCTCGTTCGCGCCGCCCTTGCGTTGCATTCGAAAATGGCGACGTTTGGCGAGGCCGGGGTGTCGCAGGGGTGAGTTTGCGCGGCTTCCGGTTGGCCGTGCAGTTCTTGACCCGGTTGCCTGTGCCGGGTGTCGCTGATTTTTCGCCGGTCGACCTGGCGCGCTCGGCGGCCTGGTTTCCTTTTGTGGGGCTGGTGGTAGGTGGGTTGGTCGCGCTGGTGACCTTCGCCTTGGATTACCGCAGCGCTGCTGTTGCCGGCATCGTGGGGGTGCTCGCGTGGGTTTGGCTGACGGGTGCGCTGCACGTCGACGGGCTGGCTGATCTCGCCGATGCCCTGGGCGCTTCGCATCGCGATCCGGAGCGGTTCTTTACGGTCTTGCGCGATCCTCACCTCGGGACCTTCGGGGTCGTCAGTATTGTGTTGGTGTTGCTGTTGAAGGCGGCGGCGCTCGCACTGTTGACTGTCCATGCGCTGTGGGCCGTACCGCTGCTGGCCGCGTGGGCGCGGCTGGGTACGCTTGCGTGGGGGCGCTGGTTGAAGCCTCTGAAAGCCGGTCACGGGGAGCAGTTCGCCTGGCAGATCTCGCTGGGGTGGATTGTTTTCTGGGCCGTGGCGCTGCTGGCGGCCAGTGTGGCCGTGGCGCCTGCACTGTGCGCTGCGCCCCTGGTGATTGGGGCGTGGGGCGCGTGGCTGAAGGCGCGGCTCGGGGGGATGACCGGCGACTGTTTAGGTGCCGGGGTCGAGGTGACCGAGACCGCGTTGTTACTGATGGTGGCGCTTACTTCAGGCGCAGTGCCAGGCCTGCTGTAACGAGGAAGGCCTGGTCGCAGGCCGCTGCGACGAGTTGATTCAAGCGGCCTTGCTCGTCGCGGAAGAGACGTGCCGCGGCGTTCTCGGGGACGAGGCTGGTGCCGACCTCGTTGCTGACGATGATGATTTCGGCTTCGGTGGCGCGCAGGATTTCGAGGAAAGCGTCGCGTTGGGCGTGCCAGCCGGGGAGGTCGGGCTGGAAGTCCGCTGGAGTTGGCGCTGGCGTTGGCGGCCAGAGGCAGTTGGCTGTCCACAGGGTCAGGCAGTCCACCAGCAGCAAGTCGCCCGTGCGACCTTCTTCCTGGACAGCGGCGTCAAGTCGTAGCGGCTCCTCTCGCACTCGCCAGTGCTGGGGTCGTTCACGTCGGTGGGCATCGATGCGTGTCGCCATTTCCTCGTCCGAGACGGTGGCCGTCACAACACAACAGACCTTTGGCGAGCGCTCGGCTGCCCACCGGGCTGCGAGGGAGCTCTTGCCGGAGCGCGCGCCGCCGATCAGGAAAGTTCTCATGGTGTCGACGCCGCGCAGTCGCGTTCGAATGCGACGATGTGCTTGGCGACGGTCGCCGGGTCTTCGTGATGCATCATGTGTCCGCAACCGGGAATCGTGACCGTGCGTTGTTCGGTGGGATGAGTGGCGCCGTGCCGTGTCCGATGCTCCGACACCTCGCCGGTAACCAACAACATCGGAGCTGCGACGCGCGCCCAGCAGGCTTCCGCTTCGTCGCGACGGTAAAGGATCGGATTCACCTGGCGGTGACGCGGGTCGAAACGCAGTTCGACGCCATCGGGTAAGGGGCGGGTCCAGGCCTTGGCGATGAACTCCGCGGCATCCGCGGTCAAACGCGGGTTGCGCATGCGTAGAATGGTCGCCAGTTGCTCGGCCGACTCATACCGTCCCGGTTTGAACGGATCGCGCACCTCGTCGAGCCATTGCGCGTAGCGTCCGGGCGCCTGGTCGGGCTGGGTACGGGAAAGGCCGACGCCCTCGAGATTCACCAGCCACTGCAGGCGTTGCGGGCGGATGCCGGCGTACATTTTCGCGATATTGGCGCCCATGCTGTGGCCGATGACCTTCGCCCGGCTTTGAGGTACCAGGTGATCCAGCAGGGCGTCCAGGTCGGCGAAGTAATCCGGAAACCAATAGCCTCCGGGGGCCCACTCGGTAGCGCCGAACCCGCGCCAGTCCGGGGCGACCAAGGTCCAGGAAGGAGGCAGATAGTCCGCCAGGAATTGCCAGGTCGCGCCGGTATCCAGGAAGCCGTGCAGCAGCACTGTCGGCGTGCTCGTGCGCTCACCCCACCAGGTCAACCGATGCCGCAGTCCGCGGAGCGGGATATCCTCCTGCCACGGTACGCGCCCAGGTTCATAACTCATCGAAATTTCTCGCGCGAAAAAGTCATAATCGGTGCCATGGGCTCGGCTTCAACCGGGCCGCGGCTGCGGAGACACCATGACCGAGGCGAAGCCCGCGACCTCAACGGCTCCAGGGACCAGTCCGACACAGGACGAGCGGACCTGGGGGATGATCGCGCACCTGTCGGCGTTCGCCGTTTTCATCTTTCCCCTCGGCGGCAACATCATAGCGCCTCTGATCATCTGGCTCACCCGGCGCGATACCTCGCCGTTCGTGGAGCAGGAAGCCAAGGAAGCGCTGAATTTCAACATCACGGTGTCGCTGGGTTGGATCGTCTGCGGGGCGCTCACGTTCGCGCTCATTGGCATCCCGCTGGGACTGGTTCTGTTCCTCGGCTGGCTGGTGATGACGATCGTCGCCGCCGTCAAGGCGACGGAGGGCGTGGGGTATCGCTACCCGATTTCGGTGCGCTTCGTGAAGTGAGGCGAGTGGGTTACTGGATCGGCAGGTCCAAAAGCAACTCGCGAACGTAACGCACGGGCGGCGAGCCGAACGACAGCACGGCGTCGTGATAACGCTTGAGCGTGTAAGCCTTGCCCCACTTCGCACGAGCCTCGTCGCGCAACGCGAGATGTTCCTGAGCGCCTACGAAGTAAGTTGGTAGTTGCGCGGCGGTGAGCTGAGCCCGGACCCACTTGGCACTGGCCTCGCGCTCTTCCTGGAAGGTGTCGTGTGTCATCAGGCGCATCGCAGCCTCGCGGGAGATCCCGTCGACGTGCACTGCCTGGTCGAGAATCGCGTTGCCGACGCTGCGCAGGTACCATTTGAGCTGGATGAGACGCATGAGAGGGTCGCCGCCGCGGAAGCCCTGCTCGACCAGCATCCGCTCGGCATAAACGGCCCAACCCTCGATGAACGTCCCCGATGCCAACACCGCCCGCAGCGGCGAGTGGTAGCGGTTCGAGTGCATCAGTTGCACGTAGTGCCCGGGCATGGCTTCGTGGATCGTGAGGTCGTCGATCGAGCGCGTGTTGTATTCGCGCAGGAAGGACTTCACCTGCTCGTCGCTCCAGTCGTCCGGGATCGGTGAGATGACGTAGAACGTCTTCTGCCCCCGGTCCAGCGGGCCCGGCGAATCGCAGTAGGCGAGTGCGACGCCGCGCTGGAACTCCGGCATGGGGATGATTTCGAGCGGATCGTCGTAGAGCGTTACGAGATCGCGCGCTCGGGTGAATGCGGTGGTTTCATCGAGAGCATGTCGGGCGGTCTGGAAAACCTGGTCGCGGGGTGGTTGATCGGCGTAGGCGAGCTCGAGTGCGGCCGCGATCGCAGTCTGCTGCTCATCGGGGGTGGGCACAGGCGGCAAAGGTGGCGCGCCCGGGTGGTTCTGCAACACCTGGCGAGCGATGTTGTACATGTCGGCCCGAGCGCGCACGAGCTCCGCCTGCGCGCGTGAGCGGATTTCTTGCCGGCTCATGGGCGAGTCGAGGGCGAAGCGCAGCTTGGTGTCGTAGAGCGTGGCGCCGAGGCGGAAGTCGCCTTTGGCCTCGGGCAGGAGCTTTTTCTCGAGCCAGATCTGGTGTTGGGAGACTGCCGAACGCGCGCGTGCGATGGCGGTTTTGAGACTGGCCTGGTCGCCGTCGGGCAACGTGTTGAGTTGCGGGACGACGAGCTGGTCGATCAGTGCGATGACGCCATTGTTCTGCTTGACGGCCGTCTCGGCATGGATTTCTGGAACGCGTGCGGGCACGAGGGACTTGCGTACCTGTTCGAGAAAGCGTGGCAGCTCGGCGAGGCGCGCGCCGACATTGCGCAGACGATCCTGCAGAGGAGCAAAGTCGCGGGCCATCAGAAGATAGATGCCATTGCCGGCCAGCTCGGTGTAGACGAGTGGATTCCAGCGCCATTCGGCGAGTTGCTCGAGGCGCCAGATCTGATATTGCAGCTCACTCGTCAGCAACCGCGCGTCCACCTGGTTCGCGCGTGAGAGCTGGTCGGGGTCGAGCGCCTGCATCTGAAGCAGCAACTCGCGGGCGAGAGCCGCACGGCGGTCATAGCCCTGGACACTGACGTCGTCGAGATCGCCGTCGAAGCGGTGATTGCCGAGCGAGGTCGCGTTGACTGGGGTAAGCGCCATCATCTCTTCGAGATAGCGCTGTGAGATCGACTCGAACGTCACGTCTGTCTCAGTCGGCTCACGCGGCGGAGCGGGTGCCGCAGGTGGCGGTATTGTCACGCATCCGGCAAAACCTGTGGCGCAAGCCACGGCAAGGGTCACGAGGACACTACGGCGTTCTACTTTGTTGTTCATCCCACTCAACCCCCTTGCAGGGAGGTGCATGATGACCAAGACGGGCAGGGTTGGGAAGCATTGCCGGGGCTGGGGGGCGGGCCGGATTCGGGCTTAGGTCGAACGTCTGCTAAGCTCCGCTGTATTAATGTCGAACCCTCTTGCAGTCCTGCGTTACCGCGGCTATGCGGCTTACGCAGCGGCCCGATTTTGCACGACGCTCTGCTGGCAGATGCTGAGCGTCGCCGTAGGCTGGCAGGTCTACGCGCTCACGCGCAACCCGCTGGATCTCGGCTACCTGGGCCTGGTGCAGTTCCTGCCGTTTGTATTTCTCGTTCTGCCAGGCGGGTACGTCGCGGATCACACCGACCGTCGTTTCATTCTGATGACCGCCTATGCGGGGTCGGCCGTCTGTGCTGGAGTGCTCGCGTGGCTGTCGCTCACGGGCTCGCATAGCACGTGGCCCGTCTTCGCGGTCATGACAGTCTATGGGGCGGGTCGAGCTTTCTGGATGCCCGCGAGTCAGGCCATCACGCCGAACCTGGTGCCGGTCGAGGCTTTCCCGAGTGCGGTCGCGCTGAATTCGATGCTGTTCGAGGCGGGTGTGATCGCGGGTCCGGCGCTCGGTGGCGCGCTGTACCTGGTGGGTCCTTCGGTCGTGTATGAGTCGGTGGCGGCGCTGTTGATGGTGTCACTTGCCCTCGTCTCCACGATCAAGCCGGTGAGGGCGCGCGAGCGGGCGGAAGGGTCCCATACGGCAAATCTGCTGGGTGGGTTGCGGTATGTCATCCAGCATCGCGCTTTGTTGGGGGCGATTTCTCTCGATCTGTTCGCGGTGTTGTTTGGCGGGGCGACCGCGTTGCTTCCGGCCTTTGCCCGCGATGTGCTGCAGGTGGGGCCCGCGGGCTTGGGGCTGTTGCGTACTGCGACCGGGCTGGGTGCCACGATCACCGCCGTCGCACTGGTGGTGACTCCCATCGAGCGTCATGTCGGGCGTTGGATGTTTGCAGGGGTCGCGCTGTTCGGTGTGGCGACCATTGTGTTCGGGCTGTCGCAGAGTTTCAGCGTGTCACTGGTGGCGCTCGTGCTTCTGGGTGTCGGTGACATGGTGAGCGTGTATGTCCGGCATGTGCTCATCCAGCTCGAGACGCCGGATGCCATCCGGGGTCGTGTGAGTGCGGTGGGCTCGATGTTTGTCGGGGCTTCGAACGAGCTCGGGGAGTTTGAATCCGGCGTGACGGCGGGGTGGTTCGGGCTCGTGCCGGCCGTGGTGTTGGGGGGCGTGGCGACCCTGGTGGTGGTCGCTGCGTATTTGAAGTTGTTTCCGGAATTGCGGTTGATGGACCGGTTTCGGCGCCGGCCGGCGCCCCAGGGCGGTAAGGCTTCGAATTAGCCGGACCCCGGGGCTTTGCGGCAGTCCGGCAATAGCAGATGCCCATGGCCCGCGGCGGAGCTGCTGCTATCATTGGCTCCTATTGCAACCCTCGTGCGGGAACCGTTGATTCCAGGCATAGTCCTAGCGGAGGGTCAGTTCGAGGATAGCCGCGAGACCGGAACTGAAAATGCGCGCACCATTGAGTTCGCTTTTGCTCGCCGCCGCCTGTCTTGCGGGGGTTGGGTGCGCGTCGAAGCCCCCGGAGGGAACGGCGGTCGCTTCCGTAGATGACGCTTACGCCAACGACGCTAGCAATTCGTTACATCTGACGTCTCAGTCGTCAGCGCAGCCGGTTGACAATAAGTCAGATGGCGGATCCATGGGCGGCAGCGGCGCGGCGGTTGCGACGTCGCCTGCAAACTCCATGAGCAATAGCGCGGCGGTCGGCGAGGGCGTCACGCGCTCTCTTCGTAAGACGAGCATGTCGGCGAGTAGTGGCGGCGGCAACGGCGCGACCGCACCGACATATAGACCGGGGAGTGACAACGAGATCGTCGCCCGGCGCCTGAAGAAGGCAGCGGAGCAGGAAAGGAATCCCAGCTTGCGCGCGAAGCTCTGGAAGGAATACACAGACTACCTGCAGGGCGCGTCCGCGAAGTGACGCTCATTTGCGTTTGTAAGCGTGGCAGTATTCAACGCGCCACGTGATGAGGGCTCTGCTGCGAATACTGTTCGCCCGTTCAAGGCCTTAGTCCGTATTGGACCCGAGGGATCTGTGATGGGCGCGAAGATTGCTTAGGCTTAGGTGCCGTGCACAGATGTCTCACACCGGAACCTGCACAGCTCCTTCGAGTCCCATCAGGTCATGACAGAGCTTGCCCCAAATAACGGACGTCGCCTGGATGCCCGCTTTACGTTGCTCGAGAAATTAGGCTCGGGCGGCCAGGGCGAGGTGTGGCGTGCGCACGACGATACGTGCGGCATCGATATCGCGCTCAAGGTCCCGGTCAATGCGAGTGCCTCGAAGGAGGCTGTGCTGACCGCGTTCGAGCGTGAGCATTCGATCGCGAGCCGCCTGGATCATCAGTCGGTGCTCAAGGTCTTTCCGCCGCATCGCTCCGGCGATGTCGTGGTGCTGCCGATGGAGCTTGCGAACGGCGGGGACCTGCGCAGGCTTCGCGGGGCGGGGTATCTCGAGATCATTCCCGTTCTGCTCGATATCGCGCAGGCGCTCGAGCATGCGCACGAGCGGGGCATCATTCATCGCGACTTGAAGCCGGGTAACGTGCTGTTTGATGCGCGTGGGCGGGTGAAGCTCGCGGACTTCGGCGCTGCGGGCACGAAAACCACGACGCCGGAAGTCGCGCGCCAGCAAGGGTTGTCGCCTTTCACGGCGAGTCCTGAGCAGCTTCGCGGTGAAGCGCCGACTGAGGCCGATGACATCTATGGGCTTGGCGCGCTCGCGTATGAGCTGCTGTCGGGTTATCCCCCCTATTACCCGCATTTCGACATTCGAAGAGCGCAGGAGCAGCCGGTTCCCAAGCTGGTTCCGACGCGGCAGATTCCGCCCCTGTTGCAGGCGCTCGTAACGAAGATGTTGTCGAAGGCTAAGCGCGAGCGGCCGCGTTCGATGCGCGAGGTGATCGACGAGCTCGACGCCGCGTTGAACGATACGTTGGCGTTCGATTTCGAATCGATCGTTGATCCGGCGCATGGGGCGCCGAGTGCAGCGGTCTCTGTTGGGCCGCCGCAGGCGGGTGGCGCGCAACCTAAGGGTTCCGCCGCGGCGGGTGCTGTGGCGGCCGGTGGCGCGCAGCAGAAGAAGGAACAGGTGGCGGGCGCTGCGCAGGCGGCGGCGAATGGGCGCGACGCCAGCGCGGCGCGGTCGAGCGCTAGCGCGCAGGTGTCTGACGCACAGGCAGGTGGCGGGCAGCGCGCGAGCTCGCAGAGGACGGGCGCTCCCGCGGCGGGCGCATCGTCGAAGAGCGCGCAGCCGGATGGTGCGCAGCCCTCAAGCGCACGAGGCGTGTCGCCTGCCGTGCAGTCGGCGACGGTTGGCGCGGAGCATGGCCAGACCGCCGCTGTAGCGTCTGCGGTCGCTGGCATATTGCACCCGGGCACGACCGGAGCGCCTGACGGGTCGGATGGCCCGGGTGCGCAGCTTCCGGACGTTGCTGCGACGGGACTGGTTGCGGCTAGCACGCAGCGCTCTGGGATCACCGGCGAACCCAAGTTGCTTGGCGCAAAGCCATCGGACGTAGCCGCGGCATTGGCTCCGCGTCGCAAGCAGCAGTCCGGCGAGGCGGCGGAGTCTCACGCGGTGGAATCTGGCGCGACTGGTGCGCAGCGTTCGGAAACTCAGGCTGAGTCGAAGGCGACTGGGGCACAACGTTCGGGACCTGCGGCTGAATCCAAGGCGATTGCGGCACAACGTTCGGGCAGCGGCACCCCGCCGCCCGCAACTACGACCGCGAAGAAGCCGGTCGGCGCCAGCGAGGAATTCGAGGACGAGTACGAAGACGAGTACACGGAAGAGGAACTGGCCGAGCGTAACGGGGACGAGCGTCCTGAGGAACCCGACGAAGACGACGAGGGGCCGGACCTCGGCATCATTCCCGAGCTGCTCGTAGCCAACGCGCTCGTCGTCCATCCGAAGTCCTCGAAGCAAACGCGGAATCCGCCGGTTAACCCGGCTTCGACTTCGAAAGAGCGCGCGTCGCAAGACGATGGCGCGGCTGGAACCAACTCTAACCGTACGGCGCAGTCCGAAGCGGGCCGCGGTGCGGAGTCGCTCGATATGACGAAGGGTCGAGCAGCGCCGGATGAGTCGACTTTAGCGAATGCGACGCAAGCGCTGCCGCTCCAGCCGGCTGCGCCCAGCGGTGCAGCTGCTCGGAACACGCCGTCCGATCCAACATTGGCTAACCACACGCAGGTGTTGCCGGACCAGCCGTCCTCGTCGCCTGGCAGCGGGGCGCCCGCGCGGTCTGGTCACGCTGACCCGAGCTGGGCCAACAGGACGCAGGTGTTGCCCGATGATCAGTCGGGTTCGCACTCCCATGCGGGGGCCGCGAAGTCGGACCCCTCGTGGGCTAATAGAACGCAGGTGATGCCCGAGGAGTCAGCAGCGGCATCACGCGCTCGCGCAGTGTTGAGTCGGGCGGCGCAGAGCGATCCGAGTTGGATCAAGTCGCTGCAGGCTGAGGCGGCTGCACGGGCGCAGCAATCACCGCCCCGGACGCAGCAAGCGCAGCCGCCTAAGACCGACGTCGCGTGGCCGCCCGGCCAAGGCACGCGGGGTCAGCAGGCAAGGACTGCGAGGAACGATACCGCGTGGCAGGCGGGCGACGCGGAGCAGCCGCGAAGGCGGGCGCCTGAGGCGCCGGCCTCGGGCTCGGCAGCTGCGAGCGGGCAGGGATTCCAACACCGACCACACGGCTTCCCAACACCAGCGCAACAACTACAGGCGCTGTACGCCCAGACGATGACGCCGGCCACGGCGTCGGCTTCGGGTCACCAGGTGCCGCAAGGCCAAGGCAGCGGCATCACGGTACAACACCAGCCGACGGTGCCAGACATGCCGCCCGCGCAGTTTGCGGCCGCGGGGGCCAGCGCCATTGGCGGAGTGGGTCCGAGCATGAGGACAGGCGATCGCCCCCTGTGGGAAAGCCTGCAACTCGACACCATCCCGCGCGTCTCGCGACTCGAGCCGATCCGTCGGCGCCATTGGCCCATCGTGCTGTTGGGTATTCTGGCGGGCGTGGCGGTCGCCGTGTTCTATTGGCTGCCTCGCTACACCGGTCAGAGCCTCCCGATCGACTTTGCCGCACTGACCCGTGCCACCAAGAGTTTGGCGCCGAGTGAGACGCCTGCGGAAACCACTATCTCGCCGCCGCCAGGTACCGATAACGCGACCGATTCCGCGGACGCGAAGTTGCAGGCGACGCGCGAGAACTTCGATCGGCGCCTCAGCGCCCTGGAGACGCGTGGCGCAGGAATTTGGGGAGGTCCCGAGTTCGGCATGGCCAAGATGCGTGCCGCGGAATCAGTCGGCGCGCGTGACGCCGGTAACGAGAAGATGGCGCAAGAGCGCCTCGCCGACGCGTCCCGATTGCTAGACGAAGTCGAGAGCCGGGCTTCGCAGGCACTCGCCGCGCAGATTGCCGCGGGACAGAAGGCGCTTGCCGCCGGGCAGCAGGAAATAGCCAACCACGCGTTCGATATGGCCCGGCGCATCGATCCCAACGATCGCCGCATCGCCGAGGGCGAACGACATACGCGCAGTCTGAACGGCGTTCTGCCGTTGCTCGCCGATGCGCAGAATGCAGAGAGCGCGCGCGACTTCTCGCGCGCTGTGCAGGACTATAGCCAGGCCCTGTCCATGGACCCCGGTAACGAAAAGGCGCGCACGGGGCTGGCGCGCGCGAATACCGCTTTGGGTGACGACAATTACGCGAAAGCAGTTGGATCAGGTTACGCGGCGCTTGGCGCCGGACGTCTCGATGACGCGCGTGCCGCCTTCACGAAGGCGCGCTCGATGCGCCCGAATGGCTCCGAGGCAGCGGATGGACTGCGGCGATTGGACTCCGCTCAGACCGCGAAAGGATTCTCCTCGCTGCGGCAGCGGGGTGCGGGTCTCGAGGCGCAGGAGCGCTGGGACGAGGCGGCTCAAGTTTATAGCTCTGCGCTTCAGGGCGATCCGTCGCTCGCGTTCGCGCAGCAAGGAAAGAATCGCTCCGCCGCGCGCGCCGAGCTGGGCGACGCCCTGCAGGCGCTCATCGACCGACCGGAGCGCCTCAGCTCACCGTCGGTGCGCGAACAGGCCCGGTCGCTTTTGCAGACCGCGAATGAGCAGACCACCTCCGGCCCGGTGCTGCGCTCGCAGATCGCCCGACTCGAGCTGCTCCTGCCGCAGTATGAGAAGACTGCCGCCGCTGACTCGTCGTCCATCCGACCCGTCGCGGCATGGCGTTCTGACACCGTTTCGGCCACGCGCTCGGACTCCACACGGTCCGATTCGACTACGCGCTCGGACATGGACAAGCCCGTCCGTCTCTCCCTCGTATCGGACAATGCCACGGCGGTGGCGATCCCGAGCATCGGGCAATTCGGCACCTTCGCGCAGCGCGACATCGAGCTGAAGCCGGGACGCTATACCGTCATCGGCACCCGCGATGGCTATCGGGACGTGTACCGTGATATCACCGTAGTCGCGGGGCAAGAAAGCCAGACGATCCATGTAAGCTGCTCCGACCCGATCTGAGAGCGGAAAACATTGTGAGCTCCATCGCCTACGCGCAGGTGCGCGTCCGCGAGCCCTTGGGCGAGCGAATCCTCGGCGAGAACATCTCCATCGGAGGCACCGACTCGGACGTCGTCGTCCCCGGCGCCAATCCGGGGCCTGCGCTTGCCATCGAGCGTCGCAAGGGCGTTTGGGTGCTGGAGCCGCGGGGCAAGGCCGCGCGGGTCAACGGAAGGTCCCTGACTTCATCACGCGATCTATGCAAAGGCGATGTGCTGGCCCTTGGAGAGGCGCAGATCGCAGTCACGGATGTGTCACGTACCCTGCTGCGCATCGAGATCCATCATCTTGTTGGCAACGCCACTGTCGCGCCGACAGCCGCCGTGGCGACCCTGGTTGTCGGCGAGCAAGGCGACGACGACGTCGAGATCCAGCCTCTCGCAGCGTTGCGCATAGTTCCGCTAACGACCAATACACGGCCCGCCGGCACGTCGGCTCGCCCCGCAAGCCCGATGCGCTGGGTTCTCGGCGGCATTGCGGCGGTAATTCTGGCGGTGGTCGCCGTCGTGACCTCAATGTTGGAACCCCTAGCGGTAGATGTGCTACCCAGTGACGCCCACCTCCTTACGCCGGGCACGATGGTCGCCATCCGCAACCCCGGCAGGGTCCTTCTCCTACCCGGCAAGCACATCATTCGAGCCGAGCGCGATGGGTATGTCGCGGCCCAGGCGGATGTCGAAGTCCGCGACGACGATACCAACAGCGTGCGCCTGCGTCTCGAGAAGCTGCCCGGAAAACTGAATGTTGATACCGGCGGCGTCTCAGCCACCGTTAGCGTGGACGGCGTCGAAGTCGGGCATGCACCGGGAGTTTTGAGCGTCCCCGCGGGCGAACGGACCGTGATGATCAGTGCTCCTCGCTACGTGGACTACATTACCAACGTGACGATCCAGGGTGCCGGTGAGAGCCAGGCTTTGAAAGCCAAACTCCAGACGTCCTGGGGATCGCTCAAAGTCTTGTCCATCCCGGAGGGTGCGCATGTCAGCATCGATGGTGTCGATAGCGGCACCACGCCGGCGACGATCGCCGCCCCCTCAGGCGTCCGTCGTGTCCAGATCGCCACCGCAGGCAGAAAGACATGGGAGAGCAGCGTGGTCCTCAGGGCGGGTGAAACACTCAGTGTTGGGCCCGTTACCTTGGGCCAACCGGATGCCCACATGACCCTGCGCTCCGATCCGACGGGTGCCGACGCTACGGTCGCCGGCACGCACCTCGGTCGCACTCCCGCAGAAATCGACCTGCCCTCCGGTATCGCTCACCAGGTGGTGCTGAGCGCGCCGGGCTATAAGAATTGGATACAAGCGGTGTTCGCCGAGCCCGGCCGCAAGCTCTCCGTATTGGCCCGACTCGAGCCTATACTCGCCCGCGTCAGTGTGCAGGGAGACCCTGCCGGGGCTGAGGTTCTCGTCGACGGAGTGCCGCGGGGCAAGGCGCCGCAGTCCTTCGAGCTCCCGGCGGCCGAGCATCGGATTGAAGTTCGCAAGGAAGGGTTCCAAACGTTCAAGACCGTGGTAACCCCTGAGGCCGGCCTCGACCGCGCGGTGCAATTCCGCCTGGTGCCGGTTGGCCAAACCAACGCACCGAGATGAAGCCATGATCCAGGTACGACGACCCATCGGCATTCTGACGTCCCTAGCTATCGTCTGCGCGGGCGCCGTTGTGTTGCAGACCCGCGCTGCCGACCAACAGCGCCCTCCTGTCGCGACTCGGGATAAGGCCGCGCCAGCCCCGGTTCCACCAGCCGCGAAGTCGCCGCCACCCGGCGCGCCGCAGGTTCCGGAAGAGTCCGCCACCATCCGCGACGACCCCACCATCGCTCCGGACCCCAAGCAGTCCGCCGACAACAACGTCAGTTTCCCGAGCGACATCTGACCAAGGAGTCTGTCTGAGTCATGCTGCGCCTACTGCGGCCGCCCCTGGCGGCATCTTTTTTGCGATCCTTTCGCTTACATAGTCCCCGGGCTACGCCCGGGAAACGATCGCAACCTGGTCTTCATAAGTTTGGCTGCTCGCCAGGGTCGCCCTCGCGACGGCGAGCATGACTCAGACAGCCTCCTAGATGCATCCGTTTGCCATCCAGCTCGACGACCGAGCCGTCGCCTTTGCAAGAGACGGTCATATCCTGTCGAGCGCTCCCAGCGCCGTATGGGACGGTAGCACCGGGGAGCCGGCGGGGACTAACGCCTGGAACGCGCTCCGTCGCCATCCGACGGCGACTTCGACGCGGCACCTGGGCAGCCTGCTCTGCCAGCCGAATCCCTCTGATCGCACCGTGGCCCTGGTTGCTGCGGAGCTGGTGAGGCGCTTGGCCGCGCAACCTCCGGCGCCGCCGCAGCGTGTTTGGATCGCTACGCCTGCAAGCGCCTCTGAACAGGGACTCGGCGCGATGCTTGCCATCGCTCACAAACTGGCACTCCCTGTCGATGGTTTCGTGGATGCGGCGGTGGCCACGGTCGCGGCGCTAGGGTCCGAGCGCAATGCGATTGTTCTCGAGATCGGGATGCACCACGCTGCGGCAACCTATATTGACCGCGATGGCACCCAGGTTCGCCGCCGGCGGACTGCAATCACGCAGCGGGGCGGCCTGGTCGCCTTTTACCAGGTGTGGCTCGAGCTCGTCAGCACAACCATGGTGAAGCGAACCCGCTTCGATCCGCTGCACGACGCGGCCACCGAGCAAGGGTTGTTTGATTCTCTATGCTCGTGGGCGCGTGCTGCCGCTGTTGGGGGTGCTGTCAACGCCGTTCTGACCCAGGAAGCCGAGCGCTTCGAAGTCACCTTGACGCGGGATCAGTTCGCCCAGGCCGGGCAGAGCCTCCACCGTGACATCGTACGGCTGCTTCACGAGATGCGTCCTGCCGGGGCCTCTGTGACGCTCGTCGTTCCTGCCGTAGTCGACGACTTGCCGGGTCTGCGTGACGAGTTGGAGCAGTTCGTGGACTGCGAGCTGGTTTGCATACCCGACGGATTCGCGGCGGTCGCGACGTCCCGGCTCGACTTGCCGCAACGTGTTGACACCGGACCGGTTCGATTGCTCCGACGATTGCCTGTAAATTCCTTGGAAGATGAGGCTGCCGTCAAACGCGACATGTTGGGATCCCGGCTGGAGCGACGTGCGGGGCCCTCACACTTGCTGTTGGATGGGCAGGTGTATGCCCTCGGTGGGGAAGCGTTGGTGATTGGACGCTCGCCGGTAGGCGCTCGAACGATCGCGCTATCTGACGGTCTCGCCGGCGTTTCGCGGCGGCATTGCACGCTGACCACCGAGAATGGCGAGCGCGTCTTACTCGATCACAGTACTTTTGGTACTTATGTGAATGGTGAGCGCGTTGCCGAGCGAGTTCCGGTGCGTGCGGGCGATCGCGTTCGCGTCGGCGATCCGGGAGTCGAGTTTGCCCTGATCGCCGTTGATGAAGCCTCCGCCGGAACCGGCGCTGGTGCCGGTGCCAGTGCAGTCTCAAAGTGACGCAACGCCGCCGCACCACCGAGGTATTCACACTCTCTTTCCTGGACTGCATTTGTTGCGGATTCGGGGCGGTCATCCTGTTCTACACGATTGTCAGCGCGCACAGCGGCGTCACACAGACGCGCGCCACCGATACGCTCTCGGCCGAAGTCAATCGTCTGGATGAGCAAGTTCTCACGGGAACCCGCAATCTCGCAGCCCTGCGCGATACGTTGGAGAAGACCCGCCAGGAAGTCGCCAGCGCCAGGGAGAAAAGCAACCTCCTGGCTGCGCAGCTCGCCTCCCACCAGAGGCAAGTGTCAAACTACGATGCCACGCGGTTGTCGCGGCAGCAGCATATCGAGAAGCTGCGCGCTGATATCCAGGCATTGCAGGAGGGCGTGAAGCGGAGTGAGGCCGGCGGCGATGAGCTCGCTCCACCGGGGCAGGATGTCGCCTCCTTCCGCCAAACGGGTGGCGATCGACGTTACATCACCGGCGTGAGGATGCACGGCCGGCGCATCCTCATTCTGCTGGATGTGTCCGCCAGCATGTTGCATGAAGACATCGTCAGTGTCCTGCGGCTCAGGAACGCCGATGACGCAACCAAGCGCGCCGCCGCCAAATGGCAGCGTGCGCTCGAAACGGTGCATTGGCTGCTGACGCAGATCCCTCCCGGCAGCGCTTATCAGATCTACACATTCAACACCCGGGCACAGCCGCTGTTGGCGGACTCAGCGGGCAAGTGGATCTCCGGGGGTGACCTGCCGCAAATCGCCCGGGATCTCGCGGCCATGCAAAGCCTGGTACCGGGCGAGGGAACGAGTCTCTATAACGCATTTGCGGCAACCAAAACTCTCAGTCCGCTGCCGGACCAGATCGTCCTCATCACCGACGGGCTGCCGACGCAAGGCAAGACGACGCCAACGCGTAAATACGTCGATTCGGACACACGCGCACGCTTCTTCGACGAAGCCGTGGGCCAATTACCCGCGCATGTACCTGTCGACAGCATCCTGTTACCCATGCAGGGAGACTCGGAGGCCGCACATCGTTTCTGGCATCTCGCCCGAAATAGCGATGGGAGTGTATTGATGCCGGCAAGGGATTGGCCGTGATGCGCCGCCGTCGTTCCGTGGAGGTGTTCAGCCTGTCGTTCCTCGACTGCATCTGCTGCGGTTTCGGGGCCATCATACTGTTGCTGGTGCTGACCGAGATCGGGCGGCCGGTGGTGCTGGAGAAGAGTCGCAAGAATCTCGATGGGCAGGCTCGCGCGTTGGTCGCAAAGCTCCATACCATACGAGGCGAGACCGATGAGCTCACACGGGAGCTCGAGGGCAGTCGCGCCACCCTGGAGCACGATCGGCAGAAGCTCGCGCGTCTTTCCGGCGACTTGAGCGCCATCCAGGGGCAATACGCCAGCAGCACCCAGGACGCCTCCGTTTCGAATCGTGTCGAGAAAGAGCTTGTTGCGGCGTATCAAAAGTTGAGCGCGGAGATGCAGCGTGTGCTGCAGCGGCGCGCCAAGCGGCCCGCGACCGAAGCCATCGGCGGAATTCCGGTCGATAGTGAGTACATCATTTTCGTCGTCGATACCTCCGACAGCATGACGGACAATCACTGGGCCGCGAACCTCGATCTCATCGATGAGATTCTGGGCTTCTACCCGCACGTGGTGGGGCTGCAGATCATGAACGATCAGGGCGCCTACATGTTCGGGGATACCAGGGGCAAGTGGCTGACCGACTCGCTGGAGCAGCGTGCCGAGATCCGCAAGCGCGCCAGGCATTGGGCCGCGTTCAGCCAGTCGAACCCGGTGCCCGGCATGGAGGAGGCCATCCGCACGTATTGGGCGGCCGATAAGCGCATCAGTTTGTTCGTGCTCGGGGATGAATTCACCGGCAAGTCGATCCAGGCGGGGCTCGATGGGATCAGCGCGCTCAATAAACCCGGACCCGATGGCCGGCGCGTGGTGCGGATCAATGCGATCGGCTTCCCGGAGGGGACCGGTATGTCTCCCGATACGAATATCCGCTTCGCCGCCCTCATGCGCCTGGTGTGCGCGCAGAACAATGGCACGTTCTGGGGTTTGAAAAACTGAGCGCACGCTTCTAAAGTGTCGCAAAACAACACTCCTCAGAAAGCGGAAGATCGAGTCACTCATGCCAGATGCCGAACCCAAGATCGTGCTGCTCGCCGGGGCGACGGGCATGGTGGGAAAACTCGCGCTCGACGCCCTGCTCGAAGCTCCGGATATCGGTCGAGTGTTTGCCATTACCCGCCGGCCGCTGGGGCGGGAGCATCCACGGCTCGCGAATCGCATCGTGCAGTTCGACACTATCGAGACGCAGCTCAAGGGGCTGACCTGCCACGTCGCCGTGTGCTGTCTCGGGACGACGATCCGCCAGGCCGGCTCGCAGGAGCAGTTCCGGCGTGTTGACGTGGATTATGTATTGGCGTTCGCCCGCGCCGCGAAGGCGGCCCAGGCGCAGCGCCTGATCGTCGTGTCCTCGGCGGGTGCGAGTACGCAGGCGAAGAACTTTTATCTGCGCACGAAGGGTGCGATGGAGGAAGCGCTGGCAACCGTCGGGTTTGTTTCGCTCGATATCCTGCAGCCCGGTGTGCTGCTCGGCCTGCGAAGTCAGATGCGACCGCTCGAGCTCGGCGCAATACTGGTCATGCCCCTCGTGAATCCCTTTCTGCGTGGCGAGCGGGAGCAATTCCGTGCGATCGCGGCGAAGACCGTCGCCGCAGCCATCGTCGGAGCTACACGCTCGGGCAGGAAGGGTATACAGCGCTATACGCATGCCGGACTGCAGGCGCTATCGAGGCTGAAGTCTGTACGCGTCGTGCCTCTCGTCGATCCGAAGGCGGCCGGCAATACGAGACAGCGCCGTCCTTGAGGACTAAATGACCGACGGCGCGTAGTCGCCGGGCCCTGCTCACGACGTAACGTGACTTGGTTAACATTCCCATGTTGTGCCCGACTCGCACAATCCCAGGTGATGCCGCGCGCATGCACGCATATCGCGTGATGATAAAGAGTGTGCGAGCTAAGGAACCCTCTTG
>Ga0268266_10000600_pt1 | contig 49251 bp, 47 predicted proteins | sample KBSS13metaG_FD_190356 | JGI IMG/M metagenome (GOLD analysis project Ga0268266, IMG submission 190356) | Switchgrass rhizosphere microbial communities from Kellogg Biological Station, Michigan, USA - KBS S1-3 metaG (SPAdes) (version 2) | ecosystem: Host-associated > Plants > Roots > Rhizosphere...
GAACGCTGTCATCGTAATGCGCGCCGCGGAAGTTCACTAAGTTCACGGTCCTACGCGCGCGGACACGCGGGCGAGGCGAATGTTCGCGAATGTTCGCGGTAACGGCGACCGATTGGACGTAGTCGGGAGCGGCGGAGCGCTGCCGTTCGACGTAGCTCAGGACAGGCATCGGCCAGCTTAAGCCATAAAGGGGGTGCTGTAGGAAAGTTGTTTTGTCTCGCGCGAAGGCGCGAAACGGTAATTAGTGCACTGTCACCGTAATTCACCGTAATTCGCGTTAGGGAAATTGGGGAGCAGCTAGGGAGCCCAACTTTCCGGCGCGATAATTCGGTAAAACTCGCGCGCTTCGCAATCGGGTCCTTGTCCGAACCTCTCGCGTCGCGGGCTCAACACGTTCACAAGTCCAGCATAATAAGCGGCTTCGCCGGCGTACGCCTCGTTCTCAGTTTCAAGCTCGAGGCTTCTGCGAAAGACGTACGAAAGGGCGTCGGACACCTGCACCAATGATGAGTGATGCGATTTGATCGCGAATGCCGTGTTCACGATGTGATCGAACCGATCGTCGGCAGAGCGCGGCAACCAGGTTACCTTACCCTTCTTCAGCTTTCGCCGCTGATAAAGACCGTCAAACCACGAATCCGGCGCGTAAATTGCGTCCGATAGGTTCGCCATCTCCATCTTGTTGTCGTCCATAACGAGGACCGTGAGGCCTTTGTTCGCTTGATCGTCTTGATGCTTCTTCTGGATCAGGCCAGCGACGTACATTCCGGCAGCGTGCCAATACGATCGGCGTGTGGGATGAGGGCCTTCCGGCAATGCGGCGTTGAACCGCTCGAACGAGAGAGCGCAGACGAAGAGCTTCCCATCCTGTGCCGCCAAATTGCAGACCGAGGCTAGGAAATTCTTCCGCTCTTGAGCGTGAACGTCGCTCCAACCGCCGTTCCCGTTGATAAGAGCTTTCGTCTTTAGCTCAACCGGATGGTTTGGATGCTGTGCTAGGAAATTTCGCAGCAAATCATCGAAGTCGGCGGTAATGCGATGAAGGCGGTAGGCGTCGACCAAAAAGCCGACCATCACAAAAATATCCGACTGGTTCTGATCGCCACTCTCGTCCACGTACGCGAACTTCATGCTCACTCCTTCCGGTGAAACCGGGTTAGGACAATCGGCACGCGCAGACACCTAGCACGCTCGCACGCGCCCTTCGACATCCGGCTTGCTGCCCTACGCGCCGGTTCGTCCGCCAAATGTAATTTTCGATCAGAATCTCACTCACTGCGTCGGCGGCGCGCAGGGCGCGCTCGTTCGATCAGGATGGATGTCCTTGATAGAGTCTGCAGAATTTTGAAAGCCTTGATGCCCTTATTTTCCTTGATACCCTTGATGTGGTAAAAAAACGATGCTAGGGCGCCCTCATGGAAAGCTCAGGAACTGTGCCCGAAGCGCCGGAGGTCGAGGTCAAGCGAGTTCGAGGCCGCGGTCGGGGAGGAGGCTTCTTCGCGATCTCGCATGAGGTGTGGGAGAGGCTGTGGTCATCGGACACTGTGAACCGTCTGAATTTCGTTATTACTTATCTCGTTCTCCTAGCCGGTACGGGAAGCGATCACCGTCTTACGAAGTGGTCGGCTCGCGCCTGTGAGCAGTATACGGGCATGGGAAAGCCGCGCGCGAAGCAGGCGATCGAAGAGTTGATCGAAGCCGAATTGGTCGCTCGCACTGATGCGTCGACACGCATGTTGCCCCAATACGAGTTGCCGCCCTTGCCACTTGATGTCGAGCCGATCTTTTTGCCGGTCGGACTCGTGACAGGACTATCCGGCGAAGCTTCAATGTTACGGCGTGTTCGCGAGACCGGAGATCCGCTCGCCCTGAGGATGCTCGTGGACCTTTATGCGTCCGTATCGTTGGACGCGACGCACGGAGTTTCGATTAGCCTGCTCCATTCAGGCAAATTGGAAGCAGGCACGCCCACCGCTCGGAAGATCGCTGAGGTGGGCGCTCACGCTGTTTGGGGATTGACCGCTGGAACTTGGCGGCACGCGGCGGGCGACTGGGCGGTGCTTCATCGAGCGAAGACGGCTGATACCGAAGCCGCCTGGGCGCCCTTCTGGTCGCGCTTGGACCTACTCAAACAGATCGGTGCGATTTGGTATGAGCCCTGGGTCTTCGATGGTGAGGAACCCGACGCCGAACCGCTCTTCCCGCTGGATTCGAGCGGCTTTTACGCGGTTTCGAAACCAACGGACGAGGGCGAATTAACGAGAGTCGCCGCCGACGTTTCGCGCTCGTTGGTCGGCGACGAACGTTCCTACATCTTTGATGCAAGTGGTGCCGACTACTTTTTGCCCCTGACGCTGCACCGTCGTCCTCCCGCTTATCGGGAGGTCGCGCGACTTCGAGTGGAACCTGACACTCCCGGGCGCCGCCTAGCTTGGAAGCGCAGGAGGACGCTCATCGAACAGTATGCGGAGGCGTTCACCCATCTTCAGCAGCAGGCGGATGAGGGCACCTACAATCGCCCCATGCGCACCACTTCCGCCGGAGGCGATCAATGATGCGCAAGCTGTTGTTCTTCGTACCGGGCGCCGTCTTCGCCACACTTGTCATCATCCTATCATGGATGACGATCCAAAATTGCTACGAACTCGACATGGGACCGGGCAGACTAATGTTGCGGCCTGGAGCGCAATGCGAGACTATTTCGCGGCCATCAAGTCTGGTTCCTGCGGCTCGACCGCCCGAGACCGCTTTTGTCGTTTCGGAGCGGTCTGAACCACCGTCGGCTTCACGCTCGCCCTCTCCAAAATCGGCCGCAGATACTGCCCCGTCGCCGACTCCTTCACCGCCGCCACCGTTTCCGGCACGCCTTCCGCGATGATCCGCCCGCCGTTGACCCCGCCGCCGGGCCCCAGGTCGATCACCCAGTCCGCCGTCTTGATGACGTCGAGGTTGTGCTCGATCACGACGACGGTGTTGCCCTGCTCGACCAGGGCATGCAGCACCTCAAGTAGCTTGCGGACGTCTTCGAAATGGAGGCCGGTGGTCGGCTCGTCGAGGATGTAGAGGGTCTTGCCGGTGGCGCGGCGGGAGAGTTCCTTCGACAGCTTGACGCGCTGCGCCTCGCCGCCGCTGAGCGTCGTCGCCGACTGGCCGACCTTGATGTAGCCGAGGCCGACTTCCTGCAGCATGCGCATCTTGTCGCGGATGCCGGGGACCGCCTTGAACAGCTCGGCCGCTTCCTCGACGTTCATGTCGAGCACGTCGGCGATCGAGTGGCCCTTGAACTTCACCTCGAGCGTCTCGCGGTTGTAGCGCGCGCCGTGGCACACGTCGCAGGTGACGTAGACGTCGGGCAGGAAGTGCATCTCGATCTTGATCAGGCCGTCGCCCTGGCACGCCTCGCACCGCCCGCCCTTGACGTTGAACGAGAAGCGGCCGGGCTTGTAGCCGCGCGCCTTCGCCTCCGGCAGGCCGGCGAACCAGTCGCGGATCTGGGTGAAGGCGCCGGTGTAGGTCGCGGGGTTGGAGCGCGGGGTGCGGCCGATCGGCGACTGGTCGATGTCGATGACCTTGTCGAGCTGCTCGAGGCCGGTGACCTTCTGGTGCGGGCCGGCGGGGATGCGCGCTCCGTTCAGCGTGCGCGCTGCGGCGGCGTAGAGAGTATCTATGGTGAGGCTGGACTTGCCGGAGCCGCTGACGCCGGTGACGCAGGTGAAGGTGCCGAGCGGGAACTTCACGGTGACGTTGGCGAGGTTGTTGGCGGTGGCGCCGTGGACGGTGACGAACTTGCCGCTGCCCTTGCGGCGGGTGGCGAGGAGCGGGATCTCGCGCCGGCCGGAGAGGTAATCCGCGGTGATGCTGGTGGTGCAGGCGAGGAGCTCGTCGAGCGTGCCCTGGCACACGACCTCGCCGCCGTGGACGCCGGCGCCGGGGCCCATGTCGATGACATGGTCGGCGTGGCGGATCGCGTCCTCGTCGTGCTCGACGACGAGCACGGTGTTGCCCAGGCCGCGCAGGCGCTTCAGCGTTTCGAGGAGGCGGTCGTTGTCCTTCTGGTGGAGGCCGATGCTTGGCTCATCCAGCACGTAGAGGACGCCGGAGAGGCCGCTGCCGATCTGCGAGGCGAGGCGTATGCGCTGGCTCTCTCCGCCGGAAAGGGTGCCCGACGTGCGGTCGAGGTGGAGGTAATCGAGGCCGACATTGTGGAGGAAACCGAGGCGCTCGTTGATCTCTTTCAGGATGACGTGCGCGATCGCCTGCTGGGTCGGCGTGAGCTTGGCTTCGAGGCTGCCGAACCAGGCGAAAGCGTCGGCGACGCTGCGGCGGGTCGAGAGCGAGATGTCCTCGCCGGCGATCTTAACCGCCAGCGCTTCGGGCTTGAGGCGGGCGCCGTGGCAGACTTCGCACGGGCGGCTGGCCTGGTAGCGGCTAAGCTCCTCGCGCATCCACGCGCTCTCGGTCTGCGCCATGCGGCGGTTGAGGTTGCCGATGACGCCCTCGAAAGGTTTCTTCACCTCATAGCTGCGCTTGCCGTCGATGAAGCGAAGGGTGACGGCGCGGCCGCCGGTGCCGTGAAGGATGACGCGCTGCGCCTCCTCGGGGAGCTTGGCCCAGGGGGTGTCGAGGTCGAAGTCGTAGGCGCGGGCGAGGCTGGCGAGGACCTGCATGTAATAAGGGCTGGGCGGATTGGACTTGGCCCAGGGCACGACCGCGCCCTTCTTGAGGCTGAGTGCGTGGTTGGGGACGACGAGGTCGTCGTCGAACACGAGCTTTTCGCCGAGGCCGTCGCAGGCGGGGCAGGCGCCCTGCGGCGCGTTGAACGAGAAGAGGCGCGGCTCGATCTCGGCGATGGTGAAGCCGCTGACCGGGCACGCGAACTTCTCGGAGAAGAGGATCCGGCCGGGCGGGGCGTAGTCGAGCTTCATGCCTTTCGGGGCGGCGGCTTCGTCCTCGGGCGAAGGGTCAGCGGGGTCGAGGTAAGCGAGGCCTTCGGCGAGCTTCAGCGCGGTTTCGAAGCTGTCAGCGAGGCGCGCCTCGATGCCCTCACGGACGACGATGCGGTCGACCACGACTTCGATGTCATGCTTGTACTTCTTGTCGAGCGCGGGGGCTTCTTCGATCGCGTAGAACTGGCCATCGATGCGCACCCGGGTGAAGCCCGCCTTCTGCCATTCGGCGAGCTCCTTGCGGTATTCGCCCTTGCGGCCGCGGACGACCGGCGCGAGCAGGTAATGGCGGCTGCCTTCGGGAAAGCTCATCACTCGGTCGACCATCTGGCTGACCTGTTGCGCCTCGATCGGAAGGCCGGTCGCGGGTGAATAGGGGATGCCGACCCGCGCCCAAAGCAGGCGCATGTAATCGTAGATCTCGGTGACGGTGGCGACGGTCGAGCGCGGGTTGCGCGACGTCGTCTTCTGCTCGATCGAAATGGCGGGCGAGAGGCCGTCGATATGCTCGACGTCCGGCTTCTGCATCATCTCGAGGAACTGGCGGGCGTAGGCCGACAAGCTCTCGACGTAGCGGCGTTGGCCTTCGGCATAGATGGTGTCGAAGGCGAGCGAGGATTTGCCCGAGCCCGACAGGCCGGTGATGACCGTCAGGCTCTCGCGCGGGATATCCACGTCGACGGCCTTGAGGTTATGTTCGCGTGCTCCACGCACCGAGATATGGGTCAGCATCGGCTCAGATTCGTTCCAGCTTTGTTCTGATTAACGCGAGCCGCCACACCGGGTCAACGCCGCTGTAGGAATATGGGTGCTGAAGCGCCGAGTTCAAATCATCCGGCAGAAAGCCGGAGCGCCTTCGGCGGCGCAGACGTCAGGCTTCGTATGGCTCTTCTTCCAATAATTGATGAGGCCCAGTTGCTGAGCCAATGCCGGGAAGCCAGGCTCGTCGAGCGTGGCTCGCATGCGCCGATACCAGAGCAGCGTTGGCCCCGGATACTCCTCCGTTGTGGCAATCCTGCTTGCGACCTGGAAAGCTTCATGAGTCGCGCCGAGGTCGGCGAGCAACAAGGCGACGGATTCATCCTGCTGGTCCCTGGGCAAGGCGAGCAGTACGCGAACCGCTTCCGCTTTTTCCCCGGCATTTCGGGAGGCAAGGGCGCGATATCCTTTGATTAGAGCCTCGCGACGCTCCGCCGGAACTGGCACTTTCGGGTCAGAAAGACCTTTGAGGTCACCCGTCTGGCTTGCCTCATATGCCTTGTAATAGCTGGCATTCCCAGTGTTCGGAGCAAGCGCAATCGTTGCATCAAAATACTGCCTTGCCTCGTCGGTCTTGTCCGCCGCGACCAAGCCTTCCGCCAGGGTTTCGGACGTATAGACATAGAGCGCGAGCGTATCTTCGGCCTGATGCAAATGATCGATGGCCTCGCCAAGCCGGCCGACGTTCAACAACATCCAGCCATATTGATGATGTTCGCACCCGCAATCGAGGCGACGAGCGTCGACGGCGCGTTTCAGGAGAGATTCCCGTGCGAGCCAGTCGCGACGGTCGACGAGCATGGACTTGATGTACAATCCCTCGCTGTTCTTGGGATCCAGGGCGATGGCGCGATCGGCCGCCTGACGTCCGCTGGCGCGGGCCTCTTCGAGAGCCTTCGGGCTATCCGCACCCATCGCGACTTTCCAATAGGAGCCAGCGACGGCTGCCCATCCCCACGAGAAATCGGGAACAGCGGCCACGACGCGCTGCGCCGGAATGAGCGCCTTGCGGCCCTCGCCCATATCCGGATCCCAATATCCCTGGCAGAATTGCATGTAATCGCGAAGGACGGCGTCGGGCAGCGGCTTGCTGTACGTTGACGCCCCGAAGAGACCGCAGCGGACGACGTTGCCGGCATCTACGGCGATGTGGCGCGGGATCTTTGCGGCTTCCTTGCCGTCGTAATTGAAATTGTCCGACCACAGAGCGGCACCGGAACGCTCGTTGGTCATGCGCGTGATGACGCGGATTGTGTCTCCGTCGCGCTGCACGGTCCCGCCAAGCGCATAGGCCGGGCCGTTTCCGGGCGCGGGGGCCGACGCTGTCGAGACGCCGACGGCTCCATCCGCGTTGAAGGCAGCTATTACTTCTGTCTCGATTGCGTCCGGCATCGTCTTGGGCAGATCGGGCGACAGCAATTGAAAGCCGGCGAGGCGCACCATCATGCTGTGAGCCGTGGGGGCGGGTCGCAACCACCACCAGGCAGCAGCCGCGACCAACAGAACAAGGGCGCAAGCGAGCCCCATTGCCAGCGGACGCCGCGACGAGATCGTCGTGCGCCTCGGCGTGGCGGCATTCGACGCAATCCGTTCGTCGCCTGAAGTCTCAAGGATGGTACTGGCGAGCAGATCGATGGCCCCGTCGCCACCTTCGAAGCCGTCGATCCATTGGCGGGTGGACAGTTCGTAAGCGAACGCGTCGGTGGGCTCGACGTCCTGGGTCCGAAGCGCGATAACGGGCACGTGATAGCGGCTGGCCAGCGACAGCTCTTTCTTGATCTCGTCGCTGCCGTTCGCGGCTTCCGAGAAGACGAGCACCAGTGACCGGGCATTGCGGACGGCCTTGGCAATCTCTTCCTGATAATTCTGGCCGGGCCGGACATCGCGGCACGATATCCAGCAAGCGATCCCGCGTTTTTCGATCTCCTGGCACACCGCAAGCGCGCGCTTGCGATCCTTGGTCGCGTAGCTGATGAATACCCGCTTGGAGGCGCCGTGGTCGGTACTGGTTACAGGACCCTGTTCACTCACGACAAAGCTGGCCTCAGATCATCTTGCAGAAGGGAGGAGCGCCAGCGGCCGAGCACACGTCCGGCTTGGTGTGTGTCGTCTTCCAATAGCGCATCAGGCCAAGCTTGTCGGCGAATGCCGGGAAGGTTGGGTCGCTAAGGACTCCACGGGCGATCGGATAGAAAGGCCAGCTCGCCGGCGTAATTCGCTGACGAGCCACCCCGTTCGCAACGATCTGCATCATCGGACCATTTGCGCCAAGCGCGCCTAGCATCGTTGCAACTTCGCGGTCCTGCATGTCGGGGGACAGCGCCGTCAGCAGTTGGACCGCCTTGGTCTTGGCCGCGGGATCTTTGGAAAGCATCGCCTGATATGCCGCCGCGAGGGCTGCCCTGACCGGAGCCGGCGCGTCGACCTTCGGGTTCTGGATCGCCTTAAGCGCCGCCGCATAATCGCCCGTCGTCGCCGCATTGAAAACGATGAGCTCGTCAGGGAAATCGGCTTGAGGCGCGAGATCGTTCGCGTTGTCGAAATGTGTTTTGGCTTCATCGGCCTTGCCGGCCACAAGAAGGGAATCGCCCAGTGACAACTGAGAGTCGAAGTCGAGGGCCAGGACGTCCGTGGACCGACGAAATTCTTCACCGGCATCGCGATTGCGGCCGACAGCCTGAAGGAACAGACCGTACAAATGGTGTTCGCAGCCACAAGCTAGCGGTCGCGCGTCGAGCGCCTTCTTGAACCAGCCTTCGCGGCCTACGAAATCGTGACCGTCGTGCAGGAACGCCTTGGCGTCGAAGGCTTCACTGTTCGACCTGTCGAGCGCGATTGCCTTGTCGGCCGCTTCGGAACCCTGCTGGCGATATTGCTCGGCAAGCCGGGAAGAGGGGTCGTGGTACCAAAGCGCGAGCGCTCCGTTGCCCACCGCAGACCAGCCCCAGGAGAAGTCGGGCAAGGCGGCAACGACCTTACGTGCAGCGTCGAGCTGTTTGCCCGGTTCCCACTCGAAATTGCTCGCCTGGCAATATTGCAGGTAATCAGAAAGGACGGCGTCCGACAAAGCCTTGCGGTAGGTCGAGGCGCCGAACAGGCCGCAGCGCAACATATTGCCTGCTGTGACCGCAATCTTGCGAGGAACGCGCTGAGCGATGGCGGCGTCGTAATCGAACATGTGCGCCCAGAGCGTGGCACCCGAGCGTTCGTTGGTGAGGCGAACGTTGACCTTGATCTTGTCGCCGTCGCGACGGATCGTTCCGCCAAGAGCATAGGCCGGCGCATCACCTTGGGGCGGCGCCGCGGCCGTCGATACGCCGACCACGCCGTCGTCATTGAACGCGGCGATGATCTCGTCACGAACCGCATCGGGCATTCCGGATGGAAGGTCGGCGGATGAGTTCGAAAAGCCTGTGAGGCGGACCATCATGCTGTGGGGTGCAGGCCCACTCGGGCTTAGGAGCCACCAAGCTCCGCCGGCGATCAGCACGAGCATCGCCATCGTTGCCGCGATTGCGATGTTGCGGCGTGCGGCAGGTTTCGCGCGGCGGCGGTGTTGCCCGGTTGACGGAGCTGCCGCCGCGACCGCAGTCGCCGGCTGCCCGATGCGCTGCATCAGGGAGTCGATCGACTTGTCCCAGCCCTCGAAGGCGTCGACCCACTGGCGCGTCGACAGCTCGTAAGCGAAGGCGTCGCTCGGTTCGACGTCCTCAATCCGGAGGGCCATCACCGGGATGTGGTAGCGGCTGGCGAGCGAAAGCTCTTTCTTGATCTCATCGCTGTTGTTGGCGGCTTCGGAGAAGACCAGCACCATCGCCCGTGAATCCCGAAGCGCCCGGACGATCGCCTCCTGGTAATTTTCCCCGGGCGGCACATCGCGGGTGGAAATCCAACATTGCGCGCCGCGCCGCTCGATCGCCTCGCAGACGCTCAGCGCGTCCTTGCGGTCCGCTGTCGCGTAGCTGACGAACACCCGCTGCGAAGCCGAGCGATCGGTATTGGTCACAGGACCCGGTTCATTCACGGCAAAGCCCCCCGCCGGAAGCCGACGAGCTTACGTTGCTTCAGGCGCAATGAGAAGCGCTTGCCGCTGGCATCGGCAATGGTTGGATAATCGCTGCATTGATGTAAGTTCCGCTGCAGGGGGCACGTATGGCTACTGCAGTCGCAAGTGGCGAACCCGTGGCGCGTCGGTGGCGGCGACGCCTTCCCGAACGGCTGCCGAACCTCAAGGGTAAGTGGCTTTCGGCCTACACAATGGTGTGGGCGATACTCCTGCCGCTTGCGCTCGCGGGTGCAACGCGAGGTACGTACATTTTCCTAACCGTCGCGCCGATGTGGTCACCTTACGGGATCTCGACCAGCGACACGTCGCAAGGATTGAGCATCGATAGTGTCATGAATTCCGCCGCGCATGCGGAAGGGATTCATGCCGGTGACTTTGTAGTCGCCATCGACGGCTGGGCGCTGCCCACCACCGGAGGGAGAGCGGCGGCACGGACGAGGGTAATCAAGCCGGACGGTGCGACAACTTCGTTCCGAATGCGGCGGCCAAACGGCGAAACTTACGAAGCCCGACTCGTGCGGAGCATGGCTTACGACCGAGAGCGCTTTCGAGACGCTGGAATGAACTGGGCGGTGGCCTGGGCCATCCAGCGCATCGGAACGCTGATGCTGCCCGTACTTTTCATCGGAGCGGCCGTATTGCTGTTCATTCGTCGCCGTCGCGAAGCAGTGCCCGCGCTATTATCGATCGCGTTCCTTGTGTTTGGCGGCATCGTTAATGGCGCAGACCTTTCCGGAATGGGTGCGGCGACGCTCAACGTCGTGTCGACGATCGGGAGCTTGTGTCTGTTCATCGCGCTCCTCGTCTTTCCGTCCGGACGCTTCGAGCCACGATGGACCATGCTGCCCGCTTTTCTGCTCCCACCTCTAGCAGTGCTCAACAATAACCAAGCGGCCGGATCGGTTATCGCTGCTCTGATTGCTATTGCTATCGTGGCGGCCCTAATCAGCAGGTACCGCCGGGTCGGCGAGGGTACCGAGCGTCTTCAACTTCGCTGGGCTTTTCTTGGGCTCGTATCTGGAATGTTGTTCTTCCTGCTTTCGACAGCGGGCAATGCAGCTGTCGTGGCCTGGCAAGCTTCAGATCCACGATGGATCGTCTGGCAGTTTGTGTTCTTCCAGCCTTTTGGCATTTGGGGTCTTGGGGTCATGGCGCTGGGGCTGATCGTTTCGATCCTGCGCTACCGGCTTTACGATGCGGACACGGTAATCGGACGGTCGGCGGCTTATGGCGTCCTGACAATCGGTTTCGTCGCTTTGTTCGCGGCGAGCGAGAAGATCATCGAGCTGCTCGGCCAGCAATATCTGGGGCAGAATGTCGGAGCTTTGGCCGGCGGGATCGGGGCGGCACTCGCGGCGGTTGCGATTGCGCCCATGCACGCACGGACGCACCGCTGGGCCGAGCGGCGGTTCCAGAAGGCGCTGTGGCAACTGCGGCATGGGCTTCCGGCGCTAGTGGGCGATTTGCGGGAGACTTCTGGCGTGCGTCAGATTGCCGCGGCCACGCTGGATACGGTGATGGATGGCGTTCGGGCGCGGCGCTCGGCGTTGTTTGCCGGCGACACGCTCGTCGATGCGCGGGAAATCGACGCTTCGGACGTCGCTCTGTGGCAGTCTGGATGGTCGCCTCCAGCACATGACGGGATGGACATCGATGAGGCGGATGAGCTCTTTCCGGTGCGCGTTCCCCTGGAGGCCGAGGGGCATGGGCGCGTTGGCTGGTTGCTGCTCGGCTCGCGGCCGGACGGCACCCTTTTCGGCAAGGCGGAGCGTGATGCAATCGAGGAAATTGCAGAGCCCGTTGCGCGCGCCGTGCAGGTCGCGTTGACCCGCGAGGAGCGGGAGGCGAGCTATGAACGCAGGTTCGCGGAGCTCGAACGGATGGTCGCAAAGCTGACTTCGACAGGTAGGCCAGCGACTACCTGACGCAGGTTCGTCGATGGACTCCTGACATTAGTCGATGGGGGATGGCCCACGCCCCGCCGCGGGTCGAGACACGCAGTGGCAAATCATTCATTTGGGGGCACAAATGACTCATCGTCAGTATCGTGGCGTTCGGTTCGGGGCAGCTCTTTTGGCGTGCACCGCGCTCGCGGCAGTCCCGACCGCTCTGGCGGCTCAGGAAGCGGACCTCTCCGCGCATATGCCGTCGACCGTTCATTACGGCACCTGGGGTGTCGACATTTCCACCCGCGACCTGTCGGTGAAGCCGGGCGACGATTTCCAGCGCTACGCCGCCGGCCATTGGCTCGACACGAACGAAATACCGGCCGACAAATCGCAGAATGGGATCGGCTCGGAGCTTGCCGACCGCAATCAGGGTCAATTGCGCTCAATCGTGATGAGCGCCCCTGCCGACAGCCAGCTTGGGGCCTTCTACCAAAGCTACATGGATGAGGCTCGGCTGGAGCAGTTGGGCGATGCGCCATTGAAAGCCGATCTCGCCAGGGTCGATGCGATCAAGAACAAGGCGGAGCTCGCTCACTTCATGGCGGATACGCACCATGATTTCGGGTCGACGGTGTTCGGCCTTGGGCTGCTGCCCGACCCGGCCAATCCGAAGATTAACATCGCCTACGTCGGAACTGGCGGAATGGGCATGCCCGACCGCGACTATTACCTGCTCGACAAATACAAGCCGCAGCGCGACGCCTATCGTGCTTACATCCAGCGCACGTTCGAAATGATCGGCGAGCCTGATCCGTCGGCGGCGGCCGCCACGGTAATGGCGTTCGAGACCGACATCGCGAAGCTCTCCTGGCCGCAGGCGGACCTGCGCGACCTCGACAAGCTCAACAATCCGATGACTCTTGCGCAACTACAGAAGTATGCGCCGCAGTTCGGCTGGAAGGCCTATCTCGACGATGCACAGGTGATGTCGCCGCACATGTTGATCGCGGACAATACGGCGATCCAGAAGATGGCGGTGCTGTATACGAAGACGCCGCTGTCGACGTTCAAGACGTGGGAGAAATTCAAGGTCGCGAACGACGCTTCGAATTACCTTTCCAAGAAGTTCGTCGACAGCAAGTTCGAATATACCAAGACGCTGACCGGAGCGAAGGAGCTGCGGCCGCGCTGGCGCCGAGGGATCGCCGAGGTCGATGGGCGTTTGGGCGAATTGCTCGGCAAGACCTACGTCGACCGCTACTTCCCCGCCGAATCCAAGACCAAGATGGAAGAGCTGGTCGCCAACCTGAAAAAGGCGGCGGCGCAGCGGATCCAGGGCAATAGCTGGATGGGCGAGGCGACCAAGCAGGCGGCGCTCGTGAAGCTATCGAAGATGGACGTGATGGTCGGCTATCCCGACAAGTTCCGCGACTATTCGACGCTCGTGATGAAGCCCGACGATTTGTACGGGAACGTCAAGCGCAGCGCGGCCTTCGAATGGGCCTATGCGATGGAAGACCTGAACAAGCCGGTCGACCGCAAGAAGTGGGGCATGAGCCCGGCTACGGTCGATGCCTACAACGGTGGGCTGGAGAACAAGATCGTGTTCCCGGCGGGAATTCTGCAGCCGCCGTTCTTCGATCCGTCAGCGGACGCCGCCGTGAACTATGGCGCGGCAGGCGCGGTTATCGGGCACGAGATCATGCACGGCTTCGACGACCAGGGGCGGAAGATCGATGAGACCGGCGCGCTGCGCGACTGGTGGACGCCGCAGGACGCCAAACGCTTCAAGGCGCTGACCGACAGCCTCGGCAAGCAATATTCAAGCTACGAGGCTGCGCCTGGCATCTTCATCAACGGCGCACTGACGATGGGTGAGAATATCGGCGACATGTCCGGGCTCGAAGTTGCGTATACCGCCTACAAGATGTCGTTGAACGATCAGCCGGCGCCCGTGATCGATGGGTTGACCGGCGACCAGCGCTTCTTCCTGGCGTTCGCTCAGGCCTGGCGCGGAAAGCAGCGCGAAGATGCGATCAAGACGCAGGTTGCAAGCGACCCGCACAGCCCGCGCCGGTTCCGGATAATTGGACCGTTGCGAAATCTCGATGCGTGGTATGATGCGTTCAAGATCGGGCCGGATTCGAAATTCTATATCCCGCCCGCTCAACGGGTTCGTATCTGGTAGAGTTCGCTAAAGTTTCCGGGCCTTGTGTCCGGGGAAAAGGGGAGCCCACCACCCGTTCGGCTCCCCTTTTTCTATTTCAGCAGCGGGTAGGCCGCGATTTCCTCATAGTGCGCGCCGTGGCGCGAGAGTTGGCTTTCGAACAGGATGAACTCGGTGACCTCGAAGAGATCCGACGTGAGGCCGCGGCGCCGGTCGAGATAGCCGGTAACCTCGCGGTTGCGGCTGCCTTTCCAGCGGGCAAGCGTGATGTGGGGGTGGAAGGCGCGTTGCTCCGGCGCGAGGCCCACCTGCTGGCAGACGCGTTCGATCTTTGAAGCGAGCGCGGCGACGGGCTCTTTCGGTTCTACGCCTGCCCAGAGCGCGCCGGCTGCACGATGATCGAAACTGCCGACCTTGCTGATGCGAAGGCTGAACGGCGCGGCACGGATCCTTCCGAGCGCATCCGACAGGTCGGCGGCAACGTGGCGGTCGACCTCGCCGATGAAGCGCAAGGTCAGATGCAACTGCTCGTCGTCCTGCCAGCGGAAGTCGGCGTTATCGTCCATCGCGTCGATCAGGAGATCGCGAATGTGTTCGGGCGGGCGAATGGCGGCGAACAGACGGTGCATCAGAGTTTGTCCCGAAGCACGCCGAGCCAGTTGCGCGCAACCGGTGCAAGGTCGGCCGGCAAATCATCGAGCGGGCGTTCGATGATCTCCTCGATCTCCCAAGACCAGCGGTGCGGCCGGTAACGTACATTTCGGACGATGAGCAGCGAGGCGAGATCGCGCTTGAAGTCGGGACGCTGTTCGAGCTCGGCTGCGGTCATGACGTCGCCGTGTGAGACCAAGCCGATTTCCTCGCGAAGTTCGCGCAATACCGCGTCCCGAGGTGGCTCGCTCTCCTTCCGGCCACCGCCCGGCAGGCGCCAGCCCTTGGCGTAGCGAAGCTTGACCAGGACGACTTTGCCTTCGGGCGTGAAAGCGAGGGCGTGCGCCCCGAATGTGCGAGGGCGTCGAACGAACCAATTGGCCCGTAGCAATTGGTGTCCCGTGGTCAGGATCAGGCGAAGAAGGGTGTTCACAATAGCCTTATGCCCAGGTCGCATGACGGGTTCCAATTGCCTGTCGGCAATGCCACAGTTGCGCAAAGGGGGCGCTGATGGGCGATAAGAAGCTCAGCGAAGAAGACTATGATCGCCTGCTTGAGCCGATGTCGGCCGAGCTGGCGTCCATGGCCCGTTGGGTAGCTGAAACCGACCAGCGCATCATCGTGATATTTGAGGGCCGTGACACGGCCGGCAAAGGTGGGTCGATCGAGATGTTCTCGCGCCTGCTCAATCCGCGCCAGTGCCGCGTCGTGGCGCTCCCATCACCCGACGAGCGTGAGCGCAGCGAATGGTATTTCCAGCGTTACACTTCGCACTTTCCGGCCAAGGGCGAGATCACCTTGTTCGACCGCAGCTGGTACAATCGCGCCGGCGTCGAACGCGTCATGGGCTATTGCACGGAGGACCAGGCTGAAGCTTTCCTCAGGGCCGTTCCGGACTTCGAAAAGCAACTGACCGACGACGGGATATTGCTGTTCAAATATTGGCTGTGCTGCGACCAAGAGACGCAGGAGGAGCGCTTCCTCAAGCGGCTGAACAGCCCCGTGAAACGGTGGAAGCTCTCTCCAGTCGATATCCAGGCCCGCGACCGGTACGACGAATATACGCAAGCGCGTGAGCGAATGCTGGCCGCGACCAATACGCCTTACGCGCCGTGGACGTTGGTCGATTTCAATCACCAGCCGCTTGGCCGGCTGACGTTGCTCAGGAATTTGCTCGACCGGATTCCGGACGTCGACCTACCGATGGCGAAGATCGATTGGCCGAAGCTCAAGGGAAAGCCGAAGAAGGAACGCTACGGCGTGATGGAGCCGATCCCAGACTATAAGCCGCAGAAGGGGGGCAAATGATGCGCGCGACGAGGCTGCTGGTCCGCCTGACCGGCTATTATCTGATCATCGGTGCGGTGGTTTTCCTGGCGCTGAGCCTATGGCCCGAGAGCCGCAATTACCTGCCGATCGGCGGCGTGCAGGAATTGATTACCCAGCCTTCAAAGGGGCCGCTGGAAGCCAGCGACATGATCAAAGCCGCGCATGTCCAGAACCTCGGTCAGAGCCTGTTCTGGCTCATTGTGGCCATGGCGGGGGCGTTCCTGGCATCGCTGCCGGTCAGCTGGGTCTACATGGGCGTCCGCAACGACGAGGAATATGACCAGTCGCTGATCAACACGATCATCGTCCTGCCGATGGTTGTCACCGGCATCGTCATCATCGTCCAGAACTCACTTGCCCTGGCGTTCTCGCTAGCCGGAATCGCGGGAGCGGTTCGGTTCCGCAATTCGCTCAAAAGCTCCGGCGACGCACTTTTCATACTGCTTGCGGTGGCGATCGGATTGTCGGCCGGAATCGGAGCGGTCGAGCTTGCCGCGGTGGTCACGATGGCTTTCAACTACACGATCCTTGGGCTGTGGATCACTGAGTTCGGCGAGCGCGAAGGAATGAAGCGCTTCTTCTCCGACTATAATCCCGAACACACGCCGCGCGGGCTGGTGGCGCCCGCCGCGAGGAAGGCCGAGGTGGAAGAACCGCCCGCCAATTAGCGGACGCAATGCTTCAGGAGCGCGGCCGTGCTGGCGTCGGTCGCAATGTCCTTGAAGAAGCCGTCGAGATAGGTCTGCGCGCGGCCTATCGTCTTCGGATCGAGCCCCGGCGTTGAGGTCAGTGCCGCGAGCAGTTGCGGGCGAGCGGACCGCATCTGCCCTGCAATCGCCATCGCCTGCGCGTTGTGGATGCAATAGCCCCGGAAGTAGCGCTGGCGGACGTCATTGATGTGCAACTCTTCCGGCGGAGTTGCGTAGGGCGGGTCGACGAAACCCGAGAAATCAAAATCGTAAGGGATCGGGATAACGGTTCCGCTGGCGAGTCCACTGGCACCGATGAGCTTGGCGTTATGGCAGCAATATTCGCCCTTCGGGCCGGCACGCATAGACCAATCGTGGTTGCCGAGCATGTGCTGAAACAAGGCATAACGGGCGCCATCGCGCGGATTGATGCTTTCGACGGCGATCGTGTCGGGCGCTTTAAGTTCCTTCAGATTGTTACGTTTGGCCGCGTCGCTGACGTCTTCGAGGAAGAAACCGTAGCGTTCCACGGCGGGCTTTCCGTCCTCGTTGCGATACGTGATGTCGGCCAGCCTGGCACGCAGGCCGAGCGGCGTCAGCTGCTGGTACATCCTGTAAGCCGAATATTCGAGGAGCACATATTGCTGGAAATTGGTGTTGGTCCGGCAATACGTGACGAGCTTCAGCTTCTTCTGGCCGGCGAAAAGGGACGTCGGCGGCGGAGGGCGCGTGAACTCAACTCGAAGTGGTGGGAAATCGCACGTATCGCTCATTCGGCGGGTAATGCCGCGGACACTCAGGCTGACTGGAAGGCTTTCGTTTCCCACGATGATCGAACCTGGCCGGGGCGTGTCCGTCCGGTTGCGGAAGAACGAGTTCATCGGGCCCTGGACGGCGATTTGGATCGTGTCGTCCGATGCGAAAAGCGGCTTGGGCTGCGCCGCTACGGCAGGTGCCGTGGCGACGGCCAATGATAATCCAAGAGCGATCGTCCTCATGGGGTGGTTCTCCGGACGGTGTGCGGGGTCATTTGATCCCCAACGATCTCCAGCCAGGTCAGCGGGCCGCCGTAGGCCCGCGACATTCCGGTATCGATGCGGGCCAGTTGACCGTTGTTCGTGATCTGGATTCCCTGCGGGCTCGGCGTGTGGCCGATGACGATCCTCTTGGCTCCGTAAGCGAGCAGCACCTTGCCCAATTCTTCGTCGACGTTCGCCGGTGACGGGCGGTGCATCGCCAGACGTTGCGCCTCGGCCTCGGGATCGTTCATGGCCAGTCCGCGATACCAAAGCGGCCCCACCGGATCGCTGAGCGTCGTTTCGTCAGCAGCGGCCATCGCCCTTCGATATTTGAGGTTGATCTGTTCGAGCGGAATGGCGGCGCTCTCGACGCTGATTCCGCCGTGAACGAACAACGTCTTGCCGATCTTCGCGACCACAGGGTTCTTCGTCGCCCACTGGCCCAGTTCGCCGGTAGGTTTCCAGGCAAGGCGATGCTCGACCCAGCCAAGGGGCGTTGATGCTACCCAGGCGTCGTGGATTGCCTGCGGCGTCATGGCCGGGTTCTTCGCCAGATAGGATGTTTCGATGCTCGCTTTGTTCGACTGGAAAACTGCCTCCCGGCGACCAGGCGACTGAGCGTCCGCAAAGGCCGCGAATTCGCCCGGCGTCGTATAGCGGAGATCGCCGAGCAGGTTCATTGCCTCGTGATTGCCCAGGATCACGATCACCCGGCCTTTGGTGCGCGGCGCTTCCCTGGCCAGCTGTTGCAGGCTCCGGATGATCTTCAACGAGTCCGGCCAGCGGTCGGTGATGTCGCCCAGCTGAACAAGAGTGGTGGGTCCACCGACCCAATGCCCGTTGGCGTCCATCAGTCGCGCATCGCGGGCGACATCCTGCCATGCGGCATAATCGCCATGCAGGTCGCCGACAGCGACGATGCGGGCAGGATCCTTGGCTTGCAGAGGCGGCGAGGCAAGAACGGCGAGCACCAGCAGCGCGGTGCGCAACACGCCACAAAGCCGGCCCGCGAATGTGCCCCCCAGCATGCCCATACTGTCGCACCTGATACGCCCAACGGCAATGGCCTGGGATTGCCGCTTCCTGAACAACCGTTCAGCCTGGAGCGCAATTGTCCGGTTTCGCTTGAAGTCCCCTCTATGTTCCACGATATTTGCGCTTAGCGAAGGGCCTTTTGCCCGCGCAAAGGAGACTAAATGGCCAACTGGCAAGACCCGCAAACGACCGGCGTGAATACTGCCGCGACGGTAGGCGTCCCGCACGCCGCCCGCGATGCGGGCCTCCGGTCGTATATGCTTTCCGTCTACAACTACATGGCTTCGGGCGTGTTGCTGACCGGCATTGTCGCCCTTCTGTTCGCGAATAGCAGCCTGATCAACTACATCGTCGATCCAGCAACGGGCCGTGCGACCCTGTTCTTCTGGGTTGCGCTGTTCGCCCCACTGGGGCTGGTGATGTGGCTGAGCTGGGGTATCAATCGCATGTCGGCAAGCACGGCCCAGATGATCTTCTGGGGTTATGCCGCGCTCATCGGCGTGCAATTCTCGAGCCTCTTCTTGGTCTATACCGGAGCATCGATCGCCCAGGCTTTTTTCGCAACGTCGGCGGCGTTCTTTGGTCTCAGCCTCTACGGCTACACGACGAAGCGCGACTTGTCGGGCATGGGCACGTTCCTGATTATGGGTGTCGTCGGCCTGTTCGTGGCGATGCTGATCAACCTATTCCTCCGCTCAACCGCGATGAACCTCGCGATTAGCGCGATCGGCGTACTGATTTTTGCCGGATTGACCGCCTACGACACGCAGAAGATCAAGAGCATCTATTTCTCGGTCGCCGGCCATGGCGAGGCTATGGCCAAGACCGCTGTAATGGGCGCTCTCAATCTCTACATCGACTTCATCAACATGTTCCTGTTCCTGCTGCGGTTCATGGGTAACCGCCGCTAAGCGAGCGGCTAAACGTAAGCGAGAGGGCCGGGCGCGAGTCCGGCCCTTTTCATTGTTGCCAAGTCGTTCGTGGATTCTGAACTCGTCTTCATCGAAATCAGGGGATCGGCCGGACGGCTGCTGCATAGATGATCCTGAATGCGGCATCGACGAGAAGAAGGGGCAACCCCGTGCAAACCTATCCGCTGATCGCGCAGGCCGATGAGGCGATGGCGCGCGGCGATGTGCGCAAGGCGGAAAGCTTGCTCGAACTCGCGGCGCAGCGCGGGCGTGACGCGTCAACCCTGATGCGGCTTGCGACTGTACGCAGGTCGCTGGGCGACATACCGGGCGCCTTGAAATGTGCCACCGCCGCCGTCGACCTGGAGCCGCGCAATTTCCTGATGTGCCTGCTTTTGGGAAGCTTGCGCGAGGCGACAGGCGCGCTTTTCGCCGCGCAGCGGGCGTATCGTGCAGCCTGCGCATTCGCGCCGGTGAATCTCTCGTTTCAGCCAGCAATGGCTCGCCAGCTGGAACGCGCCCGTCAATTCGTTCGAGTGGCGGATCGCTGGCGTGAGCGCGTCTTTCACTGGCAACCGGCGGCTGGCAGCCTGAGCGTGGCGGAGGATCGTCGGATCCGCGATTTCCGCAGCAATATTCTGGATAGCATCGATTCCAGTCCGCTGGCCCCGCCCTTCTTCATGGTACCCGGGATCAAGCCGAAGCGCTTCTTCGATCCCTCGCAATTTCGCGGGATCAGCGCGATCGAGCGCCACACGGATGTCGTTCGGGACGAATTCCTGGCCCTGGCAGCGAGCAAGGGTGGGCAGTGGTCGTCGGGGCTGGCGGGACTTCATGCTGGAGAGGCGGAGCGCGATTCAGCGGGCAAATGGTCGATGATTCCGCTCATCCGCAACGGGCGTGTGGTGGAGGAATTCGCCTGCCAATGCCCGGAGACGATGAAGCTGGCCGGCGAACTCGATCTGCCACGCATCGGCATGATTTCGCCTAGCCTCTATTTTTCCGTCCTTGAGCCGGGCAGCCGGATTGCGCCGCACATTGGCATTACCAACGCGCGGCTGATCGCTCACTTCCCGCTGATCGTGCCTGAGAATTGCGGATTCAAGGTCGGCGAGGAAACGCGTCAGTGGGAGGTCGGTAAGGCCCTCGTGTTCGACGACATGACGATGCACGAGGCGTGGAACGACAGTGACCGCATCAGGATAGTTCTGATTGCCGACCTCTGGCGGCCGGAACTGAGTGCTAGCGAACGATCAGCTGTTTCGGAGTTGATGGATTGCCCCAATATCGACGCGGACGCTCAGGCGCCGGCCCGATAGGCTGACGTCGTCAATGCGACGCACTCCGATCGGTAGCGTTCAATCAGTTTGTCGTCGTCGCTCAATACCAAGGCAAGGGTCGACGGGTCGCTGCCGACCAGAAGCGCCCGGGCGTCGCTGCCGATAAACAGGAGCCCACATGCGATCCTGTGGGTGCTTGAGGCCCGCTTCGTCACTCGAACCAGCACCTGCATTTCATAGGTTTCGGGCGCCCAGGGCTGCAGGGCACCGGGAGAGGGCGGCTCTACGCTCGGCAGCAAGGTGCCGTTCCCCCGCGCGGCCAGGCGTGCCGCTACATCCGGGATCTCGCCCTCGAGATGTCTTGCCACCTCCTCGGGCCTCGCGATGGTCAGGCTGCGGGCAACGAAGCCGTCGCCCAGAACTTCAACATTGGCCGTGACGAAATAGTTCGTGTTGGCTGCGCATAGCCAGGCACCGGTGATAAGCCAGTCGGGCGCTCCCTCCGCGGTGCCATAATGTGTCAGGCTGGTGGCCAGCGCCTCAAGCGTCGCCAGCGTGCAACTGAGCCTGACATCTTCCCCGCACCCCACACAACAAGCGTAGCGCAGTCCGATAAGACCGCAACGTTGCGTGAGATTCTCGACTATTTAGGCGAAGACGCCGTACGTGATGATGGCCGCGGCGATGAGAAAGCCAACGGCGGCGATCCACGCAGCGAACTTGCCCCGACCGCTTTGGTGGAGCTTGAACTCACGCCAAGCTGCCGCCGCGAAAAAGAAGAGGGCGATGACCGCGGCTGCGAGAAGGGCGCGGGCGCCATAGCCGCTGATCAGGTAGTAAAAGAGTGCGGCGACGATAGCGGACGCGGGGATAGTGATGATCCACGCGATCATGACGCTCTTGGCTACGCCCCAGCGCACAGCCGATGCGCGGCGGGCGGCTCCGGCGCCGATGACGCAGCCGGTGATGGTGTGCGTGGTCGACACGGGAATGCCGAGCCAGGACGCTGCGAACAGCATGATCGAGCCTCCAGCTGAAGCGGAGAACCCCTGGTGCTGCGATAGCTTGGTGATGCGGGTGCCCATGGTCTCGATGATCCGCCAGCCGCCGCTGAGCGTACCGAGTCCGATTGCGACGTAGCAGCTGAGCGCGACCCAGTGTGGGACTTGGAAGTCGCCGTGCAGATAACCGGTGGAATAGAGCAGTACCGTGATGATGCCCATCGTCTTTTGGGCATCGTTCAATCCATGGCTGAGACAGTAAACGCCGGACGAGCAAAGGTGTAGGGTGCGAAGCGTCTTCTCTGCACCGCTCGCGCTCGCTCGGACGCCCATCCAACTGGTTACCAGCATGATCGCCATGGTGAGAATCATCCCCAGTAAAGGGGAGAGCACGATCGCGATCAGCGTCTTGTTAAGCCCCACCCACTGAATGCTCGGGAGCCCTGCATGGGCGACGCCCGCCCCGATAATGCCGCCAACAAGAGCGTGGCTGGAGGAGGATGGGAGACCCTTCACCCAAGTTACGACGTTCCAGAACATCGCGCCGATAAGCGCCCCGAAAACGACCGCCGGGGTGACCAAATCCTTGTCGATCAGGCCCTTGCCAATCGTGTTGGCAACGCTGTGGAGCTGCGGCCATTGGAGCGCGAGGAAGTAAGCCGCGAAATTGAAGAATGCTGCAAACGCAACTGCGGTTACTGGACGGAGAAGCCGCGTCGCGACGACGGTGGCGATTGCATTAGCCGCGTCGTGCAGGCCGTTCAGGAAGTCGAACGCAAGCGCGACGACGATCAGGCCGACGAGCAATGGGAAGGCGAGCTCGTGCACTCAGCGCGTCCTAGGCGTGGTCGATCACGATGCCGTCGATCTCGTTCGCAACGTCCTCGAAGGCGTCGGCGATCCGTTCGAGATGCTTATAGATTTCGCGCGCTACGATGAACTGCATCGGCGCATTCGCATGCGTGTGGAAAGCCTTTTGGAGGCCGGCGGCGTGAACGTCATCGACGCCGCCTTCCAGCTTCACCATGGCTTCGGTGATTTCGTGGATGCGCCCGCTGTTGCGGCTGATGTCCCGAAGCAGGGGCATGGCTTCGGCGGCGAGGCGCGCTGACTCGACCGCCATGCCGACGATCTGCTTCATTTCCGGCTCGAATTGGCGGAGTTCGTAGAGGTCGATCGCAATCGCGGCGGAATGCATTTCGTCGATAGCATCGTCCATTGCCGCGATCAGCGAGGTGATGGCGCCGCGATCGAAAGGGGTGAGAAAGGTGCGGCGGACTTCGGTCAGCACCTGCCGCGTGATGTCGTCGGCCTCGTGCTCCTTCCGCTCGATTTCGATGATATGTTCCTTGTGAGGAGTGCCTCCGTCGGCGAGCTTCCGCATGGCGTCGGCAGCCGCAACCAGCGTCGCGGCGTGAGCTTCGAACATGCCGAAAAAGTCGCCTGTCCTTGGCAGCAGGCGTTGGAACCAAGCAAACATCTAAAGCCCCTGTCAGCGACCCTCAGCGGTAATTTGACAGTTCCATGACAGGCTTTTCGGCGAGCGCAAGGGCGCTAGCGAGGCGAGATCAGTCCAAATGTTTGTGGAAGAAGGCGATTGTTCGCTTCCAGGCGAGGTCGGCGGCTTCCTTGTTGTAGCGCTCGGCCGAAGTGTCGTTGTTGAAGGCGTGATTGACGCCGTCGTAGAGCTGGAACGTCACCTTCTTCTTGTTGGCGCGGAGTGCCTCGACCCAGGGGAAGGAGGTGCTGTTCACGCGGTCGTCCAGCCCGGCGTCATGGATCAGCATTGCCGCTTGAACCTTCGGCGCCTCGGACGGGTTGGGGGCGGGACCGTAGTAGGGGACTGCGGCATTCAGCTTGTCGCCTGCCGCGACCGCGAGCCGGTTCACGAAGGCGCCGCCCCAGCAGAAGCCGACGACACCGATCTTGCCGCCGCGGCTCGATTTCTTGAGTTCGCTTGTGAAGGCGACCGCGTCATCGACCGCTTTTCCGACGTCGAGCTTCTCGATTGTGGAGCGGGCGGCGTCCTCGTTTGCCGGTGTCCCGCCGCTCAGCGAGAGCATGTCGGGGGCCACGGCCCGGAAGCCTTCGATAGCGACGCGGCGGGCGACGTCACGGATATGGTCGTTGAGGCCGCGGTTCTCGTGGATGACAATCACCGTTGCCTTGAGCGACCGCGTCTTCGGCTCAGCGACATAGGCGCTGTAGCCGCCGACCAGCTTGTCGGTGCGCGTGAAGATGCGGTGGTCATTCTCGGCGACGATGACCGCCGCGGCCGGCGAAGCGGCGATGCCGGCGATCAGCAATTCGGCGGCGGCGATGCTTCCGGCGAGCTTGACCATCTCGGCCATGAAGGCGCGGCGCTCCATGCCGTCATGGGTAAAGCGGTCGTAGAGGTAGATGGCTTGTTGGCGGCGTTGTTCGTCCACGAGGCCCTCCGTCGTTGCGAGCGCAGTTGGATTGCCACGCGTCCGCGCAGCTCGCAATGACGGGAGTATTACGCGGGCTGCGGCTGGCGCGCCTGGATCTCAGCAGCAGCCGCGCTGTCGATGTCCTTGGCGCGACGATAGGCTTCGCGGTCGGTCATGCGTTTTGCGTAATCGACGAACACCGGACGCGGCTCGAGCAGGTTAAAGGCGAGCATGAAGTTGACGTTCGCTCCAACAAACAGGTCGGCCGCGGTGAAATGGTCCGCAGCGATATATTCCTTGTCGGTCAGAGCCTTTTCCAGGTTGCCGATCGCGAGATCGTAATTGCCGTAGCCGAACATGCGCTGCTTTTCGGGCGTCGGCTCCCAGCCCACAGCCTTGTTGCTGAAGGCGGCTTCGACCGGGCCCGAGGTGAAGAAGATCCAGCGGTAATAGTCGGCGCGCTGATCGGTCGGCGGAGCGAGGTTGGCGTCGGGGAAAGCGTCGGCGAGATAGCAGCAGATGGCGGCGACTTCGGTCACGACCTTGCCCTTGTGCTTGATCGCTGGGATCTTTCCCATCGGGTTGATCGACAGATAGGGCTCGGCCTTCAGGGTCGTCGCGTAATCGAGGATTTCCGTCTCATACGGCTGGCCTACCTCCTCCAGCATCCAGCTGACTGTCTGCCCGCGCGACATCGGATTGGTGTAGAAAATCAGGTCGGCCATCGTCGCGACTCCTGCTGAGAACAAAGAGCGAACTACTCCTGTTTCAGCAGTAGCTCAACAGGCATGGCGAGGCCGCCGGAACGTCCGTCCCGGCGGCGCCACGCTTAGCCGCGCTCTCCCTTGGTCGGAGCGGTCGCTGCCGATCCTTCCCGCTGGCCGGCGGATTGATCGCGAGTCGCGCGGAATTCGCTGTCCGGGCTCCAGTTGGGCCAGTCGCGCGAATTCGCGAGGTCGCGGCCGAGGTTGTGGAGCAGCTGGGTGTCTTCGGCCATTCCGCTGAAGTCCCACTGCGCCGACCACTCGTCGCTCGGCTGGTGGTAATGCTTCGTCACATACTCCTTGCCGAGCGCTTCGCCGCGCTCGATCCCGCCATTCAGCAGGTCGTTCCCGTCGCCGAAGCTAATCGCGGGAACGCCGACCTTGGCGAACGAGAAGTGATCCGAGCGGTAGAAATGGCCCGCCTCCGGATGCGGGTCAGCGCTGTAGTAGCGGCCCTGCTTCTTCCCTTCCGCGATCAGCATGTCGAGCAAGCCGAGCTTGGCATTGCCTGAGATAGTGAAGTTCTTCGCCCGTCCCCAGATCGCGCCGCCGTCGGTATTGAGAACGCCGGCGGTCTTGGCGGCGGGGAAGAGCGGGTTCTGGGCGTAATATTCGCTGCCCAGCAGGCCCTTTTCCTCGGCGGTGACAGCGAGGAACACGACCGAGCGATCGGTGCGCGGCTCACGCGCGAAGGCGCGCGCCTGCTCGAGGATCTGCGAGATGCCCGTCGCGTTGTCGAGCGCGCCATTATAAATGGTGTCGCCGCGGTCGTCTGGCTTGCCGATGCCGAGGTGATCCCAGTGCGCCGAGTAGATCACGGTCTCGTCCGGATACTTCTTGCCGGGGAGGTAGCCGACGACGTTGTGTGAGGTGATCGTTGCGACGTTCGCGTTGGCGGTCGCGCTCAGCGTCGACTTGAGGTCGATTGGCTGGAACGCCTTGGTCTTCGCCGCGGCCTTGGCCTGCTCGAAGTCGAGCCCGGCATTCTTGAAAAGCTGGACGGCGACATCGCGCTGGATCCAGGTTTCGAACGGCGTGTGCGACCCAGCCGGGTTCTGGCGGACGATGTCGAACTGCGTGTTGGTGTTGGAATTCTTGACCGTGTTCCAGCCGTAGGAGGCCGGGTCGGTTTCGTGGACGATCAACACGCCCGCGGCGCCGCGCTTGGCGGCTTCCTCGTACTTGTAGGTCCAGCGGCCGTAATAGGTCATGGCCTTGCCGCCGAAATCGCCTTCGCCGCCTTCGAAGTCGGGGTCGTTGATGAGGACGACGATGACCTTTCCGCGGACGTCCTGGCCTTTGAAGTCGTCCCAGTTGCGTTCGGGAGCGGACACACCGTAGCCGGCGAAGACGATCGGCGCGTTGGTGATGTTGAGCTGGCTTTGGCCGTTGAGGGGCGCCTTCACCGCGATCTCGTTGCCCTGCGTCAGGCGCATCGCGCCGCCCGGTCCCTGGATGGTGACGATCGGGTCCGCGGCCCAGTCCGCTTTCAGAAGCGGGACATTCTGGAACCAGCTGCGCTGGCCGTTGACGGTATCGCCACCGGGCTTGAGACCGATCTGGCGCATCTGGTCGGCGATGTAGTTGATCGTCTTCGTCTCGGCGCGCGTTGCCGGGCCGCGGCCCTCAAACGCGTCGGTCGAGATGAACTTGTCGACGTCGGACAGGCGCTGGGCGCTGATCCCGCTAGTCGTCGCGGAAATGGCTGGAACAGCGGTGAGCGCAATCGCGGTCGCCGCGAGCAGGCGGAAGGTCTTCATATCTCTCCCCAGAGAAGGATGCCCGCGAGCCGATACGGCCCGCGGCACAAAAGGTTGCAGCTCGGATAGTTAGCGGGCGGCTGAGTCGGAAGTACTTAAGTTAGTGGCCACGTCCGCGGGCTTCGGCTTGTCGGTGCGGTAGCGGTCGAACCAGGCGAGAATAGCGCTGGCCTTAGCCGCGGCCTGGCTCGGCCGGCCGGCGATGCCGCCATGGCTCGCGCCGGGCACTTTCACGAGCGCCGTCGGAATGCCGCGGGTCTGCAGCGCTGTGTAATATTGCTCGGCCTCGCTGACGGGCGTTCGGTAATCGTCGCTACCGACCACGACGAGCGTCGGCGTCTTGACGTTGCCGACGAGCGAAAGCGGCGAATATTTCCAGTAGCTCTGCGGGTCTTCCCACGGTCGCTCCTTGCGCCAGTAAGGCGAGAAGCTCGACGCGAAGTCGGTCGTCAGCGCGAAGCTCGCGAGGTCGATCACCGGCTTCTGGGTCGCCGCCGCGCGGAAGCGGTCGGTCTTGCCGACAATCCATGCGGTGAGCACGCCGCCGCCCGAGCCACCGGTGACGAAGAGATTATTCGCGTCGACATGTCCAGTGGCGATCGCGGCATCGACCGCGCTCATCAGGTCGTCATAGTCGTGGCTGGGGTAGTTCTTGTCGATTTCGTCCGCGAACGCCTGGCCGTACGAGGTCGAACCGCGCGGGTTGGCGTAGACCACGACATAACCGGCGGCCGCGTAAAGCTGGTCGTCGGTCGAGAAGTTAGGGCCGTAAGCCGACCAGGGGCCGCCGTGGATCTCGAGGATCAGCGGATATTTCTTCGCGGAGTCGAAGTCGGGTGGCGTGATCATCCATGCGTCGATCGGCTTTTGGTCGATGCTCGACGTGACCGCGAGCTTCTGCGGCTGGCCCATCACCTTGGCCGCTAGCTGCTCGTTGAGGTGCGTGAGCTTGCGCACTCCACCACCCGAGGCGATTCCGATGTCGGACGGGTGCAGATTGTCACCGGTCGTGACGGCGATCGCGCCGCCGCGAGAGACGCTGAACTCTCCGCCGCTGTAGGGGCGGTCGAGGCCCGAGCCCGTGAGGCCCGTGGCGACATCGCGGACCGAGCCGTCGAGACCCACGCGGGTGACTCGATTGCTGCCGTGCTCGTCGTGCAGGATGTAGATGGCGCGGCCGTCCGCGGACCAAATTGGATTGCTGACCGAGCGGTCGAGATTGCCGGTCAGTAACCGCCCCCCGGAGCCATCGAGATTCATGACGTAGAGCCTTGAATCCTGGTAGGATTTCTGCTCGTCGTCATAGCCCGTGTAGGCGATCAGCCGGCCGTCCGGCGACACCACTGGCTCGGTGTCCGGCCCCTTGCGGCTGGTCAGCGCGACCGGTGCGCCGCCGTTGATCGAGACCCGATAAATCTCGGACTCGTTGAGGTTGCGGTCCCAATCCTTGTTGAGGTTGGCACTGAACACGACAGCGCGGCTGTCGGGTGTCCAGGACACCTGCGCCCCGGCGTTGGTCGGGCCGAAGGTCAGCTGGGTCGGTGCGCCGCCGTCGGACGGGACCCAGAAAATCTGCTGGTAGCCGGGCTTCAGGTAGCCGGCGCCGTCGGCTCGATAATTGACGGCATCGATGACTTCGAGCGGTTCTGCCCACTTTGCGCCTTCCGGCTTGTCCGGCGCTTTGCCGAGCTTGGGGCCGTCGTCAGGGACGAACATCGAATAAGCGATGCGGCGGCCGTCCGGCGACCAGGCAAGGCTGTCGGGGCCGTCGGGAAGGCCCGTGATGCGCGCACTTTCGCCGCCTGTCATCCAGCGCACGTAGAGTTGCGTCCCGCCGCCATCGGCCGCGACATAAGCGAGCTTCGATCCGTCGGGCGACCAGCGCGGCGAGAAATAGGAGCCGGCGCCGGCGAGGAGCGGGCGCTGCTGACCGGTCGCGGCATCGACCAGCCAGATCGTGCTCCGCGCCTTGTCGGTCATGATGTCGTTCGACTTGCGGACGTAGGCGATGGTGCGCCCGTCGGGGCTGATCTGCGGATCGGTCGCGACCTCCAGGTTGAAGAGGTCGTTGCCGGTGAAATAGCGCGTCGGGCCAGCCGCGGGCTTGGCCAGCAGAGGTGTCGAAAAAGAGGTGACCGCGCACAGCAGCGCGAGCGAGCGAATGGTCTTCAAGGAGTTTCCCCTCCGGATGGACGGGCAGTGATTCAACTTTAGCAGGCGCGCGGCAAGAGATTCATCGACCAACGGCGCGGACGCCTGCTCCAAAGGTATAGACCAGCCGGCCGCCGAGCCATCCGCCAAGGGATAGAATGATGGCGCTGGCGATGCTGATTGCAAGGCTCAAGGTGCTTACGTCGGCTCCGCCGGTCAGGGCGTCGCGGCGGAGATAAAGGGCGATCGCGTAGCCGAGCCACGCCGTCCCCACCGCCGCCATATGACGCAGCGCGTGAGGGACGACGGTGGAGTCCAACTTGGTGAAGTCGACCATCCCCGCGGCCATCGCCACGAGACCCATGGCGAGCCCGCCGGCCATCAACACCGCGGCGATGTGGGAGTCGCCCGTCAGGCCGGCGAGCTGCGCCACGTCGGCGGCGGTCGCCGACAGCAGGAGCCCGATCGGGAAATGGACGACCGCGGGATGAAGCGGATGGCCGAACATTGTCGCTTCCTCAGATTAGGCTGAACACGCCCCCGGCGAGCAGCACGAAGCCAACGACCGCGAGTCCGGCGTGGAGCACGACGACACCCTTAGGAGGCAATTGCTTCCGCGCATGGAAGGAGGCGAGAAAAAATCCGCCCAGGGCGGCGACGACGAGGATCAGGAGCGCGGTCGGGACGATCTTCGCGACGTCGGTCGAGCCGCCGAGCACGACGATCGCCGTCAGCACCAAGCCTGCGGCGCCGAGTGCGGCGTGAACCAGTGACAGCGCCCAAGAGGCCATCCGGCCGCGAAGCACCGACGCGGCCATGACCAAGCCTCCGACCGCGCCGATTGCGAATAGAAGGACCGCAAGTTTCAGCATTTCTTCGTCTCCCCTTTTCAGGAAGTTTCGGCGCGGAAAACCACTTTGTCAACTTTAACCATTACAAAGTTGTCAAAGCTTTGAAATACGGTAGATTCGCGCGCAATGAACGACGTTCCCATCAGCGAAGTGGGTCGCAGCCGCGACCGGATCCTCGAGATTCTCTTGCGATCGGAAGAGCCGCTGGGTGTGCAAAGCCTGGCTGCGATGCTCGGCGTGTCGCGCAATGCGGCACATCAACTGGTCTCGGCGCTGGAGCGCGAAGGGCTGGTCGAGCGCGCTGCGACAATCCGGACCAAAGGGCGGCCATCGCAGGGGTTTCGACTGAGCGCAGCCGGCAAGGGGACATTCCCCCGGCAATATTCGTTGCTCGCGGGCCAGCTGCTTGCCGAGCTTTCGCGGCACCTTCCGCCGGAGCGCCTCCACGAGACGCTCGATCGCATCGGCGCTTCGCTGGCTTCAACCTTGCCGCCGATCGATCCGACGTCCGAAGACGCAATCGCCAGGATCGCGGCCCTGATGCGTGACCTCGGTTATGAATCGAAGGCCGTCGAAGGTGAGGAGGGCCCCGAGATCGAAGCCCACAATTGCGTTTTCCACGACCTCGCCATGGCCGATCCCGGGATCTGTGAAGTCGACTTGTCGCTGCTCCGGTCGATGTCCGGCAAAGCCGTCGAGCATCGCCGCTGCATGGCGCGCGGCGAGCGGTCCTGCCGGTTCGCGTTCAAGCCGACCGCTTGACGCGGTCGGCCGTCTCACTGTATTGCGTAAGTAATACAGGAGAAGATCAATGCGGCTCGCAGCGCTTCTGATTTCCACCGCTCTTCTTGCGGGTTGTAACTTTCACAAGACGGATAACAGCGACGGCAACGTCACCATCCAGGCCAACACCGACGGTGAGGTGAACTTCAACGTTCCGTTCGTCCAGGGCAAGATCAAGCTGCCCGAAGGCGCGATGAACAACAGCAACTTCGACATCGACGGTGTTAAGCTGATGCCGGGAAGCTCGGTCACCGGAATCAGCGTCTTCGCGGGCGACAAGGGCTCGACGGTGCACATGGCGTTCAAGGCGCCAGCCTCGCCTGACGCGGTCCGCGCTTACTTCGCCGACGAGTTCAAGAAGCAAGGCGTCGATGCGGCAGTCTCGGGCGACAGCGTGGCCGGCAAGTCGAAGGACGGAACGCCGTTTACGATCAAGATCGGTCCGGGAGCCAACGGCTCCGAGGGAACGATCGACATCCAGGACAAGGACTAGCCGAAACTATCGACGAAACGGCTTATGGCTGCGCCCGTTGTTTCGCGCCTGTCATCGACTTGAAACAGCCGCGAGACTAATGGCTGCGGGGCCGAACCTCATTGGGGGGTGTGGTCCGTGCGAGTCGCGTCTCTGATCTCATCAGGAGGCTCGTTCATGTCTACCAAACCGACCATCGTTTTCGCGCACGGCCTGTGGGCCGACGGCTCTTGCTTCAGCAGGGTCATCGACTTGCTTCACGCCGATGGATTCGAAACCATCGCCACCCAGAACCAGCTCAATACCGTCGAGGACGACGCTGCCGCCGTGCGGACGTCGCTTAACCGCGCAAGCAGCACGCCGGTCGTGCTCGTCGGTCATTCCTATGGCGGCACGGTGATCACCGCGGCCGGCACCGACGAACGTGTCGGCGCCCTGGTCTACATCTGTGCGCTCGCGCCGGAGGAAGGAGCGACGTCACAAGCGGATCAGGAAAAATATCCGCAGACGCCGGTCTTCCAGCATATCGACGTGACCGATGGCAGGATCTTCCTGAAGGCTTCGGGTACCGGCGATTTCTGCGGCGACCTGCCGGAAGCGGAGCAGAAGCTGGTCTTCGCGACTCAGGCCGCGCCGCTCGCCGACCTGTTCAGCCAGCCCGTCCGCGGAGAGGCGTGGAGCAAGAAGCCAACCTTCTACATCGTTGGCGCGAACGACCGGACGGTGCAGCCCGAGCTGCAGCGTTTCGTCGCCAATCGGGCGAACGCGACGATTACGGAGCTGCAATCGAGCCATGTGCCGATGCTGTCGCATCCCGAGCGCGTGTTCGAGGTCATTCGGGAGGCGGCAAAAGCGATTCAGCAACCGGCCGAGATCCTTCAGCAACCAGCACCCGCGCTCGCGTGAATCGAATAGGGCCGGGAGTCACCTCCCGGCCCGCCTTCAGCTCAGCGCGGCTGTCATAACCATGACTAGGCCGACTTCCGCAAAATCGCTCACTCCGTGGGCGATGATCGGAGCGACGAGGCTCCGCGAACGCTGCATCAGCCAGACGTAGGCGATGCCCCAGGCAAAGGCGTAAACCTGCTGCGCGGCGGCCATGTAGAGGGGGTTCACGGTAAAGCTTTGCCAGTGGGCGAGGCCGAACATCAGAGCGACGATGTAAGCCGACAGCGGCAGATCGAGCTTGCCGATGCGCACGCGGCCGGGAACGAGCACTGCTAGCCCGCCAACGAGGAAGCCGCGGAAGATCGGCTCCTCCGCGAAGCCGGTGATGCCCATCGCGAACAGCCATCCGGACGAGTCGATCGGGTTGACCGGATAGTCGGTCGGTGCGGTGCGGCTCAGCATCTGCGGCCAATAGTCGGCGACGAGCATGGTGAGCGCCATGACGATGCCAAAGAGCACCGCGGTGCCGGCCAGTGACCGGCCTTTCTCGGGCAAACGAAGGTGGGCGTCGGCTTGCGGGAGAAAGCGTTTCATTGCCGCGATCGCGACCAGACCGAGTAGCGCCTGGAAGATGATGGCCAGCGCAACGTAGATCCATGGCCGGTTAGCCCAGTCGGCGGGGCCCTGCTTCCAGATCCACGCCGCGGGAATCCGGCCGACAACCAGGATGCCTTGCATCAGGATGGCCGCGCCGACGATGGGCCACAATCGCAGCTTGGCGTCGTAGATTTCGAACCAGCTCTGGCCGGGATTGTCGCGAGGGGCGGGTGCGGGCGGGAGCGGCGAGCGAAGGGCGAGGTCGGTCATGCGCCGTGGGTTAGCGCAACGAATCCTCCGCCTCTTGAACGGATGTGACGAACTGTCGCCATGCCTTCGGCGAACGTCCAGTCAGCCGGCCGATCGAGCGGGTCATGTGCGCCTGGTCCGCGAAACCGGAGGCACTTGCAATCTGCGCCAGCGGCTCGTCGGTCGAGACGATCTGCCGCCACGCGAGCCGGGTTCGGGCCTCGACCCGGAAGCGCGCGGAATCGATGCCGTATAGGAGCGTGAAGCAGCGCGAGAGGCTTTCACGGCAATAGCCATGGTCCGAGGCCCAGTCGCCGATGGCCGTTGATGGGTCGGCCGTGAGGATTCCGGCGAGCTGATCGGCTTCGTCGTGCTCGGCAGCGACGACGGGCATCAGATCTTCGAGCAAAAGTTCCTGTGCCTCGCGGGCGTCGCGCGAGGCTGAACGGATGACCTGATCGGGGTTCTTCAAACGCGCGAGAGCCGGCCATTTTCGGCCGTCGAAAGGTAAAGCCAGGTCGAGCACGATCGTCCGGACCGCGCCGACGTGGTCCTGGTGCGCCGAGAATGCTGGGTGAAGCAGGACGTCACCGGCCGAAACGCGGAAGCGTCCCTGGTCACCGGCTTCTTCGTAGCCGCCTTCCAGGATCAAGGTCGCATAGGGTTGCTGATGATAGTGGCGGGCGATGTCCGCCGCCGCGAGGCGTGATGGCTTCGCGGACGGCGGCATGCCTTGTTACTCCGCCGCTGGCGCTTCCTCGCCGTCGGCTTTCTTTTTCGCCTTCACCGGGACCTTGTCGGCCTTGGCCTTCGCAGCCTTGGCTTTCGCCTTGCTGATCTTTGGCGGTGCCGGGACGATCTCGAACGCCGGGGCATTGTCCTTGATGCGAACCTTGACCTCGCCGCCGTTGACCAGCTTGCCGAAGAGCAACTCTTCCGCGAGCGGCTGCTTGATCTTCTCCTGCACCAGGCGGCCCATGGGACGCGCGCCGTAGAGCTTGTCGTAGCCGCGGGTCACGATCCAGTCGCGCGCCTCGTCATCGAGCTCGATATGGACGTTGCGGTCCGCCAGTTGCAGCTCGAGCTGCAGGATGAACTTGTCGACCACGCGCGCCACGACGGCCGGCGGCAGGTAGCTGAACGGAACGATCGCATCCAACCGGTTGCGGAACTCGGGCGAGAACATCTTCTTGACCGCGTCCTCCTGCGCATCCTCGCGGCTGGCGGCCCCGAATCCGATGCTTTCACGCGCCATGTCGGACGCGCCGGCGTTGGTGGTCATGATGAGGATGGTATTGCGGAAATCGACCGTCTTGCCGTGGTGATCGGTGAGCTTCCCGTTGTCCATCACCTGCAGCAGGATGTTGAACAAATCGGGGTGAGCCTTCTCGATCTCGTCGAGTAGCAGAACGCTGTGCGGATGCTGGTCGACCGCGTCGGTCAGAAGCCCCCCCTGGTCGTAACCGACATAGCCCGGAGGCGCGCCGATCAGCCGGCTGACCGAGTGGCGCTCCATATATTCGGACATATCGAACCGCTGCAGCGGGATGCCGAGGATCGACGCCAGTTGGCGGGCGACCTCGGTCTTGCCGACGCCGGTCGGGCCCGAGAACAGATAGTTGCCGATCGGCTTGTCGGGATCGCGCAGGCCTGCGCGGCTGAGCTTGATCGCCGAGGCGAGCTTCTCGATTGCGAGATCCTGGCCGAAGACGACACGCTTCAGGTCGGCTTCGAGATGCTCGAGCACCTGCTTGTCGTCGGCGCTGACCGACTTCGGCGGAATCCGGGCCATGGTTGCGACCACCGCCTCGATTTCCTTCGGCGTGATGATCTTCTTGCGGCGGCTCGGCGGCACCAGCATCTGCATCGCACCGACCTCGTCGATCACGTCGATCGCCTTGTCGGGTAGCTTGCGGTCGTGGATGTAGCGCGCCGATAGCTCGACGGCCGACTTGATCGCGTCCTGCGTATATTTGACGTTGTGGTGACCCTCGAACGACGAGCGCAGGCCGGCGATGATCTTGATCGTGTCCTCGATCGTCGGCTCGTTGACGTCGATCTTCTGGAACCGGCGAAGCAGCGCGCGGTCCTTCTCGAAGTGATTGCGGAATTCCTTGTAGGTCGTCGAGCCAATGCAGCGGATCGCGCCGGAGGAAAGCGCGGGCTTCAGCAGGTTCGACGCGTCCATCGCACCGCCTGAGGTGGCACCGGCGCCAATGACGGTATGGATTTCGTCGATGAACAGGATCGCGTTCGGCAGCTTCTCGAGTTCGGAGACGACCGACTTAAGGCGCTCCTCGAAGTCGCCGCGGTAGCGCGTGCCTGCGAGCAAAGCGCCCATGTCGAGCGAGTAGATCGTCGCTGCCTTCAGGACGTCAGGAACGTCGCCCTCGATGATCTTGCGGGCGAGGCCTTCGGCGATCGCGGTTTTGCCGACGCCGGGTTCACCGACGTAGAGCGGGTTGTTCTTCGACCGGCGGCACAGGATCTGCACCGTGCGCTCGACCTCGGGCATGCGGCCGATCAGCGGATCGACCTTGCCGGTGCGAGCCTTTTCGTTGAGATCGATGGTGAATTGCTTGAGGGCGGATTCCTTCTTGCCGCCTTCCTTTTCGCTCGATTTTTCTTCGCTCGCTTCGGGCGGCCGAGCCTCGGTCGAGCCTTCGCCCTTGCCGACGCCGTGGCTGATGTAGGTCACGGCATCCAGTCGGCTCATGTCCTGCTGCTGCAAGAAATAGACGGCGTAGCTCTCGCGCTCCGAGAAGAGGGCGACGAGCACGTTGGCGCCGGTGACTTCGTCGCGGCCCGAAGACTGAACGTGCAGGATCGCGCGCTGGACGACGCGCTGGAAGCCGCTGGTCGGCGTCGGGTCCGTGGCGCTGTCGGCGACCAGGGCGCCGAGCTCATTATCGAGATATTGCTTCACCGAAGAGCGAAGGTCGTCGCGGCTGACGCCACAGGCGGTCATCACCTTCGACGCATGCTCGTCATCGATGAGGGCAATCAAAAGGTGTTCAAGGGTCGCGTACTCGTGCCGGCGCTTGCTGGCTTCCCCAAGCGCATTGTGGAGGGTCTGTTCGAGTTCGCGCGCAAAACTAGGCATTTAGGCTGTAACTCCCGCACCCGCGGACAAGCCCACGGGCTTTGCATGAAATGTCATATGCGAAGACGCGGCAATCAAGAGCCGGGTCCCGGCTTTTCAACAGATTATCGCAAGCGAAGATGTTCAGCGGCTTAATGGCCGCGGCAATCATGGCTTTTTGAACAGCTCTTCGGCGGCCGACCGATGCGTCGCCGCGCGCTGCATATGGGCCTCGACCCTCGCGATCTCGGCTTTCAGCGCCGCGATTCGCTCGGTGAGTTCCTCGATAGACATGGGGTCGAGGTCCTGCTTTGCAAGCTCGACCAGGGGGTCGCCGGGCTTGCTGGGGAAGAGTTCTTCCAGGTCCATTCGCTGAATCGTTGACCGTTGGCGGCGCCAAGTCAATAAGCCCGCTCTCGTGGGCAGCTCGGTTCCCTCTTCGATGAAGGCTGTAGTCGCGCCTCAGCCCGATGGCGCTGAAGAGCTCGCGCTGGTCGATCGCGAAGTGCCGCGCGCCGGCGACGGCGAAGTCCTGATCAAGGTCGCTGCCGCGGGCGTGAACCGGCCCGATATACTTCAGCGGCGCGGGCTCTATCCGCCACCGCCGGGAGCGCCGGACATACTGGGGCTCGAGGTGGCCGGAGTCGTTGTCGAGGCGGGGCAAGGCGCGGAGGAGCTGGTCGGGCGCAACGTCTGCGCACTGGTCGCGGGCGGGGGCTATGCCGAATATTGCAAGGCGCCGATCGGCACCTGCCTGTTCGTTCCGGAGGGCCTGTCGCTGGTCGAAGCGGCGGGAATGCCGGAGACGCTCTTTACCGTTTGGGTCAATCTGTTCGAGCGCGGCTTCGCATCGGATGGCGAATGGGTGCTCGTCCATGGCGGAACGAGTGGGATTGGGACGATGGCCATCGCGCTCGGCCAGATCTTTGGCCTCAAGGTAATCGTCACCTGCGGGACCGATGAGAAATGCAGGCGCGCACTGGATCTCGGCGCCGAGGCGGCGGTCAATTACAAAATGCAGGACTTCGTCGAAGTCGTCGAACGCCTCACGGATGATCGCGGCGTATCTGTCGTGCTCGACATGGTCGGCGGGGACTACGTGCCGCGCAACCTCAAGGCCTTGGCAGATGACGGCCGCCACGTCTCCATTGCCTTCCAGCGCGGGGCGAAGGCGGAAATCTCGATCTCCGACGTGATGCGGCGGCGGCTGACGCTGACCGGATCGACGCTTCGTCCGCGCTCGGTCGAGTTCAAGACCATGGTAGCGGACGAAATTGCGAAGACGGTCTGGCCCTACGTCGAGGGCGGGCGGCTGAAGCCGGTCATCGATGGAGTGTTTCCGCTCGATCGGGCGGCCGAGGCCCACGCGCGGATGGAAGCGGGCGATCACGTCGGGAAGATCGTGCTCGAAATCGGGGAGATGGGGAATGACCGAGAAGCTGATCCTTCATGAATATGCGGCTTCCGGTAACTGCTACAAAGTACGGCTGACTGCAGCCATCGTCGGCGCCCACCTCGAGCGGCGCGAATATGACATCACGAAGGGCGAGACGCGGACCCCGCAATTCCTGTGGGAGGTCAATGCGAACGGCCGGATTCCGGTGCTCCAGGTCGACCACCGCTTCATCCCGGAGAGCAACGCCGCATGCTATTACATCGCCGACGGGTCGAGCCTTATCCCGACTGACGGCTTCGATCATGCCGACATGCTGCGCTGGATGTTCTGGGAACAGTATAATCATGAACCGAATATCGCGACGCTGAGGTTCTGGAAGGACTGGGTCGGCCACGCGAACCTGACAGAGGCTCAGAAACTCCAGATTCCCGGCAAGCGCGAGGCCGGCGAAGCGGCGCTGAAGTTGATGGAAAAGCATCTCGACGGGCGTGACTGGTTCGTCGCCGGGCACATGACTCTCGCTGACGTCTGCCTGTTCGCCTACACGCAGTTCGCGCACGAGGCGGGGTTCGAAATGCACCTCTATCCGAAGATCGCGAACTGGCTCGAGCGGGTGAAGGGCCAGCCCAACTATATTCCGATGAGCCTGTAGATGCTTGCCCTCTAACGGCGCTGAGACTACATCGCCCGCCAAGCCGGCCGCTCCGTGAGGGGCGGCCCTATTCGTTTTTAGAGTCCGGAGAAACGCCGTGGCCCAAGCCGCCCAGCCCCTGATGCCCCATGCGACCGCCGCCTGGCTGGTCGACAACAGCTCGCTGACGTTCGAGCAAATCGCCGAATTTTGCGGGCTCCACATCCTCGAAGTGCAGGCGATCGCCGACGACACGGCCGCGACCAAGCTGACGGGCCGCGACCCGATCCGCGCCGGCGAGCTGACGCATGAGGAAATCGAGAAGGGCCAGGCCGACCCCGACTATCGCCTGCAGATGCACCGCGCCCCCGACCAGGTCCGTCGCACCAAGGGGCCGCGCTACACGCCGGTCTCCAAGCGTCAGGACAAGCCGGACGGAATCGCCTGGATCATCAAGAACCACCCGGAAGTCAGCGACGGCCAGATCAGCAAGCTGATCGGAACTACGCGTACGACGATCGCGGCGATCCGCGAGCGCACGCACTGGAACATGGCCAACATCACGCCGAAGGACCCCGTGACGCTCGGCCTGACGACGCAGCGCGAGCTCGACGCTTCGGTTGCCAAGGCCGCGAAGGCCGCCGGCAAGACCGCGTTCCAGGACACCCGTTTCGAGGGCGACCGCGACGCGCTGATCGAAGAGCTCCGCCGCGAGCGCGAGCAGCACGTCCGCGACGCCGAGGCGGCGTTGGCCGACGCGAGCGGCGAGGCGCTTCGTGACGAAATCGTCCCGGGCATCCGCGACCCGTTCAAGAACACGCCGGTCGAGTAAACTTCTCCCTCCCCTTGATGGGGAGGGCCGGGGTGGGGTGATCGTCGACGTCGAGTTCGACGTCCGCAGCCACCCCCACCCAAACCCTCCCCCATCGAGGGGGAGGGCTTTACGGAGCGCCCGTGGAGGGCCAAAAACTAACCGATGGCCATTATTGCTGAAACCGACGTCAGCCAGTTGAGCTTCGAGGCGGCGCTTGCGCGGCTCGAGGAGATCGTCCGTACGCTCGAAAAGGGCGAGGCGCCGCTCGATAAGTCGATCGAGCTCTATCAGGAGGGCGACCGCCTGAAGCGGCATTGCGAAGCGCGGCTCAAGGAAGCGCAGGTCCGGATCGAGCAGATCGCCTTCGGCAGCGACGGCAAGCCCGCTGGCGTCAAGCCGTTCGATGCCGGTTGAGACGGTCGACCGGCTAGCCGGGCTGCTCGATACGGAGGCTGCGCAGGTCTCCGCGGAAGTCGACAGCTTCTTCCAGAGCATACTTTTACTAACCGGCGACACGCGCGAGCAATTGTTCGAGGCGATGCGCCACGCCGCCATCGGTGGGGGCAAGCGGCTTCGCCCACTGCTCACGGTCGCTGCGTCGAAGCTTTTCGCGATCTCGCGCGAGCGGGCGGTGCGCGTCGGCTGCGCGATCGAAGCGATCCACGTCTACTCGCTCATCCACGATGATCTGCCATGTATGGATGACGCTGATCTGCGCCGGGGCAAGCTCAGCGTCCACAAGGCATTCGATGAAGCGGTGGCGGTGCTTGCGGGCGACAGCCTGCACGCGTTGGCGTTCGAGGTCCTCGCTCACCCTGCGACCAATGACGACCCGTGGGTTCGCTCGGACCTCGTTTTGGAGCTTGCGAACGCCGCCGGACCCTCCGGGATGGCGGGCGGCCAGATGATGGATTTGGTTGCGGAAGGGCAGGAGCTAGACCTCTCTGCTATCACCCGGCTGCAGCAGCTGAAAACCGGCGCGTTGATTGAATATTCGGTCGAGGCAGCCTGCATCATGGCAAAGCTACCGCCGGATTCCCGGACACCGTACCGCGGCTACGCCCGCAACATCGGCCTCGCGTTCCAGATCGCCGACGACCTCATCGACCACAGCGGAGATTCTGCCGCGGCCGGCAAGCCGACGCAGAAAGACGCGCACGCCGGCAAGGCGACCTTCGTCTCGCTACTCGGTGAGGACAGGGCGCGCCAGCAGGCGAGCTTCCTGGTCGACCAGGCGGTGGAACATCTGTCGGATCACGGCGAGGAAGCAGATTTGCTGCGCGCCATCGCCCGCTTTGCTATTGAGCGGGACCACTAGGGCAGGGGGCGCCGTGAAAGTCGCAGTTTATCCGGGAACGTTCGACCCGATTACGCTCGGACATCTCGATATCATCCGTCGCGGTGCGCATCTCGTCGACAAGCTGGTTATCGGTGTGACGACCAATCCCTCGAAAGAGCCCATGTTCACCGTCGCCGAACGGATGGAGATGGTGAAGCGCGAGGTCGCTGGGTTCCCGGGGAACATTGAGGTCGTCGAGTTCGACTCCCTGCTGATGGACTTCGCCGAACAACAGGGCGCGACCGCCATCCTCCGCGGCCTGCGAGCCGTTGCCGACTTTGAGTACGAATTCCAGATGGCGGGCATGAACCAGCAGTTGAACGACGATATCGAGACTGTCTTTCTTATGGCCGATGTCTCGCTCCAGCCGATTGCTTCAAAGCTGGTGAAGGAAATCGCGCGCTATGGCGGCTCGATCGACAAGTTCGTCACGCCCGCCGTCGCGGAAGACGTTCGGCGGCATCTCAACGGCCATTAAGGCTGGCGTCACGCAGCTTCGCCCACTAGGGCGCACCATGAAATTCGGGGAAGGGGCTTAGAATTGTCCAAGGCTTTGTTTGCGCTACCAATTATGGCGTTCGCTCTCGTTGCGGCGAAGCCTGCCGACGTTGCTCCCGCGCTTCCGAGCATTGCTGCTCCCGCCGAAGTTGCAGCCAATCCGGCGAACACTTTGGACCTTGAGCTGTCGAACGGTGGCAAGGTGGTCATCCAGATGCGCCCCGACCTCGCGCCGAACCATGTCGAGCGGATCCAGACCCTCGTTCGCCAGGGTTTCTACAACGGCCTGAAGTTTCACCGAGTGATCCCGGGCTTCATGGCGCAGGGTGGCGACCCCAAGGGTGATGGCAGCGGCGGCTCGACCCTGCCCGACCTAAAGGCAGAGTTCACCAACATGCCTTACTTCCGCGGCACGGTCGCGGCGGCGCGCGCCGACAAGGATGATTCGGCCAATAGCCAATTCTTCATCATGTTCGGCCCGAACATCGGACTCGAAAAGAAGTATACGGTGTGGGGCCGCGTGACGTCGGGCATGGACGCGGTCGACAAGATCGCGCCGGGCGAGCCGCCCGAGCAGCCGACCACGATTGTCCGCGCCTATCTCGGGGATGCTGCAGCGCCCGCGAAGTGACGCTAAGGCGCGCCGATGCGCGTCGACCTGTTTGATTTTGACCTCCCCAATGAACGCATTGCGCTGAGGCCGGCCCGGCCGCGCGATAGCGCGCGCCTGCTGCTGGTCGAGGGTGACAAGATTTCGGATCGCCGTGTGCTGGACCTGCCCCGGGTGCTCCAGCCCGGCGACGTGCTCGTCTTCAATGACACGAAGGTCATCCCTGCCCAGCTCGAGGGCCGCCGTGGCGAGGCGAGCATCGGCGCGACGCTCCACAAGCGCGAAGGCCCGCGAGACTGGCAGGCCTTCCTCCGCAACTCGAAGCGGGCTCGGGTGGGTGATACGCTTGAGTTCGGGGCGGGCGTTTCCGCGTCCGTCAGCAGCAAGGCCGAGGATGGCTCGGCGCTGTTGCACTTCAACGGCGATGAGCCGGTCGAGATCTTGCTCGAGCGGGCGGGGCGCATGCCACTTCCGCCCTACATCGCATCCAAGCGCGCCACGGACGAGCAAGATCGCTCCGACTATCAGACCATGTTCGCGCGCGAGGAAGGCGCCGTAGCAGCCCCCACCGCGGCGCTTCACTTCACCGAAGGGCTTCTCGAAGCGCTCGACCAACGCGGCATCGGCCGCGAGACGCTCACGCTTCACGTCGGCGCCGGCACCTTCTTGCCCGTAAAGGCAGACGACACCGAAGCGCACATCATGCATGCAGAATCGGGCCGCATCGACGCCGCGACCGCCGACCGATTGAACGCCGTTCGAGCCTCGGGCGGACGCCTCATTGCGGTCGGCACCACCAGCCTGCGCCTTCTCGAAAGCGCGGCCGGCGACGATGGCATCATCCGCCCTTTCGAAGGCGACACCGCGATCTTCATCACGCCCGGCTACCGCTTCAAGGCGGTCGACGGCCTGGTCACAAACTTCCATCTGCCGAAGTCGACTTTGTTCATGCTGGTCAGCGCGCTGATGGGCCTCGACGTCATGAAGTCGGCCTACGCCCACGCGATCGACACCGGCTACCGCTTCTATTCCTATGGTGACTCCAGCCTGTTGCTGCCAGAGCGCGCGGCGTGACCCGCTTTGCCTTCTCGATTTCCGCGACCGACGGTCTCGCGCGCACCGGCGTGATTGCGATGGAGCGGGGCGAGATTCGGACACCCGCCTTCATGCCTGTCGGTACTGCGGCGACGGTCAAGGCGATGCGCCCCGAAGAGGTGCGCGCCGCGGGCGCCGACATCATCCTCGGCAACACCTATCACCTGATGCTCCGCCCGGGCGCCGAGCGCGTGGCGAAACTCGGCGGGCTGCACGAGTTCATGGGCTGGGACCGGCCGATCCTGACCGACAGCGGCGGCTACCAGGTGATGAGCCTCAGCGAGCTGACCAAGGTGACTGAGGAGGGTGTGTCCTTCGCCAGCCACCTCGACGGGTCGCGGCATATGCTTTCGCCGGAGCGCTCGATCGAGGTGCAGCGGCTACTCGGCAGCGATATCGTCATGCAGTTCGACCAGCTGGTGGCCACCACCTCGACTCCCGAAGCTCAGCGCGAGGCGATGGACCGCTCGATCCGGTGGGCGAAGCGCAGCCGCGATGAATTCGACCGCGGCGGCGACCATGCCGATCGCGCGGCTTTGTTCGGGATCCAGCAGGGCGCGCTTGATCAGGAACTGCGCAAGCAATCGGCCGACGCGCTGATCGACATCGGCTTCGACGGTTACGCAGTTGGCGGACTCGCGGTCGGGGAGGGACAGGAGGCCATGCTCGGCTGCCTCGACTTCGCTGTCGGCATGCTACCGGCCGACCAGCCGCGCTATCTGATGGGCGTCGGCAAGCCTGACGACATTGTCGAGGCGGTCGTCCGCGGAATCGACATGTTCGACTGCGTCCTGCCGACCCGATCGGGTCGGACCGGACAGGCGTTCACTGCGCACGGCCCGCTCAACCTCCGCAATGCGCGCTTCGCCGAGGATCAGGACCCAATCGAGCCTGGCTGCCCATGTCCGGCCTGCACGACCTTCAGCCGCGCCTACGTCCACCATCTGGTGAAATCGGGCGAGATTCTCGGCGCGATGCTGATGACGCAGCACAATCTCTGGTTCTACCAGCGCCTGATGCAGGGCCTGCGCGAAGCAATTGTGGTGCAGCGGCTGGCTGCTTTCGCGTCGGCTTTCCTGGCGAGATATCGCCGAACCGCCTGACGTTTGCGGGCTTCTCGCCGGACTGGTAAATCGCTGCATCCCGCCTAGGAGACGAACAGTGCGTCACCTGATCGTAGCGTCCGCCATTTCATTCGCGCTTGCAGCTGTGGCGTCCGCGGCGCCCGCCCCGCAGGAAAGCTGGGGCAGAGCCGGAGTATCGTTCGTGCAATATCGCAAGGACGCGATCGATTGCGCGATCCAGGGTTACTATCTCGACATCGCTAACACAGACGATGCAAGGGCCTTCGTTCAGGCCTCACGTCGCCTTGATGCTCTACCAATGGGGGCAGCATCCGTCAGCACAACCGGCAGTGGCAGCACCGGACCGGCCGGCGACAACAGCGTAAACGTCATCGCCGACTTCGCAGGCACGCAGCAGCACATCATCGAAAGCGTACGCCCGGACCAGCGTTTCCGCAGCATCAAGCGAATGCAGCTCTCGACGACAGATCAATGTCTGACCAGGCGCGGCTATTCGAAGTTTCGCCTGACCGATGATCAGCGGCATCGGCTGCGCAAGTTGAAGTTCGGGTCGGACGAACGGCGAGCTTACCTCTACAGCCTCGCGTCGAATGCAAGCGTGCTGCAAAGTCAGGCCGTCGTCGCCCAACCCTAATTCGAACTAGATCGCGTCGTCCTTCACGGCCTCGAGGTCCTCCTCGGCCGGGGTCAGCGGTACCTTGTCCTCGGTGCGAAGCTCGAAATCGCTGGCATCGTGGCGCTCGTGCAATTGCTCGGACGGGTCGCCGGTCATCTTGTTGACGATCCGTCCGCGCTTCACCGCTGGACGGGCGTCGATCTTTTTCGCCCAGCGCTGGAGGTGCTCATATTCCTCGGTGGCGAGGAAGATGTCGGCGCCCGGGTAGCTGCGACCAAGCGCAATCCCGCCGTACCACGGCCAGATCGCGATATCAGCGATGCTGTAATCCGGGCCGGCGATATATTCGCTCTCCGCCAGGCGCCGGTTGAGGACGTCGAGCTGGCGCTTCGACTCCATTGCATAGCGGTTGATCGGGTATTCCTGCTTGGTCGGCGCGTAGCTGAAGAAGTGCCCGAAGCCGCCGCCGAGGAAGGGCGCGCTGCCCATCTGCCAGAACAGCCAGGACAGGGTCTCGGCGCGTTCGCGGCCTGACTTGGGCAGGAACTCACCAAACTTCTCGGCGAGGTAGACGAGAATTGCGCCGCTCTCGAAAATGCGCACCGGCTCCTTGCCGCTGCGGTCGACCAATGCCGGTATTTTCGAGTTGGGATTGATGTCGACGAAGCCGCTGCCGAACTGGTCACCTTCGCCGATACGGATCGGCCAGGCATCATATTCGGCGTCCTTGATACCCTTAGCGAGCAGTTCCTCGAATAAGATCGCGACCTTCTGGCCGTTGGGCGTCGCCAGCGAATAGAGCTGGAACGGATGCTTCCCGACTGGAAGCTCCTTGTCGTGTGTCGGGCCGGCGATCGGCCGGTTGACGTTGGCGAACTGACCCCCGCTCGGGGCGTCCCAGGTCCAAACTTCGGGGAGAACATATTCGCTGTTGTCGGTCATCGCGCGTCCTTCAAATCCCAGCCCGAATTGGAGCTAGGAACGCGAACGCGCGCTTTCCAGTGTCAGCGATGTGCCTGCTTGGGAGGTTAGTCGGCGCTCACGGACAGGAAGCTCGGCAGCGGGCCGTTCCAGTCGTTGTCGATGTCTTCCACAACGGTCGAGCGCTCTTCGCGAGGCCGTTCGGGCTTGTGCTCTTCGCGCGCCTTTTGGGGTGACGGCGCGCGCTTCGGCTCGGCCTTGGCTTTCGGTTCCGGCTTGGACTTCGGCTCGGCCTTTTCGGCCACCGAGGTCGAAGCGATCTTCTGCCCGGTCAGCTTCTCGATCCGCTCGATGGCCTCGCCATCGGCTCGGGTCGCGAGCGTGATGGCGATGCCTTTCGCACCCGCGCGGCCGGTGCGGCCGATCCGGTGGACATAATCGTCCGGCTGCCACGGCACGTCATAATTGAAGACGTGGCTGACGCCCTTTACGTCGAGCCCGCGAGCCGCGACGTCGGAGGCGACGAGAATATTGATCTCGTCCTTCTTAAAGCGGTCGAACTCGGCGATGCGTTCGGCTTGCTCCATGTCGCCATGGATTTGCCCGGCGGCGAAACCCGAGCGGCGCAGGCTGGTCGTCAGTTCGCGAACCGTCGTCTTGCGGTTGCAGAAGACGATCGCGTTCTTGAGCTCGTCGGCGCGCAGCAGGTCTTTGAGCGCGTCCTTTTTCTTATCGGCGCTGACCTTCACCAGACGCTGCTCGATGTTGACATTGGCCGTCGCCGGCCGTGCGACTTCGACGCGCTTCGGGTCTGTCAGAAACTTTGACGCCAGCTTCTGGATCGGTGGCGGCATGGTGGCCGAAAAGAGCAAAGTCTGCCGGTTCTTCGGAAGTTTCGAGCAGATCTCCTCGATGTCCGGGATGAAGCCCATGTCGAGCATGCGGTCGGCTTCGTCGATCACCAGCAACTTGCAGTCGGTGAGCATGATCTTGCCCCGTTGGAACAGGTCCATCAGCCGGCCGGGGGTCGCGATCAGGACGTCGACGCCCTTTTCCAGCGCCTTTACCTGGTCGCCCATCTGAACGCCGCCCATCAGCAGCGCCATCGAGAGCGGGTGATACTTGCCGTACTTCTCGAAATTCTCGGCGACCTGCATCGCCAGTTCGCGCGTTGGCTCCAGGATCAGCGAGCGCGGCATGCGCGCGCGGCTGCGCCCCTCGTGCAGGATGTCGATCATCGGCAGGACGAAACCCGCAGTCTTGCCGGTTCCGGTTTGTGCAATCCCGATCAGGTCTTTGCCCATCAATACGCTCGGGATCGCGGCCCTCTGGATGGGGGTCGGCTCGGGGTAACCGCTGTCGTCAACGGCGCGGAGCAATTCGTCGGAAAGGCCGAGATCGGCAAAAGTCATTCAAGTTCCGGAAAAAATCGGTGCCAAACCAGTCGGCACGCGGCGCGTGCGGCTATGCGGATAGAGGCGCAAAAGTCAATGTTTGAACTTGGGGATCAGCACCTTGAAGTGATCGATCGTGCAGCTTCCGCCGATCCGCGACATGACAACATCGCGCCCGGAGCAGATCTGCTGGTCGCGGCCATATTGCAGGTAGACGCCGCCGTAGAAATCGAGCGCGGGGCAATTCTCATCGAACTTGGCCCGAACCCGGCCGCCCCCCGAGAGGATGAAATCGAGCTGGTCGGAGCCGGAGAGCGAGGTCCGCCGGATTGCTGCCGCAGGGATGCACTTGGGCCCCTTCTTCTCCTGCCAATCGAACTGCGGAGCGATCGGATGCGGCTGGACCGGAATACGAAGGACGACCTCATCCTCCTGCACGACGAGGCGCGACACGTTCGCGTCGCTCGACTGCCACGCGAACAGCCCCATCAACATGGAAAGAAGGTTCGAAAATATCGGAGTCACCAGCCGCCCGCCGCCACAATCATTCGTCGCTTCGCAGGCAAGCCTTGAACAATCAATGAATTGTCCACTTCGGTCGCACCAGGGCAAGGCGCTGCAGCTTGCCTAATCGGCCATAGACCAATAGAGCGCGCGACCAGAAGCAGCGGCTGGCCCTAAGCGATTGGGCCGTAAGGCCGGACCCCAGGAGAGTGAGCGAAATGGCGACTGCCGCGCCGAACCAGAATTTGCCTTTGTTCTACCGGACGATCGAGCCGTTGAATGCGTCCCAGCACGGCGGCTTGAAGATCCGCCAGGTCGAGAAGTCGCCCTTTATCGCGCAAACCCACGCAGTGCCGGTAACGGTCGACGAGTTCGGCCTCGCTCAACGCGATTATCCCATCGTCTTCTCGGTTGGTGAGAACCCCATTCCGATCGCCCTCATGGGGCTGAACGAGGGCGTGAATGTCTATCTCGACGCGGACGGGCGGCCGCTCGACACGACGACTTACATTCCTGCTTACATTCGCCGTTATCCGTTTCTCCTGGCGAGACTTAATCCAAGCAGTGACGAGCTGTCGCTCTGCTTCGATTCGACCTCCGATGCTGTCGGAGACTTCGCGGACGGCCAGCTGCTCTTCGACGGCGAGCAGCCAAGCGACGCAACCAAGGCGATCCTTGAGTTCTGCGAGCAGTTCGAGACCGCCGGTCAGCGCACCGCCGCATTCATGGAGGACCTCAAGAAGTCCGGTCTGCTGATGGACGGCGAAGTCGCGATCCAGCCGGAAGGCTACCAACAGCCGTTCATCTATCGCGGCTTCCAGATGATCGACGAAGAGAAGCTTCGTGAGCTTCGCGGCGACGAGCTGCGCAAGATGAACCAGAACGGCATGCTTCCGCTGATCTACGCGCACCTCTTCTCGCTGGCCCAGATGCGCGATGTGTTCGCGCGCCAGCTGGCGCAAGGCAAAGCACCGCAGCAAGCGCCGCAGCCGGCTCCGGCGACGGTCTAAGCGAAACTATTCGGCTGCGGTGGCATAGCGCCGCCGCAGCATCGCTTCGCCCAGCCGTAGCACCAGGGTTTCCAGGAACGCCGTGATATCGTCGAAGCCGGGTCCCGGCTCGCGCAGCCGGGCATCAAGATAGGCACGGCGGTCGATCTCGATCTGCAGCGCGTGGACCGAACAAGCAGGATCGGCGTGCCGCTCGATGATGTGGCCGCCCGCAAATGGGTCATTAAGCCCGGCATTGAACCCGCAATCGCCGGCGATGCGCAGTGCCTCGGCACTCAGCCAAGCGTCGGCGGTCCGCCCGCGACCGTCCCCAAACACGATCGGTGGAATGCCCGCCGGCGGCGGCGGCATCGAATGGCAGTCGAGCAGCAGCGCGCAACCGAAGCGGTCGAGTAGCAATCCCAGAAGGTCCTCGATCGCACCGTGATAGGGCCGATGCGCCTGGTGAAGACGGTCGTCGAGCTGGCTCTTCGTAAGCGGTCTCCGCCACAGATAACCGTGCTGCGGCGTGCGCGCTGGAACGATGCCCAAGCCGCCCCGAGCTCGCGCGGTCAGCCGGTCGCGGCGCGCGCCATCGATGACTGCGGGGTCGACCTCATCCTCAGCTCGATTGCAGTCTACGGCGGCGCGGGGCGTTCGGGCTATCACCGCGCCAACGCCATTACCCAGGGCTCGCCACACCAATCGATCGACCAGGGGGTCTTCCAGGTTCGACAGGGCGGGCTTTCCTCCGGAAGCCAGCCCAATCAGCCAATCAGGATACTCGCGACCCGAATGGGGCACTGACAGCAGCACCGGCACCTCGCCGCGCGGCGGGTGAATGATTGGGGGGGCGAGTGGGCTCACGTGGGGTAAGGTTAAATTCCGTGCCAAACTAGGACGTATGTTGAGGCGCAGCAACGCATGAGCGAGACAATCGCTTCTGGCAAATCGCAAAAGTTCAGCGCATAAACTCCGGCATGGCGAGAATCCTTCTGGCAGAAGACGATACGTCGATGCGCGAATATCTGCAGCGAGCGCTGCAGCGTGTCGGCTATGAGGTCTCGGCAGTCGGCTGTGGCACCGAAGCGATGCCGCTGCTCGAGGCCGAGCAGTACGACCTTCTGCTGACCGACATCGTCATGCCGGAAATGGACGGGATCGAGCTTGCCCAGAAAGCGAGTGCGATCGACCCGAACATTCGCGTCATGTTTATCACTGGCTTTGCCGCGGTCGCCCTTCAGGGCGGTCGGACGGCACCGGAAGCCAAGCTCCTGTCCAAGCCGTTCCACCTCAAGGACCTGGTCCTCGAAGTCGACCGCATCTTCCAGACCGAAGATCAACACGGCCGCCTCTGAGGCTTATTTCCAAGAAGCCGGGATGCCCTTGGCTTCGTCAAACGCAGTCTCGAACGTACCTTCAAGCCAATAATCGCTGAGCCATTTCTTCGTCCACGCGTCGCGCGCCCCGAAGCGAGCCTGCTCGGCTTTCTGGTCGAAGGTCTTGAATGCCTCCTCCTTGGATTTCCCCGCCGCTGCGGCCGCGTTCGCATGCGTCACGAGGTCGCGCATCGACCATTCCAGCATCGCCAAATATTTGCGGTCCCGTT